>ERZ772870.14-NODE-14-length-187983-cov-11.578354_pt1 | contig 187983 bp, 176 predicted proteins | sample MGYA00511376_ERZ772870 | MGnify/ENA primary metagenome ERZ772870 (study PRJEB29015, sample SAMEA2737719) | human gut metagenome | biome: human gut; feature: human-associated habitat; material: faeces | place: China | collected 2012 ... | reverse complement strand
TTCCCTTTGCCTCACCGATGCTGTCGAACTGCACCGACTTTACAGACGTGCAGATTTCTTTGTCGATCTGGAGATCTTTTACCAGCTTGGGGATACCACGATAGCGTGTGATCTTTTCTTCGATGGTCATTGCATCTCCTCCAGTTCCGGCAGCCCTGCCTTCTGCCGCAGTTCATTGCACACCTCCCGCAGGTCAATGCTGTGCAGCGTCAGTGCCGCATAGTACGGCGTGAGCAGGTCACGCTCAATCGACTGGAACTGTGCCAGATCGTTGTCGCTCCGGGTTCTGGCATAGCGTTCCAGTGCAGTGCGGTACCGGTTCATCTGCCCTCGCAGGATATGATCTGCGATGCGGACGCAGCCGGTGTTGTCCTTACAGCTGTCAGCACTGTTCCCGCCGTCCTTCTGGAACAGCGGGCAGCTTATCACACAGTAGGTTTCGTAAACGCTGCCGTTCTGTTTCTGCTGGTGCTTTTCCGCAGTCCAGCCCTCGACTGGTACAAAGCGGCGTGACCAGCTGCATCCGGTTGACGCACTGGGTACGGCGTGCCTGCACCGCCAGCAGAGCGTGGCTTTCTTGATTTGCTTGTTTTCCATGTAAATCCACTCCTTTTGGGTTTCATGCTCGGTTATGCTCGTTTTACGCTCGCGTGCGTTAGGCTTGCGCTCGGCGGGCGTTAGCGTTTCTTCCGGTTCTCCCGATACTGTTTCTGATATGCTTTCCGCCGGCGTATGGCACAGGCGTTGCAGAATCTCCGGTCGCCTTTCACGCCGATCAGCAGCTTGCCGCAGGTTTCGCAGGGTTTGGTGGTCATGGCTGTGCCTCCTCGTGCATTCTCGCACCACAATGTGGACAGTACGGTGACCGATACGCCTTATTGCTTTTTCTGCACGCAGAGCAATATACCTTACTGCATTTCTCAATCCAATGTGCGTGTATCACAGGTGCTACATCTGCCTCCCAGGTCTCCGGCACAATGCAGTCCGCACAGCACTCAGTTGATTCCAGATCGCAGCCTAAGCAACCGTTTTTCTTGCGGTAATCATCGATGCTGATATACGTTCCGCTTTTGCGAAACGGGCAGCTTTTAACCTCACTCATTTCTCTCCCTCCGTTTTTTTCTGAATCAACCGTAAAAGGTCATCATCTGTTTCAATCAAGTCCATTCTTGCTCCGCAGTTCGGGCAATAATCAAACGTGTCCGTCGGCATAAAAAACGCCTTTTTGCATCTACCACAGACAGCAGCCCCATTCTTGATCGTTTCACCGTCGTAACTCGTGACATCTTCTCGTGTCCAGTGGGCTTTTGGTGGCTGGTTTGCCCGCTGATTCCATTCATCAGCAGCAACTTCTCTCGCAGTATAGTCAACACACGCCACAACCGTTCTGCTTCTTGCAAGGCATTTTGTACACATCACAAAAGCACTAGCGTCACGGAATCCCATTTCCGCCTCGCCGCCACAAAACGGACAGTTTTTCAATTTGATCTCACTCATGTTCCTCTGCCTCCTCGATCTTCACAAACACCCCCGGCACATCTGCCCAGAACTTCTCCACCACTGCACTGTAGATCTGCTTGTCATCGTTCCAATAGTGCAGCCGGGTCATGATGTCGAACAGTGCCTTGCACAGGTTGTCCACATCCGGCTTGTTGGTATAGGGTTCGCCGCTTTGGTGCTTTGCCTTTCTGGGATAGCACCACTTCACCACCACCCGAATCGCACCGCTGTACGGCTGCTCCGGAATGTGCTTCATGAGATGGGCAGTCAGCTTTGCCTCTGCCTCACCGTTTCCACGCTGGTAGAACCGGTGCCGTCCCTGCTTGTCGATGGTATGTCCCACCTGCTGGTGCGTACTGGTCGGCGGCAGCATGGGCAGGAAAAATGTTGTCATGTTCGTACCTCCATTTCTGGTTTTTTCGGGTTCGCTTTTGTCAATGTCAGACGACAAGTGTTACAAGAGTGCCGTGCATTCGCACTCTTGTTACTTGTTGTCATTGACGTCAATGTTGCGACAGCGACAAGTATATATTTATATATACACTGTTGTCGCAATTTTTGCCGTTCCATTATTTTCCTTTTTCAGCAAGCTTGATATTGCCATTTTCCAGTGTCAATTCATCATGTTCCTTGACTCGTCTTTCGACTGTGCGGCGGCTGATTCCAAGGTATTCTGCCATGTCATCTACTGTCACCGCCCCGTCCATATTGCAGGCGTGAAACGCATTGAGCAGAGCTGCCTTCTTATCGGCTTTCTGTGCTGCATAGGTCTCCCTGGTTTTCTCTCCACGTTTCTTGTTCCCACGCTGATGCGGTGGCATCTCGCTCTCTGCCTGCAGGTCTTTCAGCACGCCCACGGTGTCCTCCACGTGCACCGGATAGCGGAACCACAGGTTCTTCGGCTCGAACTTCGGGAACTCCCGGAGGGTGCCGTCCAGCCGCCACGCCGTCCGCTGCCGCACTGTTCGCTTGACCGCCTCGATCTCACCGAGAAATCCCTCGTACACCGCCGGCGGCAGATTGTCCCGGCACAGCTTCAGGGATTCCACATGACTCAGCAGTTCGTCCGGTGAAGCATCTGCCAGTACTGCCGGAGCGTGCTGCCGCAGCTTCTCGATGCAGGCTTCGCAGATCGCCGTGTTGGTCTCCTGTTTGAGGACCTCGTCCGTCAGCTCCAGCTCCGTCATGTCAATGAGAGCGTCCGGATCACGGGCAAACACGCCGCTGCCGCTGGCTCTGTCCATGCTCCGCTTGCCGCCCTGTGCTCCCTTGCTGTGATGGTGGCAGTAGATGACCGCACAGCCCAGCTGGGTGCACACCTTGTCGAACTGGTTGCAGAAATGTGCCATCTGGTCGGCACTGTTCTCGTCGCCGGTGATGACCTTGTAAATGGGGTCAATGATGACGGCAATGAAGTTTTGCTTTTTCGCCCGACGAATCAATTTCGGTGCAAGTTTATCCATAGGTTCGGTTACGCCACGCAAATGCCACACCTCAATATTCCGAATATTGACCGGAGGTATCTGCAAAGTAGTATAAACATCATGGATTCTGTGGTCACAGGAAGCCTTGTCCAGTTCTAAGTTGACATACAGCACTTTTCCCTTGGTGCATTGCCAACCCATCCACTTTCGCCCCTCTGCCATCGCAATGCACAGTTCAATCAGTGCAAAAGATTTTCCAGCTTTCGACGGTCCAGCCAACAGCATTTTGTGTCCCTGCCGCAGTACATTTTCAATCAAAGGCGGTGATAATTCCGGCATATTCTCCCATATTTCCGCCATATTCTCAAACTCCGGCAGATCATCGGTGACGCTGTCGATGTAGTCTTTCCACTCGTCCCAGCTGCCCATTCCGATATTTACCGCAACCAAATACTGTTTCTTTTCTCCACGCACAACGCCGGGCATTCGGGAGAGCCGTGAAGGATTTTTACAAGCACGGTCAACTTGCAAGCCGTTCTTGTCGCAGATCTGATACAGAAATGCCACTCGTTCCCGATATTCTTTTGCGTTGCCGGCTTCCACTCGCACAATTGCGTGCAGGCTTTTTCCGCCGCTGTAGACAAGGCAGGCAATGGGCAATTGCAGATCACGCATAATTCCGTTTTGCTGTTCAATCGGGATTCCGTCAGATTCTACCAGAGCATAACGAAAATCTGTGACATTTTCATTTTTACCGCCTTTTCCATCCAATGGATTGAATCGGATCCATGCTCCGATATTCGGATCGTAGTCGCCAAAAACTGCACCAAGATCATTTTCGCAATACGTCAGATCTTCCAGCAGTTTTCCGGCAGTCCGGTCACAGCAGCCGGCATCTGGAAGATACTTTCCGTCTTGATTTTTCCAACTGTGTACCACATAGCCCACGTTCTCCTCTGCCTGAAACAAAGTGCTGAGATATGTGCTGATCTCTTTCACTGGATTCCACTGTGCAAACAGCGGCTTTACTGGAAGTGCCTGTGTCTGGCACGGTCCTGTAATGGCATAGTCCTCGCCGATGTAATCGTCCCAGCTGAGGGCTCTGGATTCTTTCGGGGCACTCTGGGGACGATAGCCGTTTTCCAGTGCCATGTGTACAATTGTTCCGGCAGTGACCGGGTGCTCTGAGCCGGCGAAAGACCGCCACTTCTTTTCGCACTCGCCGCTGTGATACCGGGCAGTGTCACGCTGTGACCAGCTGTCCCAGAGGGAGCAGTCATAGCCGGCATCTTTCAGTGCCATGCCCACGCCGCACCACTCCTGATAAGTTAGAGCCGCCGGGTCGATGTAGTCCAGCAGTTCGTCTAAGTTGTCGTCTTTGTAATCCATTTATCCACGCACCTCCGGCACATACTCCGCCGCTGTGATCGTCCTCGGCACACGCCAGCCGTTGGCGGCAATGCGGTTGATGAGGTTCTTTGCCGCATCGAACGTCCAGCCGCCCACGTGCAGAAAACCGTACTTCTCCAGACAGCGTATCTGCTTCGGCGTGGCAAGCCCCGACATCTGCCGCTGTGCCACCGTGCGGAGAATCTGTTCCGCCTTTCCGGCACTCTCCACCGCATCGGGGTTGATGCCCCGTTTCTCTAAATCTTTCTTCTGCTTGTCCGTGGGCGGATTCGATTCCCACCCGAACGCCGGCACATAGCCGGTCAGATCCTGGGACTGGATCGACATCTCGTATTGCAAAGGGTCTACCAGTTTCGACTTCCGCTTTTTCATGGATTCCAGCTGCTCCGCCAGCTTGGACTCCCGGTCTGCCACCACGTCCTCAGACGCTTTGTTTTCAGCTTCCTCAATGTCCACCGGCACGCCGGGCTGCTGTTCCAGCTGCTGTGTCATTTTCTGCTGCACTTCTTCGTCCTCGCAGATGAGGCACGCCGGACGGCACAGTTCGTGCTTTTCCGTGTTCCACAGGAAATCCAGCAGCAAAAGGTGGTCTTTCCCCTCTGCCAGCCGCGTGCCGCGTCCCACCATCTGGCAGTACAGGGCACGGACTTTCGTCGAACGCAGCACCACCACACAGTCTACCTCCGGACAGTCCCAGCCCTCGGTGAGCAGCATACTGTTGCACAGCACGTTGTATTTGCCGTCGGAAAAGTCCTGTAAAATCTGTTCCCGGTCGTCGGATTCGCCGTTGACCTCTGCCGCCCGGAATCCGTGCTGACAGAGAATGTCCCGGAACTTCTGGGAGGTTTTGACCAGCGGCAGGAATACTACCGTCTTCCGGTCGGCACAGTGCTTTGCCATTTCGGCAGCGATCTGGTCGAGATAGGGGTCTAACGCCGTGGCAATATCTCCGGGCTTGTAATCTCCGGCAGCCGTCCCCACATGGGTGAAATCGATCTGCACCGGCACAGTCAATGCCCGGATCGGCGTTAGGTATCCCTCGTGAATGGCCTGGGGCAGGGTGTATTCATACGCCAGACTGTCGAACACCTTGCCCAGATTCTGCTTATCGCCCCGATCGGGCGTTGCCGTCACGCCCAGCACATGGGCATCGGAAAAGTAATCCAGTATCACCTGATAGCTGCCGGAAATAGCGTGGTGTGCCTCGTCGATGATAATGGTCTGAAAATAGTCCGGCGGGAACTGGGCAAGGCGTTTCTGCCGCATGAGGGTCTGGACGCTGCCCACCGTGACACGATACCACTCTCCCAGACAGGTCTGCTCTGCCTTTTCCACGGCACATTTCAGACCGCTGGTGCGTTCCAGCTTGTCCGCCGCCTGCTGGAGCAGTTCGCCCCGGTGTGCCAGGATCAGCACCCGGCTGCCGCTGCGGACTTCGTCCTCGGTGATCTTGGCAAAGACAATGGTCTTGCCGCAACCGGTTGGCAGCACCAGCAGCGTCCGGTTTCTGCCCTCGTCCCACTCCCGGTGCACGGCTTCTCTCGCCGCCTGCTGATAAGGTCGCATTTGCATGATGATCGTACTCCTTTCCATACTGGCTCCCCTAACAGGGGAGCTGTCACCGTAGGTGACTGAGGGGTTTCACTCCTTAAAACTGTCCCCTGTTCCAGCCGCCCTGAGGGGCGTTCTGGGGCTGCTGCCACGGCTGTGCGTTGTTCTGTGAATACGAGGACTGGGGTGCGGTGTAGGGCTGCTGTGGGGCATTCTGGGTGATCTGGGGCTGATCGTAGGACGGGTACAGTTTGTCGATCCGGTTTGCCTGTCCGGTTCCGCTGCCGTCCTTTTTGTCATAGGTGCGGATTTTCACATGGCACACGCCGGACTTGCCGCACACCTGTGACCAGTTCATCTGTGCCGCCTGCCCCTTCTGTTTCATGCCGATGCTGGCGAAAAACTCGGACAGCTTCCATTCCATTTTCGTGTGCAGGAACAGGCTCTCCTGCACGAGAACGCTGCTGCCGTCAGGACTGAACACCCGAAAGTGGACGATCGCCTTGTTACAAGGCGGAACTTTTGGCGAGCCGGCGTGTCTGGCACGGTCGAATTTCTCCACGGTAAAGCGGTAGTCGCCATCCGGCAGCAGAATGAAGCTGCTCTCCTGCTGGATCTCATCGTCCCAGCCCAGTTCGTGTCCCTGCGGATTTGCGGTTGTGTTGTATTCGTTCATGTTTGACCTGCCTTTCTGAGGTTGTGATTTAAGTAGTGATACGACTCCTCCGCCCTAACGGGCACCTCCTCTATGAGAGGAGGCATATATAGGCTCCCCTTTAGGGGAGCTGTCACCATAGGTGACTGAGGGGTTGTTCCAAAAGATAACGTTCCTGCAATATCACGCCGTTTTCCGGTTCTGCTGGATCATGCCCATGATGTTCTGCCACCACGGGATGCACCAGCCTTCCACGAAGTCCTGCGGATAGTTCTGTACGGGCATATCTGCCGGAAAATAGCCCTTGCTGCCGACTACTGCCTGCAGTTCCGACGGCTGTACCTGTGCGGCTGCCATAAGCTGTGCCAGCTGTGGTGCGATGCCGTCCAGAATGTGCTGTGTCTGGACATCTTCGGCGGTCTGCTGCGGCTCCGGCAGCTGTCCGTCTGCGGTAATGAGCAGCTCCGATTCCGCCAGATCCTTTTCCGTGGGCAGTCCGGCAGCCTGTGCCTTTTCTATGACCTGCCGTGCTTTCGGAACAGGTGCGGCAGCTGGTGCAGGAGCAGCGAAGACGGACGCAATGGACGCATATTCCAGAGGCAGCATCTCCGGCAGCCCGAACCGGTTTTTCGCATCCCACCACGCCGTTTTCGTGGTGTACATTACACGGTTGCAGGCAGTCGCCTTGTGTTTTTTGCCCTTGTCGTCGGTGGCGATGACGTGGGTCTGGAACGCCAGAAACAGGGTGATGTCTGACCACTCTTTCAGCAGCGGTGCGATCTTGTTGGTGGTCTTGTTCCCCAGTTTCAGTTCCCAGTGGTCAAAATCCGAATTGATCTCCGGCAGGGACGTTTTTCGGGTGATGGCATGACAGAGCAGTGCCACGTTGATTCCTGCCTGAATGAGCCGTTCCGTTTTATCCAGAAACCGCCCGATCTCCTCCGCTTCGTATTCCCAGCCCTTGCCGTAGTCAAACCCCTCGATGCCGTTGACCTGATGCTTGCTGCACAGCTGGGCAATGGCGAGGCGTTCTGCCCAGTCGAAGGTGTCGATGCACAAGGTCTGATACTGCCGCTGTGCGTGGGATTCCAGCACGAAGTCCACTTCCTGCTGGAGCATCTCCCAGCTGGTGGGCTTGGGCAGCCGCCGGACGTTCATCTTCGAGGTGCTGCCCTCGCAGTCCAGAAACACCGCTCCCGGCAGCTGTGCCGCCAGAGAGGTCTTTCCCACGCCCTCCTGTCCGTAGATGACCAGTTTCACGCCGGCACCGGTCTGAATGCCGTTTGTTTCTTCAAAATTCATGTTGCTTTTTCCTCACTTTCGTGCACCGTTCTTCAAATTCTCTGAGTTCTTCTTCGGTAGGTTCATCATTTTCTAAGCCGTACATACATCCACTTTCAAAGCTACAGTCGCACAAGTCGTCGTATGTTTCTACCCAATCCGGATATTTAATCCAGCCATACTGACACCCTTGACAATACTTCATGACGGGATCTATGCAACGAGTCGGTTTATCCATTTAGAACGCTCCTTTCGTCCATGCTTTTTGAATGATCGGCGGTGTCAGCGGCTCGGTCTGCACCGGCTGTGCCGGACGGGTGTCCACAGAATAGCCGTCCTCAATGATGACACTGCACTCGTCCCCGGTAGACACACGGGTGGCAATTGCCTGCAAACCCTCCTGTTCCAGCCACTGCCCGAACTCCTGCAGGGTGACGCTGTCCATCTGTTCCAGCTTGTCCAGCAGCACAAAGCCGCAGTCCGGATTCAGCTTTCGCACAATGGCAGCCGCCACTCGCAGCTGCTCTGAGCCGCTCATGCTGTCCCATTGCTTGCCGTGGTACTGTAGTGTTCCGTTTTCCACCGTCAGCCCTTCCAGCGGCAGGTCGGCAGCGTGCAGCAAGTCCTGTTTCTCCTGCCGCAGTGTGTGGATCTGCTCCGTCAGTGCCTCGTAGTCCTGCCGGTAGGTCTTTGCCTCTTCCTCGGCGTGTTCCTTGTTCAGATTGTCCCGGATCTTCATGTTGATGGCGTCGATCTCCGCAATGCTCTTTTCCAGTTCGGCGGTGGATTCGTCCTGCAGATCCCGTGCGGACATCTGGGCAGTCACAGCGTTCTGCTCTGCCAGTTCCAGACGCTGTTTGGCAGCGTCATAGGCAGCCTGTGCGGCGGTGAGTTCCTGTGCATACCGGGCAGCGTTTTCCCGTTTCCGCTGGTTCTCGCCGTTGCGTGCTAGAATCTCCTGCTGCCGTGCGATCAGCTCCGATGCGGAAACCGGCGTGTTCGGCACGTTCTCCCAGCACTGCAGCTCTGAGGCGTACTTCTGCTTCTGGTCGGCGATTCTGCCGATGGCGGTACGCTGGTTGTACAACCGGCTTTCCTCGGATTCGATCTGTGTCAGCTGCTCACCCACGCCGATGATCTGCAGCAGGATCGCCGCTTTTTCCTTGTCCGATGCGTTCATGAACTTGGGCAGATCCAGTGCCAGTGCAGACAGAAACGAATTCAGCAGCTGCTGCCCTGCCTTGTTGCCGTTGGGATCGATGACTTTCAGACTGCTGTTCTTGCCCTTCCGCTCTACGATCAGACCGTTGGACAGCTCCACATGGAGAATGGGATCGGTGTATGCTCCGTCCCTTGCCGCAGCGGTAGGCTTGTACTTGTCGCCGCCCAGTGCCCACGCAATGGCATCCAGCACAGAGGTTTTCCCCTGATTGTTGTTGCCGCCGATGATGGTCAGACCATTGGCGGACGGTTCCAGCTTTACCGCCTTGATCCGCTTGACGTTTTCAATTTCCAGACTGTTGATCTTCACGCTCATGCTTCTCCCTCCTCGTACAACTCGATGTGGTCGTAGGCGAACTGGACCATATCCCCCAGCACCTGTGTCTTGGTGCGTCCGGTTTCCAGTGCGATCTCCTCCACCAGTGCAATGTGCTCCATCCGCAGGTTCACGCTGCTGAACAGACGCCGTTCACCGTTCTTCCTGCCGGCAGGCTCTTTCTTCTGCATTCTCAGTTTATCCATGATGTTCCTCCTCTGCCGGCTGTTCCGGCTTGTCCGGCGGCAGCAGCAGGCCGATGTGATCGGCACAGTGCAATCTGCCGTCCAGTCCTAAGTACAAGGGCACGCTCCTGATGCCGCAGTTGACGCAGCGGTCTTTCTCGTTCTGGTTATCCACGGCGGCACGCCTCCTCGAATGCTGCTTTGTCCTGTGCAGCTTCCTCGTCCCGTTCGAGCTGCTGGAACTTTTGCAGCAGTCCCATTCCCCGATTCCAGATTTCTTTCGGCATCTCCATGTCGTGCCGGACGCTCTCGATCAGTTCAGCAACGATCTCGCTGTCTTTCAGTTTCGTTTCCATTTGACATTTCCTCCTAAGTGTGATATGATAGTTGTGGTTAATTTTTTTCCATGCCCCCGTTACCGGTTGCCGCCGGTGCGGGGGTTTTCTTTGTGCTGCCGCCAGCCGCTGTGCCGCACACCGTCATACGCCGCAGCTTCTTCCAGTGCGATGCGGATATGCTCCAGACGGGCGGTCAGCTCCGTTTCCTGCTGATTCAGATAGCAGATGTACTCCTGTAGCGTGTCCTGTGCCTGCTCCGGCTCTGCGGTCGCTTCTGCGGTCTGCTTTTCCTGTTCTGCCATTGTCTTTTCCTCCCTGGCTCTGTTACGTTCTTCTTCGCTCATTGCGACATACTTCCCGTAGGAAATCCCCAGTTCTGCGGCTGCCTGTGCAGCTGCGGTCAGCGTGTTCCGTCCTGCTCTGGGCTTGCCGCCTTTGCAGTCCGGACACCGCTTTTGCCGTCCGCCGGTGGGCAGAAACGGCTTGCCGCACACGATGCAGATCTTCTCAGTGGTTGGTCTTGCCATGGCTGCCTCCGATCGGCAGAAACAGCACGTCCTGCCAGTGCATTGTCAGCTCCATATCACCGTGCTCGTTCTTGTACGCCCCGCAGCACTGCAGCGACGGACGATGCTCCACGGTGTACTCTGTGTCGCCGTTGGTGTTGATGTGTTTGTGCTTGATCGTCATATGTCAGTCCTCCTTGTCTGGCACTTCGTCTGCCATTGCCGAAACCATGGCGGCGATGTCACGCAGTACCTTCTGCTTGTCCTCATTGGTGACATTGGCGATAATTGATGCGGCACTGCTTACGGTGCTGAGGCAGCACGCAAACAGCTCGCTGACGGTCGTTTTTTCTGCGACGATATGCACATTCAGCTGATCTGCTGCCTTGTCGATGTCGATGTGGATCTCAATGTGTTTCTTCTTTTCTTCCATGATGATACTTCCTTTCACGTTCTTGATTTACTTTGCGGCATTTTTCTGTGCCTCTACCGCAGCGATCGCTTCATCGGCGTGCTGCTTCACATACTCCAGAAATGCTGCGAAGAAGTCGTTCTGCGGTTCTTTGCCGGAAGAACGAACTTCCACCGGCATCTCTTTCAGGTTGGTTTTTGCCATGTTATGCTCCTTTCTGTGTGCGTGCCGCGTTCTGCTCGCCGATCTGCATTCCGGCGAAGATCGCAGCGATCGCCAGCTGTGCCAGTGCCAGACCGTCCATGGGCGACGTTGCCGCCGCATAGCTCCGGCAGGCTTCCAGATACTGCTCTCTGTCCGTCCTGTCCACCTGTTTCGTCACGGTATTGCTCATATGATTCACCTCGCTTTGCAGAATTGCGGAGCGTCCGGGAGTTGCACCCGGCTGATACTCGTCGCCCCATCTGCGGCAGCATTGCCAGTACTGCCGCATGGATAAGAAAGGAGGTATTCGCCACAATGGCGATTGAAGATTGAAGATGTTGGTAAGCGGTTTTGCGTCATGCTCAGGACGGTAGGGGTTACTCCTCTTTGAGTTCAGAGAGAAACGTATCATGAAGCATTTTTGCTGCTTCCTCAAGCTGATCGTCTACACCTACACCCAGGCGGTCAATCAGATATTTCAGACGTTCCTCTGCCTCTGTTCTTGTGCTAAAGTGTTCGTCCACAACACTTTCGCCGTGAAAAAGATATACAACGTTGCACGCCTCTGGTTCATCGTCAAACATACTCTCAACAATGTAAACACTACAAACTTGTTCGAGGTTTACCAGACTGCCGTCGTTCAATTCAATCCATCTCATAATAATTTTCCTTTCTGATTACTCGCCAAGGACAACATATTGCAGCCTGCATTCGCCGTCCGTGTCCTCTATCCGCTGTCTTGCCGCTTTTCGCATTTCCTCATAGCTGTTGTAGCAACCGATCTCTTCACCGAGATCAACACCGGTTTCGTAGGTGTCGTATAGGATATAGGTTTTCATGTTTTATCTTCCTTTCTGTTGTATTCCCTGCTCCGGTGTGGTATAATGGAGCGTGGGAAGGGGGTGAGTGATACGTATGAAATAGAACTTGATCCTGAAGTCGTGGAATCTGTTCGCATGATTTCCAAACAGCTGGAAGAGATGTCACAGAGAATGGTAAAATTCGCACAAGATATTACTGTACAAATCTCGCCGGTCATGGAACAACTCAATTACACAATGCAAGCAATTCAGGATACAATCCCCAATATTCGGTGCTTTCAAGAAAGTTTCCGTCTTGAAATGCTTGAATTTGCAAAAAACATGACTTCGATGATGCAGACACTGGACTTTCCGGTAGTTCAACCGGAAATCACGAGAGAGCAGCTAAGAGATCGGCTTGAAAATATGAGCCACGCCGAGTTAAAAACCGTAAAAGCATCCGCCATAGCGGCAGCGAACTCCGTTCCTAAAAAAGAAGTTCACCGTCCGTCTGTGAAAAAGATGCTTGGTATCGCCTTTATGGTAATAACCACAGTGATACCGACAATCGACGCTACACTTTCCATTGCTGACCGTTTTGTTGGCTCAAAAGACGAAGTTGCTATTTCTATTGCCGGAAATGGAAATCACGTGATTATAGATGTTTACGACGGTTCCGCTCCTAAAATAGATTATTATTTTGAGAATGAGCAAACAAAAAAAGAAACCGAAAAGAACTCCCTGCAAGAACAAGGCTCTCCTGCTGCAATTGCCACGCCGAGCACAAAGTGCAATGGTGATTAGCCAACTGATAAACAAAGTGTATTGAAGCCAATCCTCCATACCATTTTTCACCTCCTCGGTTTCGTTTTCCCCTAAGGGGAGATACAGGATTTCTTGTGAAGTCGGTCGAGATGACCGCCTTGCAAGTATTATTATACTACGAGATGACCTACGTGTCAAGATAAAAACCAAGAAAAAAGTATACAAACTGACCGACTGCTTTTTGTGCAAAAAAACAAAACGACCGATTATAAACCATTTCTGTATTGACAAGTAGGTCAGAATGTAGTACAATAGAAACAAAAGGAGGTGAACAAATTGAACATTGAAAATCTAAAAAGAGCCAGAGAAAACGCCGGACTTACTCAAACACAAGCTGCCCAAAAAATCGGGGTAAGTGATGGTACATATAAGAATTACGAGCAAGGAAAGCGTGAACCTAACGGCGACAAAATAGTTACCATTGCAAATGCTTTCGGCGTCACCACCGACTACCTCCTCGGCAGACCGACCGCCCAGCCGCCGACAGATGCGTTGGAGCGACTGTTCACGGAGAAGTCTTTTTCCGCACTGGAAGAGGAACTGCTCCGAAAGTACATGGAGCTGCCTCACGAGGCACGGCAGGCAGTGGTGCGGTTCATCAATGACGCCACTGCAAAGGCATTGCAGCGAAAGAACGGCACTGCTCCGCAGAAGCTGCTTGTCATGAAACGCAGTCTGCACAAGGTGTCCGCCGGAACCGGCTACGACCTGAACGATTCTGACGCATGGGAAACCGTCACCGTTAAGGATACGGACGACAGCCGCAAGGCAGACTTCCTGCTGGAGATCGAGGGCGACAGCATGGAAACCACGTTCCACGACGGTGAAACCGTCTGCGTACAGCAGACTCCCTGCGTGGAAGTCGGTGAGATCGGCGTGTTCTGGGTGGACGGCTGTGGCTACATCAAGGAACTGGGCAACGGCTGCCTGATCTCCCACAACAGTAGCTATGACCCCATCCCCCTGCAAGGGACAGAAAACCGCTGCATCGGTCGTGTGCTGGGGACAGCCGATGTGATTGACGACTAACTAATTCTATGTTTCCGGAAATATAGAAAAACGCCCTGTGACGGACAAGCCACAGAGCGGTTTTCTATACTTTCATTCGACAGGATTCGACAAACCGGTAACAATTCGATTACAGTCTTTGTCGAATCATTGAGAACTCTATGAAAATGTGGTATGATTAAGACGGCATAACCAAATTCCATAAAGAAAGGACCTGATCGATCATGCCAAATTATCATTCCTCAGGAAAAGAGCCGTGGTATCGTCAAGACGGTGTCATTGCTCTGCTCACGATCTTCTTTCCCCCATTGGGACTGATCCTGATCTGGGCACACCCCAGATACCAGAAACGCACCAAAATTCTTTGGACTGCCGTAGTCGCCGGCGTTGTCTTTCTGACCTTTACCGGTTGGTTTGGTGTTGCCCTGATCCTGTCGGCGGCACTCTGGTTCTGGGTGTACAAGAAACATCCTGCTCTGTCTGCCGCAGATGCACCGTCCGGACGGGTGTGTGCTTACTGCGGTGCACAGATGCCAAACAGCGGCGTATGCCCTTACTGCGGAGGTAGAAGCAATGATGGAGAATAAGACGTTTCGCTGGATCGCTTTCGCTGTTTCAGCAGTACTTGCCGTGATTGCGATCTTCGCCCACACTTTCAGCGGCTTTCTCTGCTTTGCCGTCGCCGCATTCATTCTCATTCCGGTGAACCGGCTCTTTGAAAAGCTGGACAGCGAACTGGATCCGAAATACCGCAAACGTGCCACAGCGATCACGGCAGGCATTTTCCTGGTCTGCGGACTGCTGGCGTTCACCACTGCCGGCAGCCACACCACCAGTAGCCAAAAGAAGGACAGCACTGTCACAACAACCACAACTGTGGTCACTACCACGACTGCCGCAGAAACTACCACCACAACGACGAAAGCAACTACCACAACAACAACGACGACTGCGACAGAAGCTACCACAACAGCAGCAGAAACCACAACGGCTGCGACAGAACCGCCTGCTCCGGCACAGGAAGAAACTCCGGCAGAGCAGCCGGCGGCAAATGTGTTCACTTATGTCATCAATACCGGCAGTGGAATATTTCACTATCCCAGCTGTTCCAGTGCGAAAAGAATTTCCGACGCAAACCGCAGCGAATATACCGGAACACGAGATGATCTGATTGCACAGGGATATTCTCCTTGCGGCAACTGCGATCCATAATGCAATCGTAACCACACAAAAACGCCCCGCCGGTTTCGGTAGGGCGTTGTACACAAACAATTTACAAACTTATTTTTCTCATACCTCTTGACAATACGTAATACGTATGCTATAATAGTATTGTGCTCAGGGAGATGAGTACAATACCGGGGCAAGCGGGTATAGGAAGGAGGCTCAAATGGAAGAAATGACAGACAAACAAATGGAAGTGATTCTGAATCTTGTGGCTGACAAGTTCGCAGCATGCAAGGACATGGACGAAGTCAAAAAGGCAGTCCAGGAAGTACGGAACATGGCAAAAAAAGATAAGCCCACCGAATAAACGATAGGCTTACACAATCGAAACACGAAAGAGCGGTTCTTGCCACCGCTTTTTTGTGTTATCTCATTATACCACACTTCCCCGCTTTTGGCAAGATACTTTTTTCGGAGGTGCAGCATGACACCGCAAAAGAAATACGATCTGGCAAACACAAAGACGTACACGATCAAAGTCGTAAAGACAACAGAAAAAGACATCATGGACAAGTTGGACAGCGTACCCAACAAAGCCGGATACATCAAGGCATTGATCCGCAAGGATATTGAAGAAAACGGATAAAAAAACCGCCCCACGGCGGCAACCGTGAAGCGGCAAGAGGAAAAACTATTGCTATAATAGACTTCCCAAAGCAAGGTCTATTATAGCATATTTCCTCTGAAAAATCAAGTCTTAGGAGGAAATTTACACATGAATGCAGTGATCTACGCCCGTTACAGCTGCGACCGGCAGACCGAGCAGTCCATTGAGGGACAGCTTCGGGAATGCAAGGCGTTTGCAGCGTCTGAGGGCATTAACATCATCGGAGAGTACATCGACCGTGCGATCAGCGGCACGACTGCCAACCGCCCGGAGTTTCAGCGAATGATCGCCGACAGCAGATACAAGACTTTTCAGGCGGTTATCGTATATAAGCTTGACCGCTTCGCCAGAAACCGCTATGACAGTGCTATGTACAAAAGCAAGCTGAAAGCCAACGGCGTAAAGGTCCTTTCTGCCAAAGAGCACATCACAGACAGCCCGGAGGGCATCATTCTGGAAGGACTGCTGGAGGCAATGAACGAGTACTACAGTGCGGAGCTTTCCCAGAAGATCAAGCGTGGCATGCGTGAGAATGCCATCAAGGGCAAGACTACCGGCGGCAACGTGGCTCTGGGCTACCGCATCGGAGCAGACAAGCAGATGGAGATCGACCCGGCAGGTGCATCACTGGTACGCCGGATCTTCACCGGCTATGACAGCGGCATGACATTCACTGAGATCTGCGACGATCTGAACCACGCCGGCTATACTACCAGCCGCGGCAAGCAGTTCCGCATTGATACCATTTCCCGAATCCTTGCCAACCAACGATACACAGGGACGTTCCAGTGTGCCGGAGAAGATGCCCACTGTCCCCCGATCATCGAGCCGGAGCTGTTCCGGAGCGTGCAGGAACGTCTGACGGAATCCAGACACAAGCACCGCCACACCCAGAGCCCCCATGAATATGTGCTGACCGGAAAAGCGATCTGCGGCACTTGCGGCAGACGGCTCACCGGCAGGGCCGGAACCAGCAAAACGGACAAGCGGTATTATTACTACTGCTGCCCGAACAAATGCTGCGGCTGGCTGCCTGCTGCGGAACTGGAACATGCTGTGCTGGATGCGATCGCACAGTACACTACTCCGGAGGCGTGCGAGCAGATCGCAAATGCCACCTATGCACTGTACCAGCAGAGCACCCACGAAAACGCCGATCTGACGGCTGCACAGCGACGATTGCAGGAAACGGAAAAGAAACTGGAGAACGCCGTAAACGCCGTGCTGAACGGCATCACGTCGGCAGCCCTGCAGGCGACCATGCAGCAGCTGGAACAGCAGAAAGCGGCTCTGGAAACGGAAGTGCGACTGCTGCAAACCGACGCACCGGAGCTGAAGCTGGAGCATTTCCAGTACTTCGCACACCGTCTGCTGGAAGTACAGGCAGAGGGCACGGAGAAGATCTTGCAGCTGCTTGTGAATCAGGTCATCGTGTACAAGGAGCAGATCACGGTGCTGGTCAATCTGACCGATAAAACAAAAACTCCCCCGCTGGAGCAGGTAACCGCTGCTCTGCGGGAGAGTTCGTGCAGTATTGCGTGTGGTGGAGGCGACGAGAATTGAACTCGTGTCCGAAAACAAATCCACACAACTTTCTACGAGCGTAGTTTATCTACATTGATTCCCGTTCAAAGCTGCCGGTAAACAGGCTGCTGAGAACGGTAGTTCAAATCCGATCCTGCGGTGTGAACAGGCCGCCGGAACGTTCACCACTGCAATGATGCCGCAGCGCAGACCGTGGTACTTCTGCGGGCGACAGTAGCTGACTTAGGCAGCTACCTGCAGGCTCTTGTTAAAGCTTACAGTAAAGTTCTTTTTAGCGTTTAATTTTAAACGTGCCGCTGTTTTAAGAGATGCAGCAATCTCTGCTCGCTTATCATGCTTCGTTGTCCCCGTCGAAACCGTTACGCCCCCATTCTGCCAGCTGTTTTGTCACTGGTTGTGTTCTTTGACTGCACGCCGGATCTGACGCTGTGCATCAGCTTTCGCAGCCGTCTGCCGCTTGTCGTACAGCTTTTTACCCTTGCAAAGTCCGACTTCCACTTTCACACGGGAATCCTTGAAATACAGAGAAAGCGGAACCAGCGTCAGACCGTCCTGCTTGACCTTGCCAAACATCCGGTTGATCTCCTGGTGGTGCATCAAAAGCTTTCTGACACGCATCGGATCTGTCCGGAACAAGCCGTCCTTTTCATAAGGTGAAATGTGCATTCCTTTCACGAACAACTCGCCGTCTGTAATGTCACACCAGGCATCTTTCAGATTGACATGACCCAGCCGAATCGACTTCACTTCATTGCCCTGCAATGCAATTCCAGCCTCATAGCGTTCCAGAATGAAATACTCATGCCGTGCCTGCCGGTTGTCACAAATTTTTTTGGTTCCCTTTGTCTGCACTGCACGCACTTCCTTTCTGTATTTCGTGTTAAAATAGTATAGCACATTTTTCACGTCTTGTCAAGCTTTTTTCAGAATATCTTTCATGTCCGAATCTCAACTTTCGTGCAGAAGGCAAGCGAAAAAGAGCAGCTTTTTCATCTTTTTCGCATTTTCCAAACCATAAAGCAAAAAACGACTGGAATTTCTCCCAGTCGTTTTCTTTCAGCATTTGCGGTCAGTTCCCTTCCATGCTGATTTTTATTCTACATTTTTCGTTTCGTCTGCCTTATATTCAAAAAAGTCGAAGTCGGCATAGTGCTGATGCTTTACCCGGTCTGCACAGGTGATTCCCACCATAGTCCCTGTAAATTCGCCGTACTTACAGTACTCATCGGAGAACTTTGTGGTATCAAACGGAATGCCGATCTTCTCGTAGTTCTCGCCGTCATAGCTCCAATAGAACTGAGAATGTCTGCCGTTTATCACTAAGCGGAAGTAGATCGGTACATCATCCACCGGAATCCGGGTGTTCACGAATTCCGTCTTTTCGCCGTTCTCCAGCTGGATGATCGAGATAGCACTCTGCCCCAGCGTTTCGCTGTAGTACTTCCGGAGATTGATATAGTTCATGTTGTCGTAGTAAAGGATCAGTCCTGCGCTGTGCTGATGCACCTCCGGAACAAATTCCATTTTTGTGGTGATCTGTGCATAGACACTGGTCAGCTTTCTGGCAAGAATGCTGGTCTTGTTCAGAGAAGTTCTTGCCTCCTGTCCACGCAGTCTCACCCAGCCCGGACAAGCCGTAACATCCGCAAACCGCTGCGGCATGATTCTCGGCGCATAGTACCAGTTGCCCAGGGTGTCGCTGTCGAAGTCGTCGAAATTCGGGATCTGCGGCACAGGATACTCCGGCAGCCTGCTCTCTTCGCAGTATTCCTTTGCAATGTTCGTGCCGTCTGCCATGCGCAGCCAGCCATCCTCTGTCCACATCATTTTCTGGATCGCCGTTTCTCTGCCCAGTGTGCAGCGCAGCTCCGGTGTAAAGGGACGGGAGCAGAGATGCACCAGATATACCTCACCCAGGGAAGTTTCCACATAGCTGCCGTGGCCAGCCTTTTGCAGCACCACATCCGGGTTGTAATACTTGGGCTTGAGGTGATCCGGATCATGGCGCTCGTTGGAAACCGCCGGATTGGATGTGACAATGGGATTCTTCGGGTCACCCGCATAGGGACCCCACACGTTTTCAGAACGTCCCATGGTCACGCAGTGGTTATAACCGGTTCCGCCCTCGGCGCACATGATATAGTAGTAACCGTTCCGCTTGGTCAGATGCGGTGCCTCGATGCAGCCTCTGTCCGTACCGCCTTTCCAGATGCGTTTCGGATAGCCGATGATCTCTTTCTTCTCCGGGTCATATTCCACCATGCAGATCGCACCGGGCTTTTCATAGCCGGCACGGGTTTCCCAGTCCAGGGAAACGATGTACTTTCTGCCGTCATCATCGTGGAGAATGGAGGCATCAAAACCGGAGGAATGCAGATATACCGGCTCGCTCCACGGACCTTTGATGTCCTTGGCAGTGATAAGGAAGTTGTCCACGTCAAAGTATCTGGCATTCATGGAGTTCATCACGCCATAGACTACATAGAACTGGTCTTCCTTTTCGCAGTAGGTCAGACACGGCGCCCAGATGCCTTTGGCAGAGGGCAGCTTTTTCAAGTCAACCTTTTCGTCATCGGTCAGCACGTGGGTGTACAGTTCCCAGTTCTTCATATCCTTGGAATGGTAGATGGGAATGCCGGGAAACCATTCAAAAGTGGAAACTGCCATGTAATAATCATCGCCCTTGCGGCAGATGCACGGATCCGGATTAAAACCCGGGAGAATCGGATTTTTAAGCATTTTCATTTCCTCCTTCGTTTGCGAGTTCCTTTACGATGCCGTCATATTCCTTGTCCAGCTTGTAGAACAGCATAACAACAACCTGTGCGACACAGAGGATTGCCGGGATCCAGATAAAGGTGATCTCAGAGCCTGCGCTTGCGCCTGCTGCGCCGATGACCCAGCCCAGGATAGCAGAACCCAGACCGTTTCCTACCTTAAAGCCAAAGCTGGATGCAGAGTTGATGAGACCTTCAGTACGATAGCCGGTTTTCCATTCGCCGTACTCGATGGTGTCGGATACGATAGCGAACATACAGGAAGAGATGCCGGCGTTGCCGATGCCCTTTAGGACGCAGGCGGTGATGATGCCAGCCATATTTGTGCCGACAAAGCCGAACATTGCAAAGCCGATACCGTAAACGACTGCGCCGATAATCAGCATATTCCGCTTGCCGATCTTCTTGATGAGGAATGCGGTGAAGAACATAACGCCGATCTGCACCAGGTTTGCAACCAGATTCATGGTGCCGACCATATTCTCATTGTGGAGAATGTTCTTTGCGTAGTAAACGGCTTCACCGCCGTTCAGCGAGTAGTTGATGAAGATGAATACCAGAGTCACGGTAATCATGATCCAGTACTTGTTCTTGAACAGCAGGCCAATGCCTTTCAGGAACGGCACTTTCTCCTGCTTGGTCTCCTTTGCCGGTGCAACACGTTCTTTTGTTCCGGTAAAGGTAATCATAAATACAATCACTGCCAGGATGCCGAACACAGCGAATGTCTTTGTCCATGCGGAGAGGTTATCGCCGAAGAACTGTACCAGCGGCAGGGTCAGATTGGTGATGAGCAGTGTGCCGGTAGTTGCCAGGATCATACGGAAGATGCTGAGGACAGAACGCTCGTACTGGTTCTGTGTAATCAGTGCATTCAGTGTGGCATAAGGCACATTGATCGCCGTGTAGACCACAGAGGACACCAGGTTATACGTAATAAAGATGTACACCAGTTTTGAGGTCTCCCCCAGTCCGGACGGCACGGAGAACAGCAGGATTCCGGCAAGGGCAAAGGGAATTGCCATGCGCAGAATCCACGGACGGCACTTGCCGAACCGGGACTTGGTTCTGTCTACGATAACGCCCATGATAAGGTCGGTGACGCCGTCGAACACTCTCGACAGCAGCATGATGGTACCGATGGTAGCGGCACTGACGTGAACATAATCGGTATAATAAAAGAGCAGGAATGCGGACATTGCGGAGTAGATGATGTTACAGCCCAGATCTCCGCAGCCATAGGAAAAACGTTCCCAAAAGCTGATTTTTGTTTTTGAAGCGGAAGCCATGGTAGGTTTCCTCCTTTCGTGTTTTTGTTGTCTCTATTATAACCGATATCCCGACGACTGAAAAGGCGGTATTCAGACAACAAAATAGGGCAAATCCGACATTTATGCAGATTTGCCCATAGATATCCTATTTTAGGAATCGCTGTACCAAGCCAGTCTAAGCCCCTGTTCCGTGCTGCTTTATTTCCGAAACTCCCGGCGTTTTTCCTTTGGCGTACAGTGATAGCGCTCCTTGAACAGCTGCATGGCGTACTTATAATTGGTGCAGCCGTGATCTTCAAAAATCGTTCCGATACTGTGATCCGTTTCCTGCAGATCCCGGACAACCTTGTGCAGGCGTATCTCATACAGGTACTGCATCACCGTCAGCCCCAGCTGTTTCTTGAAAAGCTTGGACAGATAGTCGGGATTGTAGCCGAAATGCGCTGCAATAACCTCCATCACGATCTTTTCGCTGTGGTGATCCTCGATATACCGCATGATGTTCTTGACCTTGTTGATGGAACGATTCCGCTTATTGACTGCCTTGTCCGTCAGCCGGATGGAATAGGAATGTACCAGCGTATACAACAGATCATAGAGCAGGCTGTTGAACTTGAGCAGATACGCATCCGGACGCACATCATAGACGATGTACATATCTGTGAAAATTTTCTTGATGCGTTCCAGCCGTGTGACATCTACCGGATGTTCGGGGTGCATATCCACGTGAAATTCCAGCAGGTCATATGCCGGAATATACTTTTCCAGCACAGCGCTGGGGATCAGCAGCACCAGCGCCTTGTTTTTCTGCGCCGTCACCGAATGGATCACTCTGGGGTTGACGATGGAAAATTCTCCGGGGTGCAGCGTCTGGCGCACGTTGTTTTCAAACTGTGTCACCATGCTCCCCTCGATCATGTACACCAGTTCCAGGCTGTTGTGCCAGTGCGGCGCAACATAGCTGCCGCTGTCCTCGGACAGATAAAACCGCACATCAATATCGGGGTTGCTGGACACGATCTCATGCCGAATGCTGTTATTTTCCATACTGCACCTCATTTCTTTCCGGGTATCTCTTTCCATTTGATTATAGCATATTATCTGCGCTTTTGCAATGACAGCAGAAAAAAAGTATTTTCCACAAAATTCAAATTATAGAAAAGTCCCCCTTGAAAAGGGGGATGTCAGCTTAAGCTGACAGGGGGATCATCACAATCTATACTCACTTATGGAATATCCACACAAGGCACGCCTTTTCAAATAAAATAACGATAACATTTGTTTTGCAAGGGGTAATCCTCTGTCAAACTTGCATTTCTCGCCCCAATATGTTAAACGATTGATATCCCCTTTTCAGAGAAAGTTCAGTCTCTGAAAAAACACTTTCCAGGAGATCAAGACGTATGAGACTATTTTCCAATCTCTTTAAGTCAAAGGTCGGCGCTGAAAGCAAGCAGTCTGACCTTTGAAACAAAAACAGCCCCGGCAGTACCGCTTTTCCACGGTATGCCGGGGCTGTTGTCATTTCCGGAAACGATCAATATTTCCAGCTGTTTGTCTTGACCTGGGTGTCGATCATGTGCTTGTAAATGCCGTTTTCCGCACGCAGCGCATCCGGGCTGCCCATTTCCGCAACCTTTCCGTCCTTCAGCACAACGATCTTGTCTACGCCGTCAACGGTGCGCATTCTGTGTGCAATGATGAGAACGGTCTTGTTCCGGATCAGCTTGGAGATGGACTCCTGTATCAAGGACTCGTTGTCCACATCCAGAGATGCCGTCGCCTCATCCATCAGAATGATCGGCGCATCTTTCAGAAACGCTCTGGCAATGGAGATACGCTGTCTTTCGCCGCCGGAAAGCTCAGAGCCGTTTTCACCGATCATGCTGTTCCACTTGTCCGGCATACGCTCTACAAAGTCCTCACAGTGCGCCAGCTTGGCAGCCGCCATGACCTCTTCGTCTGTTGCATCCTTTCTGCCGATCCGGATGTTTTCCAGAACGGTGTTGTTGAACAGCGTGACATCCTGGAACACGATGGCATACATGGAGAGCAGTTTCTCCGGGTCGATCCGGGAAACGTCCATGCCGCCGACTGTGATCTTTCCCTTGTCGTTGTCCCAGAAACGAGCCGCCAGTCTGGAAACCGTAGTCTTTCCGCCGCCGGACGGACCGATCAGTGCCGTTACCTCGCCCTGCTTTGCCGTAAAGCTGACATCCGAAAGCACCTGCTCTCCGCTCTTGTAGGAGAACGCCACGTGATCGAAACAAATGTCATATCCCTGGTTGGTCAGAACGTCGCTGCCGGTCTGTTCCTCGTGGGACAAAATCTCATCCATCCGCTTACAGTTCACGTCTGCACTGATGATTGCAGAAAGGTTTTGCAGGGAGATCTGCAGCGGTTCATACATCCGGGTCACCACCAGCAGGAACATAAAGAATGTGAGGACATTGATCTCGCCGCTTACCAGAAGCATACTGCCTACAACTGCCACAGTTCCCATGCCCAGTTTCAGGATCATCTGTGCTGAGCAGACAAAAGCCGCATTGGTGAATTCTAGAACGGCGGCGTGCTTTTCCACTGCCTTTATCTTCTTGGTCAGCCCTTTCATGTACGAGTCGGTCATGTTGTACGAACGCAAATCACGCACGGTCTCCAGTCCTTCCTGGATACCGTCCAGGCAGTTCACCTTGTAGACCGATGCCTTTTCCAGCATATTTTTCAGAAACTTCTTGGAACAAAGCACGATCAAAAATGCCACCGGCATGACCCAAATCGCCGCCAGCGCCATCTTCCACTGGAAGAAGAACAGGGAAATCACAATGATCGTGGTGGAGATCATAGCGCCGATCAGTTCCGGAATCCAGTGAGAAGACGCTGTCTCCAGCAGAGCGCAGTCTGCCATAATGGTATTGGTCAGATCGGCAAGGTCTTTCTTGCCAAAGAAGGAAAGCGGAATCTTCCGCAGCTTTTCCGCAAGGGTTCTTCGCCGCACGCCGCTCTCCACATAGGTGGAAAAGAACGTGGAACGATACTGAAAAATCGTTGTCAGAACGATCAAAAGCAGGATGACCACGATTGCCGCAATGAAAAACGGCAGCTTTTCTCTTGGCACTTCTCCATCCAGCAGATAGGACGCCAGAAAGTACAGTAGTCCCACCGGCATCATCAGCACCAGATTTGCAAGTGCAACGGCAAAAATTGCTCTGATCATATCCTTTGCGCCCTTGTCCGAAAGCGCATATTTATGCTTTAATTTTTCAATCATTGCGCAGCACCTGTCTTTCCGACCTGCCAGTTGACAGATCTGTTGTATTCATTCCACATATGCGTATACACGCCGTTTGCGGCAAGCAGTTCTTCATGTGTTCCGCTCTCCGCAATTTTGCCGTCTGCCAGCACATAAATGCAGTCTGCATTGGTGATGGTCGAAAGCCGATGGGCGATCATGATGACGGTCTTGTCTTTGGAAAGCTTTTCGAACGCCTGCTGTACCAGCATCTCATTATCCGGGTCTGCAAAAGCCGTTGCCTCATCCAGAATCAGCACCGGCGCATTCTTCAGAAAGGCTCTTGCGATGGAAAGCCGCTGTGCCTCACCGCCGGAGACATAGACGCCCTTTGCCCCGATCTGGGTATTGACCCCATCCGGGAACTTCTCGATGATATCCATGCACTGTGCATCCCGCAGCGCCTGCATTACCTCTGCATCGCTGGCATCCGGTCTGCCCATTCTGACATTTTCCAGAATGCTCATCTTGAGCAGCTTGCTGTCCTGGAATACATAAGAGACCTGGTTCATCAGTTCCTTTCCGTCAATCTCCTTTACATCAGTGCCGCCGATGCGGATAGAACCGCTTTTCACATCCCAGAACCGTGCAGCCAGTGAGGCGAGGGTAGTCTTTCCGCCGCCGGACGGACCCACAAGGGCAATGTGCTGTCCTGCCGGAATCTCCAGGGTAATGCCGTCGATCGCATTCCGCTCAGAACCGTCATAGGCAAATACCACATTTTCCATGGACACACTGGCATTCGCCGGGCTTTTCGGCTTTTCTGCCTCAGCCAGCGGAGAAAGATTCAGAATGCTGTCCATACGATTCAGCGCATCCGTTACGATCATGTTGGACTCCCCGGCATAGGCAATCTTCATCAGTGTTACGGTCAGAATCGAACTGATCAGAATATAGAACAGCAGATTCAGAATGAATGTATCGGTCACGCCGTGTCCGGTGAACAGATAAGCCGAAAGGATCAAAACGGCAAACACAGCGTTTACCGCAGTGGTGAATCCGACCATGGGCATCATCATGCTCTTGGTATAGGAAACCGTCCACTTTTCATACTCGTCAATAGCCTTTTTGAACCGACGGAACGAAAAGATGGTCTGCCCGAAAGTCTTGACCACCGGAATGCCACGCACATACTCGACAGCCTCGGACGACATGGATTCCAGGGCATTCTGGTATTCCTTCATGTCTGCCGCCAGCTTTGGCCCCATCATCGCCGAACCCATCAGCACAAAAGCGATCACTGCCGGAATCAGACACATAAGCCCCAGCCGCCAGTCAAACACTGCCATTACCGCAAGCAGCGCAATGGGCGTTGCGATGGAAACCGCCTTGTCCGGGAGGTTGTGCGCCAGATACGTTTCCGTGGCTGCGCTGGAATCCGAAACAATTTTCCGGATCTTACCCGTTCCCTCGCTTTCCACGTATCCCAGCGGCAGCTTCATAATGTGTTCCATCATGGCGATCCGCATATTTGCCTGCACCCGGAACGCCGCCAAATGAGAACACATCAGCGCTGCAATGTAAAACAGCATGGAAAGCAGAGCGCCTCCTACTGCATACCAGCCGTATGTCTTGATATGTACCGCCTGGCTGAAATCCGGCCGGACTTTCAGCACCTCTTTGATGATGCGCCAGATCTCATAAAACGGGATCAGGGCGATCACTGCACTCACTACCGCAAGAGCCAATGAAAGGTATGTCAGATACTTTCGCTTTCCGGCGTACCCCATCAGTCTCTGAAACGAACTTTTTCCCTTTTGTTTCAATGTGATTCCTCCTTTAGAATTATATAGTTAGATTTAACTAACCTATATGCAAATTTTAGAACTTGCTCTCATAAAATGATTTTGCTGAAAAAACATACAACTTCATTTTTATGCGAACAAGCTCCTGTAACCGCAGTTCCACAAAAACAAGCACAGGTTACGTAAGACCAAGCACCGCTTTCCAGCCGGCATAGCTGTACTTGCGGATATCATCCATAAAAAGCTTTGCCTTTTCGAAGTCCATATTGTGGGACACGAGTTCATAGACATACTGCCAGCCTGTCCGGCAGATCACATGGATGAAGAAGTCATCCACCTTTTCCCCTGCCGAAAACTGCACGGCAAACTTCTTGTAATAGCTTTCTTCGATCCCTGCCAGCCTGTCGAAATAGGTCTCGTATTCCGTCCCGGCAGAACAGCAGAAAATGAGCCGGAATGCGTTGAAATTCTCGTAAATATACACCAGGACATCGTCTGTTCCCCGGTTCCCGCAGGCAATGGCATCGGTGACTTCCGAAACATCTGACGCTGCCTGCACAAAATCCATATAGATCTGCATCAAGCCATCTGCCGCCGGCTTGACAAGCGTTTCAAACAGTCCTGCCTTATCCCCAAACCGGGTATAGATGGAATTGGTGCTGACACCGCTTTCCGCAGAGATTCTCCGGAGGCTGGCATCGTGAAATCCGTGCGCCAGAAATTCCTGTTCTGCACTTTTCAGAAGTGCCTCTGTAACGCCGGCTGATTCTTTTCTCATTTCGCACTTCCTTTCTGTAACACTGTTATTATAACACTGTTATTCTAACTTGTCAAGAGAAAATTTGATACTTTCCAAAACTTTTTTCAGCGGAATCCTGTATCTGCCAAAATCGCATGAAATTCCGTCGGTTTCGTTGACTTTTCGGTACAAAACGTGGTATAATGAGCAAAAGACAACGGAAGGATGAACCATATGAAGAAAACACTTGCTGCTCTGCTGTCGTGCCTGTTCCTGGCGGCAGCGCTGCCGCAGCCGGCACTGTATGCCGCAGAAACAGATGCCCCAGAGGATTCCCGCATCACCGGAGATGTCAACGGAGACGGACAACTGAACGCCGCAGATATTGTTCTGATGCAGAAGTGGCTGCTGCAAGTTCCGGATGCTGTACTTGCGGACTGGCAGGCAGGCGACTGCAATGCAGACGGCAGGCTGGATGGTCTTGACCTTTGCCGGATGCGGCAGCTGCTGACCGCACCTGCACCGCAGAATCCACTGGAACAGCTGGTGGGAATGTCCTATGCAGATGCAGTGAAAAACGGCTATATCTCCAGATCGGAATACAACTATCAGATCTCCGGCAATCTGAAGAGTACCATTGAAACCCAAATGGAACGTCCCCTGGACTACTCCATTGACCGGTTTTATCTGGTAAGCAATGAAACGCTGGGGCTGACCGGTGACACAAAATACCTGTACAATTCCAGCACAGCGGATGTTTATCCCATCACGGAAGAGACCAGCATGAACTGCGCCACCTGGTACTGGAAAGGCAAAAAGGCGGCGCTCTACGGCATTGATGACGACGCCGACACACAGAGCAAGTTCCTGGATGCCATGGAGTTCTACGGCGTCACCGAGATCTACTACTCCATCGGCGCAAACAAGCTGGTAAACAGCGTGGATATGGTGGAAACCTTTGTCAGAAACGCCTACGCCAGAAACATGAAGGTCTACCTGCTGACCGGTGAAAAGACCTGGCTGTATGAGGACAGTTATCAGACCGCCATCTATCGGGTATTCGACCGGGTGGCAGAGTATAACAGCATGGTGGAGTATGATGCCCGGCTGGCAGGAGTCTCCTATGATGTGGAAGTCTGGACAAATTCCGAATATAACTGGAAAAACAATGACGCCGCACGGTATCAGCAGGTAAAGTTCATCGAAACTGCACAGCAGTACGCCGAATCGAAGGACTTGTCCGTCTCCTACTGCCTGCCGTTCTGGATCGTCCGCTATGACTACACAGATGATGCCGGCGAAACACATAACGTATACGACTCTATCACCCAGATTGCCAACGAGACCATTCTCATGGCATACCGTGACAGTGCTGCTGCCGTGGAAAAGCTGGTGGCAGAGGTACAGACCGGTGCATCCCGGTCTGTCTACGACTACAACGAGAAAAACGACTGCAACCTGGAAATCGCAGTGCAGGCGGACGAGAACAGCGAGGGCGACCATGTCACTTTCTATGAAGAGGAAAAGGAACATCCCGGCTATCTCAATACAGAAATTGCAAAAATCAAGTCCGACCTGGAGACACATCGTTTCCACACCACATTCGCCATTCACCAGGCGATTCCGCTGTATGAGTACTACCTTTCTCTGGAATCATAAATGCCTGCTCTGTCTCTGACAAAAAGGAGGATTTCTCATGCCCAACCGCTGCAAATGGTGCAATCCAAACAACCCGAAGTACATCGCCTATCACGACAGGGAATGGGGTGTTCTGCGGACAGACGACGCCTATCTGTTTGAGATGCTGCTCCTGGAATCATTCCAGGCAGGGCTTTCCTGGGAGTGTATCCTAAACAAACGGGAAAATTTCCGAAAGGCGTTCGATGATTTCCAGGCAGAAAAAATCGCCGCCTATACAGCGGAAAAGTGCAGTGCTTTGGCTGCGGACAAGGGCATTGTGCGAAACAGGCGCAAGATCCAGGCAAGCGTCCGGAATGCGGCGATCTTCCTTGCCATTTCCGCCGAATTTGGCAGTTTTTATGACTATCTGTGCCAGTTCACACAGGGCAGGATCTTTTACGAAACCGGAAAAGCCACAAGTCCCCTGTCCGATGCCATTTCCACCGACCTGCAAAAGCGTGGCATGAAATTTGTCGGCAGTACCATCATCTATGCGTATTTACAGGCGGTTGGCATCCTGTATTCCCACGATGCAGGCTGCGATCTGTACAGGCATTCTTAAAATGCAAAAAAGCATACAGTATCCGTTCCCGGAAATACTGTATGCTTTTTCATTTTCCAAAAATTATCCGGCAATGCCACGAATCGCAGACACCGTCTGCTGATACCGGGTTTTCACTGCCTGGAAAGCGTCTGCGTAGTCCACCGAAAGGTCTCGCCCACGCAGTTCCTCGGTCAGTTCCGAGCTTGCCTGCCGCAGCGGTTCAAACCCCAGATTGAGGCAAATGCCTTTCAGCGTGTGCGCCATGCGAAACGCCTCTTCGGCATCGTGCGCATCCAGCGCATCACAAAGACCGGAAAACGTCTTATCCTCCAAAAAGCGCAGGGCGAACTTCGTCACAATCCGTTCGCTGCCCAGCCGCTGTAACACAGGCGCATAATCTGCACCCATCTTTGTATAACATTCCTGTATTGTCATATGATCTCATTCCCTCGATTTCACAACGCAGCGTATTCATAGGCGTTCTTGCTCTGTTCCACCAGTTCCCGTTTCAGCGTGTCCTGTATCTCCAGAAGGCACTCCAACAGAACCGGGTTAAACGCACCGCATTCCCCGTTCAGAATCATCTGAATGGCTCTCTCATGGGAAAACGCCTTTTTATATACCCGTTCGCTCACCAGTGCATCATATACGTCTGCCAGCGAAACCACCTGTGCCGAAATGGGGATCTCATCGCCCACAAGCCCGTCCGGGTATCCCTTTCCGTCGAATCGTTCGTGATGCCACCGGCATATGTCATGCGCCACACGAACCAGCGGCTCGCTCTGGTAGATTGCCAGGCTCTCCAGCATATTGGCGCCAATTACTGTGTGGGTTTTCATGATCTCAAACTCTTCCTTGGTCAGCCGTCCCGGCTTGTTCAGAATCTTCTCGTCAATGCCGATCTTGCCGATATCATGCAGCGCAGCCGCCAGCGGAATCAGCATCTGATCTGCACTTGTGATCTCATACTTTGTGTCTTTCCGTTCCAGCTGATCCAGCAGCAGTTCTGCAAGGCGCTTGATGTGGATGACATGGCTGCCGCTTTCTCCGTTCCGGAACTCTACGATCTGGCTGAGAATGCTGACCATCATGCTGTTGTTTTTGTCCTTCTCCCGTACCTGTTCGCTTATCATGGAGATCAAACGCCGCTGTTTGGCGTAGAGCTTGATGGTGTTGAACACACGGCGGTAGACAACTCTCGCATCAAACGGACGGCTGATATAGTCTGAAACGCCCATTTCATAAGCTTTTTTCACAGAGGAGGAAGAATCCTCGCTGGAGATCATAATGACCGGAATATCGTCGATCCAATGATTTTCTGCCATATGATGCAGCAGTTCAAAGCCGTCCATCACAGGCATGATGATATCCAGCAGCACCAGGGATATGCTTTTCCCCTGCCGCTCCAGCAGATGCAGTGCCTCTTCGCCGTTGACTGCCTCATGAATGATATACGAGTCTCCCAGCATTTCTGCCAGAATCGCACGGTTCATCTCCGAATCGTCCACGATCAGAATTTCCTGCTTGCTTTCCTTGTCCGCAACAGAATCTGCCTCAGAGATAATCACTGCATTTTTCTTGTTCTTCGCCTGGTACATCAAAACATCCGCACGGTGTATTGCCTCATCCAGCAGGGTATTTTCGCAGTACACGCCGCCGATGCTGACCGAAAGGTGGATACCGGAATACCCCGGAACCGGAGCGTTGTGAATCTTATGGCGAATGTGGTGCAGCTTTCGGTAAAACTCCTGCTCATCCGCATTTGCCGACAGCAGTACAAACTCATCGCCGCCGTAGCGGATCAGCACATCATTGCTGTCAGAGCTTTCCCGTATCACCTTGACCACCGTTTCCAGCACCATATCCCCGGCATCGTGACCGCAGGTGTCGTTGTACACCTTAAAGTCATCCAGATCGATCATGGCAGCGCCGCCGGTAAACTTCTTCTGTTTGGATCTGTCTTCCAGATACCGCCGGTTATACGCTCCGGTCAGTGCATCCCGGTACAGTTCCACATGATACTGCGACAGCTGCCGGATCAGCTTGTCCCGTTCACTTGCACCGATCAGCGAATCGCTGTCCAGTTTCCGGATCAGTTCCATCACACAGGGCTTTCCGTCCACTTCAACATAACGGGAAAAGACCTGGTAGATATCTGTCCCCAGAAATTCCAGTTTCGTGTGCTGCTGTCTGTCCCGCAGTGTCTGCATGGAAATGCAGTTTTCACAAGGCTGTCCCTTGCCCCAATAGTCATAGCATTCGCAAAAAGACGCATCTTCTGTACTTTCCCGGATACCTTCCAGATCTTCGCCCTTCAAAAGGCGCACCACGGTAAACACATTCCGGAAAAAGCGCATCTGCTCTTTTGCCTGCTGTGAAGTCAGCTGATAGTCGGACTGTGTCTCATGGTTTGTGCTGAATGTTTCTAAGATTTCCACTGCTGTATCTTCCTTTCAGATCGGATGGAAAAGGCAAACCGCAAAGAAGTGCCGCTGCGAACCCCGTTTCATTTCTTCACATACCCTAAATCATAAGCAATACCGTGCAAATCCGACAGGCAGACTTGGTTCGGTTCTGCCTATAGTATACCATAATTTATCATCATTTGTCAATCATTGTTTTCTTCTGTCATCAATATCCCTGCACGCCGGATCTGAAACCGTTCCCGGCGAGTGAGCGTCTTTCGCTTTGGGTCAGATATCTTTTTCAGAAACGATGTCAGCACACGGACTTCATAGGGCTGAAGCGCCGTTTCCCCGTAGATGTACTTTTCCATCAACTGGTTGACACGCTCGTATTCTCCGTCACGCAGTTCCGGGATTTTTTCTTTCATCCGCTGTTCCGCCGTTTCCGCCTGCCAGCCGATGTGCATTTCCACGCCCATGCAATGCAGCATTTTTGGGATCATCATGCAGAGAATATCCTGTTTTTTTCGTTCATCAGCTTTCCGGTACCGGTTCTGAGAACGAACCTGCGTTACCGTAATGCGCACTTCCAGGACAGCAGTTCCCACAGCCGCCAGGATCAGCAGCAGCGCAGCGATTCCCAACAGCAGCACCGCCGCATTTTCCACCGTATCCAGGACACTTCCTCCGGAAGTATCCCGTTTGCTCTTGTTCTGCACATTGCCGGTCTGTGTCTTGCTGTCATCGGCGATCTTCACCTTTTCCACGTTCTGCGGCTGCTGTACCATCTGCATCAGGGTATAGACATCGTGATAATACCCCGGTGTCGCATCAATGGGAATCCAGCCCATGCCGTCCATGTAGACTTCTGCCCAAGCGTGGGCATCCTTTGCCGTGAGCTGTGCGCTGACCTTGTCCCGCACCAGCGTACCATTAACGTAGTAGCCCTCGGCATACCGTGCCGGAATGCCAAACGAACGATACGCCAGAACTGCCGCCGTTGCATAAAAGGCAGAGTTTCCCGTTCCGCCGTTCAGAAACTTTTCCAGCGGCTCTTCGGAATCGGTTCGCCCCGGCTCCATCTGGTAGGACGAGGTGTTTTCCAGAACGTCATGGATGTGCTGGGTCACCTGGTAGACGGTGTTATCCGTCTCCGTATAGGATGGATCATGAAACTTTTCCTGTATCACAGAGCGCAGTTCTTCCGGGATATCCAGGTAATTCTGGTACACGAAACTGCGGTAGATCGACTCGCATTCCAGATACGCCTTTTCTGCTTTTGTCTCCGGGTGCATTGCCCAGTCGTCCACATAGAGCAGTTCTCCCGGATAGTCGTTGGCGTATTCCGTGAAATCATACTGCTTTGTGCCGAACAGCCCGGCAGACTGCACCGCTGCATCCCGGTGAACTCGGGTGGAACAGTCCGGCTGGTCTGCCGAATAGGGCAGATAGACATACCGACGGTCTGCACCGTTGTTTTCGACGGAGACACGGCTTTTCGAGAACTGTTCCCCGCCGGCAGCGCCGTATTCGCAGTACTGCTGAGACGGTGAAAACTGATGTTCCGCAAACCAGGACTCGATGCCGTCATTTTCTCCCCGGAAGTCCGAACGGTTCAGTTCCTGCCATTTGCCGTTGTCGTAGTCTGCGCCCACAAATCCACGCAGATACAGATCTTTCGCCTGGGTCTGGCGCACCATGAGCCGGTCTTTATCGCCCCGGTTCATCCGGTACGCCTTGGACAGATCTCCTTTCGGCAGTGTGTCCTCGCCGTAACGCACCCGTGTGATCGCTGCACGGACATTCTCACGCAGCACATTCACCGTGTGGAATTCCCGGCTGCCGGATGCCGCTGCCGCACTCAGAATCACCGCAGACGCTGTGACGAACCATCCCACCTTTTTCCAGCTGAAAGAACGCTCACAGTGACAGATGCGCTGTAAGAGCCAGCCGATCAGATACATCCCCACGCCGATGCCGGAAAAGCATTGCAGGAGCAGTGCCGGCAGCGTCAGAACCAGCAGAACGAAAAAGCTGACAGTTGGTTTGTTGATCTGCACCAGGAGATATCCCCAGGCGGCGATCAGCAGAATGGTAAAGATCAGAGAGAAAACGCCGGCTGTGCCTGTGCCGCCCAAAAGCGAGACTGCATCATGGCTCACCGTGTTCCATCTGGAGATCACGCTGTTGAGAAAAAGGATCGCTCCGTTTTTGCAGTCCGGGAATCCGATCAGCAGCACCAGCAGTGCCAGTCCGTTCGGAACCAGCAGTGCTGTTTTGCGAAACGGTTTCCAGAGGGACAGCGAACGGCACAAAACCGCCGCAGCTGCACACAGCAGTACCCAGAAAAGCGGTACCTCTGCCGTGCCGTAGTGCAGGAATGACACACAGAACCCGGCAGAAAACAGCCCGGCGCAAATACATTCCAAAATCATATTGTACACAGGAGGCTGCTCCGTAAAAACTGGCATGGTCTCCGGTTTCTTTTTTGGTTTTCGATGCAGCTGCATCTGGATACACCTCCTCAGTACGATATCCGGAAATGGATTCTTATAGGCAACACCGCACAAAGCCCGCCTGACGGCTTTGCACGCAATCTGCTTGTTGATTTTCCGTCATACCGCACAGAAATTTCTTGACATACGACTGCGTTCGAGGCAGGATTCTGCCCGAGAACAAAGGAGTGTCGCACTAGGATTGATTGCGACCGACAGTATGCCTGCGAAATTTCTGTGCAATCTGCCGAAAAATCCGACTGCGCATCTTACGCACAAACTCTGTGCGGTGTTGCCTATAGTGTAATGCGGAAACTCCGGTTTTTCCGCAGATATGTCACCGGTACTTCGACCAGCACTTTCGCCCTTGCCGGCTGTGTCACAACAGGTACGCCATCCTTGTCCGTGACCACTACGGCATCCAGGTTCACATCCGCCGGGATCAGCGCCAGTTCCTTGGGAAAGCTGTGTATGGTAAAGTACACCATGCTCTCATAGTTCTGCTGGATCTGCCCTGCCAGGAAAAACTGACAGGCGATGCCGCTGTTCTCCGCCAGCGGATAGGACAGCAGCGTGTAGAGGAACTCTGCGGCATCTGCCTCCGCTGCAATGGGTGCGGAAATAATGCGGCTCTGAAAGACAAACGCCGCCATATGCGGAATTCCGGCACGCACCAGCGCACGGCTCAGACTTTCCACTGCGCCGATGGATGTGGAAAGCAATGTCTTGTCCACATCCTCGCCGTTTGCCTTCAGCGCAATGTCATACAGCACGATGGTGTCATACCGGGTGGAATCGCTGTATTCCCGCACGATCAGCCGATCCATCTTGCTTGTCAGTTTCCAGTGGATGGCTTTCAGCTCATCGCCCTCCTGATACTCCCGCAGTTCGAACACCTCTGCGGTATCGTTTCCCTTTTGGTAGACCCGGAACGAGCCGACTTCCGGCTTTGCCCGGGATGCCTGGTCGGTCATGATGGTAATGTCATTCTGTTCCGGCATCACCTTAACACGGCAGAACAACTCGCAGGGTACTGCGGCGGCACAGAACCCAAAGACGTCCAGGCACTGCACACCAGATGCCCGGATAAACCATTCGCCGCACATATCCGGCGTAAACTCCACATGAGAGCTTTTCCGGGAAGAAAGACCGATCCGCAGCCAGCGTTCCTCCTGTGTGTGAAACAGCAGGTTCTGCATCTCCAGGGTCATTTCCACCGCAGACACCGAAAACAGCGGACGCTTTGCCTTATAGGTGATATCCAGCGCAAGCGGCGCATTGACATTGCTTGTCACCGGTGCTTGTAACGAAAGGGTCATTGCAGCAATATCCATCCGGAGCAGAACGAGTGCCAGAAGCGGCAGGGCGATCTCCAGGAACAGCACTGCCAGCAGAATCGGTTTCGGGAAGAAAAACAGCAGCACCAACACGACTGCGATGGACAAAAAGTAGCTCACCTTGTGCCGGATCATGACAGCTTTCCTCCGATGGTCACCGGCGGTTTCACCTTTTCCAGGATTCCCTGCAAAATCTGCACCTTGTTCACGCCCTCGATCAGTGCCTGGGGACGCAGAACAAGACGATGGACGCAGACATCCAGATACACGCTCTGCACATCCTCCGGAACTACATAGTTCCGCTGTTCTACCAGAGCGTTTGCCTTTGCCATGCGGATGAGTGCGATCACGCCTCTGGGGCTGATGCCCAGTTCCACAAAGGGATGCACCCGAGTCTCCTCGCACAGGCGGATGGCATAGCGCATGATATCCTCTGTCACCTTGATGGCAGAGAGATAGTCCTGCACCTGCATCAGACTCTTGGTATCGCAGACCGGCTTGATCTCATGGAGCGGATTGGTATAGCGTCTGGCGTTCAGTATCTTGATCTGATCCTCACAGGACGGATAGCCGATGGAAAGCTGTATCATGAAACGGTCCAGCTGGGATTCCGGCAGCGGATGCGTACCGGATGCGCCCAGAGGATTCTGCGTTGCGATGCAGATAAACGGACTGGGCAGCGGATGGGTCACGCCGTCTACGGTCACGTTCTTCTCTTCCATGGACTCCAAAAGCGCCGACTGGGTTTTCGGTGAAGTACGGTTGATCTCATCTGCCAGCAGCAGATGGCACATTACCGCACCGCTGTGATACTCGAACTGATTGTTCACCCGGTTGAACATGGAAAAGCCGGTAATGTCTGACGGCGTGGTATCTGTGGTAAACTGGATACGCTTAAAGTCCAGCCCCAGCGCATTGGCAAACGCCAGCACCAGCGTAGTCTTTCCCACGCCCGGACAATCCTCCAGCAGAATATGACCGCCGGCATAAATGGTCATCAAAACTTTCCGGATGATCTCATCCTTTCCCATAAATGCCTTTTTGACCTCTGTAATAATATGTTCTGACTGTTCGATCACCATTGCCGCATATTCTCCTCTGCCTGTTTTAGTTTTTCCAGGACTTCCTCCCGGTCCGGTTCCGGTGCTGTTTCGCTGCACCCCAGCAGATCCCAAAGCGTCTGCCACTTGGGCAGGAATGTATCTGTGATCTCCTGTGCGATCTCCTCGATGGATGTACCGTCTCCGGCTGACTCTGCGTAATATTCGCTGCAAAGACTTTCCAGGTCGGAAAAACCTGCATAGGGATACTGCCACGCCGCCGCATAGGTTTCCCGGCAGCCGTCCGGCACAGCCAGCGGCACTGTGTTGACACTGCCGTCTGACTTGGACTGAAACACAAAGTCACTGCCCTGTCCGTATCCGATCAGATTCGGCGGTGTTTCTCCGGCAAAGCAGATCTCTTCCAGCGCATCGCAGCCGCCGAAAATGCTGTAATAGATCTCGTTTGTGGTCTCCGGGAACGTAAAGCTGTGCAAAGCCGTTTCTGCAAATGCACCGTCATGAATGGATTCCACGCAGCTGTTTGCTCCAAAGGTCACCTCAGAAAGCGCTGTACACCCGGCAAACGCATTGGACGGAATGGAACGCAGCGTGGAACCAGTCTCAAAATGCACGGCGGTCAGATTGCAGCAATCCCGGAACGCATTGCTGCCCAGCAGTGAAAAGGCATCTGAAAATGTCAGTTCTCCGCTGATACCCGAATTCCGGAACGCCGCATCGTCCACAAACATGACTGACGCAAAGCTTTCCGGTGCAATGAAAAACGCATTCTGACACCGGGAGAATGCGCCCGATGCAATTTCCACGGTGTTCGGTGCTAAGGTATACGTTCCGTTCAAGTTGCCGGAAACGGACAACAGGTAATTCTCTTCCCCGGAACTTCCGTAGACGCCGGCAACACCGTCTGCGCCGGTCTCCATTCGGTACCGATAGGTAAATTCCGCAAAGCAGCCGGCGTATCCATAGGAATCATACGGGCGATAGAAAAAGCTGTTGTTGCCGGGCGTGTAGTTTCCCTCCATCACCGCAGATGCCGCATTGCAGGCAACGCAGTAGAGCATCATGCAGTTGTCGAATGCGCCGTCGCCGATGGTCAGTTCATCCTCAGACAAGGAAACCACCGATTCCAAAGCACTGCACCCGGAAAAAGCGTTCTGCTGAATTTCTTTGGTCTCCTCCGGCAGTTCTGCGGTCATCAGCCCGGAACAATTCCGGAACGCACGGCTGCCGATGGTTTTGATGGAAACGCCCGGCAGACTCTCCGCACTGAAATGCACAGTATCCGGCGCAGCGGTCAAAAGTGTTGCACCATCCTGCTCCTGGAAATAGACATTGCCGTCCGTTTCACAAATGGCATACGCCTCGGCGGCGATGGGAATATCGTAGGTATTCCATTGTTCCGTATCAAACTCCATGCTGAACGCCGGAATGTGCAGACCGCCGATATTCTCAGAAAAGCTGTCCGCCTGCGCAGCCGGAGCAGTCTCACCCTGGAAGTAGATCTGCGTGCCGTCCAGCCCGTTGAATGCACCGCTGTCCAGCGTCTGCAGGGATACCGGCAGGATCAGTGTTTTCAAGTCTCTTCCCTCAAATGCGCCCTTCCGAATCTCGGTCACGCCCTCCGGTACGGCATAAGTACCGGCTACCTGTTCTGTCAGACCGTACAGCACAGTGCCGTTTTCTGTATTTAGCAAAATGGCGTCATCCTGGGTATAGAAATCCGTGGGATTCTTGTCGCTCTGGGGAACGAGCTGGTTTGTGCCAAGACGCATTGCCCACTTTTTCAGATAGTCGAAGTAGGCATCATCCGGCACATAGATTTTTGCATGATCCAGCCGGCGTAGTTCAATTTCCGGCGGCTCTGCGGACTGAAAAGTTAGGCTCTGAATCTGATTTTCTTCCGGAAAAGTCACCTTTTTCACCGTCTCCGGAACGGTGATCTCCGTTTTCGCATACGGCACTGCATACAGTTCCGTGCAGGCTTTGTTGTACAAAACGCCGTCCCGGGACGTGAGCGCCGGATTCTTTTCTGAGACATCGTAGGAATCCTTTACCTTCAGCGTGCTGGTGATTTCCAGAACGGATGCCGGAACGGAAACACGGTCTACGTCTGCCTCCAGGGCAACCTTTTGCAGCCCTGCCGGAATCTCCAGATCACGGCTGGAACCGGTATATCCGGTCAGTGTCTGAATGAAATAGTAGTGGTCATCCTCCGACCACATGGAACTGATCTCCGCCGTAAACTCCTTTGGGAGTTCTGCCGTTCCCAAAGGGTACAGGATATTCAAGCCTTTTTTCGTTGGGGTATAGCGGTAGTAGACGGGGTCGCCGCCGTTGTTCTCCGACCATCCCATGAAGATCTGACGGATGGATTCTCCGAGTTTAGGGAACGAATGATCCGAATGATACATTTTCCCGTAGTAATTCAGCAGATCGACAGACTCGTTTTCTGCCGGATACTGGTCACTCTTGGGATTAATGAAATCCGCATGGTTATAATCCGAAAGCACCGTCTTATAAGGATACACTTCAAAGCTGACATCTTTTCTGACCCAGTCACTGTTGGCATTCAGCCGGAATGCAAACGATGCCGTGAAGTCTTTCTCTGCCTTTTTGGGGTAACCGGTAATTTTGAAATTGTCGTTCAGTGAGGTAATGCGGTAATATGTGCCGTTGTACTTCACGTGAACATTGCAGGCACACAACAGTTTCCAGGCGTCCAGTTCTTCCCCGTAATAGATCATATCCGCATCGAACGTCTCATTCAGCGGATTTACCATCAGCTCCGGCACTTTTGCGCTGTCGGCATTTTCCAGTCCCTCTTCCGGCATGGGACGTACCGGAATCAACAGGTTTTCATAAATATCGCTAGGCTGTTCCGGCGTTTTTTCCGTGTAATTGTTGTCATAGGACGGTGCGGCGGGCTGCTCCGGCTGTGTATCCGTTCCCGGCGTGTCCGTCTGACCGCCGCCGTTATTCTGGCTGCCGCCGGAATTGTTTCCGGAAGTTCCACCTGCGTTGCCCTTTCCGTTCTGATCGCTTTTCCCGGCTGTACCGGAGTTTCCGGATGTTCCGCCGGAAATCACTGTACCGCTGCCGGATGCAGACGGAATGACTGCGACCGGACCGGATGCACTTCCGCTGCGGTCTCCCACCAGGTAGGACGTCACATTCTGTGACGCCTGCTGCGGAGAGACAGCGGCGCCGTCTCCGCTGCCGCCGTCGGTATCCTGGGTAATCAGTGCCGGCACATTCAGATTCTGCGGCGTCTGGGATTCAAACAGAATGGCATTGTCACGCTGTTCTGAAGGCGTCTGCGCCTGGTCAGCATTGTCATCCTGTTCCAGCTGGCGGCTGTCCTCTGTGGTATCATCCTGCTTTTCACTGTTCATGTATTCATCGTCTGTTTGATCGTCGTCAAACGTGATCTGATTCCGGTTCCAAGCCGAGTTTCGGGTGTATTTTTCCGGATCAAAAGAATTCCCCGAATACCGCAGATAGGTAGCGATGCCGGAACCCGTAATTGTCAGCGAAACGATCACGGTCAGAATCCGTTTCTGCACTTTTTTCATTTTTTCCACCTCCACAGGCTTTCTGTGCAAAGCCCGAAACACTTACCGCTTTTTCTGCCGGATGATTTCGCCGATCTCGGTCTTCATCTTCTGAAAATCCACCGGCTTTGCAAAATGCCCGTCCATGCCGTAAGAACGGGACAGCCGCTTGTCTTCCACATAGGCATCCGCAGAAAGGGCAAAGATCAGAACCGTTTTTGCATCCGCTCTGTCCAGGCGGCGGATATCGCTTGCCGCCTCTCTGCCGTTTCGCTCCGGCATCTGCACATCCATCAAAATCAAATCGTAGTGATTGACCGGGCTGTTTTCGAACATCTCCACGGCGATCTTTCCGTTTCCGGCAACATCGACGGATGCACCCTCCTCCTCCAGGATGTCCACGGCGATCTCCGCATTGATCTCGTTGTCTTCCGCCAGAAGAATCTGCTTCCCTGCAAAGGTATAGTCCGCACTTTCCTGTACCTCCTCCGGCATCTCTTCCACAGGAATCTGCCGGATCTGCTCCTCTGTTGCCAGCGGCAGGGACAGGAACACGTTAAAGTCCGAGCCGTTTCCGGGCATACTATTAATGACGATCGTTCCGCCCATGATGCGGACGATGTTGTCCGTAATCGCCATGCCCAGACCGCTGCCGCCGTACTTCTTGGTGATATTGCGGCTCTCCTGCTCAAAGGGCAGGAAAATCTTTTCCAGAAACGCCGGCTCAATACCGATACCGGTGTCATGCACTTTAATCAGAAAGTCCATGCGTTCCTTTTCCTGGAGCATTTTCTGAAAGGTCACTGTGATCTCGCCTTTTGCAGTAAACTTGACCGCATTGGAAACCAGATTCGTCAGCACCTGGCAAAGGCGAATATCGTCTGCAATCACATAGTACGTGTCAAAATCCTGGAACGTCACGGAGAACCGGACGTTTTTCGCCTCCACAGTCTCCTGGAACATATTGCGCAGCTTGTTGGCAATACTGCGCAGATCCAGCGGCTTTTCTTCCAGTTCCAGCTTTCCTGCCTCGATGCGGGACAGATCCAGGATATCGTTGATGATCGACAGCAGATACTGAGACAAGTTTTCCGCCTCGCCCAGATATTCCAGCGCTTTCGGATTCTGGCTGCACTGTTTCTTCGTCAGAGAAAGCATTCCGATGATGCCGTTCATGGGTGTCCGAATCTCGTGGGACATCCGGGAGAGAAACTGCGACTTCGTAAAGCTCTCCTTCTCGATTTTCCGCATCTGCTCTTCCAAGGCAAAGCAGGCGTTTTTATAGGTTGTGATCTCATGGAACAAAAACAGGTCACGCCGGGCAGCCTTGTCCCGTATCACATTCAGACAAAACCAGCGTTCCTGCCCCGGCAGCTGAAAGTCATAGGAAAATGCCGCCGTGCCGTCCCACTTCCGGTACTGCTGAAACAGTTTCTGGTTTACGTCCAGCTGATTCAGCAGGGAAACATCTGCACACAGCGCCGCATAGGATGTGCCGAACAGCGTCTCGAAATTATCGGACGCACCCACCGGCAGCTGGTCGTCTGTCCGCAGTATCAAGACAGCCTCCTGCACATCGTGAAACGAAAACTGCGTCATGGGGAGTTCCGATTTTTTCTCTTTGCCGCATCCGCTTTTTCGCCGAAAGCCGCTGCAAACCAGCACCACTGCAAACAGGAGTTCTGCCAGCAGAATCAGAATGAGCCAGAAATGTTCCCCGATGGTTGTTAAAATATCCCGAATCATACCGCACCCATACCTCCATGACTTCCCGGCACCTGTCTGCCTTTTTCGCAGTCGTTTTGACAAAATAACATTTTTCTCTACTTTTATTATACTATTTTTTACCTGAAAGCGAAACGATTATAAAGTTTCAAAAAAATTAATTTTCTACTTTTTTCCTTTTTTATTTCTGACAGAGAAAGCACCTGCCCGATGTTTCCATCAAACAGGTGCTTTTCCATATGGTTTCGTCAATTTTGCAAATGTAAAATGTTACGTTTCGGATGTCCGGACAAACTCCGCCGCCTGGCGAATCGCCATGGAATTCGACGGTCTCCCGTAGACTTCCGGGAAATAGTGGTTCATCTTGTTTTTGGTGTAGGCGCTCTCGATGGCATAGCGGATCAGATGCTCCACGCTTTCTGCGTTGCACCCATGCCGCAGTCCGACCAGCTCATAGAGTTTCATCATAGAAACGATGGGATTCTGCACTGCAATCTCGATCGCCTCTTTCAAATAAGTGCATCCTTTCAGATGCTTTTCGATGCCAAAATGATTCTCTACAAGGTCTGCAATCAGTTGTTCGCAGTCTGATCTATGCTCCACAAAAAACTCCTTTCACAAAGCCACAGGTTCCATATGTTCTATCGCAGCACGATTCCGTGCATGAAATTCAGGCGGCACACTTTCGTATGCCGTATTTGGGAAGATTTGGGTGAAAATGTTTCAACATTGCCGCACCCAGAGCAAATATTCGCCCGGTGCAGTGCTGTTTGTTACTTTTTCAGATTCTGCAGTGCTTTCGGTTCTTTCGGCTGATGGAAACCAGCGCAGGAAACGGAACCTGCTGCCTTTACTGCTGCAAACTTGCTGACAGATGCCAGCTTGTCCAGCATAGACTTCTGAATTTTTTTCATAACTCGTTTTCCTCCTCTCGGCTTGGATTTGCTATGACTGCCATTAGCGCTATGACAAACAGCGTAAGGGCAATTGTTGCCGATATCAATACCCATTTCTGATAGGCAAAGCAGCTGATCCCGGAAAAGATCACAGCTACAATCATACTGATTCTGTGATTGCGGACTTTCTGTTCTTCCGACAGCGGCTTATTTTCATTTTCCACCGGAGTTTTGAACCATATTGCTACAAGGGAAAAAAGCAACAACATCACATGAAAACTAATGGGATAAGTTCCATATGCTACAATTTTTGCCATACCGAAAATAAACGTCGTCGATGCAGCAAAAATCAAGTTGCACTTCAAATATGTATTCGCATGATAGCCGCCGGTAAACTGACGCAGTGCAACAAATGCAAAATAATACACCAGCGAAACCAGAAACATTCGAAAAACAGCGCCGATTGCAATGGTGATAAAGAAACCGATCAGTGTGGAAAAAATGATTTCAAACCCATACTGATAGACCTCTGCCATTTCCTGCTCAACGATTTCCTTTTTGCATAAAAAAAGCGACATTCTTTTACTAAGTTCAGCGATCATTTCGCTCACCATCCATGTAAAAAGAATATCGCATTTTATATGGGAAGTCAATTATTTTGCCCCCACCGTCTCTTCTTTCGTCCCCAAGTTCCCGAATTCATCATTTGCTAATAAGACGCTTACCACAAACATTCCGTTTTTCTCGTAGATATCCAGCCCTCCGAGATGCCTTTCGGCAATTTCAGCGACAGAACGCAGTCCCCAGCCGTGCAGTGCCTTGTTTTCTTTGTCCGATTTCAATTCCCTGTTCTTTTGCAAAACGGATTCCCGAATCGTATTCTTCACCACAATGCGGTAATATCCATGTGTTTTCTTTATCAGCATCATGATCTGTGTGGGAGATTCCTCTTTGGCACACGCCTCAATTGCATTGTCCAGCAAATTGGAAAGCAAAATGCTCAGGTCATATTCCAGGTACTCCGGTATCGTGATCAGAATCTTACAGGTAGTTTCAATTCCTTTCTTTTCCGCCGCCGTAAACTTTTCATTTATCACAGCGTTCAAAACGGAATTGGAACAGTGAATATGACTGGAAAGGATATCGCTCTGACTGCCGATGATCTTTCCCAGATACGCTTTTGCCTCGTCAAAGTTATTTTCTTCGATCAGCGTCCGCAGACAGTTCAGCTGGTTTTTATAATCGTGGCGCAGCATGGACATTCTCTGATACTGGGATTCGATCTGCTGGATCTCATTTTGCTGGTGTTTCAATTGTGTTTGCAGCTGCTGTTGTTCCAGTTCTTTTTGATTGGCACGGTTCATTTTTCCCATGAATACAAAAATGATAATGTCTAACAGCGATAACAAAACAGAAACGCTGATATATATGTATTCTTGATACACATTTCTCACAACTAAAGTATAAACACTAAAGCCAATCACTAATGTAATGACAAATGCAGATATAATTACAATCCATTCATTTATCTTGAAACGATAATCCTCTTTTTTCCGAACCAGCAAAATCACTTGCGTTGACACAAAGTAAAGCAGCTTGGTAATAAAAATTCCGAATACACGACTTAACTGTTGACTTGAAATACTTACGATTGCCGCTGGTGCAGACTCTGAAAGCGAACTGAGAACTGTTAAAACCGGAAGGTTGATAAAATAGAACAACATATAAGAAATTGCGGCTACCACCATTTTTTCAAAGAAGTTTCCCCGCAGCAATATGGCAGCATAAATAAAATTGGTAAGCACAAATCCGGCGACCAGAATTATCTCATTCTGAATCAAAAAACTCCCCAGGGCATCAATGCAGACGAGTATCCCCACCAGGATGCCCCATTTCAGCAGACGTTTTTCCGGAGAACGAAAGCCGAAATACCGGATCATAAGCCGTGCCACCATAAAGCATTCTGCCAGAATTGCGATCCATTCTATCACTGTCCAGATCATGTATCATCTTCTCCTCTCATAAAATACTGATACCGTTTCCGGACTGCCGCACTTCTCCTGTGGCTCAGCGGCAGTTTTTTCAAGCGGTGCGGCGTAAGTTCTACTGTGTCATTCCCGATGTGGTAGACATAGCGGTAATTCAGCAGATACGACTTGTGGATGCGCAGGAAACCAGAGCGGCTGAACTGCTCTTCCAGCTTTTCCAATGTGTACTCTCTGGCGCTGAGTTCTGCGGTCTCCTCCAGCGTCACCAGATAAATGTGATGGCGAATGGAAAAGAAATACACGACCTCCACCAGCTTTTTGGTGACGATGCGCTTGTCGTCCAGCACAAGTCTGGCGGTCTGTCCGCTTTTGGCGTAGTTTTCACAGTACGCCTTTACCGCATCCGGCAGTTCCTCGGCGAGCCATTCCTTCCGGAGAAACCGGAAGGGCTGAAACTGAAACGACTCAAAGACAAAGTCGCTGTGACTGGAAACGAAAATCAAAGCTGCCGCAGAATTCATGGCTCTGATCTCTGCGGCAAGTTCCATGCCGGACATCTCCGGCATATCAATATCCAGAAACAGCAGCTGGAATTCTTCCTTGCGGTGCGCCCGGATCAGCTCCGGCGCACTGGTGTAGACAAAGCATTGGAACTCCATGCCCTGCTTTTCGAACAGCGCCTCCACCATGTCACGCAGACAGCGCACAAAAATAACTTCATCATCACAAACTGCTATCCGTATCATACACATTCGCCTCCCGGTATCATCATACCACAAATTTTGCCAAAAGGCAAGAAAAAACCTGCCGCCTTGCCAAGCCGCCGGAATCATGGTATAATAGGTTGCAGACAACGACACTGAACAGGAGGGTGTTTCCATGACATACCGCATTTTTCTGGTGGAGGATGACCGCAGCATTGCAGAGGGACTTCAGCACCAGCTGGAACAATGGAACTTTGAGGTTCGTGTGGTGCAGAATTTTCGTGGCGTTCTGGGCGAATTCACCGCATTCGATCCCCATCTGGTTCTGATGGACATTATGCTGCCCTGCTACGACGGCTACCACTGGTGCCGGGAGATACGCCGTGTCTCCGAAGTTCCCATCATCTTTCTCTCTTCCGCATCGGACAACATGAACCTCATCATGGCAATGAACATGGGCGGTGACGATTTCATCCCTAAGCCCTTTGACTGGAATGTCCTGCTGGCGAAGATCCAGGCGCTGCTGCGGCGCACCTATGACTTCGGCGGACAGGTCTCTCTCCTGGAACACCGGGATGCCATTCTGAACACCGCCGATGCCGTCCTCACCTATCACGGCGAGCGCATCGATCTGACCAAAAACGAATACCGGATTCTCCAGGCGCTCATGGAGCAGAAGGGCAAGGTCGTCAGCCGGGAGACGCTGATGGAACGGCTCTGGGCAACGGACAGCTTTGTAGACGAAAACACCCTCACCGTCAACGTGAACCGCCTGCGGAAAAAACTGGACAAGGCAGGGCTGCACGACTTTATCCGCACCAAAGTCGGCATGGGATACCTGGTAGAATAGGAGCTGTGACCCATGAAAATATTCCGGAGTTTTTTCAAGCTGCATCAGAGCGGCGTTCTTGCATTTGTGCTGTGCAGCATTGTGTTTGTTTTGATTTTCTCCCTGTACGACCTGCCGGTCGGTGCCGTGCTGTACAGCGCCGTGCTTTCCGCCGTCATCTGTCTGGCACTGTTTCTGACAAGCTTTATCCGCTATTGCAAGCGATGCCGTATGCTCCAGAAAATGCAGCAGGAGATCACTGTGACCATACAGCATCTCCCCCAGCCCCAGGACTGCAAAGAACAGGCATACCAGGAACTTCTGAAACGCCTTTTTCAGAAACAGCAGGAACAGGCGCAGGCGTGGCAGGTGCGGTGCAGCGATATGATGGAGTACTACACTGCCTGGACGCATCAGATGAAAACGCCTATCGCAGCCATGCAGCTGCACTTACAGGCGGAGCATTCACCGGAAAACCGTGCCTTGCTGGATGACTTGCAGCGCATCGAACAGTATGTGGAAATGGTGCTGTGCTATCTCCGTCTGGATTCCGACTTCACGGACTATCTCTTCGCCAAATACGACCTGGACAATATTGTCCGGCAGGCGGTGCGCCGTTTTTCTTCCCAGTTCATCCACCGGAAGATTCGTCTGGAATACGAGCCGTTGAACTGCGAGGTGCTGACAGACGAAAAATGGCTGCTGTTTGTACTGGAACAGGTGTTGTCCAATGCGCTGAAATACACACCCTCCGGCGGCACGATCTCCATTTTCCTGGAATCGCCGAAAACGCTCTGCATCCGGGACACCGGCATCGGCATTGCCGCAGAAGATCTGCCACGCATTTTTGAAAAGGGCTTTACCGGATGCAACGGCAGAACGGACAAAAAAGCCAGCGGCATCGGACTGTATCTGTGCAGGCGTATCTGCAGAAATCTGAGCCACACGATCACAGCGCAGTCCCAGACCGACCAGGGGACCACCATACGCATCGGAATGTTCCGGGAATCACGCATGATCGAATAAAGGCAGCACCGAAACACAGCAGTGTGACAAAAATGTAAGACTTCAGCGGGAAATGTAAGCCAAATCCATGGCGGCGCATTTCCCGCTTGTGGTATAATATCATTGTCAACAAAATATTGAAGGAGGTCATTGCAATGGCAATGCTGGAAGTATCACATCTGAAAAAGGTTTATACCACACGTTTCGGCGGAAACCAGGTCGAGGCACTGCGGAATGTTTCCTTTACGGTGGAACAGGGCGAATATACGGCGATCATGGGAGAATCCGGTTCGGGAAAGACCACCCTGCTGAACATCCTGGCGGCTCTGGATAAGCCGACCGGCGGCACAGTCCTGCTGGACGGAAAGGATTTGACGCAGATCAAGGAGTCACAGATCGCCGCATTTCGCCGGGACAACCTGGGCTTTGTGTTCCAGGACTTCAACCTGCTGGACACCTTTTCCCTGGAGGACAACATCTATCTGCCGCTGGTGCTGACCGGAACGCCTTATGCGGAGATGCAGCGCCGGCTCGCACCCATTGCGCAGCAGCTGGGCATTACAGAACTGCTGCAAAAATTTCCCTATGAGGTATCCGGCGGTCAGAAACAGCGTGCCGCCGTGGCACGGGCGCTTATCACCAACCCACGTCTGATCCTGGCAGACGAACCGACCGGCGCATTGGATTCCCGTTCCACAGACGAACTGCTGTCCCTGTTTTCTGCCATTCACCAATCCGGGCAGACCATCGTCATGGTGACCCACTCCACCAAGGCGGCATCCAGCGCCGGACGTGTCATGTTCATCAAGGACGGCGAGGTGTTCCACCAGCTGTACCGGGGCAACGATACCAACCAGCAGTTCTACCAGCGGATTTCCGACACCCTTACCCTGCTGACGACCGGAGGTGAGGTTCGATGAAAATGAATCTGTATCCGAAACTGGCATGGCACGGCATCAGCAAAAACAAGAAAACCTATGTGCCGTTCCTGTTGACCAGCATCGGTCTGGTCATGATGTTTTACATCGTGTCCTATCTCACCTACAACAAATCCGTCAAGCAGATGCGTGGCGGCGACGATATGCAGATGATCTTGTCATGGGGCGTGCCTGTGGTGGCATTTTTCGTGGTGATCTTTCTGTTTTACATGAATTCCTTTCTGATGCGCCGCAGGAAAACCGAGTTCGGACTTTACAACATCCTTGGCATGGGAAAAAGCAACATCGCCCGTATTCTTCTGTGGCAGAATTTCATGCTGCTCGTTGTCTCCGCAGCAGGCGGTCTGGGCATGGGTATCCTGCTTTCTAAGCTGGCAGAACTCTGTGCGGCAAAAATGCTGTCCAATCAGGCTTCTCTGGCATTTGTCATTGAACCTTCTGCGGTGCGAAATACCCTGTTTCTGACGGTCCTGTCTTTTGTGCTGATCCTGCTGTATTCGCTGGGACAGATTCACGTGGCAAAGCCGATAGAACTGCTCCACGGGGAAAAGACCGGCGAAAAGCCGCCGAAGGCACGCTGGCTGCTGACACTGATCGGCGTGGTACTTCTGGGTACCGCATATTATCTGGCAGTGACCACCAAAGAACCGGTGCAGGCGCTGCTGGTGCTGTTCGTGGCGATCGTTCTGGTCATCATCGGTTCCTACCTGCTGTTCATCTGCGGCTCTGTGGCACTGTGCAAGCTGCTCCAGAAAAACAAAAAGTATTACTATAAGCTGAACCATTTCATTTCCGTTTCCTCCATGTCCTATCGCATGAAACGCAACGGCGCAAGCCTGGCATCCATCTGCATCCTCTCCACCGGCGTACTGGTGATGATCTCCTCTTCCCTCTGCCTGCGCATCGGCGAGGACGAAAGCCTGCACGCCCGTTATCCCAGAGATATCGAAGTCAGCATTCTCACCAAAGACTATGACCAGAGCATTGCGGCTGCATCTTACATCGAACAGCAGGTGGATGCGGTATTGCAGGCATCACACCAGACCAGAAAAAACGAACTCGCCTACAACAATTTGAATTTTGCGGCGTTAAGGCAGGGCGGCGACATTTCGGTAAAACAGTACACAGAAGTCAGCGGCACTCAGTATGCGGAGAGCATCGACAAACTGGTCATGCTGAACATCGTGACACTGGACACCTACGAAAAAATAACCGGCACAACAGAAACACTGGGCGAAAACGAAGTGCTGCTCCATATGTTCCGCGGAAAATACAGCGATGATTCCCTGAATATCGACGGCCAGTTTCAGTTCCATGTGCAGAAGCAGGTAGATGCCTATATAGAAAGCGGCGACAATACTGCTGCGACCTATCCGACCATGTACCTGGTCGTTCCAGACGGCGACACCATGAATCGTCTCTACGAGTATCAGTATTCTGTCTACGGCGAAAAAGCAGCATCCAGCCTTCAAACCTGTATGGGATTTGATCTGGACTGCAATGCCGATACCCAGATCGAACTGACCAAACAGCTGTACGACCAGTTTGCGGAAGGTTCTGAAACTCATCCGAACTTCTATTATGAGATCAAAGGCTTGGAGACACAGCGGTACAGTTTCTATTCCCTGTTCGGCGGACTGCTGTTTCTGGGAATCCTGCTGAGCGTGGTATTCCTGTTCGGCACGGTGCTGATTATGTACTACAAGCAGATCTCCGAGGGCTATGAAGATGCGGCACGGTTCGAGATCCTGCAAAAAGTGGGCATGACTCGAAAAGAGATCAAAAAGAGCATCAATTCTCAGATACTGACCGTCTTTGCGGCGCCGCTGCTGGCATCCGGCGTACATCTTTGCTTTGCATTTCCGCTGATCCAAAAGCTGCTGCTCATGTTCGGCTTATCCAATACGCCGCTGCTGGTGGGCGTTACTGTGGGCAGCTATCTGATCTTTGGCGTGCTGTATGCCGTGATGTACAAAGCGACCTCCCGCAGCTATTACCAGCTGGTGAAATAATGCGGCAGCGAATCGTGCTTGCTCTGGGACTGACCCTGCTGGCAATCGTTGCTGTACCGCTGGCAGTGTTCCTGGGCATTGCCGGACTGATCTGGAAAATCATGAACTGGCTGCTGGAAAGGAGCGATGTCCAATGAAATGCAGCAAAATCCTGGCGCTGCTGCTCTTGCCGGTCCTGCTGTGTACCGCCGGATGCAGTGTAAAAAGCGGCATCCGCAGCGGCTATGAAAAGGTGATCTCCGCCATGGGGACGCTGACACCCACACCGAATGCTGCGCTGATCGGCGTGCGCACGCCCGGCAGAGACGACTGCACCGGCGCATATGCCGCCTCCTGTGAAAAGGCACGGGGCAAGGATGTGGTCTTTGGCGGATGCGGTTTGCAGACACGCCGGCTGGAGATCACGGGTTCTGTCTCCTGTCAAGCCGGATTTGTACAAATTCTGCTGAAAAACGGCAGCAAGGAGATCCGGCTGACGCCCAACAGCAGCGGCAGTATTGCAGAAAGCATCTGCGGCGCCGGCGGCGACTGGTATCTGTCTGTGGAATATGCAGACTTTTCCGGCAGCGTGACACTTTGCAGCAGAGACTCAACACAATAAACCATACAAAAAGCGTACCAATGTATATGGTACGCTTTTTTCGATACTGTACTTTTTATTCTGCACTTTTCATCTTCCGGCGGTACTCCGTGGGTGAACATCCGGCGACTTTGCGGAACTGCCGGTTGAAGTTGGAGATATTCCGGAATCCGCAGTCGAAAGCAATTTCCAGGACGCTCTCTTTTGTGCTGGTCAGACGCTTGCACGCCTGGTTGATGCGGAAGTGGGAAATGTATTCTATGGCGCTGAATCCCACATATTTCTGAAACTGGTTCATAAAGTAGCTTTCGCTCAGATGCACCACCGCCGCAAGCTGGCGTATCGTGATGTTCTCCCGGAAATGGATGCTGATATATTCCAGCGCCGGTCGTATCACTTCGCTTGGCTCATGAAAATCCGCATCCACTTCCGACTCCGTTTCCAGCAGCCAGAAGAACCGGAGCAATTCGCTGCGCATCAGCATATCCAGCTGTGGCGCATCCCCTTTGGCGCAGGCAAAGATGTTCTCCATCATCATTTCCAGTTCGTGATAGTAGTGATGCGCTGCGGTAATGTGCATGGGAATCCGCATACTGCCGTTCATCAGCGGCTTAATGCACTCGTTGATATAGCGGTCCGTTTCCGAGCGCCCGAAGATCTCGTGGCTGAACACCAGCGTGTCATAGACCTGGTGTGCATCGGGACAGGGATAGACCGAGTGCATCACATTTGGCTGTATGACAATGATATCCCCTGCCGAAGAGACAAACTTTTCGTCTCCGCAGTTGAATTCGGCAAATCCCTCCCGGACGAAGTTGATCTCGAATTCGCTGTGCCAGTGCATGGGCGCATAGGCAAATTCGTCCGGGATCATACACTGATAATAGCTGAACGGCTTGACCTTTGAGCTATGCACCCGATTTTCTCTGTAATTCATATCGTCTCCTCCAATAAAATAGGATCGTATCAGAATATCGTAGAATAACAATAGATTTTTGTGCTTTTTTATTGTATTATATCATATAGAAAGAAAAAACGCAATGACCTTTTGAAAGGAAGTGCTGTTATGATTCAAAAATATGTATACGGACACCCATTCCCCACCGACGCTGTGGTAAAGGAGATCGAGACCGCCAAAGAACCCCTGCCGTTTTTCGAAACGGACAACCAGGGCAGTTTTACCTATACGCTTGCGGAAGACGACATTGTATACGGTCTGGGCGAACAGATCCGGGGCATCAACAAGCGTGGCTGGCAGTATGTCAGCTGGAACTATGACAACCCCAACCACCACGAGGACACCCGTTCGCTCTACGGCTCGCACAATTTTATCATTGTCTGCGGCAAGGTCACTTTCGGTGCATTTTTCGATTATCCCGGAAAGATGGAGTTCGACATCGGCTATACCCGGAGAGACACCATGCAGATCAAGGCGGCGAAAAATGACCTCACCGTCTATATTATCACCGGTGAAAATGAAAAGGATATCGTCAAGCAGTTCCGTGGGATCATCGGCAGAAGCTATATTCCGCCGCTCTGGGCATTCGGCTACGGACAGAGCCGCTGGGGTTATAAAAATGAGGCAGATATCCGGGAAGTCGCTGCAAAGTACAAGGCTGCCGGCATTCCCCTGGACAGCATCTATCTGGACATCGACTACATGGAGCGCTACAAGGACTTCACCGTGGATGAAGAGCGTTTCCCGGATCTGAAGGGACTGGCTGCCGATATGCAGGCAGAGGGCATCCATCTGGTTCCCATCATTGATGCCGGTGTCAAGATCGAGGACGGCTACAGCGTTTATGAAGAGGGCGTGGAGAAAAATTACTTCTGCAAAAATGCAGAAGGCGGCGATTTTGTGGGCGCAGTATGGCCGGGTCGGGTACACTTCCCGGATTTCCTCCAGCCGGAGGCAAGAGACTGGTTCGGCAAAAAATATGCCGTTCTGACAGAACAGGGCATTGACGGTTTCTGGAACGACATGAACGAACCGGCAATTTTCTACACCGAAGACCGTCTGGCAGACACTTGTGCCGAGATCGAAAAGCTGACTGCCGGAAACATGGGCATTGACGAATACTTTGCCTTCACCGGAATGGTAGCCGGGCTGAACGGCAACATTGGCGACTATGACAAGTTCTATCATAACGTCAACGGTCAGATGGTCAAGCACAGCGAGGTACACAACCTGTACGGCATGAACATGACACGCTCTGCAAATGAGGCACTGCGTGAGATCTGTCCGGACAAGCGTACCCTGTTCTTCTCCCGTTCTTCCTATGTGGGTGCGCACCGCTACGGCGGCATCTGGCAGGGCGACAACAAGTCCTGGTGGTCGCACATTCTCCAGTCCATGCAGCAGCTGCCGGCGCTGAACATGGCAGGCTTCCTCTTCACCGGCAGCGATACCGGCGGATTCGGCTGTGACACCACAGAAGATCTGATGCTCCGCTGGCTGCAGTACTCCCTGTTTACGCCCCTGTTCCGCAACCACTCGGCTGACGGCACACGAGAACAGGAACTCTATCGTTTCAGCAACGCAGACGCTGCCGGAAACATGATCCGCATCCGCTACAGCCTGGTTCCGTATCTCTACAGCGAATTCTTAAAGGCTGCCCTGCAGGATGAGATGATGTTCCGTCCGCTCGCCTTCGACTTTGCAGACGATGCGGATGCCAAGCAGGTGGACGATCAGCTCCTTCTGGGCAATGAGCTGATGATCGCACCCATCTACAAGCAGAATGCAAAGGGCAGATATGTTTACCTGCCGGAAGAGATGATGCTGGTCAGAATGCGTTCCGACGAAGATTACGAGACAGAGATCCTGCCGAAGGGTCACCACTATGTTCCGGCAGAGCTGAACGAACTGGTATTCTTTATCCGGAATCAAAAGGCGATTCCTTTTGCAAAGGCGGCAAAGAACACCGCAGAAACCGACTGGAACACAGTCCGTCTCCTGGGCTATTCCGGATGCAGCTATGAGATGTACGCAGACAACGGCACTTCCCCGAATCCGGAGGACAGTCTGACCGTTTCTGTCATAGAAAAGTAAAAATCCAAAAGGCATACGACACAAAAGGCAGCTGGGAAAAAATCCCGGTTGCCTTTTGCGTTTTGGTGAAAACGACGATCAGATAAGGATGCCCTCAAAGTGATCCATTTCGTGCTGAATGATCTGCGCCTCAAAATCCCGGAATGTCTGCTTTTTCCGTTTGAACTTTCGATCCAGATATTCTACCACGATCACACTGTACCGTTTGACCGGACGCTGTCCCGTCAGCGACAGACAGCTTTCTTCGGTCTCGTAGCACTGTTTGGAATGATCGACGATCTTCGGATTTATCATGACGAGATAGTCTTTCCCGATCTGTGCCGCCAGAATGGTCTTCCGCTCCCCGATCATATTCGCCGCCATCCCTACACAGCGGTCGGCGTTCGCACAAATGGTATCCAACAGGTCCTGTACCACGGGCAGATCCTGTCCGGTTGCCAGCTCGGATTTCTGGCTGAGGAAAAATGTGTCTTTTACAATTTCACGAATCATCTTGGCATCTCCTACTGGTTGATTTTATCTCTATTATACCACACCTTTTGCAAATACGCAAACAAAATGCTGCTGCACCCATACAACAGGTACAGCAGCATTTTTCCGATTTGAACGGATTCCGTTTTGCCTTATTTTCGCAGATCCACATTCCGCACAGCGTCCCGTACTTTCAGCACGAACGCCGGAGAAACGGAAAGTTCGTCGATGCCCATTCGCAGGAATGTTTCCGTCAGCGTGGTATCCGCCGCCAGTTCGCCGCAGATACCGATCCACGCACCGTTGGCGTGGGCATTCTTGGCACTCATTTCGATGAGCCGCAGAATCGCCTCGTGGTGGGTGTCGATAAACGGTTCGATGTCTGGATTCTGCCGGTCGCAGGCAAGGGTGTACTGGGTCAGATCGTTTGTGCCAACACTGAAAAAGTCCACCATGGGTGCCAGACGGTCGCTGATAATGGCAGCTGCCGGCGTTTCGATCATGATGCCCAGTTCCATGGTGTCGGAATAGGTCACACCCTGCTCCCGCAGTTCCGCCTTGACCTCCTCACAGATGGCAAGAATCTTTTCCAGTTCGGATACGCTGGTAATCATGGGGAACATGACGCCCAGGTTGCCGTAGATAGATGCCCGGTACAGCGCCCGGAGCTGCGTCTTGAAGATCTCCGGTCTGGTCAGACAAATGCGAATGGCACGGTAGCCCATTGCCGGATTGTCCTCTTTTTTCAAGTGGAAGTAATCCACCTGCTTGTCTGCACCGATGTCCAGCGTGCGGATGATGACTTTCTTCCCTGCCATACTCTCCAGCACACGCTTATACGCCAGGAACTGCTGTTCCTCATTGGGATAGTCCGTATTTTCCAGATACAGGAATTCACTCCGGAACAGTCCGATACCACCGGCGTCGTTAAGCAGCACTGCACCGATGTTGTCCACACTGCCGATATTGGCATAGATGTTGACCTTGGTGCCGTCCTTGGTGATGTTTTCCTTGCCTTTCAGTTCCAGCAGCAGTCGCTTTTTCTCCTCGTCTGCACGCTGCTTTTCCAGCAGACGCTGGCGAGTCTCCTCGTCCGGTTCCACGAAAATTTCACCGGTAAAGCCGTCTACAATTGCCTCGGTGCCGTCCTGCACCTCTTTCAGAAAATCGCTGCCCACACCGATGACTGCCGGAATGTTCATGTTCCGGGCAAGAATCGCCGTATGGGAGTTGGACGAGCCGTGTGCCGTCACAAACGCCAGCACCTTGTCCTTATCCAGAGAAACCGTTTCGCTGGGTGCAAGGTCGTCGGCACAGATAATGCGCTTTTCGTCGGAATCCTCCTGCACGGCAACATTCCCCGTCAGATTGGCAATGATGCGGTCGGAGATGTCCCGGACATCAGCCGCACGTGCCTGCATATAGGCATCGTCCATGGCGGAGAACATCTCGGCGAAGTTGTCCGCCGTAATGGAAACCGCATACTCGGCGTTGACCTTCTGGGTGTCGATGATGTTTTGGATGCTCTCGTTGTAGTCGTCGTCCTCCAACATCATCATGTGAATTTCAAAGATCTGGGCGTTGGTTTCGCCCACCTCTTTCAGCGCCTTTTCATAGATCGCCTGGAGTTGTTCCGATGCCGCAGCCTTTGCCGCCTCTACTCTGGCTTTTTCCGCCTCGGTATCTGTGACAGAGGTGCGCTGGATCACCGTATCCTGCTTTTTGAACAGCGAAATTTTTCCCATTGCAACAGCGCCGTACACGCCTTTTCCGGTAAATTGTTTCATGATTCCGATTCCTCCTTACGCCTCTGCCGTACCGAACTTTTTCCGGTAGTTTTCCATTGCCTTTTCCATGACTGCCACTGCCGCCAGCGGCCCGCCGATGTCCTTGACTTCGGTCTGCTTGCCCCGTTCCAGCTGCTTATACACCGAGAAAAAGTGCATCAGCTCCTCGAAGATATGCTTGGGCAGCTCACTGACATCGGTATAACTCATATAGGTGGGATCGCCGTAGGGAATGGCAATGATCTTCTCGTCGCCCATACCGCCGTCCTCCATGGTCATGACACCGATGGGATAGCTGCGCACCAATGTCATAGGCAGGATCGGTTCGGAGCAGAGCAGCAGCACGTCCAGCGGGTCATGGTCGTCTGCATAGGTTCTGGGGATAAAACCGTAGTTCATGGGGTAGTGTGTTGCCGTGAACAGCACTCTGTCCAGGGACAGCATACCGGTTTTCTTGTCCAGTTCATACTTCATATTGCTGCCCATGGAGATTTCCACAACAGCCATAAAATCTGTGGGATAAATGCGTTCTTCGTCAATGTCATGCCAGATATTCATGGATTTTCCCTCCTATATGAATGCTTTTTCGAGAATCAGAGGTTCTGCTGGAAGAATGCCTGCATCTCTGCGAAAGCGGTCTCCTCGTCTGCGCCGTCAACAGAAACGGTCACGGTGTCGCCGCACTTCACGCCCATGCCCATGACTGCCATCAGCTTGGTCAGGTTCACAGACTTGCCGCCTTTTTCCATGGTAATGGTGCTCTGGAATTCCTTTGCCTTTTTCGCCAGCAGTCCTGCCGGTCTTGCGTGGATACCTACTTCGTCCTGAATGGTGTAAGTGAATGTTTTCATGTGTAATTCCTCCTAAATAAATTTTATTTTAACATCTGCAAAAGCAGTGTTGGTTTACTTTGTGATTTGAATTGCCGCTGTTCCGGCAGAAACCGTTCCCTGTGCGACTGGTGTGATTGCTGCATAATCATCTGCATTGCACACCAGCAGCGGCGTAGTCAGCTTATAGCCTGCGGCGGTGATTGCCTCCATGTCAAAGCTTACCAGCAAGTCGCCCTTTTTGACCTGCTGTCCGTCTGTGACGTGCGCCTCGAAATACTTGCCCTCCAGCTTGACGGTATCAATGCCAATGTGCATCAGCAGCTCTGCACCGTCCGCTGAGGTCATGTTTACAGCGTGCTTGGTCTCAAAGACGGTCTCGATCGTGCCGTCACAAGGTGCATACAGCTTGCCCTCCGACGGACGGACTGCAACGCCGTCGCCCAGAATCTTCTGGGAGAACACCTCGTCCTCCACTTCTTCCAGCGGAACTGCCGTGCCGTTCATGTGTGCGAAAAGTGTAATCGTCTCTGCGGCACTGCCCTGTTCCGGCGCAGTGTTCTTCTGTACCGGTTCCGGCTGTTTTTCCTCTGCCGGCGTTTTTTCTGCTGTCTCCTGGAAAAGGCTGTCCAGATCATCCGATTCCGGCGTATCCAGGAAGTTTTCCAGATTGGATTTGATAACGGATACCTTTGGCCCGTAGATGACCTGTACGCCGTTGCCCTTGTGAATCACACCGGATGCGCCGCTGGCTTTCAGCATAGCATCATCGACCAGTGCGGCATCTTCTACGGTCACACGCAGACGAGTTGCACAGCAGTCCAGATCGGACAGGTTCGCCTTGCCGCCCAGACCTTTCAGCACCATGGCGCTGACCATATCCACTGCGGCTGCGGCGGCAGACTTTTTCTCTGCCTTTGCCGCATTGACATCACTTCTGCGGTAGAGTTTCGGTTCTACATCATCCGGTTCTCTGCCCGGTGTTTTCAGATTCAGTTTGGTAATCATAAAGTAGAATACGAAATAGTAGACCACGGCGTAGATCAGTCCCACAACCACGATCCAGATCCAATGGGTTTTCGCATTGCCCTGGAGAATGCCGAACAGTGTCAGGTCAATGGCACCGCCGGAGAATGTCATACCGACACCCACATTCAGAATGTGCATCAGCATATAGGACAGACCAGCCAGCACGCAGTGTACGGCATACATCAGCGGAGCCACAAACAGGAAGGTGAATTCCAGCGGCTCGGTGATGCCGGTAATCATAGAAGTCAGTGCTGCGGAGAGCAGCAGGCTTCCAACCACCTTTTTCTTTTCCGGACGAGCCGCACGGTACATAGCAAATGCCGCAGCCGGCAGACCGAAGATCATGAACGGGAACTTACCGGACATAAAGCGTGTTGCGGAAACGGAAAATTCTGTGGTAGACTTGGATGCCAGTTCTGCGAAGAAGATGTTCTGCGCACCGGAAACCATGTTGCCGTCGATCATCATAGAACCGCCCAGTTCCGTCTGCCAGAACGGCATATAGAACACGTGATGCAGTCCGAACGGGATCAGCGCACGTTCCAGAATACCATAGATCCATGTACCGGCGTAACCGGAGTGAAGAACCAGTGTCCCTAGATGCGAGATGCCGGACTGTACAATCGGCCAGAGATAGAACATGACAACGCCCACGATCAGATAAACCACGGTAGAGATGATCGGGACAAAGCGTGTGCCGCCGAAGAAGGACAGCACCTGGGGCAGTTCAATTTTGTAGAACCGGTTGTGCAGTGCAGCAACGCCCAGTCCCACCAGGATACCGCCGAACACACCCATTTGCAGTGTGGTGATGCCCAGCACGGAAGTGGTGAAATTCGCTGCCATTGCCTCAACGCCGCCTTTGGCGGAGATCAGCGCACTGATGGCAGTGTTCATGACCAGGTAAGCAATTGCGCCGGAAAGCGCTGCAACTTCTTTTTCCTTTTTCGCCATGCCGATGGAAACGCCCATGGCAAACAACAGCGCCAGGTTATCGAACACGGCACTGCCTGCCTTGCTCATGATATCCAGAATGGTGTAGAGCAGTCCGCCCTCGTAAATGATATTGCCCAAATGATAGGTCTCAATGGTCGTGGCGTTGGTAAAGGAACTTCCCAGACCCAGCAGAAGTCCAGCCACGGGCAGCAGCGCAATGGGGAGCATAAACGAGCGCCCCACTCGCTGCAATACGCCGAAAATCTTGTCTTTCATTACAAAAGTCCTCCTAAAAATGTTCTGTATCTTTACGCCGAAATCATTACTCAGGTACCAGTTGCAATGAAATCAAGCGTTTTTCAACGGGACTCACTGATCTTTTTCAGATGAATGGTCAGCGTCATCATCTCATCTTCGGAGATGGTCCGTGCAAAGTTTTTCAGAATGTAGTCCTGTATGCACTTTGCACAGCGGTAATGCTTTTGGAATTTCGCCCGGATGAAATCCAGTATTTCTTCATCCCGGCTCAGTACATTGGGAAATTCCTGGGACTGAAACAGCCGTTTTGCCAGATATTTCAGATGCACCAGAAAGCGTTCATAAGAAACCGTGGTCTTGTCCAGTTTCCCACGATAGAAAGTATCTGCAATTTCTGCACAGCCATTCACCAGCTTTGTAATATCCGGTACTTGTCCCATATTGGTATGCAGCCGTGCATTGATAATGTGCATCGCCAGGAATCCTGCCTCGTCCTCATGGAGCGAAACGCCCAGCTGCTGCCGGATCTCTTCCAGGCAGTATCTTCCAAGCGCAAGCTCCTCCGGGAAATAATCGTGAATGGAATCCATCAGCGGATTGGTAAATGTCATGCCTTGTTTCTGCCGCTCAATGGCAAAGCTGATATGATCTGACATACTGATAATCAGAGACTCTTTCAGCACTTCCTGGTGCAGCTGCGCTGCAATGTGGTCTACCAGGTCGGAAGTCAGCCGGATGTGTTCATACGGGATCTCCGCAAGACACTCCACCATTCGTTTCCGCAGCGCCGAATCGGTAATCAGATAAATCTTCTGCACCTGCGCCGGGTCGATCTCGTCCCCACGCTTTTTTCCGAATCCGATGCCTTTTCCGGAAGCGATCTGTTCTCTGCCTTTTTTATCCAATATGCAAACGGTATTGTTGTTGATAACTTTTATAATTTTCATAAAGCACCTCGAAAATGGTATAAAAAAAGCCAACCCCTATACCGCTATCATTTTGCGTGCATAAAAGTTGGTTATGCCCAATCAGACAAAATTGTCGAAAGGTAACATTCCAATATTTCAATTCTCGAAACGTTGTATCAAATTTACTATAATCAGTTTATCATGTAGAAGGATATTTGTCAAGATGGTACAGGGAATTTGGACAGGAAATCTCTTTTTTCCACAAAAGAGATGTTTCAGATTTGTATGAATGCGACAAAAAAACAGTTTGTTTCAGAATTTCTGCACCTTGAACCATCCCGCAGTTTCGCTGCAAATACCGGAAAAAAGCTTTCCGGTATTTCATAAATTTTTTGCCTTTTTATTGACAATTCAACGATTCTATGATATAATAAAGGCAAATATATTTTATATATCATGTCCAATATACCATGAAAGAGGGAAAAGATGAAAAAACAGATCATTTCTTGTGCAGCAGTACTGGCAATGCTGGGGACGGCAGTCTGCGTCCCGGAAAGCAGTATTTCCTGCCTTACCACTCTGTCGCTGCATACAGCAGCGGAAGAGACCGACACCCCGGATGATGCGGCGACAGAAAGCCAGGTGTACGACACCTCCACACTTACACTCGGCACAAAGCTTTCCCAGGGTGACACCCTGCACTATGACAAACAAAACATCGGCAGCGTGGCAAATATCGTCAATGCCAAAGGCGATTATGACCTTGCATTTATTTCTGAAGAGGACTATGTTCTGCCCTTTGATGCCGAGGTTGTCGGAATCACTGCGCTCACCATCTATCTTGCCCCGGCAGTGGACGGCATCGCTTATACCGATGTACGAACCCTTTCCGACGGGGACACCATCGACAGAAATACGAACCTCCTCTGCTACGACTACGTCATCAACAACCGGGTGCTGCCGGTATTTCTCCCATCCTATTATGACAAGTACATCGGGACAGGCACCATTCGGGTGAAATCCATCGACCACGAAAACAAGCGCATTCAACTGGAATCCGTAGACAGACCGGAAATGGTAAAAGGGGATGTCAACGGCGACGGCATTGCCGACGTTTCCGACATTGTCCTTTTCCAGAAATGGCTGCTGGGCGACCCGGATGCAGTGCTTTCCAACTGGAAAGCTGCCGACCTCTATGCAGACGGTCAGATGGATGCAATGGATCTGCTGCTGATGAAACAGACGCTGGTCAGACAGGAACAGATGGACACCACCCCTGCCCTGCTCATCCAGAATTATGAGATCAATCTGTCAGAGCTGGGCTGGATCGGCGAAAACACCGACCATCTGATTACCCTGGACGGTTTCCGCTATTCTCTGGCTGCGGAAACCGATGCCATCGACGCTCCGGCAGGCGATTATACCGAATCGCTCCGCTCCAACGGCATCCAGGACTTGTTCGTCTACGACGAAAGCGTTTTGCAGGAAATCGCAGACTTTGCAAAGTCTGCTGAAAAGTACAAAGACTGCGCCATGAAAAGCTGGAATTTTAACATAGAGGACTACGGAACAGACACACTGTACGTGCTGTATACCGATTCCTCCGGCGTGATGCAAAAACTCGCCCTCTGTCAGATCGGCGGCGAATGTGCATGGCTGGATAACGAAGAGGTACAGGCATTTGTTACAATGCTGATCGAAAAGGGGTATTTCTCAGACAAGTCCAATTTGGACGCCTATCTGTATTATAAAACAGCATAAAAACAAAATCGGTCAGAGATTCCCTGCGGATTCCTCTGACCGGTTCTATTTTTCCAAACGGCTGGACTTTACAGTTCTTTCTTATTGTCTGCACCCGGTGTTGTGACGATCACCTTTTCCGGTGTGATGAGCAGTGCGCCCTTGGCAGATGCTGCGCCGTGGAACATCGTTTCCACCATCTCCCGGAACTTTTCGACGATCTCGCCCTGGGTGAGGTATTCCGCTGTACCTTTGATCTGGTATCCCTCCAGGCTGGACGCATCATACACAGAAACTGCGATTTTTCCGTTATTTTCCCGAAGATTCCGCAGTGTGGTATCCAGGAAAACATCACCTACCGCCAGCTTTCCGTCTTTTGTCACAAACTTGAATGCTACGGGAACCACGTTGGGTTCGCCGTCTGCACAGGTTGACAGATCCCACATACTTGTTTCAAGTACCTTTGTTACATTCTCATTCAACATGATAGATTCCTCCCGGTTCATTTTCTTTGATTTACGCATTTTCCTCTGCGTTGTCTTTATTATAGCAAGACTGCTTTCCGGAAACAAGATATTAGTCAATTTATAAGTCACTCATCAATTTCATAGTTACTTGAAATCCAAAAGTATCTGTGGTATCATAAAGATATCCGGAAAACACGCAAAAGGAGTTGGAATCATGTATCAGCGAAAATTGGAAAAAGACATCCGCTGTCCGCTGGAATACGGGCTGGAAGTTTTCGGCGGCAAATGGAATTCCAGGATCATCTGCGTTCTGGCAGCCAAGAAAGTGCTGCGCTACAGCGAGATCCGAAAGGAAATGGGCAATATCACCGATGCGGTGCTGGCATCCTCTCTGAAAGGGCTGATTGCCAACGATATCGTTACACGAAAGTCCTACGATGAGATACCGCCCCGTGTGGAGTATTCCCTCTCTGAAAAAGGCATCTCTGTTGTTCCCATTCTGCAAAGCATCTGCAAATGGTCCGGTGCATTTTATAAGGAAGACCCGGAGCATATGATGATACACTGTCAAAAATGCGATTATCAATGAAAGACCATTTCCGGCAATGCCGCACTTCTCTGTTCGGCATTGCCTTTTCTATTTTCTGCCGCTTGACATCTGCTGCAAAGTGTGATATAATAAACCTGTAAATTCACACAAGTTCACTATGGAGGAAAAGAAATGAAATCCTTTCCGGAAAAAATCAAAGAGGCAAGAAATGCGCTTTCCATGTCCCAGGAGACGCTTGCCGAAAAGGTCGGCGCAAGCAGGCGCTCCATCATCGCCTATGAAAAAGGAGACAAGCATCCACGGGACCGGATGCTGTATCAGCTGGCAAAGGCGCTGCACGTTTCCATCCGTTATCTGAAAGATGACACCTGCGAAAATCCAAGAGAAGATATCGAAAAGGATATTTACATCCTGGAGGCACAAAATGAATATGGTGCCAGAGATGCACGGAATGTTGCGGCACTTCTGGCGGAAAACCAGGCGCTGTTTGCCGGCGGCGAGCTGTCTCAGACGGAAAAAGACCTGTTCTTTGAGGCGCTGATGACGGCATATGTCACCAGCAAGCAGCAGGCAAAAGAAAAGTTCGGCAAAAAGAAAAGCTGAAAAGTTGGAGGAAAAATCATGCTGACAGTAAGCAGTGATGAAATTCGATGCCGGGTCGAAAAGCTGCGGCGACAGTTTCAGACATCGGATCCGTTTATCCTGTGCCGACAGCTGGATGTGCAGCTGAAAGGTGTGAACTTTGGCGAAACAGAACACTCCATCAAAGCAATGACCACAGTCATTTTCCGGATACGGATGATCCAGTACAACAGCAATCTGCCCCGGACACTGCTCACCTTTATCCTCGCCCATGAGCTGGGACACATTCTCCTGCACAGCCGGGAAATCAAAACATTCCAGGAGACGGAAACAACGCTGTACGAAACCAACCGCCTGGAAACTGAGGCGAACCGGTTTGCCGCCGAGCTGTTGCTGGGTGACAGCGCATCCTTTTACCGGGAAATGCAGGATTCCGACTATACGCTGTTCCAAATCGCTGCGGCGCATCATGTCCCCTACGATTTCCTGGCTTACAAACTGCAAATGATGGAAGAAGAGGGTTATCCCGTTCCAGAACTGCCCGCAGAGCCGGACAGCCGCTGTCTGGGCGGTGATCTGGGACTGCCGGACTGCTATGGCTTTTACGAAGAGTGAGGTGCGGACAATGGCATCCTATATTTGCATTGATCTGAAAAGCTTTTACGCCTCCGTGGAGTGCGTGGAACGTGGACTGGATCCGCTGAATACGAATCTGGTGGTAGCAGACACCGGCAGAACAGAAAAGACCATCTGTCTCGCCGTAACGCCTGCGCTGAAAAAGTACGGCATTCCCGGAAGAGCAAGGCTTTTTGAAGTGGTGGAGACTGTCCGGAATGTGAATGCGCAGCGTCTGCGGAAAGCGCCTTTTCACGAGTTTACGGGGAGTTCCTGCCAGGCATCAGAACTGGCACAAAATCCGGCGCTGAAACTGGATTTCATTGCCGCCAAGCCCCAGATGGCACACTATATGGAGATTAGCACAAAGATCTACCAGATCTATCTCCGGTATATTGCGCCGGAAGATATCCACGTCTATTCCATTGACGAAGTCTTTATGGACGTGACAGGATATCTGAAAACCTATCACTGCACGCCGCACGAGCTTGCCATGAAAATGATACAGGCGGTACTGCGTGAAACCGGCATCACAGCGACTGCCGGCATCGGAACGAATTTGTACCTTGCGAAAATCGCCATGGACATTGTGGCGAAAAAGATGCCGGCAGATGCAAACGGCGTCCGCATTGCAGAACTGGACGAAATGACTTTCCGGGAAAAGCTGTGGGATCACAAGCCGCTGACGGACTTCTGGCGCATTGGCGGCGGCTACGCCAAAAAGCTGGAAAAGATGGGACTGTACACCATGGGCGACATTGCCCGGTATTCGGAACACGGCGAGCGTGCGCTGTTTCAGATGTTCGGCGTTGCAGCAGAGCTGCTTATTGATCACGCCTGGGGCTATGAGCCATGCACCATGAAAGCAATCAAAACATACCAACCGAAGGATCACAGCATCAGCCAGGGACAAGTCCTGCCCTGCCCCTATGACTGGCAAAAGGGCAGGCTTATCATTCGGGAAATGACGGAGCTGCTTGTGCTGGATCTGGTGCGAAAAAAACTGGCAGCCGACCAGATCGTGCTTTCGGTGGGCTATGACCACACGGGCATCCCGGAAAACTATCAAGGGGAATTGAACCTGGATCGCTACGGGAAACGCATTCCCAAGGCGGCTCACGGCTCTGTCAATCTCGGAAAGCACACCGCCTCCACCCGTCTTATCCTGGAAAAAGTCACGGCACTCTACGACCGCATTGTGGATGCGGAATTGCTGGTGCGGCGCATGAATGTGACGGCAAACCATCTGATCCCGGAGCATGAGGTCCAGGAAGAGGTGGTACAATACAGTTTATTTGACGATGTCCAGGCGCAGGAACAGCGGCAAAAGCAGGAAAAAATCTTTTTGGAAAAGGAACACCAATTGCAGAAAACCATGCTGCGCATCAAAGAGCGATACGGGAAAAATGCCATTCTGAAAGGCATGAACTTCCGGGAAGGTGCGACAACGATAGAACGAAACAGCCAGGTAGGAGGACATCGGGCATGAACGATTACAGCGATATCCGCAGCCATGAAAGATACCACTTGAAAAACCACATTCCCATGCCCATGGAAAATCGTGCCGTGCAGTTTGCGCCTTTCGCTGCGCTGACGGGCTACGATGAAGAAATTCACGAGGCGGCACGTCTGACAGACCCTATGGAAAACCTGTCAGACGATGCACTTGCCACCTTAAATCTGCATTTCCAACAGCTTCTGGAACACGCCGCAGAACGTCCTCGGGTACGTGTCACCTATTTCCAGTCGGATTCCAAAAAAGACGGCGGCGCATATGCGGTATACACCGGGTGTTTTCGGTTTTTTGACGCAGAAAAACGATGTCTCAAGTTCACGAACGGCACTGCGATTTCTGCGGAACGGGTGTGCAGACTGGAGTTTCTGTCCGCACAGGCATAAAAACAAAAACTGCACAATGGGAATCACACCCGTTGTGCAGTTTTGCATATATTTTGGAGTATATGATTTGAATTGTGTTTGGTCAGGAGTTATCCCCAGACTTCTTCAGCAATCTCCTTTACCAGCGCAAGCTTTGCCCACTCGTCTTCTTCGGTCAGCTTATTGCCGATCTCACAGGACGCAAATCCGCACTGCGGGCTAAGGCAGAGACGATCCAGCGGAATGTACTTTGCAGCCTCATGGATTCGGTCGATAACGGTCTGCTTGTCCTCCAGTTCCGGCTTTTTAGAAGTAATCAGACCCAGCACTACCTTTTTATTGGGAGAAACCTTTGCAAGCGGTTCAAAACCGCCGCTTCTCTCATCATCATATTCCAGCAGCAGTGCGTCTACATTTTCCTGTGCGAAAACATAGTCTGCAACAGAATCATACGGGCCGCTTGTAAAGAATGTGGAGTGATAGTTGCCACGGCAAATGTGCGAAGTGATTACCATATCTGCCGGCTTATTCTCCAGCGCCAGGTTGTTGACTGCCAGGAGCTGTTTCTTGACATCTTCCAGGTCAATGCCGAGCGACTGATAACGCTGCTTTGCTGCGTCTCCCACGATTGCGCCCCAGGTACAGTCATCCAGCTGCAGATTTCTGCATCCTGCATCATAGAACTGGTGGATCACATTCTGATATGCCAGTCCGATGTCCTGGATCAGTTCTTCGTTTGTTGCGTAGAATTCTCTGGTACTCTGGAAATTCTGCGGAACGATCATCTGCTGGAACATCTGTGCCGGTGCCGGGATGGTGTACTTTGCAACAGTCTCATCGTCCTCGAACTGTTTCAGAAACTGAAAATAGGTAACAAACGGATGCGGTACTGCCTTGACCTTTCCGGTCAGATAGGTATCCTCCAGCGATGCCAGCTCGCCGCTGAACTGTACGCCGGCGCCTGTCTGCTCATGTCCTACGCCTTCAAAGCCCCACATGAAATCCAGATGCCAGTATTCTCGTCTGTACTCGCCGTCGGTGATGATGTGATAGCCTGCCTTCTTCTGCTTGGCAACCAGTTCACGAATGGCATCATCTTCTACTGCGGTCAGCTGTTCCTTGCTGATTTTTCCAGCCTTGTAATCCTTTCGAGCCTGCTTCAGACTCTCCGGACGCAGGAAACTTCCGACAAAGTCATAGCGATAAGGCGATGTGATCTTCTGCATAATCGGTACCTCTTTCTTTTCAATGGGATTTTCTCTTCTTTAGTATACCAGAAACAGGCACATTTGTACAATATCCTTTTGGTGCGGTTTGATATAGCTTTAGGCTATATTGCTTTGTGTGTACGTATTCGGATGCCATACAAAAAATAACGGAGCAAGATTTTTCACCTGCTCCGTTGTTTCATTTCTGAAAGACGTATCTTCTAGGACGCATCTTTATTGATAACTAGATCCTGGAATATTTTCAGCAAATATCCGCCAATGAAGGCTGCGATGAAAAAGATAATTTCCTTGCCCACACTGCCGAAAACAGCAGCAGCGATCATTACGTATATGATACCAATAGGTATGGATACGAGTTCATACAGCGCTTTTCTTGCCTTCTTCTTTACTGCAAAATAGATTAGTTTAATGATATTCAGCGGAATTGTCCAGACAGACAACAGAATGAGATAGTCAATCACATGAATTATAAAAGCAATTTTATTATCAGCAAGTTTCCATGCAAAGGCAATTTCGCTGTGATAGTGAATGCCGATAATAATCAGAATGATGTAGAAAATCGCATCGTACACCAATTCAATTTTTCCGTCAGTCGTTATTTCAGACCATTTTATATCGTCATCATCTTTGTCTGATTTTTCCGAAATGACTGCATCTTCTTTGTCATCAGCATCTGGTTTTGCAGTTTCTTCCGGCTGATTTTGTTCCGGAGCGTTGTTGCTTTCCACTTTTGTTCCGCAATTTTTACAGAACTTCGTGCCGTCTGCAAGTTCCGTGCCGCAATTCTTACAAAACATCCTCTCGCCCCTTTCTGTGTCAATTACTTCGGATCACTGCGATCATCAGTATAAGAAAACCAATCATATCCAGAACACCGATACCGATTGCAATATAGGCTTTCTCACGTTCCGGCTCGTTGTTGCGAATCGCCAGGTAGCCGAAGTAAATCGCCGGCGCACCTGCAATCAGCTGTACGCCGCAGCAGCACCAGCACAAAAGCCCGAATACCGCCGCTTTCAAAGCAGTACTTGCGTACCCTGTCGCCTTGCTTTCCTGAGAGCCGGACGCATTCTGTGCCGGCTGGACAGTAACTGCATTCTCTTCCTTTGCAGAACTTTCCTGCGATGCGCCGCAGTTTGGACAAAACTGGACGCCGTCACTTATCTGCTTTCCACATTTTTTGCAAAACATTCTCTGCCCTTCTTTACGGTTCTAACGTGATGCCGTAGTCCGAAAGATACAGCACGAATATTTCGTTGTCATAGATACTGCTCAGCAGATCGTCGAAATCATAGTCATCCAGCTTGACATCTTCCTTCACGCCATCCACCAGGACATCATTCAGCCAGATGCCGTATATCTGCGACGAATCGTCATCCATATCCTTATCCCGATAGAACTGAATGGTCACCTTGTTCGAAAATGTATAGGTATAGCTGTAAGCATCGCCGTTTTGCATTGTCAGGTCGGCATTGAACTCAACGACATCTACGCTTTCGCCGTCGTCGGTTTCACCGTCAAACTCTTTCCAGGACGCATTGTCAAAGTAGCCATAGTTCGCAAAGACATTTCCGATCTTTCTGGTTTCGCTGTAATAGGACAGATGGCTTTCCTTGACATCGTCTACAGACAGCGACTTCCCGGAAGAAAATGCAATAATTACGACGACTATAACGACAACGAGTACCACCACAGCGGCTGCGATAATGCCGATGATACAGCCTTTTCCCTTTTTCTTTTTTGCCGGTGCGGCTGCATTCATCGCCTGTACCGGATACGGACTCGCCTGCATGGTCGGATTGACGCCTGCATTGCTGTTTGTGCCGGGATTGCCGCCAGCGGCAGCATCCTGCGCCGCACCGCAATGCTCACAAAATCTTGTACCATCCTCAATTTCTTTTCCGCATTTCTGACAGAACATATTGTTTCCCCCTGATTTTAATTGTGATTGTTCTTGATTGCTTCTACTTCACTTTTCCGTTCTTCGGCGCTTACGTGATTTCGAAGATCACCAACGGTGAGCGCTGTTCCTGCTCTTTCAAATACTGCACCGGTATTTACCGCATTGCTGATCTTGAAATTCATAGATTCCACAAAGTCCTGTTTTTCCTGTTTCTTCTTTTTCGAGATCTTTGACATCTTTATTTTTATCTTCTGATTGTCATTCAGTGTCAGTAAAAACCGTGCGTTTTTGAAACCAAGGAAAATCATGAACAACACCAGCACGATCAAAACCAATATGCCAGTCAAAATCTCCGTACTGGTAGCAAGCAGTGCAATTGCCACCAATGCACAAATGAGATAAGTAAATATAAGCATCGGCGAAATGGATTCTTTCAGCGAAAATTCTTTTATCAGATAATACAGAACGGAAGAAACCGTTTCTCCATAGTTATCTGTTTCATCAATCAGCAGACGGTTGTCCTCTACAGTAAAGTCTGCTTTATATGCACCCCGGAACTGCTTTATCGTATTAAATATCGAGCTGCGTCCTTTTGCATGAATCTTAAAAGAAAACGTTTTTGCTGCGTTGGAATTCCCGGCTGCTGCTCCGGAAATGTTTCCTGCGGAGGGTGTTAAGCGTGCCCCGCACTTATCGCAAACCTTTGCACCCTCTTTCAATTCATTCCCGCAACTTTTACAAAACATAACTTTTCAATCTCCTTTTCAAAAATTTGATAACCAAAATAAGTTATACTGACATTATACTACAATTTTCTTTCCGTGTCAATCCCTTTAGAGATTGTTTTTTATACCCTAAACATATTTGAATGCAATACGAATAAGCGGTACAATAGAAATAGTACTACCTTTAGGGATTGTCCCATCTTCCTCTTTGTACTGTCTGCGGCATCCAGTATGAAACAGATGCGTGAGGAATGCGGAACGCTCCTGCATAACGAAAGGAACGATGCTGCTCTATGAAAGAAAATCGAGAAACCATATCTGGCATAACAGGCGAGCGAATCCGCAAATTCCGCACAGAGCAGCACCTTAGCCAGGAGGAGCTTGCTTTCGCATCCGAAATCCACCCAGCCTATATCGGCAAGGTGGAACGTGGTGAAAAATGCCCCACCATTGAGACGCTCTACAAGATCGCAGGCGGCTTGAAAATTCCGCTGCATAAGCTGCTGGATGTCGATTCCGACACAGCGGCAGAAGAATCGGATGCCTTTCACCGCATCCGGTCTGCCATGAACGGACTGCATCCGGATGAAATGCTGAAAGTCGCCAAGATCGTGGAACAGGTCACTGATCTGATGCGGCATCACTCCTGATCTTCTCTTCGGAATCCTCCAGATTGCATTCGAAGATCTCGTACAGGCGTATCAAAAGCAGTGCGTTGCTGACAGGAATTTTCCGGATGCGCTCTGCCTTTTCGTGCGCTCCGATCTTGTCCAGAAACAATTCCAGTTCGCCGTTGTAATAGCTGTAGACCAGTTCATCGATACAGAAACATCGTTTTAAGTCCTGTAGGGTTTCCAGATATTCTCCGTTCATGTACATCGCTGTCACCTCCTGCAATATAGACTACCACAATTTTTTCTGCCCGTAAATACAAAACAGTTCCGAAAATCTTTTTCATTTTCGGAACTGTTTTTTCTTGACATTCAATTGTAGCAGTTTAGAGATACGCTGCCGCCGACAGCATCTTCTCTTTCAGCGTTTCCGCTGCATCCCGGCACGCCTGTATCTCGTCCTCGTCCAGGGTTTCGTATGCCTCGTCGCTGAGGAGATTGGGAAAGGACAGGGGCATCTGTGTCTGAATCTTTCGCCCGATGGTCATGGGAATGTCCTCATTGGGTTCGCAGTACAGATAATACCACTCGCTCAGCGGAGAAAGATTGGCAAAGCAAAAGTCGCAGAAATCCATATCCGCATCTTCCGCATACGCTCTTCTCAGATGGTCATAAAGCTCCAGCTCCGACTGATAGCGATTGAAATTCTTGCCGTTGTCTTTCAAGATCTGATAGTCCTGGTACTGCAATACCGCATTCAGATTGGGCATAAAATGCTTTCGCTTTTGCATCATGCCAGTTTTTCTCGCAAGGACTGCAAAAATCACATACGGTTTCAAAGAGCGCACCTGCGCATCACTGTTGACATGGATCAGCAGCGCTTTCATATTTTCCCGGTAGATCTCGTTTTTGATGCCGTCGTGCAGAAAAATATGCTGTATGGTCAGATGATACAGAAAATCGGATTCCTCTGCATATTCCGCCTGGTTTCCCTCGATGGGCTTTTTCAGATGTTCCAGCAGGTTCTCATACTTTCTCATGCTTTCAGCCTGCACCTGCAAAAATGCGGTCAGTTCCTGCATCCGTTCCCGCTGACGGAAATAGTTTCTGACTTCCTGCTCTGCGGAGCGCTCCTGCACCCCTGCGTTCCAGAGCAGTCCGAAATCCGTCACGATGCACAAATACAGATACTGCAAATCGAGGCTGCCGGGATGCTGTTCCATCTGTGCCATCAGTTCTTCACAAGCGGCAGCAAGGTCACAGTCACTGAACGCATACCCGGCAAGCAGGCTGTGATACTTTTCCCGGAATGCCTTTATCTCCTGCTGTGCCTCCTCCATTGTGCAGTGATTCTGTTTCAGCAGATCGTCAAATTCCACATACTGCTCCACCTGCGCATTGATATATTGGTAGATCGCATAGTCCGTATCATACATCATGAATTTCTCTCCAGTTTCTTTCTGATTCGTTCGCCCTCTTTGCTGTTCAAAATGTTCAGATCATCCAGATGCAGCAAGAGCAATGCCCGCCACAGCTCGTCATCGGATTCTTTCGCCAGCTCAAGGGTCAGTTTTGTCATGCGCAGTTCTTCTGCCTCTTCCGTATCTGCAAGTCGTTTTATGATGCGCTTGGGAACAAGTTTGTACATTTCAGTCTCCTGTCTTTTTTTTCATTATACACCATTTTCCCCTGCATTTCAAGTATCGGGACAAAACGAAAGCCACCCGGAAACGGATGGCTTTCGCTTATCATATTGAGATACAGGCTTTCATTACTCCGTTTCCGCCGGCGGATTCGGCTCGATCAAGGCAAACTGACTATGCCCGTTCAAGTCTGCCACAGCATCGTGTATCCGCTGTAGATACTCCGGATGCTCTGTCTCTGTGAACGGCAGCAGCTGCTGCAGATCCTTTGCCGTGATTGCCGGGAAGACAGCGACGGCGATCCGAACCAGCGGCAGCGGCTCCTCCGTTTGTCCCTCATAGTAGAGAATCGTTCCGTGATAAACGTGTACCGCAAATTCTGCCTCCACTCGGAACACCTCGCCCGGATGCCATACACCAGATGCGCCGTCCGGCTTTGCCGCCAGCTGTAACCGGAATCGGAAATCCGCATCTGCCAGTTTTTCGCCGTCTGCCACAATGCCCAGATAGTCCAGCACCATTCTGGGTGTCATGTTCTGGATCAAGTCGTTTTTGCCGTCCTGTTCCAGCCGCCGCACCGTTTTGGAAGTGCCGCTGCGCAGTTCAAACGCACCGTTCAGATAGGCATTTCGCCAGATGCCGGATTCTGACTGATATGCCAGCTGTTCCAGGGCATCCGCATTCAGCAGACGTGCCTTCTGGTTTGCCGGGTCTGCAAACACCGCATAGGAGGCTGCCTTTGCGGCACGGCGATAGTCCCCGGCGTCATAGTCCTGTTCTGCCAGGTGCAGTACCTGTTCCACAGAACCCACATAGTCCACGAACAGCTTTGCCTCTTCTGTCTCGGTCAGCGCATTCAGTTCCGTGGGATTGCCGTTGTAAAAGCCCAGGTATTTGCAGTAGACTGCCCGTGCGTTGATCTCCACAGAGCCGTAATACGGACGAGTGTACCAGACCTTCGCCAGTTTCTCCGGCAGAACCACTTCCCGTGCGATCTCCTTGGCAGTTCTGCCCTGGTTCGCCAGGTGCAGCGTCCGGTCGTGGATGTACTTGTACACTGCCGCATTGTTCCGCAGGAAATCCTCTACGCTGTGCGGTGTCTCCGGAGTGTTCCAGTGCGGCCAGTTGTGGGACTGGAATACCACATCTGCCTGCTTTCCGTAGCGTTCCAGTGCAATCGCCGTGAACCGCCACCAATTCGCCGCATCCCGCAGCTGTGCGCCTCGAATGGGATAGAGATTGTGGAGCGTTCCGGTGCAGTTCTCTGCCGCCCAGAATGCACGGTATTCCGGAAAATAGTTGTTCATCTCTGCCGGCGCCTCTGTGCCGGGTGTCAGCTGGAATTCCACTTCCAGCCCGTCAATGGTCAGCGTGGTGTCCTCCGCAATAAAATCCGTCGGCGTGATATAGCTGAGCGTTCCGGAAGAAGTTCCCAGTCCCAGCCCTGTGGAAACTCTGCCTTTCGGTCCGGCAAGCAGATCGCCGCCAAACTGGTACTTGGAGCGGTGGAACATTGCCGTTCCGGCATAGACATTTTCTTTGATTGTCTCTTCATCGAAACCAGCCGGCACGTAAATGCGAACCTGTCCCGGCGCTTTTCCCACCTGCTGCGGAGACACAATGCCTTTGATGCCGCCGAAGTGGTCTGCGTGGGAATGGCTGATGATGACCGCTTTGATATTGTCGTGAATGTTCTCTCCCAGCACCTCTTCCGTAATGCGCAGACCATACGCCGCCGCCTCGATGTTGGTTGTCACATCAATGGCGATCCAGCCGGTCTTGCTCCGGACAAAGGTCAGATTCGCCACATCAATGCCACGCACCTGGTAGATCTTTCCCGGCAGCACCTCAAAAACACCTGCCTCGATATTCGCCTTGCCGTTGAGCCACAGACTGGGGTGAACCGTATCCGCCACCGCCTGCTGTTTCAGAAAATCATACGCCTGCAAATCCCAGACCATATTGCCGGTCTTGTCCTTCAGCCGGAATCCGTCCAGCTTTTTCAGGCAGCCACGCCGTGCCAACGCCACTTCGCTGTTATAGGCATCTTCCAGGTCGATCTGAAACTCCCTGGCAAACGCCGCATTTCGCTGTTTGGTGAATGCAGTTGCCTCTTTGGCAGCTGTATTATAAATGTATTCAGACATTGCAGTTCCCTCCTCTTAAATGCGTTCCAGGACCGGCGGTTCCCATTCGCCCCGAATGGTTTGTTCGTCCGGCGTATACACACGCAGTGCCAGTGAAAAATGTTCTTCCGTTTTCGGCGCCGGCAGCCAGTTTTTCCGTGCCAGTTCCTCTTCCGGTTCGTCAGCGAAAATGAAAATATCCAGCGAACCGTCCGGATTCTTTTCCACGCTGCCGTCCTGCAGATCATAGGTGTTGATCTTAAACCGTCCAATGGGATTGGGCACCAGATACTTGCTGGGTTCGCCGTACAGCGTAATCGACCAGAACACGGATGCGTGGGGATAACCGTCTGCCGGAATGTGCAGCCGGTAGCGGTTCCTGCTTTCCAGTGGTGCGCCGCTGTCATCTGCCGCCGCAACAACATAGGCGCTGTCCTGGATGATATGTTAGCGCCCCAGCCGCCATAGGCAGTCTCGGCACGCTGGAGATAATCTGTGCCATATGTTCCAACGCCGCCGATCACAGAGAGCCAGCCACGATGCTGCACCGTATACTGCGGATCTCGCTTTCCCTTTTGAATCTCCGCAAAGCCCAGGCGGCTGCCCTCTGTCAGTACCTGCTGTTGTTCTGCCGTCAGCGCATCCCAGGGAAACGTACCGGTCACACGGTCATAGCCGAACTGTTCAAAAATCTGTACGTATGCCTCGTTCCGAATGGGATTTTCCACCGAAAGCGCCGCAAACAGGGTGAAAAATTCCTTGGGCGAAACGGTTTCGATATAAGCCGCCGGAGAAATTTCCGGTGCCTGCCGCACCGGGCGCACCCGCTCCGGATACAGGGGTCGGATGGTAATGGAATCCTGGATGCGGTTCACCACCGGATAGTCCGCCTTGCCCCGTGTCTCGATCCGCAGCAGCACTGCATTCAGAGAATCCTGCAAGCGAATCACCCGATAGGATTCATAGCCTGCCGGAACCGGCGTATCCTGGTACAGCAGGATATAGTCCCCCTCTGCCCTGTCCGGCGTGCGTGTACCGATGGATTCCACCACGTTGGTATACGCATCCAGAATGGGGAACAGATAATAGCGCTCCGTGATTTTCGGAATATGCACCAGATACGGTGTCTGCGCCAGCTGTGTCCATGCGGTGGAGTACAGCGTATCATTGTTCAGTTTTACGATCTTGTTCACCTTGTCGGTGGGAAATGTCCGCAGGTGGTGAAAGCCCTTGTCGTCCGAACCCCAGTGGGTCGCCTCCGTTACCACCAGCGGAAATCCATAGAGATAGAGTGCCTTTGCCTGTTCTTTCAGGTTTGCCATGATATGTTCCTCCTTATTCACTTGTTTTCAGTTTTTCATAATAAGATGTATCCACAAAGCTGTCCACGTCAATTGCCTTGGAGATATAGCCGTTTTCCAGCATAAAGTCGCTGAGATAGTTCAGCTTGTCAATGACACCGCTGTCAATGTCGCTGTCCAGAAAGGCAAAGGTATCATCAAATCCATACGCTTTCCGGAACACGTCCACACCCAGTGTCGGGGATGCAATGGCATTGTAGAATTCGTCGGGATTGGAAACAGTCTCCTCCTTGGCACGCTGCAACGCTTTCAGCACTGCCACAGCGGCATCCGGGTTCTCCTGCAAAAAGTCGTTTCTGCCGGTGACGGTCCAGAGTCCTGCCATTTCCGGATGTGTAACTGTGTTTTCCACATCAACGCCCAGTCCCTGGTTCTCGTAGTATACCACATTATAATACAGGGTCAGCCATGCGTCCGCCTCACCAGTGGTGAAAACCGATGCCGCATCAGAGACCACGTTGACGATTTCCACCTTGCTTTCGTCAATGTCATAGGCATCCACCAGGTGTTTCCAGTACTCCTGGAAGTTGGTGCCGATGCCGACGATAACCTTCTTGCCTTCCAGGTCTTTCGGCGTCTGGATGCCGGAGTCCTTCTGTGCCAGCACGCCGATGTTCATTTGCTTATCGGCGACGCCGACCAGACGGATATCTACGCCGTTGCTGTAAGCCGTTGCCGCCGGATAGTCTCCGTAAAACGCCATGTCCAGTTCACCGGAGGCATATGCCTCGTTGATCGCCGGGCCTGCCTCCTGGAATGTCACCAAGTCCAGCGTGTAACCCACAGCGTTGAGTTCTTCTTCCAGATAGCCCTTGTCATAGGCAAGCTTGCCGTTTTCCAAAAGCGGATAGTCGTCAAATCCCGGACTGCCCAGCCGCAAAGGTTTCAGATCACCGGAAACAGAAGACGATGCCTGTTTGGTGCTGCTGTCAGAAGAACCGGCACTGCCGCAGCCCACGATGCCAAGGCTCAGGACACCTGCCAGAAGAAATGCGAAAATCTTATTGTGTTTCATTTGAAATACCTCCATTTACTTTGTGTTTCCTTTATTCCAGGGCGTGATCGCTGTAAAAATCGCACCCAGAATTTTATCCATCAAGATACCGATTACGCCAATGACGATCATGCACACGATCACCATATCCGACTGCATCAGACTCCGTGCATTACTCATGCGATAGCCGATGCCGGACAGGGATGCGATCAGCTCTGCGGCAACCACTGCCATCCAAGAAATGCCCAGCCCCAGTTTCAGCCCTACCAGAATCTGCGGCAGTGCATGAGGCAGATAGACCTTTCGGAAAGTTTTGAAATAGTTCAGCTTATACAGCTGCGCCACCTCGATATAGCCTGCCGGCGTACTGGAGATGCCGCTCATGGTGTTCATCATAATGGGGAAGAATGCCGCCATAACGATCACCACCACCTTGGACAATTCTCCGATGCCGCACCAGAGAATAATCAGCGGAATCCATGCAATGATAGGGATCTGCCGGATCACCGTCACCGTTGGCTGCAGCAGATTGGCTATCATCTTTGACATTCCCATCAGAGACCCCAGAACCGTTCCCAATGCGACGGAGAGCAGGTAGCCTTTCAGCACACGGGAAAGCGTGACCGAAAGGTCGTTCCAGAGTTGACCGCTTTGCAGCATTTCCAGAAACGCCTGCCACACCATGGAGATTCTCGGCAGGATGCTGGTCGGGATGCTGCCGAAGTGGGTGGCACAAATCCACGCCGCCACGATCACTGCCGGAACAATCAGCCCCAGCAAAACCTGTTTGATTTTCTGCGTTTTCATGTTGTCCTCTCCTTTAGATCATGTACTCTGCCTCTTGCAGGAACTCCGCAGAATCCTGGAAGAAGTGTCCGTAGATTTTCTTTTTGTATGCGGCAAAGCCAGTGCTGCCACGATTCATACGGGAGTATTTATCTGTGGTAATAATCTCCTGGATCTCACCCGGCCGTGCCGACATAATGACGATTCGCTCACCCAAATAGATTGCCTCGTCAATGTCGTGTGTGACCATGACCATGGTGACTTTTTCCTCCCGCTGGATTCGCAGGATCTCTTTCTGCATCTGGATTCGTGTCAGCGCATCCAGCGCACCGAACGGCTCATCCAGCAGCAATATGGATGGATTCCCGGCAAGACCTCTGGCAATCGCCACGCGCTGGGACATACCGCCGGACAGCTGCGAGGGATAGGCATTTTCAAAGCCTTTCAGTCCCACCAGTTCCAGATGCCGTGCAATGTGTTCCTCTCGCTCTGCCTTTTTCATGTTCCGGATGCCGAAACCGATATTGTCCTTGATTTTCAGCCATGGCAGCAGCCGGTGATCCTGGAATACCATGCCGCACTGTGCATCCGGTCCGGAAACGGTATGACCGTTCCGGGAAACGCTGCCATCCTGGTAGGATACCAGACCGCAGATGATTTTCAAAAGCGTACTCTTTCCGCATCCGCTGTGTCCTACGATCGTGACAAACTCTCCTTTTTTTACGGAAAGATCAATGTCCTTCAGCACCTGAAACGAAGTGCCGTCCTTGACGAACGATTTGTTCAGATGGGAAACCGTAATGATGTTTTCCTGTTCGGGTTCTTTCATTGCTATCACCTTTTTCTCCTATGTGTCTTAGGGGTTTCATTCCCTTGGTGTGATTCCATTCTACCCCACCGCAAGTGAAAAGTCCAGAAAGAATGGTGACAGCGTTATCATTTTGCGTGATTTTTTCCGGAAAAACAGGCAAAAAAATACCGCTTTCCCGGCGGTACGAGCAGCGGTTTTGTTTTTTGGGAAGGATAGGCGGCAACGATGCCAGAAAGAAATCTGCGAAAACATGGGCTGATTTCCCATTCCCCCATATTTCCTACAGGATAACCGGTATTCTATTTTTGACAACGTTATCATTTGCCTTGACAAGCCGGATCTTGTCCGCTATAATAAAATATAGAATACAGATAGATATTATCGGGTATGAGGTGAGGGGAAATGTCGATCACAAAAATTGCAGCAATTACCGGTGCATCCGTTTCTACCGTGGCACGAGTCCTGCGGGATCCGGAACACAAATGCCACTCCATGGAACTGAAAGAACGCATCTTACAGACCGCACGGGAAATCGGCTATGTGCCGAATGAGGCGGCGAAAGCCTTGAAGAGCGGCAGTGCGCCGAAAAAGATCTTTCACATCAACATTTTGCTGACTCGTGTTAACTCGGATGAGACCGACCCGTTCTACAGCGAAATGCTCCGGCTGGTGGAGATCGAAGTGCGCAAAAGCGGCGGTCTGATCGAAAACATCTGGCGGCACGCCGTCTTTTCCAGCGAAAAAAAGACCGACTTTCCGGAAATCGAAAAGTCGGCTGCACAGATGTTTCACGATGCCAAGCAAAAGCACGATGGGCTGATTCTCATTGGAAAATGCTCGCAAAAGGGATTGAAGTCGCTGAAACGCTATGAAAAGAATCTCATCTCCATCAACCGCAATTCCACCACTTATGAAGTGGATGAGGTGCTGTGCGACGGCAGAAAAATCGCACTAACGGCAGTGAATTATCTGATCTCCTGTGGGCATCAAAAGATCGGCTATGTGGGAGACTGCCACAACGAGACACGGTATATCGGCTACCAGGAGGCACTGGTACACCACGGCATTGCGCCGGACATTGACGATGTCTACGACATTACGCCCAACGAGAAAAACGGCTATCAGGCTATAGCGTATTTTTCCCAGCTGGAAACGCCGCCCAGTGCGTTTTACTGCGCCAACGACATTCTGGCGATCGGAATGCTGAAATATCTGGCGCAGAGCAAAAACTGGTATTATCATCCCTCTGTCATCTCCAGCGACAACATTGTAGAATCTCAGTATACCACGCCCATACTAACAACGGTTTCCCTGCCGAAAGCGGAAATGGCGCATCTGGCAATTCAGATTCTGACAGACCGCATGAACGGCGGACATAAGGCTGTGGTGAAAACGGAGCTGCAGTCCACCCTGGTCATACGCCAGAGCGTGCATCAATATGTTTCCACGGAAAATGAGCCGGAGTATTATATTTAAGGCAGCCGCTTATTTTTCCTGGTCAGAACGCTGTTCTGCATTCGTTTCCTTTTTTTGAAACAGCAGCAGCGAAAACGTATTTCCCACAGAACCGCACCGCAGGTTCAGATGCCCATTCTGTTTCATGGCGATCTCTCTTGCCAGATACAGTCCGATCCCGATACCCTCTGTGTTCCTGCTGTTTTGTCCCCGATAAAACCGCTGAAAGATACGGCTGCGCTCTGACTCCGGAATCGGATCTGCCTGGTCGGTCACATCTACCGCAGCAAACAGCCCCAGTTCCCGTACCCGAATCGCCACCGTGCTGCCGGACGGGGCATATTTCACCGCATTGTCCAGCAGATTGAAAATCGCCTCCGCAGTCCAGCGCTGGTCATGCACCAATGTGATATCGCTTTCGCTGTCATAGGTTAGTGTGATATGCCGCTGTTTTGCCTTTACAAAAACATTCTTCACCGCCATCAACACTGTCTGGTTCAGACTTTTCTCCTCCGACTGCAACTGAATCAAGCCGCTTTCCAGCCGGGAAAGCTGAATCATGCTCTCGGACAGAAACACCAGCCGGTCTACCGCTGTCCGCAGCACTTCAGTATACTGCTTTCGCTGCTGTTCCGTCAGTGCCGGTTCTTCTAGCAGTGCAGTGTACAGTTTCAAGGATGCGATAGGCGTTTTCAGCTGATGTGAAAGGTCGGATATCAGCCCTTTCAGATTTTCCTGCGCCTGTCGGGAATCCTCATTTTTCTGCTGCAGGATCGTCACCAGTTTCAACACCTTGTCCTGTAATTTTGAGAGGACTGTGTCCTCATTCCGTGGAAAGATTTCCCGATGTTCCAGGGAAAGCAGGCAGTCGCACAAATCGGAGAGCTGCGCCGCAACGCTGCGCCAGTATGCCTGTTCCCTATGCCGCTGCCATGCGGTGAAGAGAACTTGCAGCGCAGACAACCCCAGCACAATACACGCCGCAGGCACATTCCGGGTCAGAAAGAACACACTTCCGCCGCACAGCAGGGGCAGCAGTATCGCTAAAGCAATGAAAAAGATTCGATTTGTCTGCTTCATTGGGATTCTCCAAAGGTATAGCCGATGCCGAATACTGTAACGATCAGCTTTGGATTTTTGGGATCGGTCTCGATTTTCTGCCGCAGCCGGCGGATCAAGACACGCAGCGTATTCTCATCCACAAAGTTCCCGTCACAGTCCCAGAGCCGTTCCAGGATCAGATCACGGGTCAGCACCTGTCCCCGGTTACGGATCAGCAGTTCCAGCAGCTTGTACTCCATGGCGGAAAGTTTCACTGGCGCATTCTCTTTCTGCACCTGCATTTTCACAAAGTCCACCGTCAACGTCAAATAGGAGAACACGCCTCCCGATGCGGCACTCTGACTGCGGCGAAGTACTGCAAGGATTCGCTGGTACAGCAGTTCGATGGAAAATGGTTTCGCTATATAGTCGTCACAGCCATGCTGAAACCCTGCGATCATCTGAGATTCCGTGTCATTTGCTGTCAGAAAGATCACCGGCGCAGCGCTGATTTTCCGCAGCCGACTGCAAAGTTCCAGACCGCTGCCGTCCGGCAGACGAATATCCAGCAGGATCAGATGATAGGACGATCCGGCAAGCAGTGTTTCTGCCCTGGCAATGGTACCGGCACAGTCTGCGGCAAATCCCTTTCCCTGCAAATAAAGGCGAATACCGCCGCTGATCGTGACGTCATCTTCTACAATCAAAATACGCTGCATGGTGCATTTTCCCCTTTCTTTTTTTCAATTCAGTATAGCATTTTCCGGGTAAAAAGTCAATTTGCAAAAATCCCTTTTCCGATATGGAAAAGGGATTTTTCTCACTCCATGTGCCGCAGCCGTGCAGTAATGCTTTCTTTCGCCGCAACTCGATAAACCAGAATCGGGACAAGGATACAAATGGCAAAGATCAAAGAAGAAAGTATTGCCAGCCATCCCCACGGATAGCGGTATACAGCATAATCTGCTGTCTTTTCCGTCATGAATCCCACCAGATATAAGATGCCGCTGCCCAGGGTCAGAATCAGAGCCAATGTGATTCCGGCGTAGTAGATGCCCTCCAGCATCAGCATTCGCCGCACTTGTTTCTGGGTCATGCCCACGCTTTCCATCACTGCAAGTTCTGTCCGCCGGGTAAAGATGCCGGTGAGCATCACGTTGATGAAATTGATAACGCCGATCAGAATCAAAATACCAGAAACACCGCCGCTCAGGAGTCTGATCGTGAACATGGAATCCTGGAATTCCTGTATTATCTCTGTGCGTACTTCTGTATGGGAAACGACCGGATACATTTGCGTAATGCTGCGGATCTGATCGTTTAGGCGGCTCTCTGCCTTGTCGTCATACTGTATCCCAATAAAATTGATACTGGGCGTATCGGTCAGCTGCTCCAGGGCAGTTTCACTGACCAGAATAAAATCCGGTGCGCCGGTGATGCTCCAATAAGAACCTATGTGCAGTTTGCTGATATCCCCGTTTAATGCACAGCTGCCCACTTCCAGAGAAAGCGAACTGCTGCCGTATTTGTCCTGCATAGTAATCGTTTTGCCCTGCATCTGTTCTGCCTGTTCCGCTGTGCTGACAGAACCGAGAATGCACTGCCTGCCATCCAGAAATGCTTTCACATCTACCGGCACTGCGGCATTCTGGTTATAGGTTTTCAAATCCCTTTCCGAAATTGTTATAACAGTGGTTGCGAAATTCTCCGGTGATTCGGTAAAGAATTTTTCCAGATCCTCCAGAGAGCTGCCATAACCGTTGTTTTCCATGATCGGCTGATACAATGCTGCATCAAAGGACAGGGTCACATCTTCACACCGGGCTGTATGCACTGCGGTAATGCCGTCCAGCGCCTGTATCTTTTGCAGCATTTCCTCCGCAGAACGATTGTTTTTCCGGATCTGCGCCGCATCCGTTCCGTCCGCCTCTGAGCCGGAATTGACATAGATCGTATAGTCATCGGACAGGTAATATTTTACATAGTTTTCCAGTTTCATGCTGTCCGCAAAGGCATTTGTGGCGAGAAACGCCATCGTCCCCAGAAACAGGGACGCAAATACCAGTACCGCACGTTTCTTTTCCCGAAAGACATTCCGGAACGCCATCTTCGAAAGCTTTCCGCCGTCTGTTCCCTTTTTTGGCTTAATTTTTGCCGGGCGCTGTCCTTGATATTTCAGTGCCTCTATCGGGGAGATACGACTGGCGAGCCTGGATGGTTTGCGGCAGCTGACTGCAATGGTGAAAAGGGCAAACAGAATCGTTCCCACATAAATCAGCGGATGAAACTGCATGGTCAGCGGCATGGGATCGTCACCGCTGCCGAACATCCGCATTGCATAGGGAACTGCCACAAAGGATGCCAGCGTTCCCAACAGCATTCCCACAGGAATACCCACTACAGAGAGGGAAAATGCCTGCAAACGAACCATCTTCCGAATCTGTTTCGGTGTCGTTCCCACAGTTTTCAGCATTCCGTAAAAGCGAATATCCTTGGTAATGGAAATGTACATAACATTATAGATCAGCAGGTAGCCGCTGAATACGATAATCAGACCGATCGTACCAAACAGACCGGCAATGAGAACACGGTTGGACACCGTTTCATTCAGCATATCCGAAGTGTAGTCAAAGTCCTGCCCGTCTTGCAGCTGAACCTCTGCATCTAAGGAATCTGACAGCTTTTCCTGCAATCCGATTTTCGCTGAAATGGAGAGCCTGCCATCTTTTTCCGCTGTCAGCCCCAGCTGGTCGGCATAGGCTTTGGAAACGAATCCCTGAAAACCGTCCTGGGAATTGGTGTAGTCCGTAAACCAACCGGACAGGGTAAACAATTTGGTTTCACCGTCCGCCAGCAGGGAAATTTCCATCCCGATTTTGGGTGAAGTGATGTGCATGGTTTCCAGCGCATTCCGGGAAAGCATCACCTCTCCTGCCTGCGTGGGGTAACTGCCCTGTACATCGCTTACGGCAGGGGTGTAGTTCTTTTCAAATTCTGTAGTGTCGTAATAGCTGAGCAGAATTGCCGTATTCTCTTCGCCGGAAGTATAAGCCGTCCCTGCCTGTATCTGCACCCCGGCAGCATACAGATAACGGTTTTCCTCAATCTGCTGCACCTGCGCTGCCATCGGATGGTCGAGATAAATGGAAGAACGTGTTCCCTGCTGCCGGGTCAGCATGACCACCATGCCCTCTGCCAGACTTGCCCCAATGGTGAAGATCGTGGTAAACATAAACGTGGTCAGAATGACAGCCAGTATCACAATGCCGTTGCGGATACGGTTTTGTTTCATAGAACGAAAAGCGATTTTCCGGACGATCTCCCGGTTGTTATTTTGCAGCATCGCCGTTCACCACCTTGCCGTCTTCGATCCGAACCATCCGGTCTGCCATCAGTGCAATCTCCTCATTGTGTGTAATCATAACAATGGTCTGGTGAAACGCCTGGCTGGTCATTTTCAGCAGAGCGATCACATCCATACCGGTCTTGCTGTCCAGGTTTCCCGTGGGTTCATCTGCCAGAAGAATGGCAGGCTTTGCCGCCAGCGCCCGTGCAATGGCGACACGCTGCTGCTGTCCGCCGGAGAGCTGATTCGGCATTGCCTGCGCCTTTTCTTCCAGCCCCAGCGTGTGCAGAATGGTCTGCACATAGTCGGTGTCGATTTTTGTCCCGTCCAGTTCAATGGGCAGAACGACATTTTCATAGACATTCAGCACCGGCACCAGATTGTAATTCTGAAAAACAAATCCAATGTTTCTCCGGCGGAAGATCGTCCGGGATTCATCGTCCATCTGAAAGAGATCTTTGCCGGCGACCAGAACTTCGCCGGAAGTCGGCGTATCCAGTCCGCCCAGAAGATTCAGCAGGGTGGACTTGCCGCTGCCGGATGTGCCGATCACCGCAACGAATTCCCCGTTTTCTACGGAGAGAGAAACATGATCCAACGCCTTGACCTGGTTTTCACCGGAACCGTAGGATTTGCACAATGCTTTTGCAGATAAAATTTCCATGTGGATGCACTCCTTGTTTGAGATTATCTTTAGTATAACAAAGAGTTCTTACAATTTTGTGACACATCGCCGGAATAATCTGTCAGCCCCACTTTTCCCTGCCGCAAAAAAGAACTGGCATACAAACAATGTTGTACACCAGTTCAAAAGGTTATGGATTCTATGGATCCGAAGATGTCGGTTTAAGCAGATGTCGATTTAAGTTTCCCACAAGCTGCGGTAAATGGCGGCGCAGTCCGCTGCACTTACGGCACGCCGAGTATTTCTCGGACTGCCGCTGGCGATGGCATCTGCTGACATCTTTTCGATGACATCGAAAAATGCTGTCCTGGAGATGCCGTACTGTTCCGGCGAAGGCACTTCACAGGTGCGGCACAGCTGCTTCACTGCCGCCAGCAGCGCATCTGCTGCCGCCGCATCGGAACTGTCTGCCGGCGCTGCGCCAATGGCACGTCCCAGCGCACCAAACCGCTCATAGCAGCCCGGCAGCGCAAACTGCAGGCACTTTTCCAGCAGCATGGCGTTGGACAAGCCGTGCGGCACATGAAACAGCGCCCCGATGGGCCGGCTCATGCCGTGAACAATGGTGACACTGGAATTGTTGATACAGATGCCTGCCTCCAGCGCTGCTGCCGCCATCTCTTCCCGTGCCTTCCGGTTTTTCCCGTCACGGTATGCCGCAGGGAGATAGGAAAAGATACGTTTTACTGCGGAGACCGCCAGCGCATCTGTCAGCGGCTGTGCCTGCTTTGAGGTGTACGCCTCGATGGCATGAGTCAGCGCATCCAATCCGGTAGCCGCCGTAACTGACTGCGGCGTACTTTCCGACAAGCTGGCATCCACAATGGCAAGCTGCGGCAAAAGCACCTCGCCTTTCAGCAGCATTTTCACATCTGTTTTCGTATCTGTGATAATGGTGAACTTCGTCACCTCAGAACCTGTTCCGGCTGTGGTGGGGATCGCCGCCATAGACGGGAGCGCTCCGCCGATCTCCTTTCCCATGTAGGATGCAAGGGGTGCAGAACTGGTCGTACCGACGGCAATGGCCTTCATGGCATCCAGCGGACTGCCGCCGCCAATGCCAATCAGACAGTCGCAGCCGTTTTTCTGATAGGCTGCCAGACCTTCGGCGATCATGACATCAGTCGGTTCGCTGTTGATGCAGTCGCACACCGCATATGCCGAAAAGCATCCGGACAGCTGTTCCGCCAGCTGCGCTCCCATGCGTTTCCACGTTCCGGCAGAAGTCACCACCAGCGGCTTCTTTCCCAGCCCGGAAAGCGCCGCACTATTCTCCTGCAATGCGCCCCATCCGGTAAAAATGGTCTGTGTTGTCGTAAATTTCTTGACCATGGTATTTTCCCTGTGCCTTTCTTCTGTGATATCTTTCATCATATCACAAGATAATGAAATGGTCAATCCTTGTCTGCACGAAGCACTGCGTTCAGCATGACTGTAGCACCCTCGGTGCAGTGTTCCGGCTTGGAATATTCCGGCTCACAGTGCGAGAGTCCGTCCTTGGACTGGACAAAGATCATGGTTGTGGGCAGCATATACGATGCAAACTGTGCGTCATGACCTGCGCCGGAATGGATATACTGATGCGAGATGCCGCATTCCTCTGCGGCTGCCTTCACATAGCCCACCAGCTTTTTGTCCCAGTAAACGGTATCCCGGTTCCACGCCTTTTCCACCTTGCAGGTGCAGCCGTGCCATTCCTTGTCAGCACAGCTCTTGACGATCGCCAGGACCTGTTCCAGCACCTTGGGATCTTCGTGTCTGGCATCAAAGGAAAAGTCTACGAAATCCGGCACACAGGTATGTACACAGGGATGGCAGACGATCTCACCAGTGGTGTACACCAGGTCGCTGTAACCCAGCTTGTCGATCTCCTGGTGCAGATAGCACAGTGCTTCGGATGCTGCATAAAGGGCATCCTTTCGTTTCGGCATGGGGAATGTGCCGGCGTGGGTGGTCTGTCCGTAGAACTGAATGCGGTAGTTGAACATTCCCAGCACACAGTCCACCACACCGATGTCATTTCCGGCATCCTCCAGAATCGGTCCCTGCTCGATGTGGGTTTCAAACATATACTGATACTGCTCCGGATTCAGACGGTACTTCCTGTCCCCCTGGAAACCGGACTTCGCCAACGCCTCGCCGAAGGTACTCTTGCAGTCCAGGATACTCTTGGACTGCATCATGTCATCATAGGCAAACTTGACACGGATATCCTCCGGCAGATAGTCATAGCAGACAATGCCGGAACACATCATTGCCGGCGGATAGAGCGAACCCTCTTCGTTGGTCCAGATCATGGCAGTCAGCGGATGCTTGTGCGGGATCTGCTTTTCGTGTACTGTCTCCAGCACCTCCATGGCAGACATGACGCCCAGGATGCCGTCATAGTTGCCGCCGTTCTTGACCGAGTCCACGTGCGACGCCATAACGATACGCTTGGCATCGGGGTCGCTGCCGGGAAGTGTGGCATACATATTCGCCACATCGTCGATCTCAATCACAGCGCCGATCGCCTCCATGCGTCTGCGGAATTCGTTTCGTGCCTGAATGGCTGCCTCAGACAGAGAATACCGTGTGATGCCGCCGTGACCTGCGTCACCGAATTTTGAAAATGTTGCGATCTTGTCCTTCATACGTTCCAAACTGCAAGCATACATAACCCATGCGCTTCCTTTCTCATGTTATCTCAGATAAACAAATTCGGATTCTCATTTTCATTTGTCTGTTCCGGAATCCGCAGACAATTTTCCAAAAGGTCATACACCTCGTCCGCCATCACATAAAAAGCCTGATAGCGTTCTGCATCCTCCGATTCCAGCACCAGCAGAAACCGATCATCCCAGTCGTTGCAGGAGATCGACTTCACCCAGAACTTCCCGTCTGCGTCTGTTCCCAGCTGCCGGAGCAGCTCCGGCTTTCGCACCACGCCGTACAGGATTCCGTCCCAGGGCACCGGAAAGTGCAGCCGTTTGACAAATGCCGGTTTCATAACTACCGTCACCGCCACCTCATTGGGAGTCAGCGGAACGGTATCCCGTGTCTCCTGTGAGACGGTGCGAAACCGGTCCGCCGGTAGCAGCGACCGCAGCGGCGTTCCCTGTTCGATATTCGCATAATGTCCGGATACCATTGACCTCATCTCCTTTTTCAGCCGGCAATGGCGGCGTCGACTTCTCCCAGCACCTCATCCAGCTTCTGCATCTCCTCCCGGAGCTGTTCCGGCGTAATGATAAGCGGCGGTGCAACAATGATGACATTTTCGTGGCTGTAGGTGGAAAATCCCTTTGCCATCAGCTTTTTGCAGATGCCGCCCATCACGCCGTCCGGATCCTTTCCATACGGCACAAGGGGTTCTTTGGTGGTCTTGTCCTTTACCAGCTCTACGCCGGAGAACAAGCCGATATAGCGCACATCACCCACACAGGCGTGCTTTGCCTTCAGATCCTCCAGCAGCTCGCCCAGCACCTTGCCGGATACTGCCACATTGTCCAGGATGTTTGCCTCCTGGTAGTAGTTGACACAGGCAACACCAGCGGCACACGCCAGCGGATGCGCACTGTAGGTCAGACCGCAGGACAGATAGTGGTCGTCAAAGTATGCGGCGATCTTCTTGCTGACGGCAACGCCGCCCAGCTGGATATAGCCGCAGGTCACGCCCTTTGCAAAGGTAATGATATCCGGCACTACATCGAAGTTCTCAAAGGCAAACATCTTTCCGGTTCTGCCGAAGCCTGCCATGACTTCATCGCAGATCATCACAATGCCGAACTCGTCGCAGATCTTCCGGATGCCCGGCAGATAGCCCTTCGGCGGAATGATAATGCCGTTAGAGCCGGTGATGGTCTCCACCTCAATGGCAGCGATGCGGTCTGCGCCCTCATAGATGACCTGTTCCCGCAGCTTTGCCAGATAATATCTGGTTGCCTCTTCTTCGGACGCAAAATCCAGCGGTTCCCGGTAAATATACGGGTCAAAAAACTTGATAAAGCCCGGAATGCCCGGCTCCAGCGGATAGCGTCTCGGCTCACCAGTCAGATTTCCGGCGCCGAACGAAGAACCGTGATAGCTCCGGTAACGGCTGAACACCTTGTTTCTGCCGGTGTACATTCTGGCGATCTTGATGGCGTTTTCATTGGCATCTGCGCCGGCATTGGTGAAGAACACCTTGCCGAACGTATCCGGCAGCAGGTCGATGATCGCCTTGCCCAGCTTTGCACGATCCTCATCGCCGAAGGACGGCCCGATGTAGCAGTACTTGTCCACCTTTGCCTTGATGGCGTCGCCGATCGCCTTGTTGCCGTAGCCCAGGTTCACGTTGACCTGCTGCGAGGACATATCCGCATACCGCTTTCCATCGGTATCATAGAAATAGATTCCCTCTGACCGCTCTACCGGAATGGGTTTCAGTCCCTTTTGCTTGCTCCAGGACTGCATGGTATATGTGGTTTGCATTTTTTGAATCTCTTCGCCTGTCATTTTGAATTCCTCCAATTTTTCTATTTGATCTGGTGATACGCTTACAGCATATCCCGAATGAGATAAGCCAGATAAATTTTTACTCTTGCCTCCTGGTTCAGATCCGTCTGCAAAATCTCTCGGATCTGCCGCAGCTTATAGTTGATGGTGTTGCGGTGGACCTGCATCTGCTCTGCGGTCTGCTGAATGCTACACTCTGTCAGCAGATAGCGCCGCAGCACATCCAGATAATCGGTGTGATTTCTGGCATCGTACTGAATCAGTGCGCCCAGCACGCTTTCCATGAACTGTTCCAGTATCCTGCGGTCCTTGACGCCGAACAGGAGGCGGTAGATGCCCAGGTCAGAATAGCCCAGCACCTGTTTTTTCCGGATCCGGCAAACTGCACCGGCGGCTTTTGCCTGGAGATACAGCGCCGAAAGAGAGACGTAACCGATCTGCTCCTCCGAAATGCCGCAGTAAACATCACCTCGTTCTGACAAGACCTGTGCCACCTGCGCCACATACTGTGTCAGCTGCTCCGACCGGACATTCTGCCCGATCAGACAGATGCTCTGTTCCAGCCGGAAAATACAGACGGAAAGGTGGCTTTTGTGCAGCGCCCGATAGACCCGGAACTGCAGCTGCTCCCACTCCAGATCGGTGAACTCGTGTTCCTTTTCACGTAGGTACAGGAGCATGACCTGGTATCTGCCGTCATCCGGAAAGCCTGCCCGCTGGAGTATCCCGGTATAGGATTCGCCCTTTTCCGGATTGAATATCCAGGTGCTGAATGCAGATGCAATGCTGCGCTCATGCTTTTCACTCTGGATGATGCGATGGCAAAAATCGTATGTCACATCAATGATATGCACCGACCAAGGCAGCACCAGCAGCGGAAAGGCGTGGCTGTTGCACCAGACGATCAGCTGCGGCGGCACTTTTTCAATGTACGGTCCCAGATTGATGACCAGTCCCACCGCACCGTGGCTCAGCAGCTGTTCCGCATAGGGCAGCAGCCAGTTCACGCCGCACTGGGCAATGCCGGTGGTGAAAACCAGCTCCTGCCCGTTGATAAAATGGGATACTTCCACATCTTCGATGATATGCACCCAGCGCACCACATTGTCCATGCCGTCCTCGCCGGCAACCAGTTTCATCTGATACGTCTTTTCCACATTCACGCAAAGCTGCGAAAGCGTTAATGCCATGAGACCTCACCTCTCTTCCGGTGTTTCTGTAGAACGCCTTGTCCCGGCTGTGACTGCACCCACGGGACAGACCAGCGTACACAGCAGACAGCCTACACACTTTTTGCCGATCAGAGACGGCCGGCGCTTTTCAGTGTCGAACCGGATCGCCTGGTGTCCTGCGTCCATACAGGAAATATAGCATCTGCCGCAGCCGGAACAATCCTGCCGCAAAAATTTCGGATAGCATATGGAACTGCGGTTCAGCTTTTCCGGTGCTGTCACAGCCTCCAGTCCGGCACCTACCAGTTCCCGGAGACTGGCGATCCCGTGACGGTTCATATAGTCCGTCAGACCGCCGATCAAGTCGGTGATGATCCGATAGCCATACTGCATCACCGCTGTGGTGATCTGGATATTGCTGCACCCCAGCGCCAGAAACTGCACCGCATCCCGCCAGGTCTCAATGCCGCCCATGCCGCTGATGGGAACACCGCTCAGTTCCGGACAGACCGCCATATCGTAAATATGGCGCAGTGCAATGGGTTTCACCGCCTTGCCGGAATAGCCGCTGACTGCGGTTTTTCCCATCACGCCCGGATGTGCCTGCATGGTCTCTTCGTCAATGCCGGTAATGCTTTTGATGGTATTGATCGCCGCCAGACCGTCTGCGCCTGCCCTCACAGCGGCGACTGCCGGAACGGTCATATCGGTGATATTGGGAGTCATCTTTGCCAGCACCGGCAGCGTTGTGCCGCGCTTGACCGCCGCTGTATATGCCTGCACCAGCTGTACATTTGTCCCCACATCACTGCCCATGCCCTCTACGGTCATCTGCGGACAGGAGAAATTGCATTCGATGATATCGCATCCGGCATCTGTCACCAGCCGAGCCAGCTGCGTCCACTCGTCCTCCGTTTCGCCCATGATGGACGCAACGATGATACGATCGGGATAGTCCTGTTTCAGCCGCCGCAGAAAGTCCAGGTTTTCCTCCAGCGTATGGTCGGAAATCTGTTCCAGATTCCGAAATCCCAGAAACGGATATCCCTCCCGGCTCACGGTGTCGAATCTGGGCGAGACCTCTTTTGGTCGATAAAAGCCGATGGTCTTGAACACGATACCGCCCCAGCCCTGCTCCAGCGCCCTGGCACACATTTCATAATTGCTTGCCACAACGGAGGAGGAAAGGAAAAAGGGATTGACACACGGCACGCCGCAGAACGAAATGGAAAGGTCTGCCGGTTTTTGTGCCGCTGCCGCCGGAAGTGCTGCCGCCATTTCGGCAAGCGGCATCTTCTGCGGACAGGCGCTTTCGCAGGAATGCGCACAGGATACACACGCTACATTTTTCATTGTCGCCGCTGCCCCGGAAAGGTTTTCAAAACGGATACTCCGCACCATTGCGGCAGGGTCTGCACCCAGCCCGCAGGCAGCTGTACAAGGTGCATCATAACAGAGCATACACTGTGCCGCCTGCTGTTCCAGTGTGATCTTCGTCCGCCGGCTCATCTCTGCCATCGCACATTCCTCCTTTTGATATGTTCTATGGTTTCACACTTATTTTAATTTGCACTTTACGAAATTGCCCCAGCCGGCTTCGCCCAGGAATTCGCCGTTTTCATAGACTAGTCTGCCTCTGGAATAGGTCTGCACCGGATAGCCGTGCAGTTTGCATCCCTCCCAGATGGTGTGGTCGCAGTCGGAGTGCATCTTGTCGTTGGTGATGACGAAATCCATTTCCGGATCATAGACCACCAGATCCGCATCCATGCCTACAGCAATCGCACCCTTTTTCTGACAGCCGAAGATTCGTGCCGGATTGGTGGAACAAAGCGCCACCGCCTGCTCAAAGGTGATCTCGCCGCTGTTTGCCGCAGACAGCATATAGGGATACATATTCTCGATGCCTGCGCAGCCATTGGGGATCTTGGTGAAATCGTCCTTGCCCCAGTCCTTTTCATAGGACTGGAACGGACAGTGGTCTGTGGCGATGGTGTCGATATCGCCCCGGCGAATGGCTGCCCAGAGCGCCTGACGGCTCTCCTCGCCCTTCATCGGCGGCGAGCATACGAAATTCCGTGCATTTTCCAGCTTATAGACATCGCTGGTAAATTCCAGATACTGCGGACAGGTCTCCGCATAGATGGGATAGCCCTCGTCCTTTGCCCGGGTCACAGCCTCGACGCCGCCTTTGTTCGCCAGATGGACGATATACAGCGGTGCGCCGGTGGCTTTTGCCCAGGCGATGGCACGCTTGTCTGCCTCTTCTTCCACAAATTCCGGACGGGATGCGTAATGATACCAGGCATCCGTCTTGCCCTCTGCCAGAAACTCCTTTGTGAGGGTGTTGATGATCTCGTTGTTCTCTGCGTGTACCTCGATCAGTGCGCCCACTTCTTTTGCCTTCTGCAAAACCCGATAGAACACACCATCTGTCACGCCGAAGTCATACACCATGAACACCTTAAACGAAGGCACGCCGTAGTCCACCGCATCGGCGATAGTGTCCAGCAGCTCGCCGCTCACATCCTTGACTGCCACGTGGAAAGAATAATCCACAGCAGCCTCTGGTGCGCAGAGCGCATCCCGGCGCTTGATGGCATCCACCATCGTTTCCCCGAAGTCCTGGAGGATAAAGTCAAATACGGTGGTAGTCCCGCCGCAGGCTGCGGCTCTTGTGCCGGCAAAATAGCCGTCGGAAGAAACCGTTCCGCCGAACGGCATTGCCAGATGTGTATGCGCATCAATCGCACCCGGCAGCACCAGCTTTCCGCTGGCATCTACCACCTTGTCAAAGCCCTCCGGAGAGATGTCCTTTCCGATCTCCACAATGGTTTCGCCGTCGATCGCAACATCCGCTAAAAACGTTTCACTTGCGGTAACTACAGTACCGTGCTGTATCAAAGTACGCATATTTCTGCACCTCCATCTCAATCCTGGTTCAGCTTATAGACCAGTTCCAGACCGGAACGCTGGTAAACCTGTGCGACCTCCGTCAGCCCCATGCCGGCTGCATCCGCAGAGATCAGATTACAGAACCAGGTAACGCCAAAGTCTACTGTGCCGTTATATACTGCGGTGGTCTCTGAAATATTGCCGCCGCCCGGTGTGATCGTTACGTTCAGACCAACATCATTATAATAGCCCTTGTCCAGTGCCACATAATAGCCCATGAACTGTGCCTGGGGCAGCCACTTCAGCTGAACGGTGACATCTGTCTTTTCTGGTGTGCCGAAGCTTTCAGAAGTTGCTGCCTCCCAGTAGGAAGTATCCCGGACATCATCCAGGGTCAGCGTACCCAGCTTTTCTGCCGCCGCAGAGTCATCCAGCTTGATGTACTGCTTTGCCAGATCCAGGGTCTGCTGCATTGCTGTTTCTTCCATCTGCCCCAGGTTATCCAGTCCGACTGCATTGCCGGACATATCTGTGGTGACCAGCTTTGCCACTTCGCTTGCCATATACTTCTGATGCTCCGGCGAAACAGACGAGCCATAGTTGAACACGATCTCTGCCGCCTCATCCGGATTCTCGCAGGCATATTCCCAGCCCTTCATGGATGCGGAAATAAATGCCGCAACGGTGTTCGGATTTTCCTCAGCAAATGCCTGGGTACAGAAAATGTTGTCCTCCAGCATCGCTACGCCCTCGTCGTTCATATCAATGGTGCCGACCGTATCGCCGTAGCCATAACCGCCGTCATAGTCATTCTTGACCAGTCCCAGCTCGTTATAGGTCATGGCAGACGCCAGCATCAGAGAATCGTCATCAAAGCTGTCCATGTCAAATGCCTGGCTGACGAACTCATTGGGCAGGTCATATTTGGTGAGCAGTGCAAGCAGCTCATACTCATTGCCGATGCCCCAATTGCCGATCTTTCCGGCGGCAGAGGCTGCCTTAATGATATCTTCCGACGAAGTACCCTTGTCAAAATAGCTGCCCTTCGATGCACTGCCGCCGCTGCCGGAAGAATCCTTGCTGCTGCCGCAGGCGGTCGCTGAAACAGTCATCAATACGGCTGCACAAAAAATCGCAATTGCTCTCATCTGCTTTTTCATCATCCATCATCCTTTCATGGTGCGGGCGATTCGCCCAATCCTGCTTTTTTCTATCACACTGCGAAACCGCTCACTTGCGTTTCCGCAGGAACAGACGTTCCAATAAAATCGAGATCAGATACATCCCGATGCCCAGCGCACAGGCGATCACAATATATGCCCATGCGGTGGCGTACTGTGCGGTTACAATGTTCTCCCGGATCATTCTGCCGACACCGATAATATACTCGGCAAAGTATTCGCTGACCACTGCAGTGATCACTGCCAGCGGCACGCTGACGTGCAGCGCAGTGAAAATATAGGGAACACTGTTGGGCAGCCGCAGTTTCCAGAAAACTGTAAACCGGTTTGCTGCATAAGAACGCATCAGATCCTCCGAAAAAGGTTTCACTTCCGTCAAGCCCCGGAAGGCGTTGATGCTCATAGTTGCGGTACAAAAGATCATGACAACGATACACTTTGCCACCATGCTGCGGAATGCCACGTCATTGCTCACATCTCGTGTCCAGTTGATGATGACCGGCGCAAGGGCTACCACAGGCACTGCGTTGAAACAGGACACAATGGTCAGACCGCCGGCGCCCCAGTGGGGAAAAGCGGCTGCGACCAGTGCAATCAGATACCCCAGCAGCGAGCCGGCGGCAAGCCCGATCACAATAACGATCACGGTGGACTGCAAATTCTCCGCAATAGCGCCCCAGTTTTCCTGAATGATCGTCAGGATTCTCGTGGGAATGGGCAAAATAAAGGTGTCTACATGCAGCAGCCGGTGCAAAAGCTTGGTCTGCCACGCCGCGATCAGCAAAACGGCAAACAGCAGCGGATAAGCAACTGTTGTGACGGCGTCCCACCGTTTCCGATTTTTACTTTTTCCTGCCATGCCGTTTTCCTCCTCTCCGATGGGTTCCGGTGCGGCGATAAGGACACGCCATATTTTCCAGCCAGCCCATGATGGTAAAGCTGAGGATGCCCACACAGGCGCTGAACAGAACGATCAGCCAGAACACGTAAATCGACATGGCGTGTTTCTGTGCCTGCGACAGCATACATCCCAGACCGCCGTCACCCTGCAGGGTATCCACCAGGATGGATGCGGTAATTGCCATCGGCGCTGAAATTTTCAGACCAGTGAAAAAATAGGGAATGCAGTTGGGAATATAGGTTTTCGTATACAACTGAAACTTATTGGCTGCATAGGAGTACATCAGTTCCTTCTTCTCCCGTTCGGTTGCCCGGAATCCGGAAAGCGTATTCGCAGCCACCGGATAAAATGTCAGAATCGCTGCGATAATGATACGGGAAACACCGATATCGCCGGTGATCGCCAGAACGATGGGCGCCATGCCCAGAATCGGAATGACCTGAATGATAATCAGATAGGGTGAAACGGTTTTCTCCACGCCCCGGAACAGGTGCATCAGCAGCGCCAGCACAAATCCCAGGATCGTTCCGATGACAAATCCCAGTGCGGCACGTTCCAGCGTCTGTCCGGCGCTTGTCAGAACGACCTGCAGTGCGGTCTGGTCTCTGGTCACCGTATTGGTGCTGAATATCGCCTGGACGATCTGCCAGATGTGGGGCATGATGTTTTCCGGCGTCCGCTTGACTGCCTCCACCCGGAACGCAAATATCTCCCACACCACGGCAACGCCTGCCAGCCACACCAGCATGACCAGCCATTTTGCCTCTAAAATGCGGCGAATCTTTTTCATGATATCACTTCCTTTATCATACGCCCTCAAAGCTGTTCCGGACCTTTGCCACCAGATCGGTGAACTCCATAGTGTCCTTCATCGCCTTGGTACGGGGCCTTGGCAGGTCCACCGGAACAACGGCGGAAAGTCTGCCGGGATGGGGCGAGAGAACACAGATCTTATCGGACAAATAAACTGCCTCTGCAATGTTATGGGTTACGAAAATGATCGTCTTATTGGTCTTTCGCCAGATGCCCAGCAGGTCATCGTGGAGCTTTTCCCGTGTGAATTCGTCCAGCGCCGAAAACGGTTCGTCCATCAACAGGATCTCCGGCTGGATCGCAAGCGCTCTGGCGATTCCCACACGCTGCTGCATACCGCCGGAAAGCTGCTTGGGATAGTGGTCTGCAAACTCGGTCAGATTCACAAGCTCCAGCATTTTCTTTGCCTGTTTCACACGGTCTGCCTTCGGCACTTTCATGATCTCCAGCGGCATTTCCACATTTTTCTGCACAGTGCGCCAGTCATAAAGCACTGCGCCCTGGAACACGATGCCATAGCGCCGCTTTAATCTTGCCTCCCGGGGAGATGTGCCGCCTACTGTAATCACACCGGACGTGGGCTGCAGCAGATCTGCGATGATGCGCAGGAGCGTTGTCTTGCCGCATCCGGACGGTCCCACCAGAGAGACGAACTCGCCTTTCTGGATATCCAGGGTCACGTCTGTCAGCGCAGTGACTTCCTTTCCATCCGCAGGATATACCATCCCGATATGTTCCATGTGAATTTCAACTTTGTTTTGCAGTTCCGACATAACTCTCATCTCCTAAATAAAAAAAGCGGCAACGGGAACCTTTGAACAGCCCCATTGCCGCTTTACATTATTTTGTGTTTTCTGCTGAATCTGTATCATCATCGGTTTCAGCATCTTTTTTTCTTTGTTTTTCTGTTTGTTTTCTTTCGATGTATCTAGTATAGCACAGCAGTGCAGATGTGTCAATCGTTTTGTGCAGATTTATCAGATACGCCAAATCAGCCCCCTTTTTCAGAAAAGATACGCACAAAAATATGATATATTTTCTGTGAAGAAAGCGAAAAACTGTGCGAAAAGGGGTTTTGATTGTGCTGATGCACAAAAAACAGAGGGAAAACTCCCGAAAAAGAGTTCTCCCTCCAGCTTTCTCCATATAGGTTTTTCCGGTCAGATCTATTCCATACAGCTTTGATATACCCGCAGCAGCTGTTTTCCCACATTCGGCAGGTCTTTTTTCTGCACGGCGTGGTATCCGTTTTCCGTCAAATCGGGCAGTTTTCCCTGTAATATCTGTGCCGCTTTTGTCTCGAATTCCTGTAAATCGCCGGCAAAATACACGTCCTGGGATTCTTTCAGCCACTCTGTATAAACCGGAATCCGGCGGAGCAGCACCGGGATTTGCATTGCCAACGCCTCCAGCACTACGATTCCCTCGGTTTCCTCATAGGACGGGAAAAGGAACAGATCACAGCCGCTGTAAGCGTCCTGCAGCTGCTCTTTCGGCACGTATCCGGCAAACTGCAAATTCTTCGGCGGATGCAAAACCGCCTGACGCACTTTTCTGCTAACGAAACGCAAATTGGTACAGCCAAACCAGATAAACTGATACTGCGGCATTGCCTTCGCCAGCTGCACAAAGTCCAGAATCCCTTTTCTGCGAATCTGCATTCCCACAGAAAGAATCACCTGATCCTGCGGCGTGTATCCGTATTGTTTCCGAAACCGCTGTCCTGCCGCCGTATCTTTCTGGTATTCTGAAAGGGCAATGCCGTTGGAAATGACGTGAATCTTTTTCTCGATGCCATACTGTTTCAGCAGACTCCGGGCATAAAAGCTGGGCGTCACGATTCTCGTCCCCTGCTGGTAGCACAATTTGATCCACCGCTGAAACAACGATGCAAACAAGTTTGACCCTACATAGGAATTGCGAAAGTCCTCTTTGGTGGAATGGGCGTGATAAACCACAGGGATTCCATGGCGTTTCGCTTTCTTCGCCAGAAAGAATGAATGGGGAAAGACGGTGTTGATATGAACCACATCGGCATCCTGCCAACGCTCGGCACAGCAGACGCCGTTTGCCTCCAGCGCTTTTCGCTGGTGAAGAATTGCCCGTCCCACGCCGCTTTTTTCAATTTGGCGCTGTAACTCGGAATATAAAAAGACACGCATCGTATTTGTTCCTTTCCAGGACTTCAACTGCCAAGCAGCGCCCATGCTCTCTGCAAAAGCTGATAAACACCCATGCTGTAGAGCAGAATGGCAAGCGGCTTTCCCAATAGAATAATGATGGCAAATTTGCGCACTGTCATTTTGCTAATTCCTGCCAGATAGCATAAAAAATCATCCGGTGCCACCGGCAGGAAAATCAAAAGCGCAAAGATTCGTTCAAACTGCTTTTCCTGCAATAAATACTTGCTGTATTTCTGATAGAATTTCGCTCCGGTCATTTGCTGCACCAGATCTTGTCCGCAGGCTCTCGCCAGTAAAAAGGCAGCCACAGAGCCGATACAGATTCCGATGTAATTATAAAAGAAACCCTTGACTGCGCCAAAAAATACGACACCGAACACACAGCCGATTGCACCGGGCAGAATTGGGATCACTACCTGCACCGCCTGTATCGCCATGAACACCAGCGGCGCAAGAACACCGGCACGTTCCAGAAACGCCTGCATCTTCTGCGTGTCTGTGAAGATACCGCTTTGGCAGCCAAACACTACAAACACGCCAGTAATCAAAAAGCAGCCAATGCTAATCCAGCGTTTTTGTTTACAAATCCAATTCATGCTGTTTTCCCATTCTTATCAGCAAATGCAGCGTACCGGACAACTAGAATCCCATCCGGAACAGCGTATTCCGGTTTATGCGGACACAGACAGGATGCTGTCAGAATATCCACGCCCAGTAAAATACAACGGTTTCGCATTGCTCACGCCTCTTTTCGTTTATGCACGATTTTCTTTTCGCCCAGATCTACAAGTCTGACTGCCGCAATTCCCACCAGACAGCCGAGCAGTGCGCCTGCCAGCACATCGGACGGAAAATGCACAAAGAGATACAGCCGGGAAAATGCAATCATGCCTGCCAGAAGATAGGTGGCAAGACCGGCTTTCCGGTTCCAGTGCCAGAGTACTGTGGCTGCGGCAAAGGATGCCATGGTATGTCCGGACGGAAACGAGTAGTCCTGGGGAACCGCAATCAGCATAGCGTGTTCCTCCAGCCAGCAGGGTCGGTCACGTGCCACCAGATTTTTCAGCAGAAGATTTCCGATCAGACCGCATCCCATATTGCCGACACCCAGCTGTATCCCGTTTTTTCTGGTTTTCGAAATGCACAGCAGGAGTACTGCAAGGAGAATCCAGAGAATACCGCCGTTTCCCAGCGCCGTGATTTTCGGCATCCAAAAATCCAGAAAAGAACAGGAAAAGCGGTTCTGTATTTCATGTAGAATCTGAAAATCCAGAGCTGTGATCCATTGCATGGTCTACACTTCCTTCTGATGATGTGAGGTCGGGAAAATCAAAAAACGCTATACCAGATCTGTCAAAACAGCATCCGGTTCATATGCCGGAATGACAGCTACCATTTGGAACACCTCCCGAAAATGCCTGTTTCTGCTGCACCAAAAGCGCATACTTTTTGCAGACAACAAGACTCGCCTGAATCGCCGCCGACAAGTCGGTGTGAAAATCCATGGACGGCTGCCGGTAATACGTTTGCAGCACTTCTGTGACAGTCTGCGGAATCTGCATCATCCGGTTCTCGGCAGTAAACAAGTCCAGATTTTCCATGAAATACCGCTGCATCTGACGCTCATAGGACAAGTGCAGCCGTGGGTTTCCGATGCCGCCGCTGCGGTGTACAGAACAGCAGAAATCGCTCATATAATGTGTCAGTTCCCCCAAACGAAACAGGGCAAACAGCGAAGTCCTGCCGCTGTGCTTCTGTAGTTTCCGAAAGACATAGTCCGCCGACTTCTGGTAAAAATGGCGGTGCAGAAACTGCGTGGGCAGATAGTCCGGAATGGCTGCGCCCAGGCAAAACAAATGGCGCTCCAGCGGAGAAAAATCAGCCTGTGCGGCTGCAATTCCTGCAATTCGATCATGTGTTCGTGGTTTCATTGATATCCACCTTCTCATGCACTTTGCATTTTCCAATTTTTCAAAACTTCCTGGTAACAGAACTCCACTTTTTCCGCAAATCCGGCAGCAGAAAAGCGCTCTGCGGTCTGGACTGCGTGCCGGGAAAGCTGCTGTGTTACTGCCGCATCGCCGCAGAATGCTGTAATCCACTTCTGAAACGGTTCAAAAGATGTATACAGACCGCCGTTCCAGCCATCTGTTACAATGTCGTCCAGGCAGGCATCCTTTCGGCATACCAGCGGCAATCCGCTTGCCAGCGCCTCCAGATAAGTCAAGCCCTGGGTCTCGCTTTGCGATGCACTGAGGAATATATCTCCGATCTGATAATACAACGGAATCTTGTCCGGTGAAACCGCATCGGTAAAAATCACCCGGTCGGCGATTCCCTTTTCTGCTGCAAGCTGCCGCAAAGTTTCCAGATACGTTCCGCCGCCAACGATGCAAAGCACTGCATCCGGCAGAGACAGTCGCCCGAAATAGTCGAGCAGTTCCGCCAGATTCTTTTCCTTGGCAACTCTGCCCACAGTCAGCAACACTTTTTGTTCCGGTGAGATCTCCAGGGATCTTTTTAACGTATCCACCTGCAACTGTGGAAAGCGGGTTTCAAATCGCTGCAAATCCAACCCTGTGGGAATCACTGCAATTGGTTTCTGCACCCCGTAAGACCGCAGAAGTGTCTCCACCTTGCGGCTGGGTGCGATGACCGCCTCGGCATACTGTAAAACGTGCCGAGTCATGGTAACAACTGCTTTTCTGCCCAGTGCAATACTGGGAGAAAAATAGTGAGTGTAATCTTCATAAATGGTATGATAGGTATGTACAATGGGGCAATTCACCGCAGCTGCAATTCTTTTCGCCATGGCGAACGAGAAAAACTCCGATTGAGCGTGGATGACATCCGGTTTCCAGTCGATCAGCTTTTGCAGGCTGCTTTTCCGAAAACATACGGCGGCTCTGGCACCATTGCAGAATTTTCCGGCGCCGATGGAACCGATTCGCACAATATTGTCCCGGCTTTCTCCGTGCAGATACTGCGAGGGGCAAAGAATCTTCACCTCATGTCCCCGACTGCGAAGCTGGGTCTCCAGATTTCGAATTGATGTGACGACGCCGTTTATCATGGGCGTATAGCAATCTGTCGTAATCAATATTTTCATCTCTGTACGCCTCCTGTCTTGGTTTGTCTTTAGTATAACGTGGAGGGCATAACAGGAATGAAAATGGAGTTAAACCAGAGATAAACTTTTGAACTGCTGCAATTGTCCCAGGAGCATCATTTCTCTCATACATACTCCTCCACACGCATACCGTACAATCCCCCGGGCATACACTGTTCCGAGGTGATTCGATGTTTTTGCAATTTTTCCAGCAGCTCTTCTGTTTTTTTCTCCACGTGGGCGAAACCGGCTCGTTCCGCAAGCCCCTGCGCCGGGAGGAGGAGCAAGCGTGTTTCGAGGCGTTGGCGGCAGGCGACCGCAGCGCCCGGGAAAAGCTGATCCTGCACAATATGCGGCTGGTGGCGCACGTCATCAAAAAATACGGGATGCCCCAGCCGGAACAGGAGGAACTGATTTCCATCGGCACGGTCGGACTGGTAAAGGCAGTGGACTCCTTCGACTGCACCAAAGGTGCAAGGTTCGCCACCTACGCCAGCAAGTGCATCAACAATGAGATCCTGATGAACTTCCGGAGCCAGAAAAAACACGCCGACCAGATCTACATGGGCGAACCCATCGAGACGGACGGCGACGGCAACCAGCTGACACTGATGGACATTATCGACGACGGCACGAACCTGCCGGAGATGGTGGATACGCTGATCCAGTCGAAACAGCTGTACCAATACCTGGAACGCTGTCTGACCCCACGGGAGACGGAGATCCTGGTGCATCGCTACGGACTGTACGGCTGCGCACCCATGACCCAGCGTGAAGTGGCGAAACAGCTGGGCATTTCCCGGTCGTACATTTCCCGGCTGGAAAAGCACGCCATTGAAAAGCTGCGCCAGGCGTATCAAGGGCAATAACGCAAAAAAGCCGTGAACGGATTCGCTCACGGCTTTCGGTTTCAATTTTGGGCAACACCGCACAAAGCTTGTGCGGAAGATGCGTAGCCAGATTTTTCGACAGATTGCATAGAAATTCCGCAGGCATACTGTCGTATGGCAAGGAATTTCTGGGCAATATGACGGAAAATCAGCAAGCAGATTGCGTACAAAGCCGCCAGGCGGGCTTTGTGCGGTGTTGCCTTTGGTTGGGGTTATGCACTGTACGGCAGGGTGTCCACGATATGCACCAGGAATTGCAGCAGAACAACTACATCGCCGCTGCCGGGTTCGCCGTCGCCGTTGCAGTCGGCGTTTTTCTTTGCGGTATCATCCAGCGTGATGGCGCCGGAGCAGAATTTGTTCAGCAGAACAGCGTCTGTGATGTCCACTCGCCCATCCAGGTTGATGTCGCCGCAGACGAGACCTCCAGTGATTGGTGCGGCGGTGGTTGGGGTGGTTTCTGTGGTGGAAGTGGTTGTTGTAGTCGTCACCGGTGGCGTGTCAGAGTCATCCAGAGCCACAAAGGGGAAGCCGAACATTTCCGCATACCGCTCGGCGTAGGTGTCCTTGTAGCCGTACATGGTCAGCTTGGTATCATAGGTAAACGCCATGTAATGGATACCCGTCACGCTTTTCGGAATGACGATCTTTTCCAGATTGTCGCAGTTGGCAAAGGCATCATCTTCGATCAGCGTAATGCCTTCTTCCAGTGTGACCTCTTTCAGCCGTTTCCCGTCTTTATAAGCACCGGCAGGAATTTTGCCCTCTTTGTGCTTGACAGTCAGCTGGGTAACATTTGTAGCAACACTGACAACTTCTCCCTCTTGACCGTAGGTATCTTCTGTGGTAAATTTGATATCCGCATCACAATTGGAAAATGCTCCCTCTTTGATACCCGTTTTAGAGCCTAAAAATGTAATAGACTTCAGATTGGTACAGTCCTTAAAAGCTTCCTCTCCGATATACTTCACGCTGTCCGGGATCGTGATTTCCGTCAAACCGGTACAGCCGGAAAAAACACACTCTCCGATACTCGTCACGCTGTCCGGGATTGTGATTTCCGTCAGACTGGTACAGCCGGAAAAAGCACCATAATAAGAATATCCATCGTAGTATTGCCCTTCGATATCTGTCACGCTGTCCGGGAGCGTGATTTCGGTCAGGCTGGTACAGCCGAAAAAAGTACCACTTTCGATACTCGTCACGCTGTCCGGGATCGTGATTTCCGTCAGACTGGTACAGCGGGAAAAAGCCTCCTCTCCGATACTCGTCACGCTGTCCGGGATCGTGATTTTCGCCAAACCGGTACAGTAGTAAAAAGCTCTCTCTCCGATACTCGTCACGCTGTCCGGGATCGTGATTTCCGTCAGACTGGTACAGTTGGAAAAAGCATAATCTTCGATACTCGTCACGCTGTCCGGGATCGTGATTTCCGTCAAACCGGTACAGTTGAAAAAAGCTTCCTTTCCGATACTCGTCACGAATTTTCCATCGATTTCTATAGGAATATTTACTTTTCTAACATATTCATAACATCTAGCGATTTCAATTTCTCCTGTATCCGTCACATTATAATACAGACCTTCATATGTGATGCCATCGTAAGAATATGGTACGTATGCACTCGCCGACAACACCGTTCCCACAGATTCCAGCACACCCTGCAATCCAGTCATGCCAACACTCCCCACGCAAAGCACCCCGGCTGTCATCGCCGCAATTGCCTTTTTCCATAATCTCATTTACAACATCCTCCTTAATTTAGTCGAAGTCTTATACTTCATGTTACATTATAGCTCAAAAAAAAAAAAAAAAAAACGAACAAATTTACGATATTCTGTAAATTTCAACGTTTTATCCTCATTTCCGCAACAAAAAGAACCGATCTCCGCACACGCAGAAACCGGTTCTTTTTTCCTATTGACTTGCCGAAAAGGCAGCCTTTTTACTTCTGTTTCATCTCCGCAGAGACCGCCTCGAACTCGTCCACGATCTCCTGTTCCGGTGCCTTGGTCAGCAGAGAGACCACCACAATGGCGATCAGCGCACACAGGAACGCCGGCAGCAGCTCATAGATGGCAAACACGCCGCCCAGCTTGCTGATGGCGAACTTCCACACGAAGATCATGACGCCGCCGGTAAGCATACCAGCCAGAGCGCCGTACTTGTTGGAACGTTTCCAGAACAGCGCCGTCAGCACCACCGGACCAAAGGTTGCGCCGAATCCTGCCCATGCGAAGGATACCACACGGAACACCGAGCTGTTCTGATCCCACGCCAGAACGACGCCCAGCACTGCAATAATCAGCAGAACCAGACGAGCCGCCAGCATGGACTGCTTTTCCGACAGCTTGACGTGGAACACGCCTTTCAGCAGATTCTCCGACATACTGGACGATGCCGCCAGCAGCTGAGAGTCCGAAGTAGACATGGTGCAGGCAAGGATGCCGGCGAAGATCAGTCCGGCGATGAGCGCCGCACCTACGCTGTGCTTGCTGAGTACAGTAGCCATTTCCAGAACGATGGTCTCCGATGCAGACGCCGTTTCCAGCGGTGCAACTGTGCCGTTTGCAGTCAGCGCATTGCCGATAATACCGATCAGAATGGCAACGCCCATGGCAATGACCACCCAGATAGAGGCAATGCGGCGGGAAACCTTGACCTTGTTCTTGTCGTCGATCGCCATAAAGCGCAGGAGAATGTGGGGCATACCGAAATAACCCAGACCCCACGCCAGGGTGGAAACGATGCTCAGACCGCCGTAAGAGACCAGCTCGCCGTCTGCTGTCCGGGTACTGGTAAAGCTGAGGTAATTCTCGATGCCTCTCGCATTTTCCATCACATTATCCATGCCGCCGGCTGTGTGGATGCCGTAAACCACCAGAACCACCAGCGCCGAAGTCATCACGATGCTCTGGATCAGGTCAGTAAAGCTTGCCGCCAGGAATCCGCCCAGGCAGGTGTATGCGATAATGATAACGGCGCTGATAATCATTGCCATATGGTAATCCCAGCCGAACAGCTGATTGAACAGCTTGCCGCAGGCAGAAAAGCCCGATGCAGTATACGGCACGAAGAACACCAGAATAATCACAGCGGCAATTCCCATCAGCACGTGCTTGTTGTCACGATAGCGGTTGGAAAAAAAGTCCGGGATGGTGATGGCGTTTCCGCATCTCTGGGAATACACCCGGAGCCGCTTTGCCACCAGCAGCCAGTTCAGATAAGTACCGATGGCGAGGCCGATCGCCGTCCAGCCTACCTCCGCACAGCCGCTCAGATACGCCAGTCCCGGCAGTCCCATCAGCAGATAGCTGCTCATGTCCGATGCCTCCGCACTCATGGCAGAGACGATGGGACCGAGCCGCCGTCCTCCCAGATAAAAGTCTCCGACACTGCTGTTCTTTTTGGAGTATATCACGCCGATCACGACCATCATTGCCATATACACCAGAATAGCGATCAGAATACACAAAACTGATTTTGTCACAATCCTATCTCCTTTCCAAAATCATTGCTCCAGAGTCGCTGCCGCTCTTGAACAGTACAAATCAGACTCTTAGCAAACATAAAAACAATCATACCACAAATCCGACAAATTTACAAGGGTGTTTCCATATTTTTTTATAAATAAACTGTAAAAACCGACAAAATGCGCCGGAACAGCGGTGCTTTTCCCCATTCTCCTGCGGACATTCCCGGCAGTTTTTCCGGAATCATCGCAAAAAACGGTAGGATTATATACGATTGTTGTAATTTTTTTTGCAATAGTACTTGCCACAATGCGAAAAAAATGCTATAATAGGAGTGCGAAGCACGCAAGAAACAGAGAAACTTTTCTTTGCGGATACGTGCAGCCATTTCTGCCGTAAAAGAGGAACATTCGTCCAGACGGCGAACGCTCTCAGGCAAAGAAAGGAAAACGTCTGCAAATTCAGACAGACGAGAAAATATACATGAGTACAACAAATACGACAGCTGAAACAACAACGCCCAACATCTGGCGGAGACGCCTGGTGTCACTGGTCGGTGCGGGATATCTGGCGCTGATGTGCTGGTTTTCCTATCTGGTCATTTTCTATGACTTTACCGCCACGAACAAGTTCCTGTTTTGTCTGACGCTCTGCGCCGTATCCTTTGCAGCACTGAGCGCCATGCTCTACAGCCGCTTTCAGATTCTGACTCGTCTGACCAGCATTCTTCTGCTGCCGGCGATCCTGCCGCAGATCCTGCTGTGTTTCGGGCAATGGGAGCTGATTCTGCCGATTGCTGTCACGTCGCTTATCATCTTTTTCCTGTCCGGTGCCGGCGAAACGGTAAAAACCGTCTTTGGCGTCATATACCTACTATTATATGTATTGGGTTCGCTGGCATTTTTCATGCTGATGTCGTTCTTTACCCCAAGCACACAGCAGACCATTCTGGAAAACGGCGAGTCGCCCTCCGGCGCATACCGGTATGAGATCATCCAGACGGATGACAGTTCCGGCGGCAATGTTGCGGTTCACATCGAGCCGAACGACCGGGACATCCATCTGCCGTTTCTGACCTTCGTCTCCAATGGTTATGACCGGACAGTCTATGAAGAGCGCCCCATCCCCAGTGAGGTTGGCAGCGCCCAGTGGTCTACCGTATCCCGTGCGGATATCACGGCACAGCTGCTGGCAATCTCAGAGGATGTGACACTGGATCTCAGCAAGTCGCAGAAAGCCACCATCGGCATCCCGTCAGACACAGAGACGGTCTACCTGAAAGACTTGACCGATTCCCAACTGGAACAGCTCGGCGTGCCGGCAGAAAACGATGTGCTGACCTTTGCGGACAAGACCTGTTTTCGCTCGTATATTGCTGTACTGGAAGATTATTTCGCAAAAGATAACCGAGAGATCTCCTTATTTAACTAATTCTCAATTGTTCTGGATGCAAGGCGTATCAAACGCCATTGATAATCTGGAGTATGTTCACTGAAAAAAGTATGCGTGAACACGCTCCCAAAAAATTTTAGGAGGAAACACCCATGAGTGAATTTTTCAAGAGCATTCCGAAAATCGCATACGAAGGCAAGAATTCCAAGAAACCCCTGGCATTTAAGTTTTACAACCCGGACGAAGTGATCGCCGGCAAGACCATGCGGGAACAGCTGAAGTTTGCCCTGTCCTGGTGGCACACCATGGGCGGCGACGGCACAGATATGTTTGGCTGCGGCACAACCGACAAGACCTGGGGCTGTGATGATGTGACAGCTCGTGCAAAGGCAAAGGTCGAGGCTGCATTCGAGATCATGGACAAGCTGAGCATCGACTACTACTGTTTCCACGACAGAGACCTGTCTCCGGAATACGGCAGTCTGAGCGAGACCAACGAAAAGCTGAGAGCAATCGTTGACCTGTGCAAGGAAAAGCAGGATGCAACCGGCAAAAAGCTGCTGTGGGGTACTGCAAAGTGCTTTGACCATCCTCGTTATATGCACGGCGCAGGCACATCTCCCAGCGCTGATGTATTCGCATATGCCGCTGCACAGATCAAGAGCGCCATTGATGCAACTGTAAAGCTGGGCGGTCAGGGCTATGTATTCTGGGGCGGCCGTGAAGGCTATGAGACCCTGCTGAATACCGATATGGGTCTGGAGCTGGACAACATGGCTCGTCTGATGCACCTGGCTGTAGATTATGCAAGAAGCATCGGATTCACCGGTGACTTCTATGTTGAACCCAAGCCGAAGGAACCGACCAAGCACCAGTATGACTTCGACTCTGCAACAGTCATCGGTTTCCTGCGCAAGTATGGTCTGGACAAGGACTTCAAGCTGAACATCGAGGCAAACCACGCAACACTGGCACAGCACACCTTCCAGCACGAACTGCGTGTTGCAAGAACCAACGGTATGTTCGGTTCTATCGACGCAAACCAGGGCGATCCGCTGCTGGGCTGGGATACTGACCAGTTCCCGACCAACGTATATGACGCAGCACTGTGTATGTACGAAGTACTGAAGGCAGGCGGTTTCACCAACGGCGGTCTGAACTTCGACGCAAAGGCAAGACGTGGCTCTTTCGAGCTGGAAGACATCTTCCACAGCTACATCGCAGGCATGGACACCTTTGCACTGGGTCTGCGCATCGCCGACAAGATGATTACCGACGGCAGACTGGACAGCTTTGTGGCTGACCGCTATGCAAGCTGGAAGACCGGCATCGGCGCTGATATCATTGCCGGCAAGGCAACCATGGCTGACCTGGAAAAGTATGCACTGGAAAAGGGCGAAGTTACCGATTCTCTGACCAGCGGCCGCCAGGAAATGCTGGAGGCAATCATGAACGATATCATGTTCACACTGTAAGAATATTTAAGGTAACACCGCACAAAGCTTGTGCGTAAGATGCGTAGTCGGATTTTTCGACAGATTGCATAGAAATTCCGCAGGCATACTTTGTGTCTGGCAAGGAATTTCTGGGCAATATGACGGAAAATCAGCAAGCAGATTGCGTGCAAAGCCGTCAGGCGGGCTTTGTGCGGTGTTGCCTTAAGCTGTGCGCATCTGCACAGCACAGAAAGAGCGCATTGACGATACAGCGTTGTCAATGCGCTCTTTTGATAGGAGGTTATTCCAAAATGACAATTGAAAACGGCAGACCCGCAGACGAAAGCGGCAGACTGGAAAAAGAAACCGCTGTATACGATCTGCTGGAACAGCTGGACATACCGTTTACACGGGCAGACCACGAACCAGCCTTTACCATGGATGCCTGCGAAGAAGTCGCTGCGGCGCTGGAAACCAAGATCTGCAAGAACCTGTTTCTCTGCAACCGGCAGAAAACCAGTTTTTACCTGCTGCTTATGCCGGGAGACAAGCCCTTTCACACCAAAGAGATCACCAGCCAGCTGGGATGCGCACGGCTGTCCTTCGCCAGGGAGGAGGCGCTGGAACAGCTGCTGCATCTGACCCCAGGCTCTGCCACCATCTTTGGTCTGATGTATGACACCGAAAACCAGGTGCAGCTGGTGGTGGATCAGGAACTGCTCCGGGAGCCGTACTTCGGCTGTCATCCCTGCATCAACACTTCCACCGTCCGGATGCAGACCAGCGATGTCTTTGACAAGCTAACAAACGCTCTGCACCACACCTATGTTACCGTTACACTCAAGGGAGAATGATCGTTATGGCAAAAGAAAAAATCATCAAAACCAACGCCATCCGGATGCTGGACAAGGCAAAAGTCCCCTACATCCACCGCTGCTGGGAACAGGCGACCGGACAGCACACCGGCGTAGAGCTGGCACAGGCGCTGGGACAAGACCCGGCGCAGGTATTCAAGACGCTGGTCACTGTGGCAAAGTCCGGCGAACACTACGTCTTTCTCGTTCCGGTGGCAGAGGAACTGGACTTGAAAAAGGCTGCCGCTGCGGTAGGCGAAAAAGCCATCTCCATGTGCAAATCCAAAGACCTGCTGCCGCTCACCGGATACATCCACGGCGGCTGTTCTCCCATCGGCATGAAAAAGCTGTTCCATACCACCATACATGAATCCGCCCGGAACTTCCCCACCATTCTGTGCAGTGCCGGAAAAATCGGACACCAGCTGGAGCTTTCCCTGGACAGCCTGGAAAAGGTCGTTCCGTTCCAGCTGGCTGATATCATTACAGAGCGATAGGAGAGCGCCGTCATGCAGAACAAAAAGACCACAGCCATTCTGCTCGCCGTTCTGGCGGCAGCCTTTTATGCCGTAAACGTCCCCTTTTCCAAGCTGCTGCTGAATCAAATCGGGCCGACGTTTCTGGCGTCTCTGCTGTATTTCGGCGCCGGAATCGGCATCGGCATCCTCTATCTCAGCAATCCGAAAAAGCACGCCGGAGAGAAAAAGCTGACACGCAAAGACCTGCCCTATACCATCGGCATGATCCTGCTGGATATCGCCGCACCCATTCTGCTGATGCTGGGGCTGAAAAGCGCCACCTCTGCTAACGCCTCTCTTCTGGGCAACTTTGAGATCGTGGCGACCTCGCTTATCGCCCTGTTTCTCTTCCGGGAAAAGATCTCCCGGCGGCTCTGGATCGCCATTGCGCTCATCACCCTTTCCAGCGGCATTCTCTCCTTTGAAGATATGTCCAGCCTGCATTTCTCCGGCGGTTCTCTGCTGGTGCTGGCTGCGGCAGCCTGCTGGGGACTGGAAAACAACTGCACCCGGAACATCTCCGACAAAAGCACCTTCGAGATCGTCTTTCTCAAAGGCATCTTCTCCGGACTGGGTTCCTGCATCATCGCCCTGTGCATCGGCGAACCGCTCCCGAAACTCGGTGCAGTCGCCGCCGCACTTCTGCTAGGCTTTGTGGCATACGGGCTGAGCATCTTCTGCTACGTCCGTGCGCAGAATGCACTGGGCGCCGCCAAAACCAGTGCCTATTATGCCGTTGCGCCCTTTATCGGAACGGCGCTCTCCTGCATCATCTGGCGGGATGCGCTGAGTGTGCAGTACTTCCTGGCGCTGGCAGTCATGCTCGCCGGCTCTGTGCTGGTCGTGCTGGACACCCTGCAGGCAGAACACACCCATCCTCACACCCACACGTTCACTCACACCCACGACGGCGTGACACATACTCACACGATCACCCACAGTCACGCCCATGTACACGGCGGAAGTGAAACGGAACACAGCCATCATCACCGGATGCACACGCTGCTGAAACAGCACGAACAGGCACACCACGTGTGATATCCCTGCGTTCCCGCAGCAGCCGCAACACCAGCCCGTAGAGGCTCAGTGTGATTCCCAGAAACACCGCAATGCCCAGCGGCGTTTCCCGCAGCTGCGGACAAAAATGCTCCGGCAGTGATGCCGCTGCAAAAGCAAACCCAACGGCAAACACCGGCTTTCCGATCAGCTTTCCGAATCGGAACCGGAGGTTTGCCGTTTTTACTGCCATGCGCAGCCGGTTGCAGTTGCCGAACACATTGCTGGTATAATACGACGCCACAATGCCGTAAAATCCAAACAGCGGAATGCAGATCAACACCACGCAGATTCGGATCACATACTCTGCCAGATAGTTGAGGGAGGAGAAGTTCTGTTTCCCCATGCCCTTAATCAGCGCCTCCAGCACGATCTCCAGATAGATAAACGGCACTACCGGGGCAAGGATCCGGATCATTCTGCCGGAAAGTTCGCCGCCGTCCATGCAGCGCCCGATGACACCGCCGTATTTCAGCAGCACGGCGCTGATGAGGACGGCAAAGATCAGCGTCAGCTCGATCACCCGTTCGGTCAGACGGCAGACCCGTTCCCGATTCCCGGCGGCATTGGCACGGGCAACCTCCGGAATCAGAATGCCCGATAAGGCGCAGAGAATGGTAGACGGAAAAAACAGCACCGGTATCACGATGCCTTCAAATGTGCCGAACTGCTGCAGCGCCCGGCTGGTGCTGTCCCCGAACTGCCGCAGTGTCATCGGAATCAGCGTATCATTTGCCGTACTGAGCGCCGCCGTCAGACAACCGCCAAACGCCACCGGCACTGCCAGGCGAATGTACGTTCCAAAGGAAAGGCTGCATTTTCCACGGCATGGCTCCCGTTTCCGCACATACAAAAGCAGCAGCACCGCCGTGGAAAACAGCGTCCCTGCCGCCATACTGCCCACCAGATAGGTGCAGACCTGTTCCGGCTTTGCGGCACGATGCCACAGCAAAAGCCCGGTCAGCAGCCCGGCACGGAGCAGAAACTCTGCCACATCACAGCCGGCTGTCACTGTCACACGGCACACGGCATTGAAATATCCTTTCAGACAGGCGCTGATGCTCCCCAGCGGCAGCAGGAGCGCCATAAGCCGCACTGCCTGCGCCATCGCTGTGCTTTGCAGGAACTGACGGCTCAGCGGCTCGGCAAAAGCGAAAATGCCAGCCGACACCGGCACCGAGAGCAGCAGACAAAACCGCACCGCATTCCGCAGGATCTGCGCCGGACAGCCGCAGGACTTTCCCAGTTCCTCCGAAACAAAACGGCTGGCGCAGAGCATGGCGTTTCCGCCGGCAACCATCGCCGCCAGATTGAAAAACGACCCAGCAAGCGCCAGCGTCCCCACCGTTGCCGCACCCACACGCCGGGTCATCCAGGCGTTGAACAGCAGTGCCAGACACTCCAAAAAGAACTGGATCACGGTCATCTGTATCGTGTCCCGAATTACACTTCGTCTGCGCATCTTCACTCCTCCTTCTGGAAAAGCTTATGCGCCGCCGAAAACAAACATACCCCATGCAGAACAATTTTTCCGCATGGGGTAATTCGTTTCTCTTTCCTGTAAAATCAAAAAAAACTCAGAGCGTATCCACCAGACGCACCAGGAACTGCATCAATTTCACCGTATCACTGCTGTCCACTGTGCCGTCATGGTTGACATCGGCACTGGATTTCTGTGCCGCAGACAGTTCCACTGCACCAGCCGCAGCCTTGCACAGCAGAACCGCATCGGTAACATCCAGACTGCCGTCCTGGTTCAGATCACCCACCACAGCATCTTCCGCCGCAGTGGTCTCCTCCACCGGATACAAAATAAAGTCATCCGGAGAAGAGACATAAATCTCAATATAGGTGACCTCCGGGAGTGCATACTGCACGCCGTCCACCTTCCCGAACTGCTTTACCAGATCCAGCAGAGCCGCCGGCTTGTTTTCTATGTTGGCATCCCAATCGACAGCCACATCATAACTGTATTTGGTATAGGTCTCTCCGGTTCCCATGCCTGTATAATTTGTTATGGCATTCTTTTCACTTACGCTGGTCACTGACGGAACAGCCGCCATGATATCTTCTGCCAGCAATTCTGTGTCCGCATCCACATAAAGCCCGAAATGCTCTTTTCCAGCCTCCCGATACGAGATCTCCGGTTTCAGCGTGTAGACGCCTTCCATCCGATAGATCATCTTTACGCCGGGAACACGAAACAGTTTTTCCACTGCCGCCCAGGTATCACTTTCTACTGTCACGATTTTCTCAGTCTGCTGAATCTCCTGGTAGGTCAGCTCCATGCCGTCCAGCTTTGTGTCCCACAAATTGCCATTGTATCCGCCGCCGCAGGAAAGATTCTCTGCAAGAAGGGATACGTTCTCCGGCATATCTGCCGCCGACAGCGATGTGCCGTCCTCCAGAACTACCGTATAATAGTTCGTGTCACGCACATCCCACGTATAGAACTTGTTTTGATTCAGCGTGAGATAATCGTAATCGCTATTTGCCCTATTATAGGCATATGTAATGCTGTCAGCTGTTTCCTGTGCCACATACATTCCCGGCTGCTCAGCCGCAGATACGCCCAGCGGCGAAAGTGCCGTGACGCCCAGTGCTGCCGCTGCCAGACAAGCCAGTCCTCTTCTTAATTTTTTCATCATCATCATCCTTTCTGTCAATTGCGGCATGGTCTTTGATTCCCACAAAAAATCCATGCCATTCACAAATTCCTCTGTACTAATTATACGATATTTTTATTCATTTGTCAATACTTTTTTTATTTTTGCATAAAAATCAAACTGAAACTTCCGGCTGGAAATTGTGAATCTCCTCCAGAAACATCTTCCCGTACTTCTGTGCCTTAATGACACCGACCCCGGAGACCTGGCGCATATCGCCCATGCTCCGGGGCTTTTTCCGGCACATATCCCGGAGCGTGGCATCGGAAAAGATAAAGTACGGCGGAATCCCCTCGTGTTTTGCCTGTGCCGACCGCACCTGCCGCAGCTTTTGGAACAGCTCGTTGTCTGCCGCAGACAGAGTGGGGTCTTTTGTTCCCACCGGCGCCGCCAGCTTTTCCCGGACAATGGGAACACGGCGCATCACCTTTTTCTGATCCCGGATGATCTCCACCGATCCGGCAGTCAGCGCCAGTTCCTGGTACTCCTGAAACGGGCGGAGCGCCAGATTTTCCTGCTGGAGCAGTTCATCGATCAGCCCCACCACTTCTTTCTGCGTCAGCTTTTCGATAATGCCGTAGGTGGACAGCCGATCCAGCCGCATCCGCAGCAGGCTTTCCTTTTTGCTGCCGATCAGCACATCGGCGGTCATGGTGCGGCTCAGATGATAACCGCCTTTCTGCGCCCGATAGACACAGGAGATGATCTTCTTTGCCGCCATGGTGGCATCCTCTTCCCGGTAGTTGGTGAGACAGCAGGAACAATTGCCGCAGCTCTCCGGTGCATGGTCGCCGAAATACCGCAACATCCGATGCCGGAGACAGGAGGTCGAAGTGGCATAAAATGTCATCTGTTTCAGCCGCTCCATTCCCTGGTTCAGCAGAAACTGCCGGGTCTCCTCATCGTCCACATCCATGGTCTCCCGGCTGCGTTTCAACAGGAACTCGTTTGTCCGCACATCTCTGCCGCTGTACAGCAGGATGCACTGCGCCGGTTCGCCGTCCCGTCCGGCACGGCCTGCCTCCTGGTAATAGCTTTCCAGATCCATGGGCATATTGTAGTGGATGACGAAAGAGACATTGGACTTGTCGATGCCCATGCCGAACGCATTGGTTGCAACCATAATGGGCTTGCGGTCGTAGAGAAAATCGTCCTGGTTCTGCGCCCGTTCCACGTCCGAAAGTCCGGCGTGATAGCGTGTGGCATCGAATCCGGTATCACAGAGAGATGCACAGACCTCTTCCACCGCCTTTCTGGTGGAGCAGTAGACAATGCCGCTTTTTCCGTCGTTTTCTTTCAGCAGGTGAAACAGTTCCGTCATTTTGCTGTTGGGACGGCGTACTCCGAAAAACAGGTTTTTCCGGTCAAATCCGGTATGTATGGTCTCCGGGTCACGGAGCTTCAGAATGCGTGCAATATCCGCCTCGACCTGCTTGGTTGCCGTCGCCGTAAACGCCGTGCAGATCGGACGCACCGGCAGCTGTTCCATAAACACCGGAATGTCCAGATAGCTCTGCCGGAAATCCTGTCCCCACTGGGAGACGCAGTGCGCCTCATCCACAGCGATCATGCTGATCTGCACCCGCTGCGCCAGCCGGAGCAGACTCTCCGTCATCAGCCGTTCCGGTGCCACATAGAGAATGCGGCACTGTCCCTGCTGTAACATCTGCATGGAATGATAGAACTCCTCCTGGCTGATGCTGCTGTTGATGTACGCCGCCGGAATGCCCACCTGCCGGAGTGCCTCCACCTGGTCTTTCATCAGCGAGATCAGCGGCGAAATGACGATCGTCACGCCCGGCAACAGCAGTGCCGAGATCTGATAGCACACAGATTTTCCTGCGCCTGTGGGCATGACCGCCAGCACATCCCTGCCGGAAAGAATGGCGTCGATCGCCTGTTTCTGTCCGGCGCGAAATGCCTTATGTCCGAAATACTGCTGTAACAGCGCCTCTGGCTGTATCATGTTTCCTGTCCGTCCTCTCTCTCCGGCAGCAAGTCATCCTGCCAGCGTCTCAATTCTTCTCTTGCCGTCTCCAGCAGCAGCACACTGGGATTTTCGCCGCCCATGATCCGGGCAATTTCATGCACACGCCCTTCCGGTTCCAGCACCATAACATGAGTCTCCGTTCTCGTCCCCTCGGTCTGCTTTTCGATCATCAGATGCTGGTCTGCCATAACGGCGATCTGGGACAAATGGGTCACGCAGAGCACCTGCCGCAGCTGTCCCACTTCCCGGAGTTTCATGCCGATCTTCTGCGCCGCCTTGCCGCTGACGCCGGTGTCGATCTCGTCGAAGATCAGCGTGGGGATGCTGTCCCGGTCGGCAATAACGCATTTCAGCGCCAGCATGATACGGGACAGTTCACCGCCGGATGCGATGCGTGCCAGAGGTCTCGGCTCTTCGCCCCGGTTCGCCGAAATGAGAAATTCCAGGCTGTCCATGCCGTGAATGGTCAGCTTTCCCGTGGTATGCTTTGCCGTCAGTACCACATTCGGCATATTTAGAAATTCCAGCTGTTTGGTCACTTCTGCCGTAAAGCGCTGCAGTGTCTCCGAGCGGTATTCCGACAGCGCTTTCGCCTGGACGGAGACCTTTTCCAAAAGTTCCGCCTTCTGCTCCCGGAGCGCAGTGATCTCTGCGGCAGCGCCCTGCATCTGTTCCAGTTCCTCTTCCGCACGGTTGCGGCGCTCCACCAGTTCGTCTCCGGTACACTGATATTCCCGGCTGAGCCGCCGGATCTCCAGCATCCGTTTCTGCACCATGGCATAGCGCTGGGGATCCAGTTCCATGTCATCCCGGAGACGGCGGCATTCTGACGCAATGTCCGCCAGTTCAATGCCGGCTGCGGAAAGGCGCTCTCCCAGCACAGAAAACTCCGTCCGCAGATCAGCGAACGGAGACAATTCCTCTGCTGCCGCCTCGGTCAGCAGCACCGCAGAGCCGTCGGCATCCTCGCCGTCAATGGCATCTGCCGCCACCTGCAGTGCCGCCGCAATACTTTCGGCGTGCTGCAAAAGGTTCATCTCTTCTTCCAGGGCATCCTCTTCGCCCAGTTCCAGCCCCAGCTCGTCCACCTCGGCAACCAGTGCTTTCAGCTGATGCCGGCGGTGCGCCTTATCCTGTTCCAGCTTTACCAGCTGGTTCAGCCGCTTGGCTGCCTGCTGCAGCTGGCGAAATGTCTCCTGGTACTCCTGCAATAGAGTATCGTCTCCGCCGAAGGAATCCAGAATTTGCAGATGGCATTCCGGCGCAAGCAGCACCTGGTTATCATGCTGTCCATGGATGTTGATAAGGGCATCGCCGATCTCCCGGAGAACGGAAACGGTTGTGGTATGTCCGTTGACCCGTGCGGCGCTTCCGCCGTCTGCAGCGATCTCACGGGTCAGCAGAAGTTCATCGTCCACATGGGAAATGGAAAGCGCATCCAGTCTCGCACAGACCAGCGGATCCAGGTGGGTGAAAAGCGCCGTCACCACTGCTTTTTTGCAGCCGGTTCGCACAATGTCCCGTGTGACACGCTGCCCCAGCACCGCATGGATGCCGTGCAGCAGAATGGACTTTCCGGCGCCGGTCTCACCGGTAAACACGTTGAGCCGGGGTGAAAACGGGATGCGTGCATGGGCGATCACCGCCAGATTTTCGATTTCCAGTTCAGCCAGCATTAGAATCCTCCTGTTTCCATCAGTCTCGCAAAGCTGCCGGCAAATTCCTTTGCCTGCGTTTCTGTGCGCAGCAGTACGAAAATGGTATCATCTCCGGCGATCGTTCCCACCACATCTTCCCGGTGCATGGCATCCAGTGCCGCAGCCACCGCCTGTGCTGTGCCTGTCCGGCAGTGGATCACAGAAACGTTTCCGGCATAATCTGTCCGCAGTGCAGCATTCTGCAAAATGCCGCCGTTGACTTCCTGCCGCACCGGTGCAATATAGCAGGCTCTGCCGCCGCTGCGCCGCTCCTTGGTCAGTTTCAGCTCCCGGATGTCTCTGGAAAGCGTCGCCTGGGTCACCGCAAAGCCCTGTTCCGCCATCCGCTCCCGCAGCACCTCCTGGGTCGGGATATCCTCCGCAGCGATCAGCGCCAAAATGGTGTCCTGCCGTTTCTTTTTCATCGTTCTGCTCACGACCTTCCTGATTTCAGTGACTGCATCAGCTTTCTGCTGAGGGAATCAAAAAATGTATTTCCGCTGAGATCCAGAATCTCCAGCGACTGGTTAGAGCCGGAGATCTCCATGACTCTGCCCTCCGGAAAAGGCTCCGGCTTTTCCCCGTCTGCGCAGAAATACGCATCGTATTCCTCCCGGACACGGAGACTGACCTGCAGGTCGTTGTGGGGCGAAAACAAGATAGGTCTCGCCGACAGCGAGTGGGGACAGATCAGATTCATCTCAATGCAGGAAAACTCCGGCTCAATGATTGGACCGCCTGCGGAAAGGGCATAGGCGGTAGAACCGGTAGGCGTACTGAAAATCACGCCGTCTGCCCGGTATTCGCCCAGCACCACATTGTTCCGGGACACAGTAAACTCAATGACACGGGAAAAATTCCGGGAAATGACAATGTCGTTGAGCGCCGTCAGTTCCCGGAGACAAGTCCCTGTTTTGTCCAGCACCTTGCCTCGGAGCAGCATCCGCTTGGACACCCGGTAGTCTCCGGTCTGCAGCCGTGCGATCTCGCCGATCTGATCCGGCTCCATGGATGCCAGAAAGCCCAGCCGCCCGGTGTTGATGCCCAGCAGCTTGGCGCTTGTTCCCACCACATGACGGGCGCAGTGCAGGATCGTGCCGTCACCACCGATGGCAACTGCCACATCCGCATCCTGTATCGCCTCCAGAAAAGGCGCATAGCACACGAAATCCATATCTTTCAGCAGACCCAGACAGCGTGGGTCTGCCCAGACCTCCATACCGTTCCGATGGAGTGCCAGGCAGACCTTTCTCGCCACTTCCGGGGCATTGCCCTTTTGCAGATGGTGAAACAACACGACCTTCATTTCGTCTTCTCCTTTTTCGCCTGTGTAAACGCCTGCTGCACCACAGCCGCAGCGTCCGGCACATATGCCGTTTCGCCGCCTTTCTGCACTGCCGCCAGATATTCCACGTTGCCGGAACCACCCCGGATGGGTGACGGACACAGCAGCTGCACCGTCAGTCCCAGCGCAGACAGCAGCGTCAGAATATTCCCCAGTACCTGTACATGGACACGCTGCGACTGCACCAGTCCGTTTTTGCCGATGTTTTCCCTGCCTGCCTCAAACTGGGGCTTGATAAGAATTGCTCCGGCAGCATCCGGTTTCAGCAGCGGCAGCACATAGGGCAGTACATGGTGCAGCGAAATAAACGACACATCCACTGAAAAAAAGTCTGCCGGCTGTTCCAGCTGTTCCGGCGCAATGCTGCGGACATCTGTGCCTTCCCAGTTCACCACACGTGGATTTTCCCGGAGCGACTGCACCAGCTGTCCGTGTCCCACGTCAATGGCGTAAACCTTTGCTGCGCCACGCTGTAACATACAGTCCGTAAAGCCGCCGGTAGATGCGCCGATATCCAGACAGACCAGTCCGTCCAGAGAACGCTTTGTCTGTTCCAATGCATATTCCAGTTTCAGACCGCCACGTCCCACAAAAGGAATATCACTGCCCTCCATGGTGATCTGATCGGTCTCCTCCACAGCAAATGCCGGCTTGGTGCAGACCTTTCCATTCACAGAGATCTGTCCGTTCTGAATCAGCGTTTTTGCACGCTGGCGGCTGGGAACCAGTCCCTGCTGCACCATTGCCGCATCAAGTCTCGCCATGCTCTGCCTCCTGCCGGATATCCCGGTAAATGGCGTACTCTGAAAGCCCCATGGTCTCCATCTGGGAATCCGTAGATGCCTGGAGCAGATACTGTTTCGGTGCGACCCGGCGGTATGTACCACGGAATCCACGTTCCAGCAGCAGATCGCCGAACAGCTGGGAAATGCCGCCGTAATAATACGCCTCTTCCAGGAATACCACGTGGCGATAGGACATGGCAATGTCCACCACACCATCCGCCAGCGGAAAGATACGGGTCAGTTTCAGCAGGTCACAGTGAAGCTCCTGCTCTGCACAGCGCTTTGCCGCACGGTACAGATTATCATATACTCTGCCGTAGGAAATATACAGGATATCGGTCTTTTTCCCGGAAACATGGGTATACTCCGTGTTCAGGGCGCTCTTGTCAAACACGCTCTTGTCATTTCCTCTGGGATAGCGCACGCACGCCAGTCCCTTGTCCCGGTACAGCGCCCGGCGCAGACAGAGACGCAGTTCGTCATAACAAGCCGGCGCATAGATCACAGCGCCCGGCACTGTGCTGAGGAACGACACGTCATACAGCCCGTGATGGGTCTCACCATCCTCGCCCACAACACCGGCACGGTCGATGCCCAGCACTACATGGAGTCCGCCGATGGCAACATCGTGCATCAGCTGGTCATAGGCACGCTGCAAAAAGGAAGAGTACACCGCAAATACAGGAAGTTCTCCCATGGATGCCAGCCCGGCGGAAAATGTCACGGCGTGCTGTTCGGCAATGCCCACGTCATAGTACCGGTTCGGGAACTTTCGTGCAAAATGATGCAGTCCCGTGCCGTGTTCCATAGCGGCAGTCACTGCACAGATACGGGAGTCCTCCTCTGCCAGGCGCACCAGTTCCTTGCCGAACACATCGGAATAGGAATCCGTCCCGGAGACCTCCGGGTTGCCGGTTTCAATATCGAACTTGGAAATGCCGTGGTATTCGCCGGGATTTTCCTCCGCCGGCGCATAGCCCTTTCCCTTTACCGTATGCACATGGAGAAATACCGGGCGGTGATATTCCTTCGCCGCCAGCAGTGCCTCTTCCAGGTCGCCCAGGTTATGCCCATCCACTGGTCCCAGGTATACAAACCCGAAATCCTCAAAGATGGTGGCAGACTGGAGCAACACATCCCGGACAACGCTCTTGGAATTCTTGATGACCTTCGCCACAGACGGACCGATCACAGCCGTGCGGTTCAGACGGCGCTCCACCGCCTTTTTGGTGCGGACATAGCCCTCACTGCTCCGCATGGAAGAGAGATATCTCGCCAGCGCTCCCACGTTTTTGGAGATGGACATTTCGTTGTCGTTCAGAATCACGATCAGATTGTTTCCCGACTTGCCGGCATTGTTCAGTCCCTCATAGGACAGACCGCCGGTCATGGCGCCGTCACCGACTACTGCAACGGCAAAATGCTCTCTGTCTCCGTGCTGACGCATTCCTTCCGCAATGCCGCAGGCAACAGAGATCGCCGTGCTGCTGTGACCGCTGATAAAGCTATCGTGTTCCGATTCGTTTGGTTTCGGAAAGCCGGAGATGCCGTTTTCCTGCCGCAGGGTAGAAAACTGCTCCAGCCGTCCGGTCAATATTTTATGGGTATAACACTGGTGTCCCACGTCCCAGACAAATTTGTCCTGGGGCGAGGAAAATACACGGTGCATCGCCACCGTCAGTTCCACGGAACCGAGGTTGGAGGCGAGATGCCCGCCGGTTTTCGAGACGGTCTCCACCAGGAGACTTCGAATCTCCTCACAGAGCGACTCACACTGTTCCAGCGAAAGCCCTTTCAGATCCTTGGGAGAATGCAGCCGTTCCAACAGCGGCGCATCTTCCTTCGGCAATTGATTATGCTCCATTTCTTCATTGTCTGCGAGTCTCCTGTCACAGCCAAAATCCGTGACATTCCCGCAGACTTCACTCCTTTATTTATTTTTCACGCCGCAGCAGCTCCTGCGTCAGTGCCATCAGGAACTCGTGTTCCGGGAACTGCGCCAGAATCTGCTCGGCCTCTTCTGTCAGAGCCGCAGCACGTCTCTGCGCCTCTTCCAGTCCCAGCAGCGTTACAAATGTTGTTTTTCCCTCTTCGGCATCACTGCCCACCGGCTTGCCCAGCACCTCAGATGTACTGGTCACATCCAGGATATCGTCCACGATCTGGAACGCCAGCCCCAGCTTTGCGCCATACTGGTCTGCCAGTATGATCTTCTCTTTGGACGCAAATCCGGCAGTGCAGCCCAGGCGGCAGGCGGCACGGATCAGTGCGCCGGTCTTTGCCGCACACATCGCCTCCTGCTCTTCCAGGGTCACGTCGCTGCGCTTTTCGTTTGCCATATCCATGATCTGTCCGCCCACCATTCCGGCGGCGCCGGTCGCCTCGGTCAGAATGTGCAGCAGCTCCACTTTCATTTCCGGTTCCAGGATCGGGTCATCCACGATCACACGAAACGCCTCGGTCAGCAGGGCATCCCCTGCCTGCAAAGCCACCGCATGGCCGAACGCCTTGTGGCAGGACGGCTTTCCACGGCGGTAATCGTCGTTGTCCATCTCCGGCAGGTCGTCATGGATGAGCGAAAAGGTATGCACCATTTCCAGCGCACACGCCGCCGCCATCGCCTGTTCCTTTGTGCCGCCAAAAATCCGGCAGAATTCCAGCACCAGCACCGGACGAATCCGCTTGCCGCCTGCCTCCAGAGAATACCGCATGGCATCTACTACCTGCGCCTGGCGCTTTGTCTCCGGCGTCACCTGTACATAGCGGAGCAGCTGTGTTTCCACCTCTGCCGCCAGCTGTTCCAAATGGGCTTTATCCTTCGCTTCCATCTGTTTCCTCCTGTTCTGCCGCCGGCACATTCTGTTTGGAGATCTGCAGCTTTGCCGTTTGCAGTTCCTCCTGGCAGGATGCCGCCAGTTCCATGCCTTTGCTGTAGAGCTGTACCGCCTCTTCCAGAGGCAGGTTTCCCTGCTCCAATTTCTGCGTCAGTTCCCGCAGCGCTTTCATGTGTGTCTCAAATGCCATGTGCATCCTCTCCTTTCCCGAAATTCGCCTATGATATTTCAATACAGCACCGCACAAGCTTTGTGCTTTGCTGTCCTGTTTATGATTCCTGTGGTACGACTTCTGTCATAACCTCGCCCTCTGCCAGCCGCAGCCGCAGCCGGTCTCCGGGCTGTACCTGTGCGGCACTGCGCACCAGTTCCTCGCCGTGATACGCCAGGGCATAACCACGCCCCAGAATTTTCAACGGGCTGAGCATCTCCAGCCGTGCCGCCTGCTGTGCCAGCTGTTCCCGGCACTGTTCCAGCCGCAGCGCCATTCCTTTTTCCAGACGCTGCTGCAAATGTGCCAGTTCCTGCTGCGCCAACTCCTGCCGGTGCGCCGGAGACCGTAACTTTAAGCGGTCTGACAGCCGTTCCAGTTCCTGTGCCTTTTGCCGGAACTGCTGCTGCATGGCGCTGTCCAGCCGGCGTGCCTGCTCCTGCACCTGCTGCATCAGATGGCGCACATCCGGCACTGCCAGTTCTGCCGCCGCAGACGGCGTAGGCGCACGAAGGTCTGCCGCCGCATCTGCCAGCGTCCAGTCTGTCTCATGTCCCACCGCCGAAACGACAGGAACAGCACAGTGATAGATCGCCATAACCACACGCTCTGTGTTGAACGCCTCCAGGGTCTCCGATGCGCCGCCGCCACGTCCCACAATGAGAACGTCACAGCCGTCACGCTCTGCCGCCGCAATAGCACGGCAGACAGAATCCGCCGCCGCATCACCCTGCACCTGTGCCGGATAGACCAGCAGATGTCCGATGGGATAGCGCCGCCCGATGACGTTTTTCACGTCCTGAAGCGCCGCACCGGTGTCCGAAGTAATGACGCCGATCTTTTGGGGCATTGCCGGGAGCGGACGTTTTGCCGCCGCATCGAACACACCCATTGCCGTCAGTTTTTTCTTGAGCTGTTCCAGCGCCAGCGCCTGTGTGCCAGCGCCGTCCGGCTGGAGATCTGTCACATACAGCTGAAATGCGCCGTCCCGTTCATAGAGCGATGCCGTCGCTGCTGCGATCACATTCATCCCTTCCCGGGGCGTGAACCGCAGACGCTGGGCATTGCTCCGGAACATTACCGCCTTGACACAGCTTTCCGCATCCCGGAGCGTAAAATAGAGATGCCCCGACCGGTAGTGGTTGGTGAAATTGGTGATCTCGCCACGCACCAGGATGCCCTGCAGCGCACGATCCTCTTTCAGCTTGAATCCCACATAGCGGTTCAGCTGACTCACGCTTAAAATTGCCACAGTTTTCCTCCTTGCTTTCGCCACGCACCATAGACCGCCACACCTGCGGCATTGTCACAGGCGAACTCCGGCGCAGCAAACCAGCACACCGCATTTTCCGCCAGCAGCGGACGGATCAGCTGGTTAGACATGACGCCGCCGGCATACAGCACCGGCAGCCTGCCATAGCGCTCCTGTGCCTCCTTTGTCATGGCGATCACAGTTTCCGCCACAGTCAGCAGGCAGAACTTTGCCACATCCTCCGGCGGTTCGCCCTGTTCCAGGCGTTTCCGGCACTGGTTTTCCAGCCCGGACAGACAGCAGTCCATGCCACGCACCACTGGTTTGATCCGGAATGTTTTCCGGCTCTTTGCCGCCAGCTGTTCCAGTGCCTTGCCGCAGGGAAACTGCAAGCCCAGCATCAAGCCGACCCGGTCGATCGCCTGTCCAGCTTTCAGATCCAGCGAAGTGCCGCAGGGCGTGATCTTCAGCGCCATATCCGCATCCGGCTCGCAGTAGAGCGAATCGGTAGTGCCGCCGCTGACATGAAACGCCAGAAACGGCTTTTCCCGTTCCCCCAGCTTTCCGGCAGAGTACAGCGCCGCCAGCACATGACCCACCTGATGTGAAGTCTCATACAGCGGCACACCGCTCACCGCAGCAACGGCACGGGCAGTTCCCATACCGGTCAGAAAGCAGGGCATATACGAACCGTCCACATTCCGGGGACGTGTGGAAACACTGACGCCGCAGACCGGATTATTCTCCAGAAACGGGCGCAGCCGTTCCAGCAGTTCCGGGAGCTGACGTGTATGGTGAAACACCGCATCGCTCTGCCGCAGTCCCACCTCGCCGACTTTTACCGGCAAGAGCTGCTTTTCCTGGTGTACCTCTCCGGTCTCCAGATCCAGCAGCGCCGCTGAGGTGGTGTAATTGCTGGTATCAATCCCCAGAATTTGTGCCATCGGCAGTGTCCTCCTTTGCCGCCGGCTTGGAACGTGCATATGCACCCAGTACGCCGTTGATAAAGGCGGTGTCCTCCGGATATGCGTATGCCTGGGACAGATGCACTGCCTCACTGATGACAACATTCACCGGAGTCTGCGGCATATTCTTCAATTCGTACAGTGCCAGACGCAGGATCGAACGGTTCACTGCCGGCACACGGTTCAAACTGCGCTGCTTGCTGTGCGCTGCAATAATGCTGTCCAGTTCCTCTGTCTGGGACATCACGCCGGACACATACTGCTTCACCTTTTCCGGGATCGGCAGCTCCAGCATCTCTTCCGTCGAGGCGTACAGATCCTCGATGGTATTCAGTTCTTCGGTTCTCACCATTGCCTCATACAGCAGCAAAAATGCGTATTCTCTGGTTTCGTGTTTTGTCATAACTACCTCCACATCCATTTTTTTACAATTCTTGCCCGCCTGCAACGCTTTTCGCATTTCTGCAAAAAAGAAAGCTGCTGTAGACATTTTACAGCAGCTTTTCATCCGATTACTTTGGTTTCTTTTGGTACTTCTATGTATTTCAACAGAATCGAAAGAAACCGCATCTGATGCGCTGCCCGTTCCATGCCAGTCCGAACAAGTTCTTTCTTCTATTATACCAAAAAAAATCGCCGGATACAACTATTTTACCTCAAAAATTCGAATATTTTCTGCCGGGACTGAAACTTCACCCAAAATCACGTCCTTGATCGCTGCCGCCTGTGCCGCATCCAGACCCTCTGTCTGCACCACGACCTTGGCGCTGTCCCCGTCCAGATAGACGATGCAGTTGGAATATCCCTGCGCCTGTATCAGCGACTCGATGGTGCTTTCGCTCTCGATCAGCTTGGAGGTCTCCACGGCTGCGATGGCATCGGTCACCAGTTCGTCCTCTGTCCGGTCGCCGCCGCCCAGCATGGACTGCAGCGCCGCCACGCTCTCATCCCGGCTGCTGGTGCGTTCCAGTCTCGCCTGGGCGAAATAGTTTTCTGCACTTCCGGCGGCGGTATACTCTGCCTCTACGTCTGCGGCAGTTTCCTCCGCATCGCCGTTGACGGAATATGCGCCGGACGTCTCGTCAGCCGGTTTGCTTTCCTCTGCCGGCTGGCTCTCCTCCGCTGCCTGGTTTGCCTCAGCATTCACAAAGGCAGTGTCTCCATAGGTCACGCTGTCCTTGGACTGTACCTGTGCAGTTTCCAGTTTGCCGTCCGACATGGCATAATTCACATAGACGGCGATGGCAAGCATCAGCGTCAGACACGAGAGAATGATCTGTTTTTTTCCGATGATAAAAGATGGTTTCTTCATGCTCTGATTCCTTTCTGGTTCACGCCGCCGGAACGACGCAGATTCTGCCTGCGGCAAGATGCAGCACTGCCTGCACTGCCTTTGTAACACGTTCCTGCACCACAGCGCTGGATGCGCCGCTGCACACCACGATCACACCGCTGATCTCCGGCGCAGCGATCTGCTGCACCAGTGGCTGCTGACTGCCGCTGTCGGAAACGATCACGCATTTCCGCTGGATCCTGGTGCGGTTTTCGCCCTGCTCCTGTTCAGCATCCTGTGCATAGATGGTCTCCGGGCTGCCTGTCGCCGTCAGCATCACCCGACAGCTGCCCACGCCCTCGACCTGTTCCAGCACATCGACCAGCTGCTGTTCCATCCGGCGGCAGTACTGCTCCGCCTGTTCCTGAGAGGCTGTCTCTGCGCTCTGCACAGATGCGGCATCTGTCTGCTTTTCGGCTTTGTCCGGCAGAAACCCGGACAACAGGATCAGCGCCAGCCCGGCGATGCCCAGCAGCATCACCAGCCGCACGCCGTTCTCACCCTTCAGCTTTTTCCGCAGCGGTTCAAGAATCCGTTTCCACATGGATATTCACCTCTTTTCCCAGACAATCTGTCAGCAGCTGTCCTGCCGCTGCGGCATCTCCACAGGCCACTGTGACTTGTTCTATCTCTATGCTGTTGTCCTCCGCAATATTCATTTCCACCTGAACCCGGGCATCCGGAATGCCGTTCTGCCGCAGCATCGCCGCAAGAGATTCCTCCAGATTTCCGGCGGCACAGCGCAGCGTCTCCTGTTCTGCGGTTTCTGCCAGGCTGTTTTCCGTAAGTTCGGCGGCGCAGTCCCAGTTCGGCTGAAACTCTGCCGCACCACGGCTCAGCGGCGTGAAGATTCCCAGTACAAACACTGATGCCAAAAGCAGCCGCAGCTGGCGGTCGAACTTTGCGCTGGGTTTCAGCACGTCCAGCAGACCGCTGAGAATGCTGATGACACAGGTCACCAGCACAATGGCACGCATGGTCTCCAACGCTATGCTGCCCCCTTTCCAATGGTCATGGCGATGGCAGTTGCCACCACGAACATAATACCGAAACAGACCAGCAGCGCAAAGGCAATGGCGAGCGCCTGCTGTGTTCCACGGAGCAGACGCAGCAGACTTTTTGTTCCGAAAAGTTCTGCCGCTGCCGCACCCACCGCCACCACAGCACGGTACAACAGCAGTTGCACCAGCGGCGGCAAAAAAAGCACACACAGGGAGACGATCCCGATCACGCCTGTGGTGCTGCGCAGGATCTGCAAACTGCTGCGCACTGTAGTATAGGCATCGGATACCGCATTGCCCACCACCGGCACAAAGTTGGCGATCACATACTTGGTGGTTTTGGATGCCGCTGTATCCAAACTGCCGCCCAGCCAGTTCTGCATGGAAAGCACCCCCAGAAACAAGGTCATCAGCAACCCCAGCACCCAGGTGGTAAACTTCCGGGACAGCCGCAGCAGTCCGCCCACGGACACAGACGGACTGACGGCATCCACGATTGCCAGTGAAAAGCCCATGGTGCAGAACGGCAGCAGCACACGGGTAATCATCTGCATCACGCCGTCCGCCAGGGCTACCACGGCAGTCTGGTAGGACACAGCGCTGGTGACTGTACCGCCTGCCGCCAGGATACCGGCAAACACCGGCACAAACAGGGTCATAAACGATGCGCCCTGGGACAGTGCGCTCTCCACCGCCGCAAAGCTCTGACACAGCGGCTCTGCCAGCACTGCCACTGCCGCAAGCGCACAGACAAACTCGTATACCTGTCCCACGGCACGGCGTTTCGGGTCATCCTGGATGCCCTGGAGCAGTGCCGCAAACAGGATCACTGTCAGCAGTCCGCCCAGCATGGCAAAAGGCTGTGAGATGCGCCCGGAGAGGTAGTCTGAGAACACCTGCCAGATGTGTGACAGAGTGAATTTTTCCCCGGTCTCATCCGGCGCAGTCACCGACAGCCCCAGCTGTTCCAGCACCGACTGCACATCCCAGTCCAGCTGTTCTGTCACCCCGGCTGCACCGCTCTCCTCTGCCAGCTGTCCGGCAGGTTCTTCCTGCGCCACCGCCTGCCACGGCAGCAGCAGCCCCAGGCAGAGCGTCCCCAGCAGCACCAGCGCTTTCCACCGTTTCATGACAACACCTCCGTTACCATCTGCAAAAGGGTCTCCAACAGCGGCAGGGACAGCAGCACCAGGGAAAGCCTGCCCCAGAGTTCCACCGTCCGTGCCAGAGCAGACTCGCCGCAGTCCTGGCAGAGATCCCCGGCGATGCCGGTCAGATAGCAGATGCCCAGGGCTTTCCAGAGAATCGTCAGATAGGCGGCCGGCAGGTTTGTCCGCTCGAAAAGCGCCTGCATCTGCGACACCACTGGCGTGAGATACGCCGCCGCTGCGATTCCCACCGCCGCACACGCCCCGATCACGCAGAACAGGGCGTGTTCCCGGCAGTATTGTTTCAACAGTGTGGAAAAGATCGCCGCAGTGATGCAGACTGCGGCGGCAGTTACAGTCTCCTCTATCATAAGCCAAACACCGACTTTACCCGTTCAAACAGCGTGCCGATCTGATCGACCAGCAGCATCAGCACCACCACCAGCCCGGCAAGTGTGGTCATCATCGCCTGCTCCTCCCGCTCTGCCCGTTTCAGAACCAGGTTCAGCACTGCCACAATGATCCCTGTTCCGGCAATCTTAAAAATGAGATCTATTTCCATGGTTTTTCCTTTCAGCAAAGCAGGATTGCCGCCAGAAAGCCGCCCAGAACACCCAGGCTGCAATAGAGCCGTTGTTTCCGGCGGCATAATTCGCCTGCCTCTGCGGCATAGGGTTCCAGCTGCCGGCGGTATTGGGACAGCGTGGCGGTCTGACCGTCCAGGTCGCTTGCGCCCAGTTCTTCGCCCAGGGGCAGCAGCAGATTCTTTCCCGTCTCCGGAATTGCCTTGTCCTGACGGATGCCCGACTCCCAGGCATCTGCCAGAGGCATTCCCTGTTCCAGCCCGGAAAGCACCAGCACCGGGAACTGAAACGCCGCATATGCCGGCTCCCGGCAAAGCTGTTCCAGCAGTTCCTGCACCGTCAGACTGCGAAACGCCATCTGCACGGAAAGTTCCCGGAGCATCCGGCAGAGCTGTTCCAGGTTCCGGTGTGTCTGCCGCAGACGCATCGCCTGCATCACGCCGATCCCGGCGCCGCAGCAGACCACCAGCAGCAGTCCCAGCAGTTTCATCATGGCACCACCCGGCGCAGCGTCTGCACCTTTCCCTGTTCCCTGCCGGACAAAACTGCCGCATACCGAAACACGCCCTTGTCCAGCAGCTGTTTCAGCGCCGGCCGGCGTTCCAGGTCTTCCAGAGATGTTCCGTGTGCCGATGCCACCACCGGGACGCCGCTGCCGTGTATGCGCAAAATCGCCTGGGCATCTGCCTCCGTGCTGATCTCATCGCAGACCAGCACCTCCGGCGTCAGCACACGGAGCGCTGTCAGCAGACCCTCTGCCCGTGGAAAGCCGTCCAGCACATCGGTGTGCAGTCCCACATCATACTGCGGCACGCCGTGGTGTACGGCGGCGATCTCGCTGCGCTCATCCACCAGTGTGAGCCGCCAGGATGCCCCCAGAAGGCGGCAAAGGTCACGGAGCATTGTTGTCTTGCCCGACCCCACAGCGCCTGCCAGAAGGAGGCTGGATGGCCTCTCCGGGCATATCTGCCGGAAGAGCGGCTCGGCACAGCCGGTCACCGCATGAGAGACCCGAAAGTTCAGACCGCTGATGTGGCGCATCTGCACCAGTTTTCCCTCCCGATAGACTGCCGACCCGGCAATGCCCACCCGGTTGCCGCCGGCAATGGTCACAAAGCCCTCGGCGATCTCTTTCGCATAGCGGTAGACGGAATATTCGCACACCGCCTGGAATGTCTGCTCGATAGTTCTCTGTGAAACCGGATGTCCCGGGTCTAGAGGCTTTTCTCTGCTGTGCAGCAGAATGCACGCCGGCCGCTCTGCACGCAGGCGTATCTCCTGGATCTGTGCCTGCTCTGACGGCGTCAGCTGCTGTATCCGGCTGCGCACCTGCTGCGGCAGACAACGCAGTACATTTTGTATCCCTTGCTGTTCCATACGTCCTCCTGTTGGTCATGGGCTGTGCCCTGTGTTTGTCCCATTCTATGCACGGCGGCGGACGAGTATGCAAAAAACCTCCGTGCGCCGGTTGGGTGTCCGGTACACGGAGGTTTTGGGGTATTCTATTACAAATAAAATCTACAGCGTCAGCTGCATCCGGATATGCGGAATACCATCTTCCAGAAATTCTTCCGATGTTTGGTGAAAACCTGCTTTTTCATAGAGACGGCGTGCGTAAGTCTGCGCTTCGATAGTGATTTTATCTGCACCAAATTTTTCTTTTGCAATATTGACCGCAGCAGCAACAATTTTACTTCCCAATCCGCACCGGCGCTTTACTGCGATCACACGCCCGATTGCGGCAGAATCGAAAGTCACACCCGGCGGCAGCACCCGTGCATAAGGCTTTGATTCCGGTTTCATCTTTGAGCCACACATGATAAGCGGCTCTATCTGCGTCATCTGCCTCCTGATACGGACAATTTTGCTCCACAACGAAAACAGAGATCCGCAGTTTATAGATCTCAAATAATTCTTCCGCACTTAACTCGGAAAAATGTTTTACAATCAGTTCCATTCTGTCTCTCCACAATTCCACTGTATTTTACATATGCTGCCGGCAATACTTATGCACCCAGTCAAATGCGTCTTCCTTGCAGTCGGTTTCCTCTACATACTGAAAATATTTTTCGGCAAGTGCATCATCAGAAAGCCGTTCCAATTTGCTTTTTTCACAGACGTTTTTTCTCAGCAGATACTGCTCGTATGCTTCTATCCAGACAGGCCCTCTTGCCATACCGCTGTCATCTCCTTATTTTGCCGATTACGAATCCCGATTCTCTATTGCATAGACCACGCAGGCAATTCCGGCGATCATCGAAAACAAGATTGCTCCACCCATTGCCTCGTCCAAGACTCCCCCAAAGAAAAGACCGACGATTCCGGCAAGGCACATCACGATAACGGATACAATTGTTCGAAACTTTTTCATGTTTGTTTTCCTCCGTCAATTATTTTCTCCTGCCGCACGATGCAGGTTGGAAATTATAGCTATGAACGTCCTTTTTCACTGCTTTTAGGTGGACGAACATATTGTAGCATCTCTTCTTCACAGGCACCAAATTTCAAATAATTCGATTTTGCTTCATTTAGAGTTATTCCATGATTTGATCCGCTGGGGTCGTCATTAGAAGCAATAAGCGGATCATTTTCCCAAAAACAAACAGGGCAAATAAATCCCCAATCTTCCGCCGGCGGAACATTATATGTAAAATATGAACAGCACGGACATTGATATTTTTTCAAGTACACGCACCTCCACAACTTGTAATTTCACGCATTGGCTGACCTCTCCATGTTCGGCATTGTGATTTGGATTTCAGAAATACAAACTGAAATTTCTATTTGCGCTCCCACACCATTTCATAATCCTTTTCACCAGTATCCTCGTCCAGACTTTCACATTGAATGCGGAAACCTTCTCTACGGTAAAAGTGTATTGCCCGTGTGTTTTTCTGGTACACATTCAAAGTCAATCTGGCTTTTCTGTCTTTTATGTAATCCAACAGCAGTTTTCCAACGCCTTGCGACTGCATTTCATCTGAAACAAAAATGCCTTCGATATATTCACCGTTTAATCCAATAAAACCTTGTATCTTTCGGTCTGTTTCATATACATAAACTTCTGCCTGTGACAGCATCGCTTTTACCAGAGCGACATTATCTTTCCAGTACTGCGCAGCAATAAAATCATGTGTTTTCAGATTGGTATTCAGCCATATCGCAGCAACTGGATCCACATCTGAGTTTTGAAGTCCTCTTATCTGCATAATTGTCATCCTGTTTCTGATTCCCCGCATCAATCTCTCGCATTCACCACCAGCAGATCGCCCCTGCCCACAGTCACCACTGCATTTTCTGCCAGGATCTCATTGCTGACACCCAGCGGAAACGCATTGGAAAACTTCCCGTGGCACAGCGGATACGCCACGCCTTCCAGCGTCACGTCCTCGCACTGCTCCGTCATGGCAAACAGGGAAAAGTACATCCCGTCCCGTCTGGGATAAACTGCCGTTCCGCCACGCTGGAGTGTGACCCAGTGGGCATGGTCAACCAGCACACCCTGTGCGCCGTGGTCTGCCAGAAAGCGGAGCATCTGAAGATTTGCCACAGTGTGATCCAGTCTGCCGCCCAGCGCACCGTAAAACACCAGCCGCCGGCAGCCCTTGGAAAGCGCATACTTCGCCGCCAGCAGAATATCCGTATCGTCTTTCATGGGGGAAAACGGTTCCACATTTTCCCCCTCCGGCACACTGCCCAGGGAGTCAAAGTCACCCACGATCCAATCCGGCACAACACCAAGCGCCTGCGCCAGTTTCACCCCGGCATCCGCACAGACGTAGAGGTCTGCCGCCGGGACAGGAGGCTGTTGCTCCGGTTGCACCGGCGCTCCGGCAAAAATCACTGCCTGTTTCATGATTCCCACGCCTTTCGCTGTTTTGCCGTCTGGTACAGAGAAACATAAGCGTCATGACGGCTCTTGGCAATTTTTCCTGCCCGGACTGCCTCCACCACGGCACAGCCCTTTTCGCACACATGGGCGCAGTCACTGAACCGGCACTGCCCCAGATAAGGTCGGAACTCCGGGAAACAGTCGGCGATGCAGTCCTTGTCCATCTGAAGATACTGTTCCACCTCAAAGGTAGAAAAGCCCGGCGTGTCTGCCAGATAGCCGCCGGCGCAGGGATAAAGCTGCACCTGGCGTGTGGTATGTTTTCCTCGTCCCAGCTTTTCGCTGATCTCTCCGGTGGCAAGCTGGAGTTCCGGGGCAATGGCATTGAGCAGCGTAGACTTTCCCACACCGGAATTGCCGGTCATCATGCTGATCTTTCCGTCCAGCAGCTTTGCCACATTGTCGATGGTCTCCGGCTTGTCATAATCCACCAGATACACCGGGATGCCGGCATCAGCGTACAGCGATTCCAGCTTTTCGCCCCTGTCAAGGTCAACCTTTGTCAGGATCACAGCCGGTTGGATATCCTGGTATATCGCCACCGTGAGAAACGAATCCAACAGCAGCAGGTTCGGGGTCGGGTGACAGGTAGAAGTCACAAAAAAGATCTGATCCAGATTCGACACCGGCGGACGCAGGATACTGTTTTTCCGGGGCAGGATCTCTGAGATCACGCCGTCCTCGGACAGCATAACGTAGTCGCCCACGTAGGGTGTGATGCCACGCTTGCGGAATATGCCTCTTGCTTTACAGGTGCAGATACCGGAAGAGGTCTCTACCGTATAGAGACCTCCCACCGATGTGATAATTCTGCCCTGTGCATTTTCCGGAATGGAAACAGGGAGTTTTGTCATCGCTTTATTCTACCTCCCCGGCATTGTCCGGCGCAGCAGTTTCCGCAGGAACAGTCGTTGTTACCGGCACAGTCGGCACAGCGACACCTTCAATCGCTCCTGCAATATTTTCGCTGGATGCCGTAAATTTCTTGCCGGCAAAATCAAACGTATACGTGCCGAGAACTTCTGTCTTGCCGCTCTGGGCGCTGGTGATGGAGACCTTTACGGTCTTGCTGCCCTTGCCCTTGACCTTTACGCTGACGGACGCGTCTGTCAGACTCTCTGCCACAAACTGACGGGATGCGATCACACCGTCCTCGTCTGTGGTAAAGCTCAGCGTATACATACCGCTCATCTCAGAGACCGGCAGATTTTCCAGACCATAGGTCACTTCGCCCTCCGGCTCTTCGCCGTTGCTGACGGTCAGCTTAACGGTCGAACCGGAGACAACTACCTTGCCCGGCTCCGGATCCTGCTCTGTGACAATGCCCTTTTCCTCTGTAGAGGGTGCTTCTGTCACTTCCAGCTTGAGTCCTCGGCTGTCCGCCTCTTTCTTTGCATCCTCCTGGCTCATACCGATAAACTTCGGTACATCTGTCTCATCGACTGCAATGCCCTGGCTGACATAGATCACAACGTTCGAACCTACGGCAACCTCTTCATCCTTGCCCGGTTCGGTGCGGATGACGTGGTCTGCCTCAATGTTTTCCTCAGAGGTACTCTGGGTCTTTTTCTGCTCTGCGGTCAGACCCAGCGCCTTCAGCGCATCCTCTGCCTCCTGTGCCGTATAGTTGGTCAGATCCGGGATCTGCACCTTCTGGATGCCCTTGCTGACAGCGACTGCCAGTTCGATCTTGCCGTCCTTGTTCTTCTTCACGAACTGACCTGCCTCAACATTCTGCTTATAGATGATGTTTTCTTCGTATTTGTCCGTATATTCCTGCTCTGCCACTTCAAACTCAATGTTGGGATAGTTCAGCACAGCATCGTCATAGTTCATGCCAATGACCTTCGGCACTTCATCGGTAGAGCCGCTGGAACCGTTTGTTCCCTGTCCCACCAGCAGGAAGATCACGATTGCTGCCACAACGACCACAACGATGGTCACGGCAGTCAGAATCGGAACGACCAGCGACTTGGACTGTTCCTGCTCCGGCTCGTTTTCCTCCCGGTAGTTGTTTTCATAGTAGTCCGGTCTGCTGCCGGAATCGTATCCGTTCCGACGCTGGGGCGTCCGGTTCCGGTTCTCTTCCGGCGGTGTGAAATACTGGGTCTGTTCCGGCGCATTGTAATAGCCGAAGATGATCTGGTTGTTTGCCTTGAATGCCTCAATATCCCGGATCATATCCGCTGCCGTCTGATACCGCTTTGCGGAGTCCTTTTCCATGGCGTGCATGATGATCTCTTCCAGACCGGAGGGAATGTTCGGGTTGATATCTCTGGGGCGCACGGCAACATTCTGCATATGCATCACAGCGATAGAGACCGGGTTATCCGTGTCGAAAGGCTTTCTGCCGGTGAGCATCTCATAGAACATGACACCGACGGAATAAAGGTCACTCTTGGCATCGGTCACATCGCCACGGGCCTGCTCCGGGCTGATATAATGCACCGTACCGATTGCCTGGTCTGTGGCAGTCCGGCTCTCTTCCCGGGCGAACTTGGCGATACCAAAGTCCATGACCTTGATCGTGCCGTCTGTCAGCAGCATGATGTTCTGGGGCTTGATATCCCGGTGAACAATGCCACGGCTGTGGGCGTGCTGGAGCGCACGGAGGATCTGGATGACAAAGTGTACGGCGTCCTTCCAGTTCAGCACGTGTTCGCTGTCGATGTAATCTTTCAGGGTAATGCCGTCAATGTACTCCATGACGATATACTGCATCTTGTCTGAAAAGCCCATATCGTAGATCTTCACGATATTGGGATGGGACATCATGGCGATCGCCTTGGATTCGTCCCGGAACCGGCGCTGGAACTCTTCGCTTTCGGAATATTCCTGCTTGAGGATCTTTACAGCGACCACACGGTTATCCAGCACATCTACTGCACGGTAAACATCTGCCATGCCGCCTTCGCCGACCAGTTCCGTCAGTTCATAGCGGCCATCCAGTCGGGTTCCTATGAGTTTATCCTTGTCCATCGTTCTCATTCCTCCGTATTATGTGAAACAGTTGCCAGTGCAACTGAAATATTATCCCGTCCGCCTTTTTCCAGTGCGGCATCGATCAGTTTCTGCGCCGTCTCTTCGTCCGAGAGGTTCTCTTTCAGAATCGTTTCGATCTCTGCATCCGAGCAGAAACCGGAAAGTCCGTCCGAGCAGAGCAGCAGCCGGAACGCCTGGTCTTTTTCCAGATCAATGCGGAAAAAGTCCGGGCAGACCGTCCGTTCTACGCCCACCGCCTTCATCAGCATATGTCGCTGAGGATGGGTCTCCATCTCTTCTTCTGTGATCTCGCCCTTTTCCATGAGCATATGCACGACCGTGTGATCCGTCGTCACCTGTTCCATCCTGCCGCCGGTGAGAAAATACGCCCGGCTGTCGCCCACATTTGCCACTGCCACATATTCCGGCGCAACAAAAGCCGCAACACAGGTCGTTCCCATGCCGAAGTTCTGATAGTCCATCCTTGCGGTCGTATACACCACGGAATTCGCCGCAGAGACAGAGGACAGCAGCAGAGACCGGATGCTGTAGGCATCCATATCCTCTGTGTAGCTCTCCTCAAAATGTTCGAAAAAGACATCGGTCGCCATGGAGCTTGCCTTGCTGCCGGAACGTTCACCGCCCATGCCGTCGCAGACGACCAGCAGCAGATTTTCTCCATACTGACGAATCCCGACACGATCCTGATTCTCGTCCCGGACATAACCGATATGGGTTTGCGATGCACTCGTCAATTGTACCACCTCCGTAAAGGTTCCCTGTTACAGAACGCACTGCCGCCGGACTGTCCGGGGCTGCGTTCCGGAAAAAAGCTTTGAAAAGTTAAGACAACACCGCACAAAGCTTGTGCTATTGCATACAAAGCCGTCAGACAGGCTTTGTGCAGTGCTGCCTTAAGTGGATTCCTGCACAGCGTTTCTCTGTGCGTCGGCATCCCGCCGCAGCTGTCCGCACGCCGCCTGGATATCGCTACCCAGGGTACGGCGGATAGTGGCGTTGATGCCCAGTGCCGTCAGTTCCTTCTGAAACCGCTCCACATCCTTCCGGAACGACCGGAACGAGCGTTCCTTGATGGGATTTACCGGGATCAGATTCACATGGCACTGCATTCCGTGCAGCCGTTTCGCCAGCTTGCCGGCATCTGCCCTGGTGTTGTTGACACCGTTGATGACGGCATACTCAATGGTCACACGTCTGCCGGTGGTGTCGAAATAGTACCGGCAGGCATCCAGCAGTTCCTCTACCGGATACCGCCGGTTCACCGGCATGATTTCGCTGCGGCGCTGGTTCTCCGGGCTGTGCAGGGAGACGGAAAGCGTCACACCCAGCCGCAGGTCTGCCAGCTGGCGGATCTGCGGCACAAGTCCGCAGGTAGAAAGTGCTGCATGGCGCAGGCTCATGTTCATGCCGTCCGGATGGGACAGGAGCCGGAAAAACTGCACCACGTTATCAAAGTTGTCCAGTGGCTCTCCAATGCCCATCAGCACAATGCTGTCGATGCGGCATCCGGCATCCCGCTGGGTCTCATAAATTTGCAGCAGCAGTTCAGACGGCTGCAAGTCCCGGACATAGCCGGCGATGGTGGATGCGCAGAACTGACATCCCATCCGGCAGCCCACCTGGGTGGAGATGCAGAGACTTTTTCCATGGTGATAGTCCATGAGAACCGTCTCCACAAAGTTACCGTCCGGCAGTTCATATAAGTATTTTACCGTATCATCGGCAGAAGATGCAAGCTTTCTTGCAATATTTAGTCTATTTATACAAAATTTTTCGTTCAGTTTCTGCCGCAGTTGGAGAGAAAGTGTAGTCATTTGGGCAAAATCCGTCACCTGTTTCTGATGGAGCCAGGAAAAAAGCTGTTTTGCCCGGAATTTCGGCTCGCCCATTTCCGCCAGGTATTGTCCCAGTGTCTCCGGGGACAAGGATAAAATGTCGATTTTTTCCATGAAAATGCTCCTTTCAGAAAGTTTATGCCGGGTGACGGTCACGAATGCTTTCTCCGGAACTTCGCCACAAAGAATCCGTCGCTGCCGAACATCTCCGGCAGGATGGTCACCATCGGCTGTGTCAGTGCGCCGCCCAGTTCCGGATATACCGGCTCGGGGACAAACTCCGGATGTTTCTGCAAAAACGCCTTTGCCACATTCTCATTTTCTTCTTTGAGAATGGTACAGGTGGAATATTGCAGGATACCATCCGGCTTGACATACCTGGCGCCGTTTTCCAGGATCGCCAGCTGTAACTGCGGCAGCTGTGCCAGATCCTCCGGCGATTTTTCCTTGACCTCCGGCTTATGCCGCAGCACGCCGATGCCGGAACAAGGCACATCACACAGCACACGGTCTGCACCGGCGTACTTCTCCCGGAATTCTGCCGCATCGCCCTGAGATGCTGTCACGTTTTGCAGTCCCAGGCGCTTGACGTTGTCCTGGATCAGCTTGACCCGATGCGCCGCCAGATCAAAGGCGTACACCATGCCGGACTGCGCCATGCCTGCCGCAATGGTACAGGTCTTTCCGCCCGGTGCGGCACAGAGGTCCAGGATCGTTTCCCCGGGTTTTGCGCCCAGCGCCAGAGCACAGATCTGGGAAGAGAGATCCTGCACATAGAACCAGCCCTTACGGAATTCCGGCAGCTTCCGGATATCGCCGGTGTGCAGCTCATATGCGCCGGGCAGATTTGTGGGACTGACGGCATCTCCCAATGCCTGTTCCAGTTCTGCACCGGTACACGCTGCCGGATTCTGCCGGATAAACCGGTTTGCCGGCTGCAAAGCGTCCGCCAGGAATGCACGGGTCGTCTCTTCTCCATAGGCATCCAGCAGCTTTTCCAGCAGCCACTGCGGTACCGCATATTCCACTGCCATTGCCGCCTTTTTCCCCTTGGGATACGGCACTTTGCACTCGTCCCGGAGAAAGCTGCGCAGCACAGCGTTCACAAAGCCGGATGCGCTGGCTTTCCGGCAGGTTTTCGTCAGCTTTACACTCTCATTGACTGCCGCACGGGACGGAATCTGGTCGCAGTACAGCAGCTGATAAATGCCCAGACGAAGAATGTTCCGCACGGTACAGTCCAGCTTTCGCAGCGGCTGCTTGCTGTAGTGGGAGATCACCGCATCCAGGGTAATACGCCGTTCGATCACGCCGTAATACAGAGATGCGCAGAGCCGCTTATCCCGGTCGTCCAGCTGTGACTGGGACAGTGCGCTGTCCAGCAGCAGGTTGGAATAGCTCTGCTCCTGTTCGGTTCGGTTCAGCAGCTGTACTGCCAGTTTTCTTGCACTCATCTTCGGTTGTTCCTCTTTGAAATGTTCAGCAGACGAATCAGCTGCAAAATGCTGTTGAGCAGGGCTGCCACATAAGTGAGCGCTGCCGCTGTCAGCACTTTCCGTGCCTTGGTCAGTTCCTCACCAGACAAAATATACCGGCTTTCCAGCGTCTGCATGGCACGGCTGCTGGCGTTGAATTCCACCGGCAGTGTCACCAGCTGGAAGAATACGATAAGGGAAAACAGCAGGATGCCAGCCATCTGCAGGGGCATTCCGGCATAGGAATTGCTGAAGATCATGCCCAGCAGAAAGACGATATACCACAGCCGGGAACCGATCTGTGTCACCGGGATAATGGCGCTGCGCACCTGCATGGGAAAATAGTCCACGGAATGCTGCACCGCATGGCCGCACTCATGGGCAGCGACACCGATCGCCGCCACCGAGGTGGAATCATGCACGCTGTCTGACAGCCGGATCACATTGCCCTTCGGGTCGTAGTGATCGGTCAGATTTCCGCTGACCCGTTCGATCCGGATCTGATATAAACCGTTGTCGTCCAGAATCTGACGTGCCACCTGCGCCGCCGTCAGTCCACGGCTGTTGTGGTCGTTCTGATACCGGCGGAATGTGGATTTCACATTCCAGGATGCCCACAAGCTGACAACCAGTCCGATCAGTACCAGACCATATCCAACGTCAAACCATCCGCCATAAAACAGCATAAGATTCCCTCACTCTCTCTGGTTTATCCCAGTTTTTCACCTTTTTCCAGTTTCTTTCCACGCAGAAAATCTGCCGTCTGCATCCGGCGCTTGCCTTCCGGCTGGATCTCCGTAAAACGCAGTCCGTTTCCGTCGCCGCAGGCAACCACAAACGCCGCCGGATCTGCAATGGTTCCGGCATCGCCGGAGACGCCCTCGACCACACGGGAGCCGTAGACCTTCAGACGCTTGCCCTCCAGCTGGGTGAACCCTGTGATGCCACGAATCAGATTATGCAGTTCTGCCGCCGGACGGGTAAAGTCCAGCGCAGACATTTCCTTGGTGATGCGTGACGCATAGGAGGACTGTGCATCGTCCTGGGGTGTGCCGTGGAGTGTGCCAGCCTCCAGCTGTGCCAGCGTCTCCTCCAGCGTTTCCACGCAGAGTTCCGACAGACGGCTGTACAGCTCTTCTGCGGTCTCTTCCGGACCGATCGCTGTTTCCTTTTTCACCAGCATATCACCGGTGTCCAGTCCCTCTCCCATCTGCTGTGCCGTCACGCCGGTCTTTGTTTCGCCGTTCAGAATCACCCACTGAATGGGTGCTGCGCCACGGTATGCCGGGAGCAGGGATGCGTGAAGATTGATACACCCATACTTTGGCAGTTCCAGCACCTCTTTCGGCAGAATCTGTCCGTATGCCAGAACGACAATGAGATCCGGATTCAGCTGGCGCAGGGTCTCCAGCGCCGCTGCGGCATCTTCGCCCTTTCGCAGCGACAGGGGCTGATATACCGGAATGTCATATTCCAGCGCCGCCGCCTTGACTGCGGTGGGGATGGTATGGTGACCACGTCCCTTGGGACGGTCGGGCTGGGTCAGAACGCCCACAACCTGGTGCTTGCTCTCTGCCAGATACCGCAGTGTCGGCACGGCAATATCCGGCGTTCCCATATAAACGATTCTCATGCTTCTTCCAAATCCTCCGGGTCTACAAATTCCTCTACCACATCAATGAACAGCTGACCGTCCAGATGTGCGTTTTCGTGACAGGTACACTGTGCGCCCAGTCCGCTGAGTGTCATCTCGTACCACTCACCCTTCCGGTTCTGCGCCCGGAACTTGCACTTGTTCGGGCGTGTCACATAGCCCCATTTATTCGGCACAGAAAGGCAGCCCTCCAGAACGTGCTGCTTTCCGCTGGTTTTCAGAATTTCCGGGTTGATTGCCTCGATCTTCATCTCGCCCAGGTGCATAATGAAAAAGCGGCGGCAATAGCCTACCTGGGGCGCAGCCAGACCGACACCGTTCGCCTTGTCCAGAGTCTCGTGCATATCGTCCAGCAGCTGGTTCAGCTTGTCCCCGAACTCCGTCACCGGGCGGCATTTCATGCGCAGGATGGGATCTCCTTCTTTTATAATACGTCGAATTGCCATAATGATTCCTCCATATTGTCTTCACCGGCGCTCAGACGCCGACATCACCATTCATATCCGCATACAGATGCACTCTCGCAAAGCACCGGTCTGCCCCTGCCTCTGTCAGCACCGCCCGGATCAGCGAGCGGTACGGCTGGGTGTTTTTGCACTTGATGACCAGCTGATAGCGGAACTTTCCGTTGACCCGCCCATAAATGCAGGGAACCGGTTCCAGTACCCAGATGGGATAGGAAAAGCCGGTTTTCCGGATCTGCGCTTTCAGCACATCTGCCGTGTGCATCGCCGCCGTCCGCACTTCCTGTTCCCGCATTCCGGTAAAGCCGATGACGCAGATATCGCAGATCGGCGGAAAGATCAGCTGACGGCGCAGTGCGATTTCCTGGGCATAAAACTCCGGATACGCCTGCTGTGCCGCAAGCCGCAGAACATAGTGATCGGGCATACTGGTTTGCAGGATGGCACGTCCGGTCTTATCGCCTCTGCCGCCTCTGCCCACCACCTGGGTGACCAGGGAAAAGGTTCGCTCATAGCTGCGGAAATCCCCGGCATACAGCGCCTTGTCCACGGACAGGACGCCTACCAGCGTCACGTTTGGAAAATCCAGTCCCTTTCCGATCATCTGCGTTCCCAGCATGATGTCATACTTTCCGCTGCGGAACTCGTTGAACCGTTCCTCATAGGCATACCGGGACATGGTGGTGTCGGCATCCATCCGGAGAACACGGGCATCCGGCACAATGGCTTTCAGTTCCTCCTCCAACCGCTGTGTGCCGAATCCCATTTTCCGCAGATGCTCACCGCTGCAGGACGGACAGTGCGTCACCATTTCCTGGGTATGTCCGCAGTAATGGCACATCAGGCTGTCATTGACCTTGTGATATGTCATAGGAATGCTGCAATTGGGACAGTACACCGGCTGATTGCAGGAGGCACAGCTGATGATCGTATGATAGCCCCGGCGGTTCAGCAGCAGCAGCGACTGGTTCCCGGCGTCCAGATTCTCTCGGAGCGCCTGTGCCAGCGTTTCCGAAAACATCCCGTCATTTCCGGCAGTTTTCTCTTCCTGCATATCCACGATCTCCACCTGCGGCAGCGGTGCCTGGTTATACCGCTGTTTCATTTCCAATAGGGTATAGACACCACGTTTTGCATAGTAATAGCTTTCCACAGACGGTGTCGCCGATGCCAGCAGCAGCGGACACTGGTGCGTCTGACAGCGTTTTTTTGCCACAGAAATGGCGTGATACCGGGGCGCACTGTCGGATTTATACGTCCGCTCGCCCTCTTCATCCACCACGATCAGTCCCAGATCCTGCACTGGTGCAAAGACAGCACTTCTCGTGCCGATAATGATTTTCGCCTCGCCGGATGCGATGCTGCGCCAGGTCTCACTGCGCTGTCCCAGAGACAATTCGCTGTGGATCACCGCAACAATATCCCCGAACAGGCTGTAAAACCGTTCCATGATCTGCGGCGTCAGCGCAATTTCCGGCACCATCAGGATCACCTGTTTGCCACGCTGTACCACTGTGTCGATCAGTCGGATAAACACGCTGGTCTTGCCGCTGCCGGTCACGCCGTGCAGCAGAAAGCAGTGCATTCCCTCTTCCAGGGCTGCGACCATCCGGTCATAGACTGCCTGCTGTTCCGCAGACAGGATGATATCCGTGGGCTGTTGAGTTTGTCCGCCACTTGCATACGAGTGCATCGGCGGTTTCACCGTATAGCTTTCCACCACGCCATTCTGCACCAGCTTTTTTGCCACAGCCGATGTCACGCCGCTGAGATAGCACGCCTCCTTTTCCGAAAGCGCATCTACCTCCTGCAAAATGCGTACCAGCTTCTGCTGTGTCTTGGTCACCGGCGGCAGCGCATCCGGCAGCACTGCCATCCGGAGCATCTTGATGCCGGTCTGTCCGTGGGTCCTTTCCTTTACCGTTTCCACCCGGCGCAGAAAGCCTTTCTGCACCAGAGATTCCACGATTTTCTTGCCCTGGACATCGGCGTCCGCCAAAATGCGGCGAAACTCCTGCTTGTTCTTAGCACGGCGCAGAAAGAACAGCACGTGTTCCTCTGCCTCAGTCAGAGCCGTCTCCGGCTGCGGCGAGACAAGTGTGATCGTCTCCACCAGCTGCACCTGCATTCCAGCAGGCAGGATGGTGCGCACTGCATCGTAATAAGTGCAGAAAGTCATTTCCTTGAGCCAGAATACCATGTCCAGCATCTCCGGAGAGAGGATCGGCTGTTTGTCCACCACGGACAGCACTGGTTTCAGCTGCTGTTCCGTCTGCACTTCCTGTGCAGCAGACAAAACGATCCCCACACGCTTGGCATTGCCCTTTCCGAACGGTACAACAACCCGGCATCCCACCGGGATCTCCCGGGTGGACACATAGGAAAACAAACGGTCAAACGTATAAGACGCAGCACAGACGGCAACACCTACGCACCAGATGTGCGGCAGTTCCTGTGTTTCCATTCTGCCTTAGTGCGGCAGTTCTTCGTCGTCCACGATGCGGTACTTTCCGGCAGCCAGTTCCCGGATAGCGGTCTTTACCGGCTTTTCTTCCAGGGTCTTGCCTTCCTCGTAGAGTTCATCGGCAATCTCACGGGCACGCTTTGCCACGCCGATCACCAGAGAATAACTGCTTTCGTTCTTTGTAATCAACTGATTTACAGACGGTCTTAACATATTCATTTTCTCAGCACCTCTTCAATTTCTTCCAGATTTTTTTCGGTTTTATGGGATTCTGCGCACAGGATCGCCTTGACATCGGCAATCGCCGTGGACAGATCATCATTGATGACAATATAATCGTACTTGGCAGCCGTGCCCAGTTCCCGTCTTGCCTGTGCAACACGTTTCTGCACGACCTCTTCTGCCTCAGTACCTCTACCACGCAGACGCTGTTCCAGTTCCGACAGAGACGGCGGCAGGATGAACACAAAGACTGCGTCCGGACGAGCCGCACGGACTTTCATTGCGCCCTCGACTTCAATTTCCAGGATGACGTTCTGTCCTTTGGCAAGGTGTTCCTCCACTGGCTGTTTCGGCGAGCCGTAATAATGCTCACAGTAGCCGGCATATTCCAGAAAGCCGTCCTCTGCGATCAGCTTTTCAAACGCCTCGTTGGTCATGAAACGGTAATTCACGCCGTCCACTTCGCCGGGACGGGGCGCACGAGTGGTTGCCGAAACAGAGTAGTACAGATTCGGGTCTTTCAGCACCTCCGCCAGAATCGTTCCCTTGCCGCAGCCAGACGGACCGGAGACGACAAACAATGTTCCTTTTTTCATGCTGCACACTTCCTTTATTCGATGTTCTGGATCTGTTCCCGGATCTTTTCGATTTCCGATTTCATATCCACTACCAGCTTGGTGATTTCCAGAGACTGTGACTTCGAACCGGTGGTGTTGACCTCCCGGTTCATTTCCTGCACCAGGAAATCCATCTTTCTGCCTGTGGGTTCCGTGCTTTCCAGGAATCCCCGGAACTGGGCAATATGGCTATGCAGCCGCACCAGTTCTTCATCCACGGCGATTTTTTCTGCCACTACAGCAGTTTCCGTCACCAGACGAGACTCCTCCACTGTGCGGTCACCCAGCAATTCTGTGATTTTCTTGTACAGCTTATCGTAATACTGCTGCACCGTTTCCGGAACAAGCTGTTCCACACGGTTGGTCATGGACTCCAGATTTTCCAGATGAGATGCCACATCCGCAGCCAGCCGTTCACCCTCTGTCTGACGCATGGTCACAAACTGCTGCAGCGCCTCGGTCACGACCGGCTGCACCTCCGACCAAATCACATCGGCGTCTTCTGCAACCTGCTGCACCTGGAACGCATCCGGAATGCGGAGCAGTGTGGAAAGCGGCAGTGCATCTGTCGCACCGCCGGACTCGCTTCCCGCAGTTCCCAACACGATCTGATTTTTTGGAAGACCGGATTCCCGGAGCAGTTCGTTTTCCGCTGCAACAGCACGCAGGTATGCCATCACCACATCGTGGTTGATCTCCACCGTCGTATCCTTGCTGCCGATGGACTGCATGGTGAGCGCAACCTCAACCTTTCCACGAGAGACTGCCTGCTGCACCTGTTCCTTGATCTTTCCCTCCAGATAGCTGAAACTGCGGGGCAGACGCACACTGGTTTCCAGATAACGGTGATTCACCGAATGCACTTCCGCAGTGATCTCATAACGTTCCGTCCGAGCCGTAGCACGCCCGTAACCCGTCATACTTTTCACTTCTGTCACACTCCTTATGAAACTGCACGTAACCCATGCAATAATATTCCATAGTATCTTATTATAGCATTTTCACGAAAAAAAATCAAGTCAAATGCAGAAACTTTTTTCCATACAAAAAGCGCCGCAGCATATTTCAGCTGCGGCGCTTTTCTATTTACGGAAATCGTTTACAAAAACGATCTCAATTATGCGTTCAGATCAGAAGATTCCGGCAGAGCCTTGATGATGTGTACCAGGAACTTCAGCAGAGCGGTAGCATCGTTACCGTCGATCTCGCCGTTCTGATCGTAGCAGTCACCGTTCAGAGTCTGCTGTGCGTTGAAGTCAACTGCGTTTGCAGCCTTCTTGTTCAGCAGAACAGCGTCAGTGATGTCTACACGACCGTCCAGGTTGGTATCACCAAGCAGAACATCGCCCGGAGTTACAGAACCGCTGGTTACGCTGCTGGTTGCAGTTGTCTCAGTCTCAGTTGTGCTGCTCTCGATAGTGTCACTTGTCTCAGTGGTAGAAGTTGTAGTTGCTGTAACAGTTACAGTTACTTCAACAGTCTCGCCGTCCTTAGAAACCTTGATGGTGGTCTCACCAGCAGAAACGCCGGTTACAGTACCATTTTCGTCAACCTTAGCGATAGAATCGTCAGCGGTCTCGAATGTGCAGCCATCCTTGTTCGGCTTCAGAATCTCAGTCTCGCCAACGCCAACGGTGATGTCAGACGGAGTAACCTTCAGGCTGTCAGACGGATCATCGGCGTCATCAACCGGCATATCCGGATACAGCTCATACATAGTACCCAGAGCCATCATGATGTCGCCAGCATGCCAGAATCTGTGCAGAGTGAAGTAGTAGTTATCGGTGTTGCCATCCTTCTTGTAGTACTTCTCAGCTTCCTGATACATCGGAGACATCTTGTAGTTGGAGCGGATGTCTACGAATGCTACGCCGTCCTTGACTACGTCACCGTTCGGCATCTTACCAGTGTAACGATCAGCAGCCAGAGTCTTGCCCTCACCATTCTGCGTAGAACCGTTCGGCAGAGCCAGCTTGGTCTCCCACAGTCTCGGCAGGTTGGTATTATGGTCAGAAACGCCCAGACCGATATCATCACGATACTTGTTCCACTCTCTGTCGAGGAGCTGTTTGCCCAGGTACAGGGACTGCTGTGCCAGTTCTGTAGCAGATGCAGCAGATGCAGTGGTCTTGTTCTCATAGGAAGTCTTTGCAGCAGCGATGTCGTCAGTCTTAACGCCCTTTGCCTTTGCATAGTAGATCAAAGTGTTTGCCAGAGAAGATACACAACCCAGGTCACCGTCGCCATAGCCAACGATGGTGCAGGTCAGGTTGTTGTTATCCTGGTACTTACCGGTCCATGTCTCCGGCTGACCAGACCAGATCAAACTGGACGGGATGGAGAAGGACTCGCCGTCATCAGTTACACCCTGTGTCAGATCCGGTACAGTGAACTCGGTGTCTGTGGTGTCATACGGTTCATACTTTGCAGAGAATGTCTTGGTTGCATTTGCAGTACCCAGGATGGTGTTGTCCATGAACCAGCCTACCCAGCGATCCAGAACCTTTTCCAGAGCCTCGCTCAGCTTCAGACCAGTGTCGCCAACCATCGGGTCATTTTTGGTATTGTCAGACTTCACAACATAGTACAGTTCAGCCAGACGCTGTACAGCCCATACCTGGTTACCGATCCAGTGGTTGGAACCAGGGTCAGCATATACCGGGTGTTCCAGATAAGCCATGTTGTAGAATGTGGACACATCAGACGGATACTTTTCATAACGTCCCTTCCAGGAGTTAGTGCAGCCGCCGGCGATCGGACCATCCTTAGACATCAGCCACAGGTACAGTTCCATCTGTCTGCTCAGAGACTTCTCGAAGTCCTCAGTAGCGCCCTGTGCCTTCATGCCTGCGTTCAGATTGGAGTCATTTACCAGTGCATAAGCAGCCAGCGGATTCTGGTAGAATTCGTGGCAGTGAGATGCACCGATCTGCCATGCCCAGGAGCCGTCCATTGCGCCGCCCCAGGAGGTGTACCAGTTCATCAGATAATGCTTGCCATTATCAGATCCGCCCTGCTTCCACTTATCCTGGCAGCCGATTTCCTTGTAGTACTTATCGTACATATTATTACGGGTTTCATCACCCATCTTACCAGCCAGTGCGGAGATAGACTGATTACCGCCCCACTTGGAGTTAACAGTCTGATCGCCTACGCCCCATCTGTTTGCATCATAAACAGCCTGGATTGCACGGTCTTCTGCGTCCGGTGCGTTGGTATAAGACCACTGTTCAGCCGGAGTAGCTTCGGTGTTGAAGAAGCCCTTCATACCGCCGTTGCCTCTGATACCATAGGACTTGTGCAGGTCGGTACAAGCGTGCGGGATAGTTTCCCAGCAGGATTCCTGCTCGCCGCGCTGGAAGGTGTTGATCAGTGTGAACTGACCGCCGCCGCTTGTAGATACAGCGCTCTGTGCGCCCTGAGAGCCGTTTACAGCACCAAAGCCATACCAGTCATCTACGTCTGCCAGCCAGTGCATCAGGTACAGTCCCTTATCACTGCCGTACTGAGAGCAGAAGCTCTGGTGGATCGGGTTCTGTGCGGTATTGCCCTGCGCCATATCGGTCGGGTACATTTCAATCTGTTCCCACTCATCGCTGTAAGTAGCGCTCAGCTGACTGCCCTTCTGCATGAAGTTGCCACCCTGCTGATCCGGGATCATGGTTGCTTCCATGGTCTTCCAAGCCTTAGCCAGGTCGCCGACAGTCTCAGTAGAAGCGTCCTTTACGTTCTTTACTTCAACCTCACCGTTCTTTGCAGCGTTTACGATGTTATCACGCATTGCTGCGGTCCATACCAGGTAGGACAGTGCTTCAGAAGTTGTTTCGTGACCATAGTCCGGAGCCTCGATACACAGATCTTCTACCGAGTGATACGGGATGCCCAGACCGTCGGAAACGGTGTTCGTGCTGGACATATAGCCGTTCTGTACACCGTTGGTAACAACGTCATCGTACAGGGACATAAAGCGCTGTGCATAGGACTTGTCACCGTATGCCTCGTCTTTGGTTCTGGTACCAGCGGCAGCAGATGCAGCGGTCGGCAGAACTGCCGAGCAAGTCATTGCAGCAGCCAGAACAGCAGCCAGAAATGTTTTGCTTTTCTTGAATTGCATAGTTTAGGAATTCCCCTCTCTGAAAGATAAATGTAGGAAATGATGATTTCCGCTGTGTTCGCATCCTTTCTTCACGGCAGGATCCGGCGAGCACAGCAGCTTATGTTTTTGAACGCATCCTTTGTCCATTTTCACAGGACGCACACAAGGATGCCTTCTTTCATATCAAAAATTATACACCCCTTTCGAAAGTATGTCAACCCTTTGCACAAATTCCAGCTGTGAAATTTTGTATTTTTGTAGCTTTGCCCAGTTTCACGCTCGTTGTTTTGTGCAATATGACCCACATTTTTCTGTCATTGCGCACTTTTTCCGTCTCATTTTGCATTTTCGCCGATTCACCGCCGAATTTTCACAGCACTTTCACACAAATATGCCATACTGCTTTTGCGATACTTACAAGCTTTTCTGACGGTTGCAGAATCCGTTTTATCCATTATTCCCATATTTCATGATACTGTTACACTTTATATATGACAAGAACATATTATTTTGCGATAATAAAATGAGTTGTAAAAAGCCGACAAAACGGCTTTTGCAGAAAGGAGCAATCATATGGTTGAAATTCAAAACCTAACCAAATATTACGGCAGCAAGGCTGCGCTCAAGGGGATCAGCTTTACCATAAAGGAAAATGAGGTGCTGGGCTTTCTCGGACCGAACGGTGCCGGAAAGTCTACTACATTAAATATTATGGCTGGTGTCATCCCTTCCACCGGCGGAACGGTAAAGATCCAGGGCTATGACATTGCACAGCAGCCCGTCAAGGCAAAAAAGTGCATCGGCTTTCTGCCGGAGATCCCGCCGGTATATCCGGATATGAAGGTCCGGGAGTATCTGCACTTCGCCGCTGGACTGAAAGGCATCCCTGCCGCCAAGCGGAAGGGCGAAGTCGAGCGTGTTATGGAACGGCTGAAAATTACAGACGTGCAGAAGCGTCTGATCCGCAACCTGTCCAAAGGCTACAAGCAGCGTGTGGGATTCGCCATGGCGATCCTGGGCGATCCGCCGGTGCTGATCCTGGACGAGCCGACGGTCGGACTCGACCCCACACAGCTGATGGAGGTCCGCAATCTGATCCTGGACCTGCGCCGGAATCATGCCATCATCCTGAGTTCACACATTCTGGGCGAGATCAGTGCCGTCTGTGACCGCATCGTCATCATCAACCACGGTGAGATCAAGGCAGACGATACCATTGAACGCCTGGAAGAGGCAGACAACTCCGGTCTGGTGCTGAAACTGAAGATTCAGGGCAGCTCCAGAGAAGTGCCGAAGATTGCCAGGGCCGTGGAAGGCGTTGTCCGTGTGGACAACATCCAGTTCGTACAGACCGGCATCTACACCTATGATATAGAGCTGGAAAACGACGGTGTCCGGAATGCTTTGCTCTCCGCTCTGCTCCAGCACGGTCTGGAAGTCCTGGAAGTCTCTGCCGAGAAGAAGAATCTGGAACAGGTATTCGTCAAGCTGGTCAACCAAAAGACAAAGCACTCCAGTCTGGAAGATCTGCTCAGCGAAATGGACGAAGAGGCTGCCCAGAAGAGCGGCGATGCTCCGGCAGACGGCGCAGACACACCGGCAGCCGATGCAGACACAGCAGACAGTACGCAGAAAGAGGAGGAATAACCATCCATGTTTGCACTATATAAAAAGGAATTGCAGAGTTACTTTCTGTCTCCTATCGCCTATTTTGTCATTGCCTTTTTCATGGCAACATTTTCGCTGACCTTTATCCAGGACATCGGCAATGTTTCATCATCTACTTATACATTCTCGTTCCCGTCCATCTTTTACGTGAACATTTTCTATTTCATCTTCCTGTTACCGCTGCTGACCATGCGGACATTTTCGGAAGAGCGGAAAAACGGCACGGAGACCCTGCTGCTCTCCAGTCCGCTGAATGTTACCCAGATCGTCATGGCGAAGTTTCTTGCCACTGCCACCATCCTGCTGATGATGCTGGTCGTCTCTCTGTTCTACCCCATCCTCACCTCCATCTACGGCCGTGTGATCTGGTCCAGCCTCATCTGTACCTACATCGGATTCTTCCTGTTCGGTCTGGTCTGCATCGCACTGGGCATCTTCATCTCGTCTCTGACGGAAATGCCGCTGCTGGCAATCCTTATGAGCGAGCTTGCCATGCTCCTGCTGATGCTGATGGACAATCTGAGTGTAAACTCGTTCCTCTCCAGCATTCCGGTGCTGTCCGATGTGCTGAGCTGGTTCTCCAATCAGACGAAGTTTTATGTATTCTCCCAGGGACTGATGCGATTCTCCGATCTGCTGGGTTATTTCACTGAAATCGTCGTATTCCTGATCTGGACTATTATTTCCATTGAAAAAAGACGCTGGAGCCGGAGGTAACTTGCCATGAGTCAAAACAACAAAGAAAAACATTTCCACAACTGGAAAAACACCAAATTTGCCGGCATGGCATGGATTCTGGCAATCCTGGTCCTGGTCATTGCCATTGTATTGAATATGATTATCTCCCGGCTGGATTTCAGCTGGGACATTTCCCCGAACAAACAGTACAGTCTGAGTTCTACCACAGAAAAGTATCTGGATCAGCTGGACAGCGAGGGAAAGACAGTAGACTTCTACGTTCTGACCACGGAAGAGAGCCTGAAAAACGACATGGATTCTCTGACGCTGTACCGTGCGCTGGAAGAATATGATGCACACAAGTCCATCAACCTCATCTGGGTCGATCCGGATACGGACAATGACACCATGGAAAAGATCAACTCCGACAACGCCTTCACCCTTTCTACCGGTGACATGATCTTTATCTGTGACAACGTAAAAAAACGTATTCCAGGTTCTTCCATGTACACCACTTATACAGATGACAACGGCAACACCACCGGCGAGGACTTCAAGGGCGAAAACCTCATCACCGGCACCATTAAGGGTGTAGCAGAAAACCGTACGCCTACCGTTTACTTCCTGTCCGGTCACGGCGAAAAATCCCTGGACAGCTACACTCGTTTTACGACTAACCTGACCAACTACAACTATGCTGCAAAAGAACTGAACCTCTCTGAGGCAGATGCTGTGCCGGAAGATGCAGCCCTGGTGCTGGTCGCAGCACCCACCAAGGATATTACCGACGCAGAATCCGAAAAACTGAACGCCTATCTGGACAACGGCGGCAACATCAGCCTGCTCATGTCCCCCAACGGCGGCAGCTTTGTCTACACCAACCTGGAAAAGATCATGAAGGACTATGGCTTCTACATGGACTACGACCGGGTTTATGAGACAAACAACAACTATCACATTTCCGGTGACGCCTATACCATTCAGTGCGAACTGAACGAACTGGAAGACGACAGCGAGGCGACCGACCTGACCTCCGCACTGGTGGATCAGGGGCTGTACACCTTTATGCCGGAGTCCCGGAGCTTCCGCTATAATGACGAAGGCGGCAAATACACCATCGCTCCCCTCATCACCTCTTATGACAGCGCAGTCGGCGAACCCTACGGCGGCACAAGCGATGACCCGGAGGAAGAAAGCGGTCAGCTCCTGCTGGCGGCACACTCCACCAGCGTGGGCAGAAACGACTCCAAGATGGTGGTATTCGGAAACGCTGAGTTTATCGACGATGAACACGTCAGCGACGATACCGTTATCGTGCCGGTATATCTGTTCCTCAGCACCATCAGCTGGATGTACGACAGCGATATCAACATGGACATCGCAACCAAATCCACGACAAACGACTACATTTCCCTGCAGGATTCCGGATTTGCACAGCGTCTGATGGTAGTTCTCACGGTAGTACCGATCGCAATTATGGCAGTGGGCGTCGGCGTGTGGATCAAGCGCCGTAACTCATAAGCACTGTCTGAGGAGGCAAAACAATCATGAAAAGACAACTCATCATCGGACTGGTGCTGGTACTGCTCATCGGTGTGTGTTTCGGCACATATTTCGGCATCGACCACTATCAGACCCAAAAGGAAAAGAAGGCGGCAGAAGAGGCTGCGGCACTTCAGCTGAGTTCTTTCACGTCCGACGATGTGACCAAGCTGGTGCTGCATACGCCGGAACTGGACTACACCATCGACAAGGATGACGACAGCAAGTGGCAGGTTGCCGAGGGCAGCACCCTGCACATCAACACCTATTATATTGATGCACTCTGCACCTATGGCTGCGGAGTGACTGCCATAAAGGATCTGGGCGCTGCGGATGAAAAGCAGCTGGAGACCTATGGTCTGTCTGATCCGGTTTCCATCGCCTACTACACAGACGATGCGGACAAACCGGTCAAGACACTCTACGTTGGAAAACAGAACCCCACAAACACCAGTTTCTATATGATGCAGGATGATGATGACCACGTATATCTGGTGGATTCTGACACTGCCGGCTATCTCTATGTGACCAAGACGCAGCTGCGGTACCGTTATCTGCTGGACGATCTGAGTTCGTCTTTCACTGCGCTGACGCTGAAACGTGGAGATGAAACGGTCTACACATTTCAGGACATGGACGGCAACTCCGACTGGCAGCTCACAGAACCGCTCAGCACGCCTATCGGGGCAGACAACTCCAAGCTGTCCAACCTCTTCAACAACATCACAGAGCTGGAGGCAGACGACTTCGGCGACAGCGATGTGACGGCAGACAAGTATGCCTCCTATGGCTTTGACAAGCCGGCATACACATTCCAGGTCACCCAGGTAAACGGCGAGACCACTACCCTGCTGGTAAAGGAATTTGACCCGTCTGTTTCTTCCTATGTGGATTGTCTCCGGGTGGAAAGCAACGAGATCCTCAAGATGGACTCCAACTACCTCAGCTTTTTGGAGGACAATGCCTCGGATTATATGCTCAGCACCGTATATAAGGTGAATCTGACAGATATCTCTGCTTTCACCGTGCAATATCACGGTTCGTTCAACGATACCACCCTGGACATCGACCGCAGCTTTACGGCGGACAGCGACAGCGAGACCTACAGCTGTGACGGAAAGCAGATCACAAGTGCAGACACGGAACTGCTGGAATCGTTCCAGACATTCTACACTGCGCTGTCCAATCTGTCCTATGAGTCACTGGACACTGCCGCAGATGTTCCGACTGACACCGACCCGGCGCTGCATCTGACTTATACCATGAAAGACGGCAGCACCCATACCATGGATCTGGTGAAGAAAGACGACACCACCTACTGGGCGTTCATCGACGGAACATTCACCCACGCCGTTGTGCGCCAGCGTGCGCTGAGCGGCGAGGACAAGGTATTGGTTGCCTATACCGCAATGGAAAAGCTGCTGGACGCTGCCGCAGCATAAACGACCGCACAAATCCAGAAAGAGGACACCGGCTGTGACCGATGCCCTCTTTTTTCTGCGCTGTAACAGGCTTTTTTCATGAAGAATTCTTAAAATCCATTGACAAAACGGTAAAAATGGATTATAATTGTAGAGTGCATATTGTTTTCATGATGCAAGGTCTTTCGAAAAGACAATGATATTTTAAGCGGCTTTGTGCAGTGCCGCTTTTCCAACAGAGGTGCAGCAATGAGAGTTCACAAGAAAAAGTCCCGCAGCAATTCAAAAATCTGGATCAATGTCTCCATCGGCGTTTTATGCGGATTCATTGTTCTGGTTTTTCTGATCGTTTTACTGACACAGACCGGAAAGCCGAAAATACAGCAGCAGATCCCTGCGGCAGTCAATGCCCAGAACACTGCCGCTCAGGCAGAAACAGAACCGGCAACAGAGGCTCCCACAGAACCGGAGACTCTGCTGACATATCCCACTGCTGCGGAGAATGTGACCGAACTGACGGCAAACAACATCTCCAGCGAACACGCTGTCCTGCTGGACGTGGACAACAACACCATTCTGGCACAGCGTGACCCGGATGCACGCATCTATCCGGCATCCATGACCAAGATCATGACACTTCTGGTGGCAGCGGAACACATCGAAAACATGGACGACACCTTCACCATGACGTATGACATCATTGCGCCGCTGATCGATGCAGAGGCATCCCGTGCCGGATTCGAAGAGGGCGAGACCGTTCCGCTAAAAGATCTGATGTATGGCATTGCGCTGCCTTCCGGTGCAGATGCGACCACGGCGATCTCTATCTATCTGTGCGGCTCGGAGGACGAGTTTGTTAAGCTGATGAACGAGAAGGCAGAGGAACTGGGACTGGAAAACACCCACTTCACCAACGCCAGCGGTCTGTATGACCCGAATCATTACAGCACCGCCACCGACATTGCCATGCTGATGAGCGCTGTGATGGAAAACGACACCTGCCGTGAGATTCTGGGTACCTATCAGTACACCACCTCGGCAACAGAGCAGCATCCGGAGGGCATTCCGCTGGAAAGCACCATGTTCAGCCGGATGTACGGCAACGAAGTGACCGGCATCACCATTGAGGCAGGCAAGACAGGCTATACCGATGAGGCAGGGCATTGTCTGGTCAGCTATGCCACCGATGCGGACGGCAAACAGTTTATTGCCGTGACTGCAAAGGGTCCCACCTATTGGAGAGCGGTTTTTGATACGTTCGCCATCTACGGTCTGGTACATGACGGCTATCCCATGCCCGACAACCTGGCTGCACAGGAAACCGATGAAAATGGTTCTGCCATTGATCCGACAGAAACTTCCACAGCTCCGGCGGCATAAACCGGAACGGTAATTTTTACAGGAAAGGAGGCTGGTTCCACGCCATGAGCAACCGGAAACAGAGACACCTCAGCCCCGCCGGCTTTCTCCTTGCGCTGGCGCTCCTCATCGTAGGAATATTTGCAGCAGACTATGTCTACCGCCTGTTTTTCCGGAGCAGTACGGAAAATATCATCGGAACCGGCGGCTTTTCAACCACATCTTCCTCCTCCGGAACTGCGTCAGAGGACGGAGAAAATGCAACAGATTCCACAGAAGAGACCCAGCCCAGCGGCATTGTGCTGCAGCTGACAGCAGCCGACCAGGCAAGCGGTCCGCTGGTTCTGGCAGATGCGTCCCATCCCTATACCGGCACTTCTGTATGGAGCGATTTTTCTGCGGTAACAGACGCCAACGTCAAAACACGCAGCACTTCACTGCAAGTTCAGCCGGAGATCATCCAGCCCATCTGTGAGCTGTTTGATGCCTATGCGGCGGCAAACGGCTATGCCAATCTCCAGATCTACAGCACGTTAGACGGCACGCTGGACAGTACCTCCATCTATACCAATATTCTCCCCGACCGCAGTACCGGTTACGGATTCGACATCGGACTCATCACCAGTACGGGAGAAGTTGTCCCCTATATCACCAAGTGCAACGAGTGGATGGTGGCAAATTCCTGGCAGTACGGCTTTGTGCTGCGCTATCCCAGCGACAAGACAGATACCACCGGAACTGCCTATGCACCGCACCATTTCCGGTATGTGGGAAAAATCCACGCTGCGATCATGCACGAGAACAACTTCACGCTGGAGGAATATCTCAATTATCTCCAGAACTATCCGGTAGAGTCGGGCGGTCTGTCCTATTCGGACGGCACACAGTCCTACAGCATCTACTACGTTCCCGCTGATGCCAGCGGCACGACCAAAGTTACGCTGCCAGAAAACACAGTCTATACTATATCCGGTGACAACCGAGGCGGCTTTGTTCTCACCATTACCAACGGCGCAGCATCCGGTGACACCGGGGCAGCGGAGACGACAGCGGCAGAAACGACAGCCGCATATTAAACTGCATCCAAAGAAAATACAAATCCCCCAAAGACGGCGTTTCACCATCTTCGGGGGATTTTTGTAGTTTGTGTATTTGCTTATCAGTTTTTCAGTACATCGCTCCAGGAGACATCCATGCCAACGCCGTGCATCGCAATGTACAGCATTAGATAGAACAGATCCTGGGTGTCCAGCACGCTGTCGTTGTTGATATCCATAAGCAGGATCAGCCAGCGGTTTACGTTAGGATTGTCATTAAAGACTACGTCCTTTTCGCCGACTGCTCTTCTCGCAATATACAGCATCAGCTCGAACATATCCTGCGAATCCACACGCCCGTCCATATTGGCGTCGCCACGCACTCTGGGCAGCTGCTGCGTTTGTTTGGTCGTGGTTGTCGCAGAAGTTGTGGTGACTGTTGTCGTCTGTGCTGTTGTAGTTGTCGTGGAACTGGAAGTCGTTGCAGAGGCAGACGTGGTGGTACTGGTCTCTGTCCACGAAACTGTCAGCGTTGTACTGCCTGTGGTTTCTGTGGTACTGCTTGTATTTGTCGTCGTTTCTGTTGTATCCGTTGTTGTGGTAGTTACGGTAGTGCTGGTTGTGGTTTCCGAGGTCGTTGTCTCCGTTGTTGTCGTCACTGTGGTAGTCGTCGTCGTGGTCGTCGTTTCGGTCACAGTTGTGGTTTCTGTTGTTGTCGTAGGTTTGGTTACCTTGGTGTAGCTTTGTGTCGTAGCGCTAGTGGTTGTAGTAGTTTCCGTGGTTGTCGGTCTGGTCTGCTTGGTATATGTTCCTCTGGATGTCGTTGTGAAAGGTTCTGTGGTCGTGGTTGTGGTAGTCGATGTGGTCGTTTCCGCAGAAGTGGATGTTGTGGTAGTGGTTTCTGTCGTTGTAGTACTGGTCGTTGCGGGCGCAGTCGTGGTCGTTGCGGGCGCAGTCGTGGTTGTTGTGGTCTCTGCAGCGGTGGTAGTCGTTGTTGTCGTCGTCGTTGTCACAGACGTTGTTGTGGTAGTGACCGGCTTTTCCTTTGCGGTAATGGTGACTGTACCAAGAACCGTTTCGTAATTTTCGCTGTCCGCCGGGACAAATCGCCATTGCAGGCGGTTTTCTCCGGATTTCAAGGTGTCGGAGGTATCCGCCGCCCAGGTCAGCACACCCGGCGTATTGGCGGAATCCAGACGAATCGGCGGCACAGCATCACCCTCTGTGTAAGAAACGCTGTCATCCCACACAACGGAGACCTTGGGTACGCCCTTTTCGATCACAAATTCCAGCGAATTGCTGCCGCTCCAATTGGTATCCGGCACAGGTGCAATGCGAATTGTTCCCCTGCCGGCGTTTACGTTGTTCTCATAGGAAAGGAGATAATCCGTTCCCTCCCTCAGGAGATGGTCTCCCACCTTCACCAGAACCTTTGGCGTCAGTTCCTCGCCGGTGTAATAGATTCTCTCCGTATCAGCCAGAGTGACTTCTGCCGCATTCAGCGGAATCGCCTGCAATCCCACAGAGAGAACTGCCTTGACATTCGGGTTGCCGGTGTCATAAACATAGGTGATATCGTTCAGCGGATCGTCTGCCACAACCTTTGCACCGTCCACCTGCGCATTGCTCCAGTCTGAGGCACGCTCCATGAGGAAACGGCTCCACAGCGTAGGCTCCAGGTACAGCTGCCTGCCGGAATACTGCGGCGTTTTCAGCGCACGGCAGCCGGTCAGATCACAGCTGGTCATGGGTGCCTCTTCTGAGAGATACAGAGACAAAAGCGGATTGTGTCCGGCGTTCAGCACATTCAGTTTCTTCAAAGTGGAAAGTATCAGCGCACTGATCTGGTTTCCGGAACAGTCCAGCTCTTCCATGCTGGTCTGGTCTGCAAGTTCCAGAGATTCCAGCTGGTTATCCGCACAGGAAAGCACTGTCAAGTTTGTACTGCCCAGCGAAATACTTGTCAGTTCATTTTTCTGGCAGTACAGCTTTTGCAGCACTGTGCAGCGCCGTGTGTCAAGTTTTGTCAGCTGGTTGCTGTCACAGTAGAGTTCTTCCAGCGTTTCATTCCGCAGCGCCAGTCCCGACAGCGCATTGTCGCCGCAGTCCAGCAGTTTCAGTGCGGACAACGCTGTCACATCCAGCTGTTCCAAATGGAGTCCCCGGCAGCGCAGTTCCGTCAAGCTGGTAAACCGGGAAACATCCAGTTCCGTCATGGCGTTCTTGCTGCAGTCCAGGGATGTCAGCGTGTCCGGCAGCGGAGACAGATCTGTGATCCGATTCTCGGCACAGTTCAGCTTTTTCAAGTTGGAGAAGTTTTCGATGCCAGTCAGATCTGCGATACCGCAGCCGGAAATATCCAGCTCTGTGACGATCTCCTGCTCCGACTTCTGGAGCATCCCATCCTGATTGCGGTCCAGTTTTTCCATGACATATACCCGGAACGCATCATCCGGAAAATGCTCGGCGTCAATCGCAATGGAATCCTCTTCCATTGCCTGCGGCACAAGCGTAAAACGTACCGTTCGTTCCAGATCATTGGCGTCGATGCAGTAGTCATACTGCACCTCTGCGGAAATATCTGTCACAGTCAGCAGCGTGCCGTCACACACGGCATTCTGCCAGCTGTCCTCCGCTGCAAACTCCGGCGCAAAGCCATCTGCAAGCGTTGTCAAATCCAGCTGACAAACAGCATTCACTGGCACATTGCGCCGGTTTCCATCTGCCGACAGTGTTTGCAGCTGAGACAGTCCCGTCACATCCAGGGCGATCAGCTGGTTCTCACCGCAGGAAAGCTCTTCCAACGACAGCTGCTTGGAAACGTCCAGTGATGTCAGTTGGTTCCGGCTGCAGTCCAGACGGGTCAGCTGCCGTCCGGAAAGATCCAGCGAAGTCAGCTGGTTTCCGTGGCAGTCCAGTTCCTGCAATGCCGACAGTCCCGAAAGCGACAGTTCCGGCAGCTGGTTCTCGGCGCAGTTCAGACTGTTCAACGTTTCACAGCCATTGAGGTTCAGCGCCGTCAGCTGATTCTTGGAACAGTCCAGGGTTTCCAGGCTGCTGCTGCGTGGCAGGAACAATGCTGTCAGTGCCGCATTGGCACAGCGCAGTGTTTTCAGCTGGGACAGTGAAATCACGGACAGACGTTTCAGCGCTGGGTTATCGCCGCAGGACAATGTTTCCAAAGCGGTGAAGTACTCCACGCCGGTCATATCTGCGATGCCCTTTCCAGAGGCGTCCATTGCTGTGACCGCCGCAATCTCCTCAGCGGAAAGCAGTTCATCCTGGTTCTGGTCGTACTGACGGACAAACGCCCGGAACACTTCGTCCGGGAAATGCGCCGCATCAATGGGGATACCTGTCTCCGTCTCCTCAGACGTTTTCAGCAGCAGGGTGAATGTTACCTTCTGGTCCTTGTTCGATGTGGGATAATAGGTGTATGTGATGTTCTGGGACGGGTCAGCGGCGTAGACTGCATCGCCGTCTGTAACAACATTTGTCCAGCTGTCTGCATCCACACGGGAGATCTGGAAATCGCCGGGCAGATCAGAAAGGTAAAACCGATTCAGCGAATCCAGCTGGACGGTATAGCGATTCCAGGTGGCAGACAGCTTTTTCAGCGTCACCTGGTCGGAAACTTGAAGTGAAGTCAGCTGGTTGCCAATGCAGAGCAGAGTTTCCAGTTTTTCCAATCCGGAGACCGGCAGCACCGTCAGCTGGTTGCTGGAACAGTTCAGAGACACCAGTTCTGCACACTTGGAAACATCCAGCTGCGTCAGCTTATTGCTGGCACAATTCAGCGTATTGATTGCAGAAAAGCCCGTGAGATCCAGCGCTGTCAGCTGGTTCATAGAACAGTTCAGAGATACCAGCTTGGTACAGCCGGTGATATTCAGCACGGTCAGCTGATTCATGGTACAGTTCAGCGTTTCCAGTTCCGGCGAACCGGTAAGATCCAGTTCCTTGATCCGGCACTGTGCGCAGTTCAGTATCCGCAGCGCCGGGAAGTCAGAGACCTGGAATTCCTGGAGCGTGCTGTTGTAGGAAGAGTACAGTTCTTCCAGCCCCTTCGCCGCCGGCAGTGTCAGCTTGGACAGATTATTTTGAGAACAGTCCAGACTTTTCAGCTGTGTCAGACCGGTGAGATCCAGTTCCCGCAGGCTGTTCTGGGAGCAGTCCAGGCTTTCCAGTTTGGTGAAATAGCGGATGCCGTCCAGTTCCCAGATGGAACGCTGTGAAATGTCCATCTGAGTCACATCGTCCAGTTCCGCACGGGAAAAATAGCCGTCCCCGTCTGCATCCAGCGTCTGTACGTAACTGCGGAAGTCGCTGTCCGGAAAATGGGCTGCGTCAATGGGCAGCAACGTCTCTTCGGTCAGCAGCGTAAATGTCACGGCAATGGCCTTTGCCGGATCGGTGTAGTACTGATACGTCACGTCTTTGCCCGGTTCTGTCACCGTGAGCGTTGTCCCGGAAAGTGTGCCGTTGGTCAGACTGTCCGGCACGATCTGTTCCGGGACAAATCCGCCGGGCAGGGTCGACAGGTCAAACTGTCCCAACACATCTGCATCAATGGAGACACGGTTTCCGTCCGCCAGCAGCTGGTCTGCGGTCAGTTTCGTTTCCCCGGTGTCCAGAGACGAAAGCTGGTTGTTCCGGCAGTCCAGGCTTTCCAGGCTGTTCTGTCCGCTCAGTGACAGCGCCGTCAGTTTGTTCTCCCGACAGCTGAGTTTTGCCAGCACGGATGCTTTCGGCAGCACCAGTTCCGTCAGACCGCAGCCGTTACAGCTGAGTTCCCGCAGAGCAGACAGCCCGGAGACATCCAGCGTTTCCAGCGGCAGCCCGTCACAGTTCAGCGTCTCCAGCCAGTCCAGCTTTTCCAGTCCGTTCAAGTCTGCAACGCCGCTGTCCGCCGGGATCGTCAGCGCTGTAATTTGTTCCAGTTCTTCCAGAGAGAACCAGCCGTTTCCGTCGGTATCCATGCCGCTCAGCAGACTGCGCAGCGCCGCATCCGGGAAGTTCTCTTCGCTCAGTTCCAGATAGCGGTCTGTCTCCGGCTGCAAGGTCAAAGTAAAGGTCGCTACCGGGACAGCCTGCGCAGCATCCAGCTGATAGCCGTACTGCACCTGGGATTTTCCGGCTGCAATATGCAGGGTGTCCGGAGCGGTATCCTTGACTTCGGCGTTTTCCCAGCCGGTAACACGGCTGGTGTCCAGCTCCGGCAGCTGGGTCAGATCATAGGTATATGCCCCGGCACGCTCCGGCTGCGGCACAATGGTGCGGCTGTTTCCGGAAGCGTCCAGCGAGGTCAGAGAAAGCCCGGTGATGTCCAGGGCTGTAAGCTGGTTCTCTGCGCAGTTCAGCGCCGTCAGTGCCGGATTCCCGGTCACACTCAGCGTGGTCAGCTGGTTGCCGGAGCAGTCCAGCGATGCAAGCGAGGTGTTTTTAGAAAGATCCAGCTGTGTGATCTGGTTCTTGGCACAGTTCAGTCCGGTCAGCGCAGTGTTGCTGCTCACGGAAAGTGCCGTCAGCTGGTTACCTGAACAGTTCAGTGTCTCCAAGGCAGGATTTCCGGTGAGCCGCAGGGATTTCAGCAGGTTTCCGGAACAATCCAGGATGACCAGAGACTTTTCCCAGATCAGCGAAAGGGTGTCCAGCCGGTTATCAGCACAGTTCAGTTCTTTCAGTCCCTGGCAATACCGGGTGTCCAGTTCTGTCAGCTGGTTGCCGGAACAGTTTACTTTTTCCAGAAGAGAAAGGTCGATCATGGCAAGCGCTGTCAGTTCGTTTTGGGAGCAGTCCAGTTCGACAAGCGATGTATCTCCGCTGAGTGACAGGGTGGTCAGCTGGTTATTTGCACAGTTCAGCGTTTCCAGTACGCTGTTTCCCGTTACCGACAGCGTCGTCAGCTGGTTGCCGGAGCAGTCCAGATCGGTCAGATTCTGATAGTTAAAACAGCTGAGGTCAGTCAGCTGATTATCGGCGCAGTTCAGTTCCACGAGATTGCCGTTTGCAGCAACGTCCAATGCTGTCAGCGCATTCCCGGAACAATCCAGCCGGATGAGCGTGGTGTTTCCGGAAAGATCCAGTGTTTCCAGCTGGTTGCCGGAACAGTTCAGTTCGCCCAGAACAATACAGTTGTCCAGCGAAAGAGAGGACAAGGCGCAGTCGCTGCAGTCCAAAACGGTAAGCATAGAGCCGGGCATGGAGATTCCGCCAAGCTGCATGGGTTCCGGCAGCGTCAGAGATTCCAGCGTGCCGTTGCCGGAGCAGTCCAGTTTTGCCAGCATCGCAGCATCGGACAAGTCCAGTGTTGTCAGCTGGTTATCGGAGCAGTCCAGGGCAGTCAGCTTGGTGAAATTCCCGATGCCTGTCAGATCGGCAATTTCCATGCCGGACAGCGGCAGGTCTGTCACGTCTCCGCACTCTGTCTCGGACAAGGCGCCGTCTCCGTCTGTGTCTGCATTCTCCTGGAGATAGGTTCGAAACGCCTCGTCCGGAAAATTCTCCTCGGTCAGAGCAATCTCTCCGGATGCGGCGGCCGTCCCATCGGCTGCAAACACAGTCAGCGGCATACAGCCGACCGCCATCAACCCTGCCAGCAGAACACTGAGACAGCGGCGCAGTCCTTTATTTCGGCTTCCCATAGCAAAAATCTTCCTCTCTATTTGTGCAAGCTTGTTCCGGGCGGAACAAGCTCTGGTTTTTTCTGCCTGACACAGAACGTTTTGTGCAGTTTCTGTCCAGTTTTATACATTTATAGTATAACACAAGCGCCACAAAAAGTCAAACAATTTTTTCCAATTTTGGACTTGACGCAGCAGAATGCGTGCTGCGCCGTTTCCGAGCAAAAGCCATGCGCCACAACATGAATCAAAACTGTTTTTTCTTGGAAGGAATCGTGAATTCTACTGAAAAACCGTCATTTCACACAAAACGGCACTGTCATTTTTTACAAAAACGCTATTGACAAGTTGGAGAAAATCGATTATAATGTAAGAAATATGATGTGTATTCTTGCACTGAAAGGGGCTTGTATTCTTATGAGATCAAACTGGAAAAAGACCATTGCAGGCATCACTGCAATCGCTACACTGATTCCCTGCTGTCTGGGTACTGTTGCATACGCAGCACCGCAGTCCGCCGGAAGTGCTGTAGCTGTAGCAGAAGTTCCCACTCTGGAGGAACCTTTGCCGGCAAGTGACGTTGCGGCACAGATCGCAGCAGACGTGGAATCCGAACTGACCGGCAGTATCGCCGCAGAAAGCACGCCGGAGCAGATCCCGATGCCCAACTATGCAGAAGATGATGAAGTGGTACTGCCGGACGGCAAACCGACACAGGACGGCAAGCTGTACTATAAGATCGTTTCGAAAAAGGCACAGATCACCGGATGCGCTCCGGGAACCACCGATCTGGTCATTCCGGAGACCATTTATGACGAAGAGGACGAGGAAGAGTATCCGGTAACTTTCATTGCCGCATCTGCTTTCTACGGCAACAAGGAGATCCAGACGATTTCCTTCCCGGAGACCATGGTCGGCATCGGTGCAAACGCATTCCTGGGCTGCACTTCGCTGACTTCCGTAGAATTCCCGGACAGCGTGGCATCTATCAATGCCAGCGCATTCTGCTCCTGCAGCAATCTGAAATCCGTTAAGCTCCCGGCAAGCCTGTACTTTGTGGGCAATGACGTATTTGCATACTGCGCGTCCCTGGAATCCGTTACTATCCCCGGCAATCTGACTTCCATTGGTTCTACCATGTTCGCAAACTGCGCAGCGCTGAAATCGGTCACCATGGAAGAGGGCGTACAGAGCATCGGCGCAAACGCATTCTATGGATGCAGCGCTCTGGAAACCGTTAACTTCCCGGAGGATTCCCTCACCCGAATCAACGCCAATGCGTTTACTTACTCCGGTCTGACCAGTCTGGAACTGCCGAACAGCGTGACCAACGTTGCAACGGCTGCATTCAGCCACTGCCAGAATCTGAAAACTGCAAAGCTTTCTTCCAGCATGACTTCTATCCGGAAGGACACTTTCGCATACAGCGGTCTGGAAAGCATTGTGATTCCGGACAGCATCACTTCCATTAAGTCCGGCGTATTTGCATATTGCAGCAACTTGAAGTCTGTGACTCTGCCGGAAACGCTGACAGAGATGGACGAGATCGTATTCTACAGCTGTAACGCACTGGAAAGCATCACACTGCCGGACAGCCTGACCTCTATCAGTGAGAACCTGTTCTACCGCTGCACCGGTCTGGCAAATGTTCAGTTTGGCGCAAACACCAAAAACATCGGCAACTCCGCATTTTATGGCTGCACCGGTTTACAGGAGATCATCATTCCGGATACTGTAACGACCATCGGAGAAAGCGCTTTCTCGGAATGCACCAACGCAACCAAGGTTGTGATCCCGGATTCTGTAACACAGCTGGGCAAGTGGGCATTCTACGATGACAGCAGTCTGACAGACGTTACCATCGGCAGCGGTCTGACCAAACTGGACAACTATCAGTTCTATCGCTGCAGTTCGCTGGAAGACATCACCATTCCGGACAATGTCACCAGCCTGGGCAACTACACCTTTGCCGGCTGTAAGAACCTTTCCCATGTAGACCTGCCGGAAACACTGGAAACCATCGGCAATGCAACATTCGCAGACTGCGATTCTCTGGCAGAAGTTACGATTCCGAAGAGTGTTTCTTCCATCGGCAGCAACGCATTCGGCTATAAGATCGAAAAGGACTCCCTGGTAAAGGGCAATGATATCACCATCAAGGGCAATAACAATACGGCTGCAAAGGACTATGCAGACTCCAACCAACTGACATTCGATGCTCTGGATCCGGTTACTACAACAGAGACTTCTGTGGCAACCGGAACGACTACGACAGAGACCAGCACGGAAACCGGCACAGAAACCAGCGCATCTGCTCCGACACAGATCCTGTACGGCGATGCAAACCTGGATGGCCGTGTAGACATCACAGATTCAGTTGTTCTGAACAAGGCAGCAGCCGGTGCTGTACAGCTGAGCGACAGTGCAAGAGCAAATGCAGACTGCAACGCCGATGGTGTTCTTGGTTCTGAGGACGCAACAATTTTGATGCAGTTCCTGGTTAAGCTGATCGACCAGCTCCCGTATACGGAATAAACGACAATTCCATTTTTCATTTATATTCTTTCATAATGTAGAAAAGCGGTACAGCTCAAACTGTACCGCTTTTCTCATTTGCTTTTCCATTTACGGCTCAACTGGGATCGTATCGATCATATACACCAGAAACTGTTCCAGGATCAGGCTGTCTCTCATGTCGATTTTCCCGTCAGCACAGCAATCCATTGCCGCAATCTGTGATGCGTCCGCATGGAGAATTCCCAGCAGATACTGATTCAGCATCACCAGGTCATCAATGGTGCAATTGCCATCGCCGTTCACGTCCCCGATCAGACGATTTTCGAACGATTCGGGCGTTGTCGATGTTACAGCAGATGTTTTGGAAGATGCAGTGGTTGTTGTGGTGGTAGTCTGGGTCAGCGAAGTCGTTGTCAGTGCCGTTGTCATCACAGAGGATGTGGATGCAGTTCCCAGTTCCACAAATTCTCTGTTGAACTTCGCCGCATATGTCTGCGCCGTTGAGCCGGCATAGCCGGAGATCACTGTCTCCGTGGGAACGGATGTGGACGAGACAAAGGTACATCTTTTTGCATAAATTTCCAACAGCTGAAGCGCCTCGCAGTTTTCAAATGCTGCTGCACCGATACGGGAAACGGTGACCGGCAGCGTAATCTGTATCAAGGCGGTACAGTCCCGGAATGCGTGATACGCCACACGAGTCAGAGAAACCGGCATGGTCTCTCCACGGAGAATCACGCTTTGCAGAGAACTGCACCCCTCAAATGCACCCACGCCGTCTGCGCTATAGGAAATTTCCAGCAGCGTCTCCGGCAGCTTTACGGTTTGCAGGGTTGTATTCCCGGCAAAAGCCCCTTGGATCACCTGCACCGGAAGCCCGTTCACCTTTTCCGGAACAGTAACGCTTTCAGAATCTCCGGTGTATGCGGTCAGCGCTGCATACTTGTCGAACAGCCGGTAAGTATAATCACCGTCGAGATAGACCGTTCCGGGCTGCAAGTCATAATCTGCGTCCGGAACATCCGGCAGGTCGTAGAGGAATTCCCAGCTGCTTTTATCGTAGACATACGGAGAATGGTTCTGGGATAAGCTGGTCTCTCCGGCAGCAAAATACTTGCTGGTCTGCGCCGTATCGTCCCAGGTGGCATCGAAATAGTAGTAATAGCCGTCATCCATCTGTGCCATATTCCAGGCGTGACCGCCGCCGTTCCCCAACCCCACAATATAGAAGTTGGAGACCCCGGCTGCGTTTATCAGCAGCTGGAACGACTTGGCGTATCCCTCGCAGACTGCCGTGTGATACTGTGCATCAAACACGCCGGTTATGCTGTGGGAAGTCATGGAGTTATCCGGATCGCCGTTGGCATCATAGGCATATGTAATGGTGTCCACCAGCCAATCGTGGGCGATTCTCGCCTTTTCCAGGGCTGTTTCTCCGGCTTTGACTTTCGTTTCCACTGTCACGATCTGGTTTTCCAGAACCTTTCGCTCCGCCTGCCGCTCTGTGCCGTCGGTGCAGTTCTCTGCACAGGAAAGATAAACCATATCAATATAACTTTTCCCTGTCCAGAAATCATAATCCGTGCTGTACAGGAACGAACTGCCCAGAAAGAAATAAACAGGGTTGTCGTTCCGGAACATGGAGATCACTCTGACCACGTCTTCTTTATTCAGAGACTGGCTGCCGGTGTCCACTGCCACACAGCAATCCATGGTGCCTGTGGAATAGGAAACACTTTCCGCATCTGCGCTTCCCACGTAGAAGGTATGCGCCGCCTGTTTCATCGCATTGTACAGCTGTTTCTGTTCATCGCTCAGCGTATCGTACCCGGCGTGCGACGCATAGCGGTCCTCTGCATAAGCTGTCGCCGTGCTGTTGTCTGCCCCGTAAACGGGAATCCTTTCCGTCTGCGCCGCAGCTGCGTCGGCATCCAGCGGGATCCCCTGCATTTCCAACAGGTCTCCCGTTACATTTTCCCCGGACGCTGCCGCTCGGACAGAGGGCGATGCTGTTCCCGACAGGGCTGCGACAGCAAAAACTGCGGCACACAGCAATCCGGTGCATCTTTGTATTCTGTTTGTCTGCATCTTGGAATCTACACCTCCGTTTCAAGATTTTCCATCTTTTTTATTATACCATATTCACGAATTCCCTGTCAATCTTTTTGTGGATTTCTGTGAAATTTACCAATGCCTTTCAGCTTTTCTTTTCCACAAGTAATACCACATCGGTGGAAAAAGCGGCAGAGAAAACTGTTCCTCTGCCGCTTTTCGATTACTATTTCAACGATTTCCGGAACTCATCCTGCCATGAGCCTGCTCCGCAGCAAGCATAGGTCGAAACCATTCAGCGTTCCGTCAGTATACAGATCTCCTGCCTGCCAATCGGCAAGTCTGGTCTCGGGAACGCCCAGCAGCCACTTTTGCAGCAGCACCAGATCTGCCAGGTTTACCTTTCCGTCTGCGTTGATGTCACCGGAAATCGCAGGCGGTTCTGTGGCCGTTGCCGTTGTGGATACTGTTGTTGTATCCGTTGTTGCTGCAGTGGTCGATGTTGTCGTTGCCGCAGTCGTTGTTGTGGTCGTAGTGGTAGTTGTGGTTGTGGTTACTGTAGCGGTCTCTGTCTTTGCCTGCCATTTCTGACAGCTGCTGCCAGTCGGTTCCCACTGCTGTACATTAGCGCCGTTTGCCGTGGATGCGTCAGCCACTTCCACATAGCAGGCATCACCGGAGGCGTGGGTCAGAATGCAGTAGCTGCCGTCCAGGTTCTTGGTAAAGCGGAACAGCTGGGAGCTGTCCTTATTAGACCACGCCGCAATCGACAGGTTTCCGCCGTTTTTGCTGCCCTCTGCCTTCAGCGCATAGCCGCTGTCCTGCCGGGAGCGAATCCAGTAATAGTTTTCGGAGCCGAAAGCACGGAGTGTCCATTTCTGGCAGTCCAGCCCGTTGGATGCCCACTGCTGCACATTTGTGTTGTCTGCCATTTTTCCGCCGGCAATATCCATCACCAGACCGGAACCGGCATTTTCAAAAGTATAGATCACATCTGTGTCCATCGCACAGCCGGGATCTGCTGCCGGCTCTAAAATCCAGTTCTGACAGTCTGCGCCGTTGGTTTCCCACTGCTGTACATTGGCGCCGGAGGTCTTGGAGGCATCTTCCACCACTACCACAGAATTTCCGCCGGAAACAGCAGTTCGGATCTGGTAGCTGCCGTCTCCGTTTTTCGTCAGCATAAACTGCTGATTGCTGCCGCCGTTATACGTGTATATGTCGATATTCGTCCCGTTTGCCGTCTTTTTCCCGGCAACATCCAGCACATATGTGCCGCCGTCTCCTACTGCCGAAACCAAGTAGTAATACCCGTCTCCGGCACTGCACAGTTTCCAGATGTCATGAACCGATGTTCCGTCTGAACCCCACTGCTGCACGTTAGCGCTGTTCTTTGCCGCTGCACCTGCCACCTGCAAGTACAAGCCGGAGTTGACATTCCGGATGCGATAAGTGGAACCCTCTGCGAATGTTTCCGCCAGGGGTGCGCTGGGAGATTCGGTGTAGCCTGCACTCGGCACACCGGCAGCCGCATACCGGAGATACATCATATGGTTCCGGTCATTCTGGCAGCCGCTGTAGATTTCGCAATAGGTTTTTGCCGCATCTGCGGTACGGGAAATAGTGCTGTAGTTGGAAGTCGGCCGCCATGTGCAGTTCTGCGCATAGCCCTCAATGGTCGTCCGTTTGCAGTTCACTGACTTCGAACCAGTTTCTGCATATGAGCCGGGATAAGTCACCGTGTTCCAGTCGCAGATAACATTTCCTCCGTCCTCATAGTAGCAGTTTTCCGCAAAGATTTTCGATGCCGTGTGTACGGTATATGCCATGCTGAACGTTTTCACATAGTTGTTCAGCGAGTGGAAATAGCCGTAGCGCATCAGCCCCGGTCCACGGGTCAGCGTCTTTTCAAAGCGGTTGCTGATAATGGACATCCGGGGATAGTTGTTATAGGTTTTATAGGAGTTCTCATCATCTGCCGGATACCCCAGGATCACGCCGTATTCGTGAAGTCCAAAAGAGCAGTCCGAAACGGTGGTGTAGTCCGCATCATAGCAACACGCCAGGAATTTATCCCAGTCGGGCAAGCCGGTAGAGGCTGTGTTATAGTCGCTGTGTCCCACAAAGGTACAGTGGTCTACCCAGAGATTCTGACCCGAACCGAGGTATACCACAATGGAGTCATTGCCGTTGGACTCGGCATCGTGCTGTAACTCAAAGTTTTTCAGAATCAGATTGTTTCCCGTTCCGCTGTTGGAAGAGGTGCAGAACTGCACATTATACATGGTATGCGCCGCATAGCTGCCGATAATGGTCTTATTGCTGTGAACATAGATTCGTCCGTCCGGACAGTAGTTGCGTCCGGAGGAGTCCTTTTGCAGTGTGGTAACACTGAGGTTTGCCGTAACCACAATCGTATAAGGCGTATCAGAAGTGGCGTATTTCTTGAGGTCAGCAAAAGTGGAAACCTCCACGATCTCGCCGAACAGACCGCCGATATCCCCTGCCTTGATGTTGCCGGTATTGTCGTCAAAACAGTATCCGGCAAAGCCCTGCAAGCCATCGGCATTGAGCAGCCAGAGCTGGTTGTCTGCTCCGGTATATTTGGCAAGTGTCATGCCGGAAGTTCCCTGTGTCAAAGCAAGGGAAGTGTCGGAATAGTTCACGATCTTATAGTACAGATCATTGCCCAGATGATCCTGTGCCACAGGGACAACGTACCAATGCTGGGACTGGGCGGATTCACTGCCATACACGATCACATCGGTTCCAGCAGATACGTTGTAATTGCGTGGGGTCAAAAGCCGGCCGGACTGTGCATTCACCAGCTTGAAAAAGGTGCCGTTTGCGTCCTTTCCCACACGGTCAAACCGCCACGATGCAGACAGGTCACTGCCAAGCGTTTGCAGGGAAAGTGCTGCACCGTCAGACGTTCCGTTTTCCGTCAGAACCTTGGCATTGTCCTTGGCGGCAAGGTGCATCAGCTGCGCCGGATAATCCGTAGATATCGCCGCTGCCGACAAGACTGCCCCGTCCCACCGAAACAACGGCAGTATCCAGGCTGTCAGCAGAACCAGCGACAGGAGCAGCGCCTGCCGCACACGAACCCAATGTTTCATTTTTTCATACCTCCTTAAAATTCGGCATAGACTTCAAAAGAATATGCCAGCAACACGGATAAAACTATCAACCGCATTATACTACATTTTATTGAAATTGTCAAGATTTAGAGATGAAAAAACCACTTTCGAAAACGAAGTGGCTTTTCCTGTTATCTCTTAAAAATTGTTCCAATATCTGCATCCATACAAATTGCCTGCGGTCTGATCTGCTCCGGACAAAACGCCTCACCGAAATTCAAGCAGGCGTACACTGCTTTCGGGTTCTTCGCCGTCATCTGCCAGAATGGATACTTGATAATCGCCGGTGTGTTGTACCCTACGCCGAGTTCCAGAAACAAAATATGCAGATTTTCGTGTCTGCGGAGAAATTCCTCATACCGCTCTGCCGCACGATACCATCCCTCGTCCTGCACAAAGGTTTCATCTGCACGAAGATTCATGGTCATGGGTCTGCCGCATTTGGGACAGCGTGGAACTAATTCTGTTGGAATAAGCATATTTTCCTGCTCAGCGTACATTTTGCGGATAATATCCTCATTGTCATAGGTCTTCTGACAGCAAGGCTCTGAACATTGAAACAGTCCGTAATCACCCTGCGTGTAGAAAAGCCTGTGCTTGTCAAATTCGGCTTTCTGAAACTGGTGGTCTACATTGGTGGTCAGCACAAAGTAATCTTTGTCTTTCACAAGTTCAAACAATCTCTTGTAAACACCGTTGTCAACGTCCATGTAACGATTGATGTAAATGTATCTCGACCAGTACGCCCAATGTTCTTCCAGAGATTCAAATGGATAGAAACCGCCGGAATACATATCCCGAAAGTTGTATTTTTCAATGAAGTCCGAGAAATAGTTTTCAAAGCGTTCGCCGCTGTATGTAAAACCTGCCGCAGTGGAAAGCCCTGCACCTGCACCAATGACAATGGCATCGGCGGTTTCTATCTCATTTTTCAGACGGTCGGTCTCAGCCGAGCAGTCTCTGGTAGATGCGGAAGTCTTTTTCGGAAAAAACATTGCATATCACCTCAATTTCATGGGTTTTCAGAAATGTCCGGATGGTATCCACTGCAATTTCAGCGGCTTTCTCCTGGGGAAAACCGAACACACCTGTGGAAATACAGCAGAAAGCGATGCTCTTCACGCCGCTCTGCACCGCAAGTTCCAGACAGCTCTGATAGCAGCTTTTCAGCAGTTCGCAGTGCTTTTCGGTCAGCCTGCCCTGCACGATTGGTCCGACGGTGTGTATCACATAGTCGCATGGCAGATTGTAGGCAGGCGTGATTTTCGCTGTACCTGTCGGTTCTTCATGTCCTTGCAATTCCATCATCTCTGCGCATTTCAACCGCAGGCGAACCCCTGCAAAGGTATGGATACAGTTATCAATACAATTATGACAAGGATGATAGCATCCCGTCATTCCCGAATTCGCAGCATTGACAATTGCACCGCATTGCAGTGTGGTGATATCGCCTTTCCAGAGATAGATATGCTCCTCAACGGGCTGCAAATCGGCAACACTTGTGATGCCTTTCTGTGCCGTCAATCCTCGCAGAAATTCGTCCTCGGCTTTGAGATACTCTGCACTGGCTTTCCCTGCCGGACGAATGTTGACAAGACTGCGGTAAAGATGGAACTGCTCCGATTCATTTGTTGGAAAGACCAAATCATTCCATTCCGAATGTTCTGAAAGCAAATATGCAGTCAAGTATTTTAATTTCTCATTTTCCATGATCTTTTCCCTCTTTACAATCGCTCTATCGCTCCCACAGGACATTTTTCAAGGCAATTGCCGCAGTGCAGGCAGTTGTTCTGCCAAATCACTGCACTGCCCTTTGCCAGGTCGATGCAGTTTTGGGGACAGACTGTCAGACACGCTCCGCATCCACAGCATTCTGCGCCGACAAAATAGCCGTTTTGTACTGCTTTCGTTTCTCCAAAGGTAAAGCTGTCACGCTCGATCGGCTTTTTTGACAGATCAAACCATTCCCCTTTTCCAGCATAGATCTGAAAAACGGTCAGAGCCGCAGCACTTTCCGCAGTGGGGTAAATTTCGTGCATATACGGATTCTTCCGGAACAGCTACGGCAGCCGTTCCGCACCGACCTCAGTTACCTTTCCGCCAATGGAAAGCGCAGTGCTGGACATGGTATCTTCGCCTTTCACGCCTGTCAAAGCAATGTATTTCTGCCGCTTTAGGCGATGATAAAAATTCTTGCCCTTTGCCGTGAGAAAATACAGCCCATTTTCATCCCAATCCATGATATCAATGGCACAGGTGACCGGCAAGCCGTTTTCATCGACAGTCGCTGCGATCACAGAATGGATCTCATCCACCAAAAATGCAAAGTAATCTGTATATTTCATCGAAATTCCTCCACACGAACAGGGGCTGCCCGTTTTTTCGGACAGTCCCTGTGTTAAAAATGTTCTTTGAACGAAATCAAGCAAAGAAAAATCCTGCGGTCATATCCAGATAGTTTCCGCCGCTGTAGTTCGGATACTGTTTCTCTACCTCTGCCTTGAAGTCTGCCGCATCACTGCACTTCTCCGCAATGCCTTTCAGCGTTTCCAGATAGTCGATCTTGGTCTGCGCATCCTTCAGATCTTCCGGCGTGTAGTGGGAAGTCAGAATCAGATCATAGCCCTTTGCGATATAATCACGCAGCTGTGCAATGATAGCGTCAGCGTGACCTGCTCCGGCAACAATAGAGTGGCAGTCGTGACCGAGCATATGGGTGTAAACTGCATTGATCTCCGGTATCTCCACATCAAATGCCTCTGCGGTCTGATGAATGACAAAATCAATGCCGCCGATGTTGATTTTTCCCTCGCCGATCACGTTGGTGATCTGGTGTACGGAGTTATCAAAAATTGCTCCGAATGCGTTTGTGAAATTGGTGATAAGTGCCTTGCCGCCGCCGTTTTCGGAGTATTCCACAGCGTTCTGTGTGGCATACTTCGGCACATCCGGCAGGAACGCTGCACCGGCACCATGGTAGGCAACCAGCATTCCTGCAACCTCCACACCGTTCAGATAGGCTGTCAGTTCCTCGATATTATCGAAAAAGCAGGGCGATTCCAGAATGACTGCCTTGCCGGCTTTCTCCACAATGAAAACCTCATTGTCGATAAAATCGTTGGTTTTGTAAGCGTGCAGCTTAACAGTTCCAAAATCGTAGACGTTCACTTCACCCTTGGCAAGCTTAACTGCGGTAAATGTATTCTTATTCATGATAAATTCCTCCTGAAAGTTTTTTGGATTGTTTTTCAGAAGAACAAGCGCTTGATCTCTTTCTGTGATTCTATGATACCACATATTCCTGCACTTGAAAAGTACGCACTTTTTTGTAAGGTAGTTACCAGGAGGTAACTCTTGCGGAAAATCGATCTTTTTTCCGTGTAAATTTATTTGTAAATAATTTATGAATCCTAAAAATGTTGCAATTTTCGGTGCAATATGCTATAATAAATACAGTATTTTACAAGAAATCATTGAGGTGATCGTATGCTGAAAAAAGAAGAACTGCCGGATTGCCCTGTGGCAACCACAGTACAGCTCATCGGCAACAAGTGGAAGCTGCTGATCCTGCGTAATCTGCGAATGCGTCCGTGGCGTTTTAACGAATTGCAAAAATCTCTGGAGGGGATTAGTCAGAAAGTGCTGACAGAAAGCCTGCGTTCCATGGAAGCAGATGGGATCATTGTCCGCACGGTTTATGCAGAAGTTCCGCCGAGAGTGGAGTATTCCCTCAGCGAACTGGGGGAAACCATGCGTCCGATCCTGGATGCGATGGAACAGTGGGGCAATAACTACAAGTCGACGTTTCATTGAGAAAATGCCTGGGGTGATATCCCCGGCTTTTTAGCGGAAAACAGGTTGAAAGAATCGCTTTTTATAGTGGGAAAATAGGGATTTACGGAGGCGGGCATGAAAAATAAGATCTTATATTGCATCAATTTTATTTGGACAAGTTTCGTTGCATTTTCATTTCCGATATGCTTTACTTGGATCTATCTGGACATAACCGGTCATTCAAAGGGCTATGGCTATGATTTAGGGTCAGAAAAAGATATTTCTATTATGGTCGGCTGTGTTGAACTTCTCTTTTGGCTTGCGCTTGCATTACCCTCAAACATTTATATCTTTCGGAAAACATTAAAGAAAGGCAAGGCATACTTGCTGATACCTATTGCATTGTACATTATCCTTGCTGTGATTTGCTTGCAAATCACATTTGGCGGATGGTCCGCATACGCAAAAGAAGTGTTTAACTTATAAGCAACGCTGTGTGTTATGCTAAAAAGATGTGCAGCACTACGATAAAAGAAAACGAGGGAGATACCATATCGGTATCTCCCTCTATATTTTCACAGTGCCTGCCAATCAAAAAACAAGCAAGCCAATATGATATACAACGCAGGCAATCAGCAGTGCCGCAAGTGTATAGAACACGCCGATTTTGAATGTCCATTTTACGGAGTGGGTTTCTCTTGCCGTTGCAGCCAGAGCGCTGACGCAGGGCATATTAAAGCTAATGGCGAATATGAAGGCAAGTCCCTCTGCTTTGGTGAAATTGGCAGACAGAATTTCGGAAATGCCGGCTGCGGCAGTACCGGAAACCTTAGCCCCAAACGTGGAGCTTACCAGACTTCCGCCTGCGCCATAGAGGGTATTCAGAACACCGAGAAGGGATTCTTTGGAGATCGCCGACGCACAGAATGCCAGAAACGCCTGCCATTTCAGACCGAAGAACATGGTTACCGGTTCGATCCAGACACCGATTTTGCAAAGGATGCTGTTTTCTGCATTGCCGCCGAAGCCATAGGTCAGCACGAAAAAGACGATGGATACCAGCGAAATGACACGCAGCGCACGCAGGAAAATATCAAGGGTACGCTGAAATGTGACATACATCGTATTGCGGAACGCCGGCTTATGATATGGTGGAAGTTCCATAATGAGTCCCACACGTTCCTTTTTGGGTGCGAGAGAATTGCCGAAAATTTTATAGACGATCCACATCATCAGGAACATGAACAGGAAGATCGACACAATGACCAGGAATCCTCCGGTGCTGCCGAACAGTGCAATGGCAATCGTAGGCACTACGGAAAGCGTCGCCGCACAGGGTACTGCCCAGCTCATGGCAATTGCCAACACACGCTGTCCCCAGTTGTCTACCACACGAGTTCCGGTTGTACCTGCAATGGTACAGCCCAGCCCCATGAAAAATGGCATAATGGTTTTGCCCTGCAAGCCTACCTTGGACATGGTGTGGTCAAACAAAAAGGAGATCCGGGCAAGATATCCTGTTTCTTCCATCAGATTAAAGCCCAGCGTGATGCCCAGCACAAACGATGCCATCATCAATGCAAAATACAGCACATTGACCAATACATCGCAGATAAGAGAAATGAGCAGCGGATGAACGGAAATGTGTTCCATTCCGGTGCGCAGAACGCCGCTGAGCGATGTCAGCACCGCCGATGCGATACCTCCAACGACACCGGCAAAGAGCATTGCCAGAAGAAAAATCACCAGGATGATGCCGAATGCCATCAGCTTGCCACGCACCGGCGAAAGTGCCAGACGGTCAAACTTACTGAACGCTTGATCTGCACGTTTCTGTGCAGTCACAACCCCATCCAGCAGCGCATCAATATAAGCCATCTTTTCTTCGGCAGAGGTCATGGTCTCCCCTGCAATGACATTCTTCTGCGCCAGAGCCGCTTGTATGGTTTCGTAAAGAGAACGGTAGTCCTTCTTACGAATGGCAGACATAGGAACTACCGGGATCCCCTGTTTTCGGGACAATTCATCCGTGTTGACGGTAACGCCCTGTCCCTTTGCCACGTCCATCATGTTGAGTACCAGAACCGCAGGAACTTTCGTTCCGACAAAATCTGCCAGCATATAGAGACTGCGCCTAAGCTGCGAGGCATCCGCCATCACAAGCACCAGATCGGAATTTCCGGCGGTGATATAATCCCGGGTGATAACTTCTTCATCCGAACCGGCAGAGAGCGAATAGCTGCCCGGCAGGTCTGCCAGGATCATTCGCTGACCATTCCACCGGCATTCCCCTTCCTTGCGGTCTACCGTCTTTCCGGGCCAGTTTCCCACGTGCTGGTGCGAACCGGTCATCATATTAAAAATGGTAGACTTTCCGGAGTTGGGCTGTCCCAACAGGGCAATTACCGGCGTTTTGTCATCCTTTCGATAGAAACGGCTGCTGTCCTTCGGATGACACGTTTTCTCAGACGCACAGGCTTCACAACGACTCATTGCGCAGCACCTCCCACCATGATTTTTTTGCTTTCTTCCCGTCCGATCGTAATCAATGTATCCCGTGCAAAGAGCAGCACGGGCTGTTTCTTATGATTTTGACATATTTCAATCATGCTGCCGCAGAGCAACCCCATCGATGACAGACGATTGACCAGACGGCTTTCTTCTTTGATCTCCAAAATGCAATACCGGCTGCCGGGGGTTGCATCGGAAAGTGTGACTGCATTCATAACATTGTCTCCTAATCCAAATAATATGTAGTTAGTAAAATCTAACCAGCTGCAATTATAGCAGAAATTCCGGGAATTGTAAAATCCATTCGTGTATTTTAAGCCCGTTTAGCAGGAAAATTTGTTTTATCTCTTGCGATTCGGCACTGTTTGCTGGTATAATAAAACTATGGATACAAAAAATCAGCACTTCACGATTCAAAAAGGAAATGAAGGTCTACTGCACTTCTATACACTGGCACCCGGTATCCGCATTTCGTTCAACGAGATCCACACAAGCAGCTGGGAAAAAGGAGACAGCTCTCTCTACGGCGAACGAATGCTGATTCTGAATTTCTGCGTTCACGGTCGGTGCGACGCCTCTCTTGCGCAGAACCGCTACGCCATTGTGAAAGAAAATCAAGTCTGCCTCAGCACCATTCTGCCAACAAAGGATTTCTATTATCCCGGAAGGCTGTATGAGGGCATCCAGTTCTATCTGGATCTGGACATTCTGCATCAGGAAAACGGACAGGACTTTCTCTCACAAATGGGCGTTCCGCCGGAGCAGACCGCAGCAATGTTCTGCGAAAAGAACGGGATCTATCTGCATCGGATGAACGATGCACTGCTCGCACTAGTCAGAGAGGCATGGGCAGGGAAAGATGAACCGGAGCTGGGGATGCTGCGGTATTTCACGGTACGTCTCCTGCACGAACTGCTGTCTATGCCCACCGAAAGCGAACCGGATATCTATTTCACACGGTCACAAATTGCAATTGTCAAAGATGCTGAGGCTTTGATTTTAAGCGACTTGAGCAAGCGGATCACCGCAAAGGAACTGGCAGACCGATTCGGCGTCAGTGAAAGCAGTTTCAAGTTCTACGTAAAAGGAATCCTCGGTGAAAGCTATCTCAGCTATTTCAGAAAGAAACGCATGGAAAAAGCAGCGGAACTTCTGGAATCTACAACAATGAAGGTCATTGAGGTTGCCAATGCAGTGGGCTATGAGAACCAAGGTAAATTCGCCAAGGTATTTGCAGAAACATATGGTGTGCCGCCGCTGGAGTTCCGACGGCTGTCGAAGTGAATGCCGTTTTCCTTAGAGCTTTATCGGAAGTTTTCGTAGCAGATGCCCCGGTTTGTCTGAGATACTGCGCTGCACAAGGAATGCACCAAAAATAATTTCTCTCTGATTTGCATTTTCCGCAATTTTGTGTTATACTATTTTTCATCATATCCTTGAAAGGAGCCTGCAAATGTGTACAGCTGCAACTTATCAGACCAGTGACTTCTATTTTGGCAGAACCTTAGATTATGAAAGTTCTTACGGCGAGGAGATCGTCATTCTTCCACGAAAGTACAAGCTGCCGTTTCTGCATATGGGCGTATCAGAACAGCACTATGCAATCATCGGAACAGCACACATCGCCAATGGATATCCGCTTTTTTACGATGCCGTCAACGAAAAAGGACTTTGTATGGCAGGGCTGAACTTTGTGGGAAACGCCTGCTATGCTGCCCGGACTGCGGATGATTCGGACAATGTGGCACAATACGAATTTATCCCATGGATTCTCAGCCAGTGCGCCGACACAGCCGAGGCAAGAGCGTTTATCCAACGGCTCAATCTCCTGGACACGCCGTTCCATGCGCAGATGCCGGCGGCGCAGCTGCACTGGATCATCGCAGACAAAAACCAAACCATTACGGTGGAATCCATGGCAGACGGAATTCATGTTTATGAAAACCCTGCCGGCGTGCTGACGAACAATCCGCCTTTTCCGGAGCAGATGTTCCGGCTCAACGACTATATGCACCTTTCCCCGAAACAGCCCCAAAACCATTTTTCAACGGAGCTTCCGCTGAGATCCTACAGCAGGGGAATGGGCGCACTGGGTCTCCCCGGCGACCTTTCCTCCCAGTCTCGCTTTGTGCGTGCCGCTTTTGTCCGGGCAAATTCTGTTTCCGGCAATTCTGAAACGGAAAGCGTCAGCCAGTTTTTCCACATTCTCGGCGCAGTGGATCAGCAGCGTGGCTGCTGCGAAGTCAAAGACGGACAGTATGAGATTACCATTTACACCTCCTGCTGCAATGCAGATAAGGGCATCTATTACTACACCACCTATAACAATCACCAGATCTCTGCGGTCCATATGCACCACGAAAACCTGGACAGCAGTCAGCTTGTCTGCTGTCCCATGCAGACAAAGGAACAGATCTGCCACCAGAACTGAAAGGAGGCGGCACACCGCATATGTCAAAGGTAACCAAACGTGCGCTGGAGCAGTCACTGAAAAATCTGCTGCTGAAAAAGCCGCTGACCAAAATCACCATCGGGGACATCACAGAGGACTGCGGCATCAACCGCATGACTTTTTACTATCACTTCAAAGATATTTACGATCTTGTGGAATGGGCGTGCCTGGAGGATGCACGGCGTGCGCTGGATGAGAAAAAGACTTATGACACCTGGCAGCAGGGACTTTTGCAGATCTTTGCGGCAGTCCAGGAAAACAAACCGTTTATCTTGAATGTCTACCGCTGTGTCCATCGGGAACAGGTGGAGAAATATCTTCAGCCGCTGGTGGATCAGCTGCTGCTGGACGTTATTGAAGAAGAATCTTCCGGCATGATGATCCGGGAAGAGGACAAGCAGTTCATCGCCAAGGTCTACGCCTATATTTTTATTGGCATCATGCTGGACTGGATCAAGGATGATATGCGGGAATCGCCGCAGGAAATTGTAGTACGGCTTGGGAAATTGCTGCAAGGTTCGATCTCTGCGGCAATTGCAAGATTCCGGCTTTGAGCATTGCCGCTTTAGCGCTGTTTTTATCATTGCTGCATTTTTGATGGATTTTTTTACACTTTCCGGCTCTGTGATAAATTTTTTATCACAGAGCCTTTTTTGCTGATTGTGGATTCTGAAAATTCGGGTATAATAGAATCATAAGAACACAACCAGCATAAAACGGATATCGTTTTATGAAAATCCAATTTCAAGCTCTGACGTAAGGAGGCATCGTTATGTATTATTCCGCAGGAACTTATGAATCATTTGCACACCCCGAAAAGCCGAAGGACGTGGACAAAAAGTCGGCTTATATCATCGGTACCGGTCTCGCCGGTCTTACCGCAGCCTTTTATCTGGTTCGTGACGGTCAGATGAAAGGCGAACACATTCACTTGCTGGAAAAGCTGGAACTTGCCGGCGGCAGCTGTGACGGACGCAAGGACATCACAAAAGGATTCTTCATGCGTGGCGGCAGAGAAATGGACAACCATTTCGAAGTCATGTGGGATACATTCCGGGATGTTCCTTCCATCGAAACGCCCAACGTCTCTGTGCTGGACGAATATTACTGGCTGAACAAGCACGACCCCAACTATTCCCTCTGCCGTGCCTCCATGGACCGTGGCAAGGATGCGCACACCGACAAGAAGTTTGCGCTGGACAAGGAATCGGCGCTGGCGCTTTCCAAGCTGTTTCTGACACCGGAAAAAGATCTGGAGGACAAGAAGATCTCCGACGTTCTGCCGGATTCGTTCTGGGAGACCAACTTCTGGCTGTACTGGCAGACCATGTTTGCATTTCAGCGCTGGTCCAGTGCGTTGGAAATGAAACGGTATCTGTGCCGCTATGTCCACCATATCGACGGACTGCCGGACTTCAGCGCACTGCGTTTCACCAAATACAATCAGTATGAGAGCATGATCCTGCCGCTGGTAAAATATCTGGAGTCCCACGGGGTCCGGATCGAATACGGCATGGATGTCAGAAATGTGATCATTGAAACGGTCGGCAGCAAGAAGGTTGCCAAGCAGATCGTATACCGCAAGGACGGCAGAGAACAGACCATTGATCTGATCGAGGACGATCTGGTCTTTATCACCAACGGCTGCTGTACAGACACTTCCTGCTACGGCGACCAAACCCATGCGCCGGATCTGTCCCATCTGAAAAACGGATACGGGGAATCATGGGATTTGTGGAAAGCCATTGCATCACAGGCAGAACACGGCGAATACGGCAAACCGGAAGTCTTTTGCAGCGATATTGACGCTACAAACTGGATGAGTGCAACTGTCGCCACCTCGGACAAGGAGATCATCCAGCACATTATCGACGTCTGCAAGCGTGACCCACGCACCGGAAAAGTTACGACCGGCGGTATCGTCACCGTCAAGGACAGCACAGAGAACTGGTATCTCTCCTGGACCATCAACCGCCAGCCGCAGTTCAAATCCCAGGACAAAAACATGGTTCTGGTATGGCTGTATTCTCTGAACACCAACAAGCCGGGAAACTATGTGAAAAAAGCCATGCGGAACTGCACCGGCGAAGAGGTCTGCCGGGAATGGCTCTATCACATCGGCGTACCGGAAGAGAAAATTGACGATCTGGCAAAGAACGCCTGCAATACGACCACCTGCTTTATGCCGTATATCAATGCGTTTTTCCAGCCGAGAAAAGAATCCGATCGTCCCCGTGTCGTTCCGGACGGCGCCGTTAACTTTGCCTTTATCGGACAGTTTGCCGAAACACCTCGTGACACGATCTTCACCACGGAATATTCCATGCGTACTGGTATGGAATCCGTTTACACCCTGCTGGACATTGACCGTGGCGTACCGGAAGTCTGGGGCAGCAAGTACGATGTACGGGAACTGCTGCGTGCCTGCTATTACGCCATCGACAAAAAACCGCTCACAGACGAAAATCTTTCCTTTGTGGAAAAGAAACTGCTCAAAATCGTACTGAAAAAAGTCAAGGGAACGGATATTGAAATACTGCTGAAAAACAGCGGCTTGATCGAATAAGCCTGTTCGCTGCAATCAAAAATGAACCAGCCCGGAATTCCAGTTACAGAATTCCGGGCTGGTTTTGTTTGTATGCAGTGAAACCGGATATTGCAGATTGACAGCTGTTCCCGATTCCATTATAATAAAGATAATCAGAATCGTAAAACAGGAGATTTTCATAATGGAAAAAACGCCATTTCCAAACAGCTTTGATCTTATCGCACTATACGGCAGAAATACAGGTTATTCCGACGAGAGCGATGATTGCAGAATATACCATCTGAACAATGAAACCGGCGCAGGAACGATCACGATCTATCACGTTTTTCAGGGCATCCAGGCTGCGTTCAACGATATTCACATGGCGTACTGCAATTTACAGCAGAACACTGCATCAAACATGATCGAGATCAACCACTGCACAGAAGGTAGATTTGAGTGCGATGCCGGCGAACAGCTGTGCTGCTACATGGCACCCGGAGATATGGCTGTCAAAAGTTCCTGTACCTGCTCCGAAAATGCCTGCTTTCCCACAAGGCATTATCACGGAATCAGCATCTTTATAGAACCCAACCGTTTTTCTGAGGAACTTCTTGCCATCCTGAAAATGCTGTCTGTGGATTTTGACAAAATCCACGCAATGGTATCCAACCAAAACCAGATCCTAATCCTGCGAAAAAATGAAACCGCTTCCCATATTTTTTCGGAACTATACACCGTCAGAGAGACGCACCGGGCAGGTTATCTCAAGCTAAAAGTGCTGGAATTGCTCTTGTTTCTGACGGATACGAAATGCACAGTGTCCAATCAGACGGAACACTACTTCGACCGCCAAAGCGTCTCTCTGATCAAATCCATTCATGACTTTATGATCTCCGATATTCAAAAGCACTATACCATTCCGGAACTTGCAGAAAGATTCCGCATTGCGCCGACAACGCTGAAGAAAAACTTTTCGGACATCTACGGCTCTTCCGTATATGCGTACCTCAAAACCTACCGCATCCAGGAATCGCAGAAGATGCTGCTCCGCACGGAGCTTTCCATTGCGGAAATCGCCAATGCGGTAGGCTATGAGAATCCGGCAAAGTTTTCCGCAGCCTTCCAGAAAGAATGCGGCATGACACCCTCTGCATTCCGGAAATATGTCAGAAACCGTGTGGAGCATGACTGACTTGTCCGTTTGGATAGAAATTGTCCAAACAGGTATTGCAGCTGCCAGTTCTCCATGGTATAATTTCATGTGTTAGTTTTCACTAACTAAGTGAGAGAAAAAGGAGAAGATCACATGGATTTCAAAAAGTTATTATGTGCGGCTGCATCCCTGGCGATGGCAGCATCTATTTTTACCGGCTGCGGAAAAAGCGAAGAGAGTTCGGTCTCCAAGGCTGAAAACTCTGCCGCATCTGAGAGCGCATCGGATGAAAACGCAGAGGCTGCGGAGAAACTGCTCACCGATCTGAACGGCACTTATCGTGAACTGTGGCCGGTTATTCTGGCAGACGACTACCGCCAGACTTGGCTGGATGACAGCGCAAAGCTGGTCGGCGAGGAAAACGCCGAAGGTGCATTTGAAAAGATGTCCTCTATGGTGACCGGTACTGTGATCGGCGAAGATGCCGTAAAGAAATATGCGGACGGAAACATGGCGTACTGCTGCGACTTCACACAGGATGTAGACACATTCACATTTGATGGCTCCACCATTTCCGGCAAGGATGCAGACGGCAGCGAACTGTTCGAACATACCTATCACTATATCGGCATGGAGGACATCAGAGGGCTGTACATCTATGAAAGCGATGATGCAGATTCCGGCGAGTTCACCTACTTCTGCATGGCTCCCGATACCATGGCGACCACATGGCACATCGAGTTCCGCTACGGCAGCGATCTGGATGCACTGAAACAGTATGACGCCGGTGAATATGCGTACTGGCTGGCATCGGGCATTTCTGTGGATTACACTGCGGATGATGTCAGCAACTGCATTGAACTTTTCTGTACGGAGAATCTTTCGGAGTGATAATGCCCTAGCATTCCGGACAAAAAATACCATACCGGGAAAACGATTGTTTCCGGTATGGTATTTTTTGGTTTGGATTTGAAGTGCCGAGTCATATCTGCTCCAGATCCCTGTATGCTTCTAGCGCAGGACTTTTATCGCCCACGTACCAGTAGTCACAGCAATCGCCGCCAAGCGCCTCTGTCCGGGTACGGATCAGACGGGCGTGCATGACCTCAGCGAGATAGTGGTCTGTCCTGCAAAGGTACGGCAAGAGTTCTTCGTAGCCGTGTTCCTTTGCGTGTTTGGCAATCGGACAACCGATAAGGTAAAAGCAAAAGCCCTCGGTGCGGTGGTCGGGGTTGATTACAACACGCCAGCTGTCCATCCATTCGCCCCGTGCCTGGTGTGCCTTCTGCATTTTGTTATATTTCACATATGTCTTTTCAAACAGCTTATACGGCCACTTCTGCCGGTTGCCGTCAACAAATTTTCCGAGGAATTTCATTTTGTCTACGGCACGGCGTTTGATCTCAAGCAGCGCCTCGCCGTCAAGTTTGTGTTCGCTCGCCTCATAAAATGCAAGGATCGTAAACCAATCCAGCATATTGGCTGCCATCATATTTTTCCCCAGATCGGGCATATCTTTCATAAATGCAAGGTAGCATTCTTCGGCTTTCGCAAAAATCTGCTCAGCATCATTCGGGTATTTTTCCCGGCAATATTGCTCATATGGCTTTGCATATGACGACTTCGCATAGACTCTTTTCATGGCAGTATCCCCTGCTTTCTTTCAAAAAATCAACGTAATGATCCCGCCCACAACTGCTGCTCCGGCAAACCAGATGAGCGCCATGATGCTCCTTTTTATCAACACCTGCCGCCAGGTCTGCACAAACGGCATATCTTCCAGCCCCGGCAGCACCCAGAACCGGCTGTGTCCCACCCATAGCTTGTCGATCACAACGCCGTCATAAATATTCATCACTTCGAGAAACAGCAGTGCCTGCCAGTACGCTGTGCCAAAAGCAGAAACACCATTCCACACACCAATAATCAATACAAGTGCAATAAACATCACCAGGCAGAACACCGTCATGAACCATTTTCGTTTTCGGCTCACAGTCTCCCGGTCGGTCATTCCCAATGCAATGGCACGATCCTGTACCTCTTTGGGATAGAAATACAGCCCATTGATCGCTCCGCCGATTACGAAAAGCTTTACCATTACGGTGAACAGCAAACAATAGAGCAGCAATTGCAGGATAATCATGGTCTTTTCCTCCTCTGTTTGTGTCCCGAAATGTGCTTATTCGCTCATTTCGCTTAGAAAATTGCGAATCGTTCTTACATAATCGTCTGCTTTCAGCACGGTGGAAAGATGCCCGCCGGAAACATAGACGATTTTCGGATCGTGCATCAGCTTGATAAGATCTTCCTGCATTTTTCCGGAAAAAAAGTCCTGATTCGGCAGGATCAGAAGAATTTTACCCTGGACCGCCGCAAAATCTGACGCTGTCACAGGAATCTGATTCATCAGGTCGGCGAGAAGTCCTGAGATATGTACATCCTTTTCCTGCTGATAATCCCGGAAGATCGTATCGAACATATCCTGCGCATAGGCGACCTCTTCTGCGCTTTCGTTGCGGATGTGGCTCATTCCCAGCTTAATAAGTTTCGGTTTCATCTTCTCATAATTGCAGCGTTTCAGATACCACAGCATCAGCGGCGCAAAACGGTACTTTCTTTTCAGACTCTTGAGCGTATTGGCATCCATGCCGCCTGTTGAAATCAAGATCAGACCGCCGACCTCATCGGGATACTTTTGCGTGTAGATCTGTGCGACCATGCCGCCGTCGCTTGCACCAATAAAAATGGGATCTTTGATGCCGAACTTCTGAAAGAATGCGTGCATTCCAACAACCAGTTCCTGATTGGTGCGCAGTTCCTGAGGATAGTCAAACAGAAGAACACGGCAGACGTCGGACAGCCCGTCCACGTAATCCATCCACATTCCCAGCGTATTCATTCCGCCGTTTAAGAATACGAGTGTTTTCCCATCCGTTTTTCCGCTTAGAATATAGCGAAACTGTGCGCCGTCAACGGTGACGTTCTCGCAGGGATGCGCTGTTGTAAACGATTGAATTTTTTCGGAATATAATAGCATTGCTTTTCTCCTTTTATTTTGTATTTCTGCATTTTTCTTCCGGTTCCTAGGGGTTGTTTGAAAAATAGCGATGTTTGGAAAAATGCATAGAAATTACTGTATGTTAGGAGAGAATCCGCAGGCAGGCTATCGCCTGGCAAGGATTTTCGACGACACAGACAGTGATTTATGGGCGTTTTGACAAATGTACGGATTTTTCAAACAACCCCTAAGAATCCGGATATTTTATCAGATCATAAAGGACGCCGTATTCGCCAAAACGGCGTGTACCGGCAAGTTCCATACCGAGGTGGATATACTTATCACACTTGGAGCGTGCGTCGGTATCAAGGATCACCGGCACGCTGAGTCTGTTGCCCTCAGAAAATGCCATATCCATCACTTTCCGCATATACCCCTGTCCCTGGTACGGTTCTCTCACACAAACCAGACCCACATAGATATAGGGTTTCTTTGCTTTGTCAAGCTGTTTGCCCAGCCCCGAACCGCCTTTTGACATGATACGTGTGAAACGAAGCAGTTCTCTGAAATTCATAGAGCCGAGCAAGCCCTTTGCCAGAGGCAGTACAGCTTTCAGACTGGCATTTTTCTGCCCGGGAAGTTTGTACGCAATATATCCCTCGCCGTTTTCACCCACGGTGTAGAGCATTCCGCTTTGCAGTGCCATGCGCACATAACCGCAGATAAATGATGCAACAGCGTCCCGGCTTGGGAATGCGTCGATCAATCCATGTTCCGTGCCGTAGTCATAGTAGCCGAAAGCGTGTCCAATGTCCCTAATAATACTTTCCTCTAATTCTGTTACCTTCTTCATTCCGCTTTTTCCTTTTCTTCTTTTTGCAGGACTGCCGCTTTATTTTTTCAGGATTTCCGTTATCTTGGCAAAATCCTCTTTTGCCTCCTTGAAATAAGAACTTCGTCTTTCGCACCGGATAGCTTATAGATACTGCGCAGCAACGATGCGAAAATGCTCATATGGATTTCCCCTTTTCAAGAACAGCGATCTTGTTGGAAATATTGCGCACAAACGGAATTTTTCCAAGCAGCTTATAGATGGGCATAAACACCGCCATGCCTTCGGTCAGAGCGTGTTCTTCGACAAATTGGAAATCCGGCAAGAGTGCTGCGAGCGCCTTGCCGTCCTTTATGCCCCATGTGAATTTCGCACGGCTGCCCTCGATGGATTTTTCCTTGAATCGTTTTGCAACAGCCGGATTCATGATCTCAACCAGCACAGCAGCTTTCGGGAATCGCTTGGAAATCACTGCAAAAATCCGCTTGACATCTGCCTCAGACAGGTACATGGTCAGTCCCTCAATGATGACCAGTGCCGGCACATCCTGTTCTGCAATTTTGCTGCCCCAATCGTCCATGGCAGACATAGCAATCTGTGAGATCATACCGCTTTCCGGCAGCAGTTTTTCCCGAACAGCCATGGTCTGCGGCAAGTCCAGGTTGTACCAGTGAGAAAACCCACGCATCCGATAGCATCGGGTATCCAGTCCGCAGGCTATGTTGACTACCACTGCACCGGAATTTTTGGCGAGCCACGCCCCCACCAACCGATCGAGTACCAGTGTGCGTGCAATCACACCGCTGCGCATAGCAGTATCCTTGTCTGCGAGGGAAAAATCGTAGTCCAGTTCGTCGATGATCTCCAACGCTTTTTTGTCTTGAATGACACCACGGCCTGTGCTTTCTTTGGCACGGGCGTATACCGTTTGCAGCATCGTTTCCGGCACACCGGAAAGTTTTATCTTTTCAGCCATATCTGTTCAGCACTCCTCTTCCATTTTCGCTAGTTAGAAATCGCTAACCAAGGAAACCTAAAAAAGCTGCCTAACGGCAGCTTTTGCTTTTTATGGATTGTTAAAGCGTCCAAAAGCATCGTTTTCCCGTTTTATGGATTTCTGTTATTTCTATTATATCACAGCTTTCGTGGAATTACAATAGAAAAATGAAAGATACGGGTTTTACAGTCTTTTGAGAGACACTTTTGCATACCGGCATACGGTACATTCTAAAGCCTTGTCCGCTTTCCGATGCTGCATCCTTCCGGCGTAAAAACACACCATAAGCGATTTTGGGATGAGCGGAACAGTTTCATCCCAACTTGGAACAGCTGTTTTGAGAAGCACAGATTCGCTTAGATGCTGCATCATTTCAAACCGGAAGGATACAGCATCTACATTTTGTAGATGC
>ERZ772870.13-NODE-13-length-199270-cov-24.645012_pt1 | contig 199270 bp, 180 predicted proteins | sample MGYA00511376_ERZ772870 | MGnify/ENA primary metagenome ERZ772870 (study PRJEB29015, sample SAMEA2737719) | human gut metagenome | biome: human gut; feature: human-associated habitat; material: faeces | place: China | collected 2012 ... | reverse complement strand
GCTACGGGCGCGTCGAGCAGACGATGGCTCCGGGCGAATTCGCCGTGCGCGGCGGCATCGTCGACATCTTTCCGATGGGCGCCGAAGCCCCGCTTCGTCTAGACCTCTTTGACGACGAGATAGACGCGATCCGCAGTTTCGATCCCGACTCGCAGCGCAGCACCGGAAACGTTGATCGCGTGCGCATTCTGCCCGGTCACGAATTTGCTTTCGACGAAGAATCCCGCAATCGGTTCCGTGCCGCCTGGCGCGCAGCTTTCCCGGGCGACCCCAACAAGTGCCCGGTGTACGTTGACGTGGGCTCGGGGATCTGCTCTCCGGGCATCGAATACTATCTGCCCCTCTTTTTCGAGTCGACGGGAACGCTTGCCGATTATCTTCCGGACAATGCGCTATTCATCACTTTGGGTGAAACGCGAGACGCCATCGACGCCTTCATGCGTCAAACGCAGGAGCGCTACAAGTTTCTCTCGCACGATGCGCAAAGACCGGCGCTTGCCCCCGAAAAGCTCTTTGACAAGGCTGACGACTTTTTCGATGCCATTGCGCCCTTCGGCCGCATTTCTCTCAAAGCCCCCGAAACAGGCATCGATACACCGCTTACGATCGAGCGATCGGCTAAGGATCCAGCCGCCAAGTTGAAGGACTTCATCGCAAAGTGCCGCATTGAGAAAAAACGCATTCTTATCGTCGCAACAGGCTCGGGTCGTGCGGCGCGTCTGCAGGAACTGCTGCGCGACGGCAGCCAGTTTGGTGTCCGCTTATCTTACAAAGAACAGCCAAGCCCGGACGGACTGGCACAGGCATTTATTATCGGTGAAGAATTTATCGGTGATGACAGTGTTGCCATGGTACTCGGCGATAACATTTTTGCCGGACACGGTTTAAAGAAACGTTTAAAAGCCGCGATTGAAAATGCCGAAAGCGGCAGAGGTGCCACCGTTTTTGGCTACTACGTAGACGACCCGGAGCGGTTCGGTATTGTAGAATTTGACAAAAATGGCAAAGCCGTATCCATTGAAGAAAAACCGGCAAAGCCAAAGAGCAATTACTGTGTTACCGGCCTGTATTTTTATGACAACCGCGTTGTTAAATACGCTAAAAATTTAAAGCCAAGTGCGCGCGGCGAACTTGAAATTACTGATTTAAACCGAATTTATCTGGAAGAAAACCAGTTAAATGTCGAGCTTTTAGGACAGGGTTTTACATGGCTGGATACCGGAACGCACGAAAGCCTTGTCGAAGCTACCAATTTTGTAAAAACAATTGAACAGCACCAGCACAGAAAGATTGCCTGCCTTGAAGAAATCGCTTATTTAAACGGCTGGATTTCAAAGGAAGATGTATTAAAGGTTTATGAACTGTTAAAGAAAAACCAGTACGGACAGTATTTAAAAGATGTCTTAGACGGCAAATATATGGATGTACTGCACTAAAGGAGGATTTATGACTATTATTGTAACCGGCGGTGCCGGATTTATCGGAAGCAACTTTATTTTTCATATGTTAAACAAATACCCGGATTACAGGATTGTCTGCTTAGACTGCCTAACCTATGCCGGAAATTTATCAACGTTAGAGCCTGTTATGGACAACCCGAATTTCCGTTTTGTAAAGGAAAGCATTACGGACCGTGAGGCCGTTTACCGTCTTTTTGAAGAAGAAAAGCCGGATATCGTTGTCAACTTCGCCGCTGAAAGCCATGTTGACCGCTCTATTGAAAACCCGGAAATCTTTCTGGATACGAATATCAAAGGTACTGCCGTTTTAATGGACGCCTGCCGCAAATACGGCATTACACGTTATCATCAGGTTTCTACCGATGAAGTATACGGCGACCTGCCGCTTGACAGACCGGATTTATTCTTCACGGAAGAAACGCCGATTCACACCAGCAGTCCTTACAGTTCCTCAAAGGCCGGTGCGGATTTACTGGTGCTTGCCTACCACAGAACTTACGGCCTGCCGGTAACAATCAGCCGCTGTTCCAACAACTACGGTCCATATCATTTTCCGGAAAAGCTGATTCCGTTAATGATTGCAAATGCCTTAAATGACAAGCCGCTTCCGGTTTACGGAAAAGGTGAAAATGTGCGTGACTGGCTCTATGTAGAGGACCACTGCAAGGCGATTGATTTAATTATTCACAAGGGACGTGTCGGTGAGGTTTATAATATCGGCGGCCATAACGAAATGAAAAATATAGATATCGTAAAGATTATCTGCAAGGAGCTTGGCAAACCGGAAAGCCTGATTACTTATGTAACCGACCGCAAGGGACACGATATGCGTTATGCCATTGACCCGACAAAGATTCACAATGAACTGGGCTGGCTTCCTGAAACAAAGTTCGCAGACGGCATTAAGAAAACCATCCGGTGGTATCTGGACAATCAGGACTGGTGGAAAACCATTATTTCCGGCGAATATCAGGATTACTATGAAAAAATGTATAAAAACCGCTAATAGAAAGGACATAAATTTATGAAAGTGCTTGTTACCGGTGTCAAAGGACAGCTCGGACATGACGTTGTAAATGAACTTGAAAAACGCGGACACACTACTGTCGGTGTTGATATTGAAGAAATGGACATTACGGACTTTGCCAGTGTTGAAAAGACACTGACAGCGGTTTCTCCGGAAGCGGTCATTCACTGTGCCGCATGGACGGCTGTCGATGCCGCAGAAGATGCCGAAAATCAGGAAAAAGTCCATCTTGTCAACGCCGTCGGTACGGAAAATATCGCTAAAATGTGTAAACATCTGGATATTGCCTGCATGTATATTTCAACCGATTATGTATTTAACGGTCAGGGAACTGACAGCTGGAAACCGGACTGTAAGGACTATGCACCGTTAAATGTGTACGGACAGAGCAAATTAGACGGGGAACTCGCCGTTTCCGGTCTGCTTTCCAAGTATTTTATCGTCCGTATTGCATGGGTATTCGGTCTAAACGGCAATAACTTTATCAAAACGATGTTAAAGGTCGGCGCAAGCCACGATAAACTGACGGTTGTCAATGACCAGATTGGCACACCGACTTATACGTTTGATTTAGCACGCCTGCTTGTCGATATGATTGAAACCGACAAATACGGTTACTACCACGCAACCAACGAAGGCGGCTTTATCAGCTGGTATGACTTCGCGACGGCTATTTTTGCCGAAGCTGTGGCTTTAGGACACAATGAATATGACAGCGGACATTTAACGGTTGCTCCTGTTACCACGGCGGAATACGGCATTTCCAAAGCCGCAAGACCGTTTAACAGCCGTCTGGATAAGCACAAGCTTGTTGAAAACGGATTTACTCCGCTTCCGACATGGCAGGATGCACTAAAACGATATTTGAAAGAAATTTTGTAATAACAAGGGCATGAAAATGCCCGTGGAATGGAGAAGTGTGAAAAATAACGCTGATGCGCTTATTTTTCACACGGAGATTTGTTTCTGAGCGAAAACAAATCTCCATGATTGCAGATGAGAAATCGCCTGCGCGAATTTCTCATCGCATCTTCGCGACAAAGTCGCTCAGGAATGGAGTATAATATGGGACAGATTCAAGTTGAAAAAAATGCAGGCGGAATTGAAGGCCTGTGCGTGATTACACCAACCGTTCACGGCGATTCACGCGGATATTTTATGGAAACTTACAATCAAAAGGATATGGAGGAAGCCGGACTTACAATGCAGTTCGTACAGGACAACCAGTCTGCTTCTTCAAAGGGTGTTCTGCGCGGTTTACATTTTCAGAAGCAGTACCCACAGGGCAAACTGGTACGTGTCATCAAAGGCTGCGTTTTTGATGTTGCCGTGGATTTACGTGAAAACAGCCAGACATACGGCAAGTGGTTCGGTGTGGAGCTTTCTGAAGAAAATAAAAAGCAGTTTTATATCCCGGAAGGCTTTGCACACGGATTTTTAGTATTAAGCGATACCGCAGAATTCTGCTATAAATGTACGGACTTCTACCACCCGAATGACGAGGGCGGTCTCGCATGGAATGACCCGGAAATCGGAATTGTATGGCCCAAGCTTACCGGCTCCTATAACGGCACCCCGTCCGGAGACGGCTACAGCCTTGATGACGGCACGAAGCTGTTACTCAGCGATAAGGATCAGCTGTGGAAGGGATTGAAGGATACGTTTCATTTCGCGTAAAGATTCCGCGTAAAGTGTAGAATGGAAAAGCAGTGCAGTACCAAAAACGCCTCAACGTGTTACTTGACTTCGGCTTATTTTGGTACTGCACTGCTTTTATTTACGCTTTGGCTCCATGAGGGAAGAGCGTGGCAGTCGGAACATTATAGGCAAAAATTTACCGTGTTACTTGACTTCGGCTTATTTGGGTTCTTCCCTGCTTTTATTTACGCTTTGGCTCCATCATTTACAGTTAAGCGAATTTTCTGCCTGTTAATAATTCAAATGCTTCTTTATATTTTGCAATTGTCTTATCGATTACATCGTCCGGGAGGAGGTAGTCGCTGTCCGGATTTGCTTTTAACCAGTCTCTTACGAACTGCTTGTCATATGACGGCTGTGACTTTCCTGCTTCGTATCCTTCTAACGGCCAGAATCTTGAGCTGTCCGGTGTGAGCATTTCATCACCGATAACAACGTTGCCGTTCTCATCCAGACCAAATTCAAACTTTGTATCTGCAATGATAATTCCCTTGCTTAATGCGTATTCTGCGCACTTCTTGTAAAGCTTGATTGTACAGTCCTTAATCTGTGTTGCATAATCTCTGCCCTTGCCCGGATAAAGCTTTTCTAACACTTCTACGCTCTGCTCGAAAGAAATATTTTCATCATGATCGCCTAATTCAGCCTTTGTACTTGGAGTATAAATCGGTTCAGGCAGTTTTTCTGATTCCTTTAAACCTTCCGGAAGGCTGATGCCACAAACAGTACCGTTCTTCTTGTAGCTTTCCCAACCACTGCCTGTAATGTATCCACGCACGATACATTCAATCGGGAGCATTTCCAGCTTCTTGCACAGCATGCTGTTTCCGTCGTATTTTTCTGACTGGAAAAATTCCGGCATATCTTTTACATCTACAGAAACCATATGATTCTTTACAATATCCTTTGTGTAATCAAACCAGAACTTTGACATCTGTGTTAAGATTGCACCCTTATCTGTAATCTTATTCTTTAAAATGTGGTCGAATGCTGATATTCTGTCTGTTGCCACAAGAATAAGATTCTCTCCGATATCGTAAACTTCTCTTACTTTTCCTTCTTTGAATGGTTTAAATTCCTGCATTTTCTTTATATCCTCCATTTTTTACAATTTACTTTAGTATACAATATTCGACACCGGTACTCAAGCCGTATTTTATGAAAATATGCCAAGCGCAGGCAATTTCTCATCTGCCATCACCTGACTTCAAAACTGCTGTGTTCCCCGCTGATAAATTTCATTGCTCCGATAATCGAATTTTCTGCCATATTGGATACGGCTTCATCCGTGTAAAATGCGGTATGCGGTGTTACAACGACATTGGAATAGGAACGCAGGATTGCTAGCTTTGGATTGCCAAGCGGTTCACCCATACGGTTAAAATAATACAGTCCGCTCTCATGTTCCACAACATCTAACCCCGCAAAACCAACTTTTCCATTTTCAATGCCTTCAATTAAAGCATCCGTGTCAATCAGCGCACCTCTCGCACAATTGATTATAATGACACCGTCCTTCATTTTCTGAATTGCCTGCGTATCAATCATGTGATAATTATCATCTGTTGCCGGTGCGTGCAGTGTAATAATATCACTTTCCCGAATCAGTCTGTCAAGGCTTACGTATTCTGCCTTTTCCCTTACTGCTTCCTGCTCGTAAATATCATAAGCAAGCATTTTACAGCCAAAACCGCCAAGATGGTCAATCACCGTTTTTCCGATGCGTCCCGTACCAATTACACCAACCGTACAGTCGCTGAACTCCCTGCCGATTTTTCCTTTGAGCGTATAATCCTGAATCGCGGCACGTTCCATAATGTGCTTTGCCTTACGGCACCCCATCAGCATTAACATAATGGTATAATCCGCCACACTCGCCGGATTGTAAGTTACATGAGTCACACCCATGCCAAGCGTATGGGCATATTCCGTATCTATATGGTCATACCCAATCGTTCTTGATGAAATACAGCGGATTCCCGCCGCATGAAACGCATCAATCATCGGCTTATCCATAATTGTCGTGATAATATCCACAACATCATAGCCCTTTGCAAGCTCTACATTTTCAAGGCACGGTGTCTGTGTCGTATACCCGAATTCCACACCGTATTCCCCACAGAACTTCTCAAAAAAGGCCAGTTCATCATATTCTCTCATACTGTATACAAAAAGCTTCATTATACTACTCCTATTCTGAGCGATTTCATCGCGAAGGGGCGATGAGAAATTCGCACAGGCGATTTCTCATCTGCCATTAGGCAATTTGTTTTCACTCGGAAACAAATTGCTGTGTGAAAAATCTTTCATTTATGGATTTTTCACACTAGTCGGCATACTCTGACGTAATTCCTAAATATTCTTCCAGTGAAAGTCCACTGTTATACACCTTTGTTGCCATGTCAATGCCTAAGTAACGCAGGTGCCACGGCTCATACTGATAGCCGGTCTGTGCATCTTTTCCCTTTGGAAAACGGATAATAAATCCGTACTCCTGTGCATGCTGTTCCAGCCATGCACTTTCCTTCGTATTGCCAAAGGAATCATCAATCGTATTTAAATCAAAGCAGAGTCCCGTCTGGTGTTCCGAATATCCCGGTCTTGACGAATACGTATCTGCCAGTGTCTTTCCATCACTCTTTACATAATTGTTATACAGTGTCTGCTGACGGCTGTATGAGCGGTAACCTGAAGAAATGTAAATATTTAAGCCCTGTGCGGCAGCGGCTTTCTGCATGACTGCAAAGGCTTCTTTGACTTCCGGCAGCAAATCACCCGGTGCATAGCTTTCCGGCAGGGAATAAGACTTATTGGCAATCATCACGCCGCCGATATACGTCACACCGTCTACCACCTGAATGGCATAGCCCTTTGCCGTCACACTCTGTACCTGTGTGCCTGCAAGTGTTTCTCCGGCTGCTTCTGTCTGAGATGTCTGCTGACCCTGCACAGTATCTGTACCGTTTTCTGTCTGTGATACCGTCTGTGCAGAAGTATCATTCTGCACCGTCTGTGTCTTTTTATGATGTCTTATAATGCCAGCCACTACAAGCACTGCCACAAGCACAAGCGCTGCTGCAAGCACTGCCGCCCGCGCCGCGGCAGTCTGTCTGCGCCTGCGTGCCTTTTGACGTTTTCTGTTATCTATTCTTACCGGTTTTGTACCCATAATTCCTCCGATTCATATTAGGATAGCTTCTGTAAAAATGCTTTTGTTCTTTCATTATCCGGATTATCAATGACATCTTCCGGCTTTCCCTGCTCGACAATCACACCGCTGTCCATAAAAATAACACGGTCTGCCACTTTCCTTGCAAATGCGATTTCATGCGTTACAATCACCATCGTCATTTTTTCCTGTGCCAGCTCACGCAGTACCTTTAAGATACCGGCTGTAATTTCCGGATCCAGTGCCGAAGTCGGCTCATCAAAAAAGAGCATTTTCGGATTCATGGCAAGCGCTCTGGCAATCGCCACACGCTGCTGCTGTCCACCGGATAACTGTCCCGGATAGCTGTTTTCTTTTTCTGCAAGTCCTACTTTTCTAAGCAGCTCCCTTGCCTCTTTATAGACTTCATCCCTGTCACGCTTCTGCACATGTATCGGCGCATCCGTCACATTTTTTAAAACCGAATAATGCGGGAACAGATTAAAATTCTGGAAAACCAGTCCAAAATTATTCTTTAACTGTGCCAGCTGTTGTCTGGATACGTAATGGGTGGCTTCTCTCTCCGCATTATCCGTTGCCGCTTCCCCACAGTATTTCAAAACACCCTTATCCATTGTTTCAAGCAGGGTTGCACAGCGAAGCAGAGTTGATTTTCCGGAGCCGGATGGTCCGATAATTGCTACAACCTCGCCTTCTTCCACTTCCATTGATATATCTTTTAATACTTCAAGCTCGCCAAAACTTTTGCCGACATGCTTCATCTCTAATAATTTCATCTTAATTCCTCATTTCCGCAGACGCTTCCTGCCGCCTGCCTTTTTGGCAATCCGCAGATACGTTATCTATAATTTATCTGTAATACTGCATGCTCTTTTCAATCTGTTCCATAATCCATGCAACTAAGAAGTTGAAAATGTAGTAAAATACACCGGCTACAAACAGCGGCATAATGCTTGCATTCGTTGCCGCAACCTGTTTTGCGAGCGTAAACATTTCTGTGTATGCCAGTGCAAAGGCAAGCGATGTATCCTTTACCAGGGTAATCACTTCATTGGTTACAGGCGGCATCACCCGCTTTACCATCTGCGGGAATATAATACGTACAAAGGTCTGTGTCTTTGAATATCCCAGCACCTCGGCGGCTTCATACTGTCCTGCCGGAACAGCTTCGATACCGGCGCGGTAAATTTCTGCAAAATATGCCGCATAATTTAATGCAAAACCAATAATAACTGCATAGAAACGATACGAGTATGACAGTGAAATGCCAAACAGGTAATATGGTCCGAAAAATACAACCAGAAGCTGCAGCATCAACGGCGTACCACGCATAATTGAAATATAAATCTTTGCAATCCACTGTAAAAGCTTTACTTTACTCATACGGATAAATGTAATCACAAGTCCGAGCGGCAGTGAGAACACCAGTGTGAGAATAAAAATACCAAGTGTGGCAAACATGCCGTTTTTTAACTGCACAATGATTTCTCCCAGCTGTGCAACAGAATTTTTCTTCTGTGTCTGTCCGTTTTCGGCAAGCAGCACTTCATCTGCACCGCTCTGTCCCAGACATACGCTTTCTTCCAGCTTCCACTTCTGTGCGATTTCGTTAAATGTACCATCTGCCAGCATTTCATTTAACGCTTCCTGTACCTGATTTCTTAATTCGGTATTGCCCTTTTTAAAACCGATGCCATACTGCTCGGAAGATACGTGTTCATTTAACATCACATATTTGCTGCCTCGGGCTTCCAGTTCGTACTTTGCGACACCGATATCCATGCAGACCGCATCGACTGAACCGGATTCCAGATTCATAAACGCACTGTTATAATCAGACACCTGCTGTAAGGACTGAAAGCTTGCCGCAAGCGCACGGTTTGCTTCTTCTGCATCTTCTCCCGTAAATGCTGCCAATGCAGAGGAATCCGCCTGTACAACAACAACTTTTCCAGCAAGGTCGGAAAGCTTTGTAATGCCGGAGTCGGCTCTTACAACAACCACCTGTGAATTATCCACATAGGCAGAAGACCATGTATATTCATCTTCCCTGCCGTCCATTGTAAATCCGTTCCAGATACAGCTGATGGTTCCCGAATTTAATTCCATGTCCTTTGAATCCCAGTCAATCGGCTGCTTTACAAGTGTCCAGCCATTGCGGTTACAGACTTCCTGTGCAAGGTCCAAGTCAAAACCGACATATTCGCCGCTTTCATCTTTGTAACCATACGGCGGAAATTCCGCATCAAAGCCAACCGTAAAGGTTCCGTCTGACATCTGCGCTTTTTCCTTTTTGCCACAGGCTGCCATGCCGCCTGTCAATGCCGATATTATCAGCAATACTGTAAGTGCTTTTAAAATCTGCCTTTTCATTTTGTTTCTCCAATCCCTTTTTGTCTTTATCTTCACAGCAGGCATGCCCGGCTGCTAAATCGGCTCTTGTACCGCATTTTACCTTACGGAATTCTTTTCCAATAATCAAAATGCGGCAGTTTTTAAAAGGTTATCCTCTTTCAAAACTGCCGCACATCATTGTACTACAAACTACTTTGTTGTCTGGATTCCCAGTGCCTGCTTTGCCCTTTCGATGGAATCTGAATGAATGTATATATCACACTTGGAATTTTTACGGCTGCTGATTACATGAAACAGCCCTGTGTGAAATTTCCACTTTTCAAAATAAGAAATATTATTCTTGCGCAACACTTTTTCTATTTTTTTGCATTCTTCCAACGTCACATCTGAACGAAGCAGACGTTCATTGGTATGAATCTCAGCGGTACTAAACTCACTCATGCCCTATCACCATTCCTTCCATTTCTTTGGCTATCATAGCACACTCTTCACAAAAAATCCAACATTTTCTAATCGTCATTTCCTCACGGTATTATAAAACATCAGCTAACCTTTGATGATGCTTGCGACATGGAATTTATGTACGTTTTCTTCCATGCTGTCTGCAATGTCAACCAGCTGCTTGGTCTTTGTGTTACAGTCGTTGACAATTTCACCGAGTTCCACCATAGATGCAGATGTTTCTTCGGTGCTTGCCGCATTTTCCTGGGCAATCGCTGCCAGACTTTCTGCACTGCCGAGTACCTCTCCCTTTAATCTATCTAAGGATTCCACTTCCGTAGAAATACTTTCAATGGCTGTTACTACATTGTTTACCTCTTCATTCAAATGCTCAAATATGTCTTTTGTAGTATTTAACTTTTCATACTGTCCGGTCATTTCCTGTCGGACAACCCCCATGGTTTCCACACTGGTATTGGAATTTTCAATCAATTCTGCAACAATCTCACCGATTTCTTTTGCAGTATTGGCAGATTGGTCTGCTAACTGTCTGATCTGGTCTGCAACAACGGCAAAGCCTTTTCCGTATTCACCTGCTCTTGCGGCTTCAATGCTCGCATTTAATGAAAGCAGATTAGTCTGACCTGCAATATCCGTAATCATATCTACGGCATTACCAATATGCATAACAGACTGATTGGTTTCATTGGTCTGGTTATAAACTGCAGCTAAAGATTCTTTATTTCTGTCACTGATTGCCATCAGTTCCTGAATGGTTGTATCCAGCTGTTCATTATGTTCCTTCATCTGTTCAGTACTCTGTGTCAGTGAATCGACATTCTGGGAGGTCTTTGTAATGGCATCACCCATATCATTAATCTGGCTGCTTACTTTCTGCGTTTCATCCGCCTGGCTTGTCGCTCCATTTGCAATTTCATCCACAGCCACATTTACATTTGAAATAGAATTATTAATCGTTTCAAATTTTTTCTGAAAATCATCTTTAAATTCAGCCAGTTCTCCTGTTGAGTGATGGATATTTACAACAATAGAAGCCAGCCCTCCTATCAGGGTATGGACTGAACGCGCAATATTACCAATTTCATCACTTCTTTGTAAAAGCTTTTCACTGATTTTAAAATCCATTTTCCCATCTGCCACTTCATCCAGATGTCCGATTACCTTTGTAATTGCTTTCACGATAAATGTTATAACCACAGCAAGCAGTGCACAGGCCATCAGCGTAATTATAATCATAAATACCGTTGTGTTAACCAGACGTTTTTTATAAATTGCTTTTACATCACTTGAAGGCATTCCTGTAAAAATAATTGCCTGACTGCTGCCATCTGCATTTTTTAAAGCCTCATAATAACCGTAATACTCTGTACCTTCAATATCCACATTATCGGAGAAATACTTTCCATCCTGCATTACTTTATCATAAACACTGTCCGGAATGGCAGTCCCTGTAACACGCTTCCCATCTTTGTCAATAGCGCTTGTTACCATACGTGTCTTCTTCCAAAATACGGTTACATCCACATTGGTCTTCTTTTTAAAATCGTCAATTGTCTGATTATTTGAGTTCAGATTATAGTTCCCCTTATAAAGATTTGTACCATCACTGTGGTAATCACCACTGCCTAAGCTGTCGAATGTCATCTCCAATGCATAGGATGCTGTCTGCATTTCATGCATGACCAGTTTTTTGGCAACCACTGAACCGACCGAATGAATTGACACACCTGCAAGCACTACAATCAAAATCAGCGGTATTAATGCCGTAATAAGAATCTTTGTCATCAGATTCAGTCCCTTTTTCTTCTCCAATACCTTGTCGTCCATCTCAAAGTCCTCCTTCGTTTATCCTGACTATTAATATTTATATTTTATTACAATCTGGATTAAAAAACAAGTAACAGAAGCTTTTTTTCGGACTATTTTCCTATGCCAATGCTTTCCTCTGAAGCCATTTTCCGCTTAAAAACCGCCAGCCAAACAGTGCTGATCTTGCACCCCAGTCTACAAACATGCCAATCCATATACCAAGTACACCCATCTGCAGCACGATGCCAAAGAAATACGAACTGCCGACACGGAATATCCACATTGAAGCGATGCTTACAATCATGGTAAAGGTTGCATCTCCCGCTGCTCTCAGCGCATTTGACAGGGTAAAGGACAGCGGCCAGATAAACAGGGATGTAACGGCAAAGCAGTGTAATATCTGCTCAGCAATCCGCACGGCTTCCGGTGATAAGTGAAAACACTTTGCAATCGTTCCCGCCAGTAAAAACAACGCAATATTGCATATCCAGTCACCCAGATATGCCAGTCCGACGAGCTTTTTCGTATACTGCTTTGCCTGCTTTTTTTCACCGGCACCAATACACTGTCCGACAACCGTAATCAGTGCCAGTCCCATTGCATTTCCCGGAATATTGGCAAAATCAATCACCGTATAGCCTACGGAATTGGCGGCAATTGATGCCGTGCCAAACGTTGCAACCATACTGGTTACAGCAAGCTTTCCAATCTGGAACATTCCGTTTTCGACGCCGCTTGGAATACCGATTGCAAGAATTTTCTTAATAATACTGCCGTCCGGCTTTAATTCCGACCATTTGTCAATGCGGATTGGATTGGTCTTTCCGCAGACAAGCAGAGTAATCACTATGCCTGCCACGATCCGGCTAAGCAGCGTTGCCAGTGCCACACCAAATACCGCCCAGTGGAAACCAAATACAAATATGGCATTTCCCACAATATTAATCACATTCATCAGCAGACTGATCTGCATGCTGATTTTACTGTTGCCGATGCTTCTAAATATCGCAGCCCCCGCATTGTAAATGCCTAAAAACGGGAACGACAGCGATGTTACCGTAAAATAAAGCACTGCACTGTCCATAACATCTTCTGACACATTTCCGAATACCGCATGCAGCAGCCCTCTCGTTCCGATTAAAGAAAGCAGTGTCATACAGACAGAAAAAACGAGCAGCACAGTTTCTAACTGTGCGCCCGATTTCTTCGCGCCTTCTTCTTTTCCTTTTCCGACAAACTGACTGCATACAACAGCACCACCTGTTGCCAGTGCTGCCATGACCTGAATAATCAGTCTGTTAATATTATCCACCAGTGCCACGCCTGAAATCGCAGCTTCTCCTGCCTGGCTGACCATTAATGTATCCACCATGCCGACACTGACTGCAAGCAGCTGTTCAAACATCAGTGGAATGATGAGCTTTTGTAAATCTTTTTTACTGAATAACATTTGTAACTCCTCCCGCAAAACGCTATGAAAGCAGCGAAAATTTTCCTTTGGAACTGATTTCAATATCTACCTTACAGTCTGATACCTGTTCGTAATTTAACTCCAGCGCATAATCAATACTGATTGTCAGCTTATCCTCTGTGCGCTGCATATCAACGCTTCTCGAAAAAATGCCAAGGTAGATATTACCATACGGTGTTTCGTAAAAGGTCATCGTTTTTTCGCCCGGCACAAAAGACAGGTGTGCGGTTACAGGACCTTTTTTTGTAACCTCAACCGAATTTCCCGCAATTTTAATGGTACTTGTACATTTTTTTGTCGTTCCTTCTAAGACCTCGTCGTATTTTATGTATTCTTTGCCATTGATAATCCGGTAACGACCGACATTAATCACTTCAACCGGGTCATCCTCATCCTCTTCATAATCGCGCGGTACATTCTGCGCAGCAAGCTGCAGTCCCTTGATATTGATATATACTTTTTCTTTCATGGTTTCTCCTAATACTGTTCGATGTTAATCTGCTGTGTCATGGTAATGTCAAACGGCAGAATTGCATTGGCAAATGCCTTAAACTTGTCTGCTGCATCACTGACATAAAAACGATACATTGAAGACGGACTGTCTACCTCACAAATATTGGCAAGGCTTTCCCGTTCTAACACATTTTTTAATTCAATCGCCGTTTCATATGCCGGATTAACCAGATTGACATGCTCACCCATCGTCTTCTGAATCGTGGAACGTAACAACGGATAATGGGTGCAGCCCATAATCAGCGTGTCAATATCCTGCTGTTTTAAGCCTTCCAGGTACCGCTGTGCCATCTGATCCGTAATTGTATCATGCCACATGCCTTCCTCAACCAGCGGTACAAACAGCGGACATGCTTTTCCGATAACTTCTACATCCGGTTTAAAGGATTTGATAAATTCCGCATAAACGCCGCTGCGGATTGTGCCTTCCGTCCCAATCAGACCGACTTTACCGTTTTTTGTGGTCTGTGCCGCCATTTTTGCCCCCGGCTTTACCACCCCGATAATCGGTAGGTCAAACTCCTTCTGCATGGTATCCAGCGCAAATGCACTGGCTGTATTACACGCAATGACAATTGCTTTTACATTTTCTGTCTGCAAAAACCGTATAATCTGTCTGGAATACTTTGTCACGGTTTCTTTTGATTTACTGCCGTAAGGAACTCTTGCCGTATCGCCGAAATATACAATCCGTTCATTCGGAATCTGACGCATGATTTCCCGCGCCACGGTAAGTCCGCCTACTCCTGAGTCAAATACGCCGATTGGCTCCTGTCTTCCCATAGGATTTCTTCTCCATTCTGCCGCACAGAGCGGCTTTTCTCTATCTTTATTATACTTTTCATTCATCATTTCAAATAATCCGCCTCACAGCCGTAAAACCATATGCACGCTTTCACTTTTTCTCCGCAAACAGGCGGTTTAAAAAGGTTAAATACTTACACCGGTACTCAACCCGGGTATTAGTTATAGCATTATATTCATCTTCTGTCAAAATATTCTTTAAAGTATCTTTTGAGGTATCCGGAAGCACGCCGTAAGACGTATCCACAAAGCAGAGCGGCGGGTATAACACACACCACCAGTTTTTTCCGTCGTGAGCTCCAATGTCAATACGGAATGCCTCATATTCTCCGGGCGGAAATGTCACATCGCCGTATGACTTCATCGGAAAATAACTATTTTCAAAATAAACTGCCACATCATAATCACTGCCCGCTTCCCGCAGGGTATCTAACGCAAGTGTACGGATATTTTCCGTCTGTTCCTCTAAAATCTGTCTGGACTGTTCAATATCCTGTGACTCCCTTAACAACGGCTCCATATATGTAACGACACGGTCTTTCACCTGAAGCTTTAACTGCTGGTCTGCTTCCGAATCACTGTTTGCCCGCACATGAAACCGGATAATCTCTGTAGCAATCCCCTGTGCAATGCCCGCACTGTCCTGCTGCCATGCCGCATATCCTTCTGCCGCGCGTATTCCTGCTATTCCAACCGTTAAAATTAAAATCACCATTATAAATACAGATAGTCTGCGTTTTTTCTTTCTCATAATACTCCCCCATTCCACAAGCACTTTAATGCCGAAGAAACCGCAAACTGAATTTATTTAAGTTCTGCGATAAGCGCAGCTTTGTGGCGCCTGCGGCACAAAGCTGCCAACGTCAGGTTACATTTGACGTGTGAAAAATCTTTTATTCCGGCGTTTTCGTTCTAAATGGAGTATTACCGTAAAAACACAGACTATACATTTATTTTTAATTTTTAATGATTCAGCAGCCTGCTGATTCCCTTTTCCTGATTGCTGATATGCTGATGAATCACGGTCTTTGCAACCGGTACATTCTTATCACGGATCTGCTTGATAATATCATTATGTTCACTGATAATAATAGAATGTGTTCTCGCATCTTTTACATATTCCAGACGGTAACGGTACATCTGTTCCCGCAGATTGTTGATAATCTGTATCAGGCGTGCATTGTTTGTCATGGAATACAAAATATCATGGAACTTCACATCCGCTTCTACAATATTCACGGCATCCTTTGATACGATTGCAGATTCAAAGACCTTATTGGCACACTTTAATTCTTCAATCTTTTCATCGGTTACATTTTTAATGGCAAGCTCTACGACCAGTTCCTCTAATGTAGAGCGCACTTCCAGTACATCCTTCATATCCTTTTCCGTGATGTGGGCAACCTCGGCACCCTTTCGCGGAATCATGATAACCAGTCCTTCCAGTTCAAGCTTACGGATGGCTTCACGGATCGGTGTTCTGCTGACCCCCAGCTTTTGTGCCAGCTGAATTTCCATAAGACGTTCTCCCGGCTCCATTTCACCTCGTAAAATTGCCTGTCTTAATGTATTAAAGACAACATCTCTTAAAGGAAGATAATCGTTGACATCCATCTTTAATTCGCCTTTCATCTGTCTGATCCTCCGTTCTTTATATAATCATTAATTAAAATTCTCTGTAATATATACCTGTCTGGCATCGCCTTTTTTCTTTAAAAATGCCTGGCACGCAAGCGTGGTCTGCTCATCCGGGAAAATACCAAATACAGTCGGTCCGCTTCCGCTCATCATTGCGTTAATTGCCCCGTGGGAGAGCATATCCTGCTTAATTGTTTCAATCACCGGATATAACGGCACAGTTACATTTTCAAGGACATTGCCCATAGACTGCGCAATCCGCACAACGTCCTGTGCTTCAATTGCCCGGATAATTCCGTCAATATCAGGGTGCTTTTGTATGCCGCCCATATCGAGCTGTTCATAAACCAGCCTGGTGGATACATTAATCTGCGGTTTTGCAATTAAAATCCACATATGCGGTACAGGTGTGATTCGTGTAAGCTTTTCTCCGATGCCTTCTGCCAGTGCCGTTCCCCTCATGACACAATACGGAACATCTGCGCCTAAGCGCACTCCCAGTTCCATCATCTTTCCCATAGAAAGATTCAGTCCAAACAGCCTGTTCACACCAAACATCGTCGATGCCGCATCCGTACTGCCGCCCGCCATGCCTGCCGCAACCGGAATAAACTTATTCAAATCCACGGAAACGCCACCCGGAAAGTGGTATTCATCTTTTAATAATTTGATTGCTTTATAAATCAAGTTATTTTCGTTGACCGGCAAAAATGCAAGATTGGACGTGATACAGATTTCCTCTTCGGGAATCTTTGTCAGAATCAGCCTGTCGTAAATGCCAATCGTCTGCATGACCATGCGCACTTCATGATAACCGTCTTCGCGTTTTCCCAAAACATCCAGCCCTAAGTTAATCTTTGCTCTTGCCTTCAATCTAATACTATCCATGATTTTCTCCAAATTGTTTCTTGTATGTTGTATACACAGTTTTATTATATAAAATCAACTTTTTAAATGCAAGTAATATTTATCAGATTGCTTCTTTGTTTCTGCGGTATTTATTAGGTGCTATGCCCTTAATTCTACGGAACGCATCCCCAAAATAATTGCTGTCGTTAAAACCGCACTCAAATGCAATATCCGTAATAGAATGATTCGTTTCAAGTAACAGACGGCACGCATTTTTAATACGGACATTCACAAGGTATTCTTTAAACCCAAAGCCGGTTGCCTGCTTAAATTTCTTTGACAGATAGGAACGGCTGATATGAAACCGCTCTGCCATATCATCAAGCGTTATTTTCTTATCGTAATGCTCATAAATATAGGTGGCAATCTCCTGCATCAGCTGATTATCCACATCAATTTCCTTATAGACATTATTCTCGTACTGCTGACAACGTATCATAAACAGCAGAAGTTCAAGCAGTCCCGCCTGGATAAATGCAGGCGATAAAATATCCTGTCCTTCACTTTCAAAAAGCAGCTTATTTAAAAGGGCTTCAATGTAATCACGCCGCTTGCTTGGAATTGAAATCACACCGGTTTTTAAACTCTTTGATACAATCTCATCGCCAATAAGACTTCGTATCCAGTTTAATTCCTCCTCGCGGAAGCTTAACACATACCGCTCCACCGGTATCTTTCCGTGAAAGGTACTTCTGTGAATATCCCCCGGCGGAATAATAATCAAATCGCCCTTTGAAAGCTTATAAATACTGTGATTTACAAAACAGGTACACTCCCCGTTGATCAGATAGGTAATATCATAAAACGGATGTACATGCGAGGTTTTCATCTGAAATCCTGCTTCTCTTGTAATTCTGTCAATTTTAAAATCAGTCGGCATGTCATTTAAAATACTAAAATCCACCGGAATGTTCTCTGATTTGTTTTTTTTCATACAATCCGCTCCTTTAAAACAATTTTTCTGTATTTATTGCATTTTTAAACGATATTTTCGTAGAAATTACTGTTTTTTATGTTACTATTTATATAGTCACAAATTATCTTTGCGTTGTCAAGATGATTTTTATGTTTTTAGGACAAAGGAGGGGCTTATGTCAAAACCTTTAAGCGCGGACAGACGCAATATGATTCTGAGCGGAAATCTGATACAGGCAATTTTAATGCTTGCCATTCCGGTCATGATAAACAGCTTTATCCAGTCAATGTATAACTTAACGGATACGTTCTGGCTTGGAAGAATCGGAACAGAATCACAGGCAGCAATCACGCTTGTCTCCCCGATTCAGAATATTTTAATAAATTTTGGTACCGGGCTTACAACCGCCGGTGCAATTTTAATTTCGCAGTATCTCGGTGCAAAGGAAGACCGTCAGGCAAACAGCATGGCAAACCACGTATGCTTGTGTTCCCTGCTATTTTCACTGGTCTGCGCCGCCGTCTGCTGGTGTATTACACCGGGTATTGTCGGCTGGTTAGGTGCCGAAGGAAATATTTTTTTGTACGGAATTTCATATTTACGCATTGTAGTACTTGACTTACCATTCCTTTTTATGATAAATATATATACAGCGGTTAAACAATCGCAGGGTGACACGGTTCGTCCAATGCTTTTAAATGTACTGGGTGTATCCATAAATTTGATACTGGATCCGTTATTTCTGATGAAATTCGGCTGGGGAATCAGTGGTGCGGCACTGGCTACACTGCTTGCAAAGATTCCGAGTGCTGTTCTGGCACTATATGTATTAACCCGCAAGGGACAGCTGATTCAGATTAATTTTAAAGGATTCCGTTTTGAAAAGACAAAAATGCTTTCGATTCTGAAAATCGGTCTTCCAACGGCAATCGGTGGAAGTACAATGCAGTTTGGTTTTCTGCTGATGACAAAAAATGTCAATGCATACGGAACAACCGCTACAACTGCTTACGGAATCGGCAATAAAATAAACAGCATTATTACCATGCCTGCCAACGGTATCGGCTCAGCCATATCGACCATTGTTGGGCAGAATTTCGGAGCCGGTAATATTAAACGTACCGATAAATCTTATCACATCGCATTACGGATTGGAGCCGTTTTCTTATTTGTATGCGGCATGATTTTATCCAGACGTTTCATTGCCGAGCCAATCGTCCGCTTCTTTACTTCGGACGATGCAGTTGTCCCGCTTGCCACGGATTTCTTATCCATTATGGCAATCTGCTGCTGGACAAACGCATTTTATAACGTAACCCAGGGATTATTTCAGGGTTGCGGGCATACGATGATAACAATGATTGTTGATGCGTCCCGTATCTGGGTATTTCGTTTTCTTACCCTGTGGGTGTGTGCAACACTCCTGCATATGGGCGTTGAAAGTATCTGGTATGCCGTAGTAGTAAGTAATGCGACTTCCGCATTGATACTCTACATTTTATATTGGACAGGTATTTGGAAACACCGCACTGTAAAGATTGAAAAAAGTGCAGAGCCAGACCCGTCTACAACTTAATTAGCCAGTTTCCCCTATTTCGATATATCCCCGTCAGCGCATCCCCCCTCAGCGCCGGCGGGGATTCTTTTTGTACTTATATATCCCAAAATAGACCTGTACCACAAATACAAAACGCAGGAGGCAGCCCCATAGGGGCGTACCTCCTGCTCCAATTTTCATATACGATACTATATATCCTTATTTTTAATCAGTATCATTTTCACCAAACATTTTAACTTCAACCATTATCTTAATATCACACCATTGTTCTAAGGCTTTTATGCTGGATACATATTCTTTCCCTGCTGTACTTGCATATAATTTCTCATCTACTTCTACATGTAAAAAATTATTAAATGCATTGTACTCTATTGATATTAATTTTAGAACATCTTTGTTGCTGTATTCAATAAACTTCTTGCTTGGCTCTATCGTATCTGCCACGCAAAGAATAAACAATAAAGGGTTCTCTTTATAGGATATAGGCTGAAACATTTCCGGCAATAAACTATTTAAAGAATACTCAACATATGTTGCTCTACACCGCTCATTATCATCAGCCTTATACATATTATGTGATGCAATACAATCTGCTATATATGCAAATATCTTTATTTGTTCACTGCAAAAATAAAGTTCTTCCTGATTATAAAACGAACAAATATTGCCTTCAGCAAAATACCTTGAGTCCATTCTTCTATATTCTTTTAAATAGTTGCCAACTAATCTAGAATAAAAATCATCTGCCCCCACAATTCCATGGTCTAACGTATTCATTTCATATAAACGATAATAAAAGTAGTTATTTATAGTTCCTAAAGAATATCTTGGTCTTTTTATTAGTATACCATTATTATATTCTATATCTTTACTCAACCTATATATTTGATTTCTGTACATGTAATGCGAAATAATTCTTCTCCCCCATAACGATGAATTTAAATATCCAATATCAATTCCATGATCCTCATACCATTTTCTTCTTGTATAAAATTTAGAACTATATATTTTGAGCCTATTACATTGGTTATAATTGTGATGAGCATAGTATAATTTCAATGGTCGTTTTATATATGTAGTTGAATACTTTTCATATGTATATCCTAAATCATGGGCTAAGCAAAGAAGATACCAAAGATATGAAAATGGATAATCTGAAGATACTTCTGATTTAATTGAAATATTTTCATCTATTCTTCTTTGTAAAAAAATCCCTATAAAAAAAACATTAACCGTATGTACGTTTCTCATTTCAATATACTGATCTATAGACTTTGTCCAAATATCTAAGGAATGCAACTTGGAACCGCCTGCAAAATATTTATAAATAAAATCTCTCGCAGCCGTTTGATTTTGAAAAGCATCACCAAAGTTCACATTATAATAATTCCAAAATTCCTTATGATTTTCCATTTCATTTCGTAATTCTTTATACAAAGTCATTTACTATTTTCCTCTTTATTATACTCATAGAATTTTCTATTATCTTGTAATCCATTTAACATAATCTTCACTACAGAAAAAGGCAGCCCCATAGGGGCGTACCACCTGCTCCCCTACCGGGCTACCACACCCTCACAGATATTTTTGTATCCGTGGACCGAAGTCAAGTAGCACGTTGAGGGACACGGATACAAAAATATCCCTTACCGTATATAATTCGTCTTCACCTTCGCCTCTGCCTCTGGCACTGCCACACCATTGTTCTTTCCGGCTTCGATACATTTTAACATCCATGCCATATTCCGACCTAAAATACGCATCGTCTGTAAACCTTCTTTATCCTGACAGACTTCTTCCGGTGTATTGCCATGCACCATATTCCAGTAATTTGATGAAACAACCGGCATCTGCGCAATCGTAAAATACTTGTTTAACTGGTCAAGTGCCGCAGTTGCGCCACCTCGTCTGCAGCTGACTACTGCCGCACCCGGCTTGTGTGCCATTGGATAACCTGCATAAAACAGTCTGTCAAGGAATGACGTAATCGCCCCTGAAGCCGCCGCATAGTGTACCGGTGAACCGAATACAAAACCGTCTGCATCCTTTGCCTTTAAAATTGCTTCATTTAAAGTATCGTCATTGTATACACACTGATGATTTCCTGTCTTTGCACAGTAACCACAGCCCATACAGCCCTTTACCGGCGCTGTTCCGATATGAAAAATTTCTGTTTCCACACCGTTTCTTTCAAGTTCATCTGCCACCTCTTTTAAAGCCGTATATGTACATCCTTCTTTCTTCGGACTTCCGTTGATTAATAAAACCTTCATAATTCCTCCATTTCTGCCGTTCTGACATCTTTGATTTTGTAAATTTGTAAACAACTGTATTTTACCAATACTATGCGGGAAAGTAAACGGATTATGACAAAATGCTTTTTATATCAATCATACCTATGCTATAATACGAATGTTGTCACACCCATTCTGGCAACAGAAAGGGGGTGTACCGGTTGGATATTATTATTTCGTTTTTTGTTTCTATTATGGCAGGTGTAGGTTGCCACTGCATTTGCAAATGGCTGGATAGAAACAACCGTGACAACTAGCCTAAAGAAATCCCCGGAGTTGCCGCTCCGGGGATTTCACTTGTCCGATTGGACTATTATTTCGTTTGCCTGCTGGCATTATAACATATGTCCACAGGCATTTCAAGTATTCCCTTGATTTCATTTTTTAATTCATTTTGAATCAGAATACGCAAGCTTTAATAAATTATTACATATTCCCTCTGCCCGCTTGATTTTTTTCCTGTCCTGTCCGATATATTAAATAGAAGCAAAAATACTGCAAATGCGTCGCCACGGAGGGCAGTAAAATTTATACCACGCACACCCGGTATGAATTTGAGCAGCGAAAAGGTGTGCAGAAATGAGGTTTATAATGAGTTTAAATGGAATTAATGCAGGTTATGCAGCTACTGCTGCAACAGCGATTGAAAAGGTTCAGAAAGCAGATAAGGCAACAGCTTCTTCTAAAGAATCCGCTTACAAATCCGAAGCCGGTGCTACCTACGAAACAACCGTCAGTGCTTCTTCTAAACAGACAAAAAATGCCGCACTGGTTGCCCAGTTAAAAGCTGATTCAGAAAAACGTTCTGCACAGATGCAGTCCCTTGTTACACAGATGTTCCAAAAACAGGGTATTGCTATCGGTACAGCCGATGATATGTGGAAGGTTCTTGCAAGCGGTAATTTTACTGCAGATGCCGATACGATTGCCCAGGCAAAGGAAGACATTTCCGAAGACGGCTACTGGGGTGTTAATCAGACTTCAGACCGTATTTTTTCATTTGCACTTGCTCTTTCAAACGGTGATGAAAAGCAAATGGAAAAAATGGTAAAGGCTGTGGAAAAAGGATTCTCCCTTGCTACCAAATCATGGGGTCAAGAGCTGCCTTCTATTTCAAGCGATACGCACAGCGCTATTATGGATAAATTTGACAATTGGTTTAAGGAAAACGGCTCTACTGCCACAACTGCCGATTTGCTCAAATAAATCACACATTCAGGCTATGTTTTACGGCAATGCCGCTTCTTATTAAAAATTATAATTTTTAAAATTTAAAACTCCGGCAGCACTTTTAAGACTGTATATTTCCAATATTTTGGGAATACAGTCGTTCTGCTGCCGGAGGTTTTTACTTCTATTACTGTCTTCTCTATTCTGTCAGATTTTCCTTAAATTTTCCTAAAACCATCAGAACCGCTATGATAATTAATATAATTTTAATGTACAGGCAGACCTCATAAAAAACACCCGTAATATCTGCCGCAAGAACTACCATAATAAATGCCGAATAAATTACAATGCTTTTCCATTTGTACTTTTTTACTTCTTCATCATCTAATGGTTTATTCTTATTTTCAACCGGTGCAAGCACCGCCATTATTATATATGCACCCAGCAGAATAAACCAGACTGCCACTTTTAAATCATGCACTCTGCAAAATATCCATATGCCGACAGTCAACAGATAGGTCAGTACAAATGCAGCGTTGCAACGCACATAAGTATCTGCATGGTATCCACCTGTATACTGGCGTACCAGTATAAATACCGAAAGAAACACTACTCCACTCCATATTTTTCCTATCCCTATGCTTATCCCCAGAATCAGCACCGCACCTATCAGGCTTGAAACCAAAAGTTCTATGCCATAAATATAGATTTCTTTCTTTTCTTCATCTGCCACATTTTGTCTGCAAAAAATATCTGCTGTTTTCTGCGCAATTGTGTGTATCATGCTCCCTCTTCCTTTCAATTCCGGTTACATTATTTTCATTTTTTATAATTCCACATTTTCCTTTATCAGCACGGTTTTACAGACAAACAGAAAATCCCCTTCACTCCGGTATTCTATTGTACCATGATATTTTTCGACAATTTCCCGCACATTTTCGATACCGTATCCATGCACTGCCTTTTCTGTTTTGGTCGTCTTTAACTGCGGATTGATCTGCATGACATTTTCTTTGGTGGAATTGTAAAATTCAAAATACAGACAGGTATCGTTTCCGCAGATTGTAATGCTGATATACGGATTTTCCGCCTGACATGCCGCTTCCACCGCATTTTCAAATAAATTACCTGCCAGGATATAAACGTCCCTGTCCGGTATGCCGTCAATACTGCCTGTAACCATACATTTGACATCAATTCCTTTTTCTTTACACCTGCTGATATTCCGGTTTAACATATAATTTAATACCGAATTTTTTGTATACAGTATCTGTTCTGACATGATATGCTCCTCTACATTTAGTTCCGATAAATAGGAAAGCGCCTTTTCCTGCTCACCGTTTTGCAAATAGTCCTGTATCAGATTGAGTACCCTTTTCATTTCATGACGGTTTTTCTGTGTCATCCGGTAACGCTGATTAATTTCTTCAATATCTGCCTTCTGCTGTTCATAACTTCTTATCAGCAATTCACTTTTGAGCTTTTCGCGATACTGTCTGTTTTCATATTTCATCATGATAAACACAATCAGATTCACGGCAATCATTCCCCCGGTGATAAGTCCCGCCTGTAAAATGCCGCGCCTCCCCGCAACCGGCTGGCTGAGTATTGCCGTAACAACCACAATGGAAATTAACGGGATACTTAATACGCCCAGTGTAAATTTTAAATCGTAAGTATCTGTCAAAATGTCCTGAAACCGGATAAATATCCCTGTAAAAATGCCTAATAGCAGCTGGGTTAAAAGCATTGCCGCCATTTTCTGTGCCGAAGCACCCTCTACGAGTTCTACATATCCCACATTCCATATCAGTCCTGCGATGCTTCCGCTGATAATCGCCGCAGCCACTGAAAACATCAGAATAACCACATTGCAGATACACTTTTCAATCCAACCTTTTTCACAAAATACGAAGCTGAGTACCCCTGTTACCAGCAGCGTTAATAACACTCCGTAATTTTCAAACGGTGTGAAAAATGTCTGTATTTCAAGATATACGAAAAATACCGTCACAAAAACTAGAATTGCTGCTTTTTTCTGGAATTTTCTCTTAATTCCGAGGCAGTGTATCAGAAATGCCGTTATCATTCCACTTTGCAGTAAATTAATAAATGAATCAAAGACTGTCATAATTTTCCCTTCTAATGCAGCATTTTGTATGCAAGCCACCGGCTTTTGAGCATACTGATTTTGTCTGCACTTACTGCAAATTCGTAGTTCTCATGCAATCGTACCGTTTTCCCCTCAATCGCTGTGACATATTTTAAATGCACCATTCTTCCTCGGCTTATTTTTACAAAATCATGTGCTTCCAGCTCATCTTCAACCCGCATTAGCTTATCCCGCACGCGGATATTTTCGTCCGCCAGCAGTATCACCATATCATGTCCGTAAATTTCCACCGCATAGACTTTATACAACGGAACTTCCACGACTGCCGTCCCGCCGCCAAACACAAACCGGCTGTATTTCTGCCCGATGAAGCGCCGGATTTCCTGCCCTGCAATTTGCAAATCGTCCTCTGCATGGCTTTTTCTGATAAACCCCAGCGGTCTGCATACAAAGGCTTCTGTGATATAATGCTCATAATTGGTCATGTATACAACCGCCAGTTGTGAATCCTGCATACTTAACCGTCGTGCCACCTGAAATCCTATGACATCGCCAAACTCGATATCCATAAAAATAATATCAATTTTATCTTCATGATAATATTTTAGAATCTGTTCCTGATTCAGATAAATCACACACTCAACCGGCTGCGGCAGTTGAAAGGTCTGTAATATCAACGCTTTCATTTTTTCCGCATACACTTTATCATCATCACATATTGCAAATCTTACCGCTGTTTCCTGCATTTTTAATTTCCCCGTTTATTATTTTTTTGATATCTATAACCACTATCGTAATTTTGTATTTATGCTCCATTTTTTTATAATACCATAAGCTGCAAATCCTCCGATAAAAAATGCCCACAAATATACCGCATAAATTATTTTCTTTGGGTAAATTCTCCACATTTGCCACGTATTCATTGGTATGATTACAGAAAAATATTGAAAAAATTTAAAATTCAACAGGTAAAGCACATGCGGTACTAAAATAAGCAGCGATACCAGTAATGCCGCCTGCTCCCGTAAAACCAGCGATATAAATGTAATCACCATTGTTCCTGTCCACATAAACAAAATCTTCCATAATACACCCCAAATTAAATACTGCCTTATTGTAATATCAATGGGAAAATCTTTCATCATTTCCAGACACAAAATACTGTTGTCAATGCCAGTCAGATGATACACACATAATACTTTATAATAAAAATATCCATATACGCCAGCTCCTATTAATATCGTAAGCACACTTTCAATCAACAGTTTTCTTACAGCGAAAAAAGTCCGTCCCTTTGCACCGCTTCGTATGACCATTGTCATATTATCCTTTTTTTCATAAGCAAATGCTCCGTTCATAAGCAGAATTAATGTCACAAAAACATACAGACTCACTATATTCATACTGTAATCCAAACGTCCTCCAAGCATATTTTCATAAATGTAAGGTGCTATAATAACCGGATTTACTCTCCGTGTTTCTTTCATATTTTCAAGATATTCCGTCTGATGCTCCATATACTCCACTGCTGTTGACAATACGGTTATATCCTTTATCAGCTCATCCAGCACCGCTCCGTCTGCTTCTTTTTCTTCTTTAGCCGCCAACTTTAATTCTGCATACTGCTCCTGCATCCTTTCAAGCCTGTCACGATAGCTGCTAATTTCCACATTTACCGCTGCCCCAGTCGTCATTCCCTGTGTCTTTTCATAATATTCCCGCAAAATGATTCTTTCTTCGTCATATGAAACTCCTCCATAAATTTTTACATTTGACATCAAAACGATAAGTATTAATAAAATAATAAATCCTTTTTGTATCACAAGCAGTTTATAGACTTCCAGACCAGACGGTGTCAGCTTTGCTATTAAGCTGTGATATTTTTCACTAATTATGTCCGCTGTCTTTTTCATTTTAGAGAAATGATGTATCGGATAATTTGTCTGTGCTGCCCGGATTGATAAAAATGCCCCCGCTAAAAACAATGCCAATACCAGACCTGCAATAAGCTCTATTCTGCCAAATAGCAGTGTTCCGATTTCACAGTTTGCATATTCAACCACGCTGTTCATTGGTACAAATAATTGAAAGATGTTAAAGTATTTCAATACTGCGAGCGCATTTCTTTGGGAAATTACTGTATAAAAAATGTATTCCGGTACAAACACACACAACAGCACAGCCATATACCCCGTCTGGCTTTTACATACGGAAATAATTCCCCACACAATAACTGCGACAGTCATTGCGGCACATGCACACAATAGAATATTTAATCCTATATACTGAATTTTATTTATATGCAGTAATACATCCGAAAAAATACAACTGCTTTGAACCGGCACGGTTAAGCTCTGACCTCCATGGTATAAAAATAAGCTTTCCCCCCAGATTGTTCCATATAATACTACTGCAGATATAACCGCAGATACAGCAATTATCATGAGCCTTTTTGCCGCCAGTTTCCACCTGCCGCCCGTTGATAAAAATATAATGCTCCACAAGCCTTTTTTTCTTTCAGATAAAAAACTAAAAACAATTATCATCATAAAAGCAATATGAAAATAACCGATGATTTTATACTGGTAAACACTTTCCCACGCACGCATTCCACTCAGTTCTGTTTTTATTTGTGCATTCTGGGATAAATCATAACTTGTCTTTAATATATTTTTGTATGAAAAAGAATTTTTATCAGAAAATGCCCCGATACGTACCATTGCTTTCGCATTTTCATACATTCCGGCAATTCTTTGAGCATACCCTTCAACATAAACTGCTTTATTATAAAATAGTTCTTTTGTTACCATAAAGACATCTCTTTTAGGAGAATTTTTTCCGATATATGTAACATAATACCAATTTATAAATGCTTTGATATCATCTGTCTGTCCATCCTGTGTTTCTTTCCACTTCCCGGTATTGTATTGATTTATCATATCCAGTTCCATTTGATTTACATCAAAAATACTATACCTGTTCTGATTATAGCTTTCATCATACCGTATAATTTCATTTGTTCCATTTTGAATCTGCTCATTATAAAACAAAATCACACTTACCGCTGCCAGACAAAGTAAAGTAATGATTACTTTGATATTCCAGACTCTTTTAAATTCCATCATATCCTTTTTCCCCCTTTGTCCGGCAGTACATTTGCTATCTTATGCTGTCCCCTCAAGTATCACTTTGCTTTCCCCTGTTGTCATATCATAGAGCAGATACTCAACCATGATATTCTTTCCTTCACTGTTGACCCTTTGCTCTGAGCTGACTCTTTTCTTCATAAAGATATCATTTTTTCCGCTTGGATAACTATTCGCCGCCGTCTGACAGTCTATTTGTTTTATATAATTTCCGGATAAATCTATCACCGTAATTTTATACTGTTTATCAAATGACCCGGTATCTTTCTGATTCAGATATAGACAGTCTCCGGCACATTCTATAATCCCATATCCGTCATCCTGATAAATCTGCACATTTTCTCCCGTATCTATATTACATTTCAAAACTTTCCCAGTAATGGACTGATAGACATACATATTTCCGTCATCATCGAATGCAATATTTCTTAAATCCACTGCCCCATATCCTTCACCGGTTACACCTATAATATGCTCTCCGCTTTCATCATATTGATAGGCATAGTCTAACTCCGCCTGTTCTGTCATTTTCCGGGAAAATCCTCCATTTTCAAGTCTGTACTCATATAATTCCATATAATGCTGCGCAGTATCTTTAACAGAATAATCTACTGTAATATAAACACGATTCTGATTATTCCGCACCGCTATGGTTTGATTCTTCACTTCAATCTCCGGCTTTTCTACTATTCCAATCTGTTCTTTTTCTCCTGAACCGTCAATTTTCAATCTATATACGGTCGTTTCCTCCTGCATATCAGTTTCATAGCAATAATAAATATATCCTTTGTGAAGTATCATATTTTTCTCATAATCGGATACTTTGTTCATTACAACATTTTCACCATTCCACAATACTCCGGCACTCTTTTCATTGCTTCCGTCCTTATCAAAATATATCAGCTTCATATCCCCTGTCTTTGTATCATATTCAAGCCGGAATAAATGACCGTTCTGATACCAGATATACCCGTTATAGCACTGGTCTGCTGTATAATAAGCATTACAATCTTCCCCTTTATGACTGCAATTCACCTTACTGCATAAAGGCACTGCCTGCTCACAGCCAGCATCATAATAGTAAATTCTGTAATATTTCCCCTTCGTTCCGTCTGTAAAATAATATCCATATCCATCATCTGCCACCTTATTATTGACGTAACATGACTGTGCATCTGTAATATTTTGTACCGTTCCCTGCTCCCAGTCCGTATCATCTGCTTCCTGCATATATTTCTTTCCACAGCCTGCACTGACTATCACTATCACCAGACAAATGAGTATTCCAACATATACTTTTTTCATAATAGCCCCCATTTCTGAACAATTTAATCACGAAGCAGCGATGAGAAATCCCTCCCTGGTGATTTCTCATCCGCCATTCCGGCTGACTGTTTTCGCTCAAAAACAATTCGTCCGGTATTATACTTCGTCTGCTGTCTTTGAATAATGATTAGTAGATATAATCACTAATATTTCCATATTCGTCTAATGATGTAATTACAGAAATACTTTCATCAAAGCGTCCGTCTTGATAAATGTCGTACTCTGCATGTCCGCTTGCGTTAGAATGCCATTCATTCGTCTTATTTTCTTCATAACCGTCTGCTATAAATGCAACCGAAACTGAATAGAAATAAATATCGCACCACGAACCATCTGAATAATCATAATTCATTCGTGTTTTGAATGATATGATATCCCCATGACTCAAATAGCCATAATGCCATTCACTTGCAAACGTTGGTATACTTGTCCCCATTACCGTAGCTATCATTAAACCGGCAGCTATTGTCTTTTTAATCAAACTATTTTTTATCCTTAGCATACGCTTCCCTCCTATAAAATTCCTTCAAATTTAGTTTACTTGCTCTTTTTCAGTGTCTTCGGCTCTTTCGGCTGATACATTCCATAGATAGAAGCTGAATTGCCTGCCTTTTTTGCAGTTGCATATGCTGCCTTTGCTGCTAATTTTAAAACTGTCGTTTTCATAACATTCTCCTTTCTGCCCCCTCTTTGCCTGCTGTCATTCTTCCCCCGCTTTATCTGAACATCAAGACGGCTGTTTATTCTATATAAAGGCTGTTTGTTTACAGCCTGTTATATCTTTGCTTTATATACACCTTTGTGTATTTCTTGATTTCAGTATAACTGCATTTTTTACCAATTAGAACCCCTTTGGCATGAAACGCCGTTTTTTGACGTGAACGGCTGGTAATCTTCCAATGCCTGCTTTAACGCTGCTTTTCTATCTTTAAATATAACCATTCCCTTTGAATTAACCTCAATATCATATGCCTCGCCCTTACTTCGCCAGCGGTCAGTCAGTTCCTGATTACTACACTCTCCAACAACACTGTCATACAATACTTTTCGCCTTACCTGAACCGCACAGACTGTCATTATAACTACCAGAATCACTGAAAACAGGGCTAAAATAATTCTCTTTTTAGCTGTTTTATTATTGCTCATTACTTTTCTCTCTTTTTATCAATTAAAATCCTCTTGGTATAAGCCGTATTATTTAAGCTGTACCCATTCCGCATTTAAAATATCTTCTTTCTTTATATAACAGATTGTATCCAGTTGTTTTATAAAAAGATACTTTTCATCTCCAAAATAAACTCCTGTACAGTCTTTTCCGCAGTCTATTTCCCTGATTAAATTAAAACTCCTGTCATACACATAGATTACTCTTTCTATACGGCTCGCTGCGTCTGTCATACTTCCCAGTCCGGCATTATCCAAATAAAAATACTGACCGTCATAAGAAATACCGGCAACAAGTATATTTTTATCTGCCTGTACTTCTAAAGTTTCTTTTTGTGTTTTAAAATCATAAACATACAATCCCGTACCACTTTCAAAATAAACCAATGTATCTCCCAACACAAAATAATCCGATACCTGCTTGTCAATTACTTTTTCCGCTATGCCATTTCCGTAATCATATCTGTATAACCGTTCATCGGCATAATGCGTTTTACTATCCATATCCAGCCGATATTCCATTACAATAAAATACAGATAACCGCCAAAATCTCTTGCTCCTGTAATCGCCGCACCAACTCCACTGTATTCATAGACTGTTGACACTGCATAATCCCCTATTGATATTTTCTTTATTTCCTGAACATGATTTTCACTTCCTCCGGCATTTCCCACGCTATCATACGCATAAATATCATTTTCATGAAAAACCAATGAAACAGACGAAAATTTGTCCATTGCAAATAAAGCGCATACATCTTCCCTTCCGCTTCCGTCTGAATCTATTTTACACAAATAGCCCATCCCCTCTTTCTTATGGATTACATATAAAAAATCTTTATAGTAATATACCGTTCCAAATTGATATGCCTCTCCTGAAAGTACCGCTCTGCACGCATCCGTTTTATGGGTACATTCCGGCAGTGCGCATAACACAACTCCATTTTCATTTTCTACCTGTGTATAATACAATCTTATCTTTCCGTCTGCATCATATTGTGTATAATAATATCCTCCATTTCCAGCCGCAATGTGATGTGTGTCTGTATTCCAGCTACTTTGCGTGTCCGTTACACCGTCTTTAATTTCCGATGCTGAATGATTGTTTTTAAATACATATACATATGTGGCAATTCCCCCTAAAAATACTACCGCCACCACAATGCCTGTTATAAATGCTATTTTTTTCTTTTTCATACTTTTTATTCCAGTTCTTTCCACTCCTATGCCGTCAGAATGTCAGCTTTAACATCAATCCGTCACCCGCAAAATCTCCCCGCCGTCAATTTCATACACAATTTTACAGCACGCTTCCACCTGCTGTTCTATATGGCTGGTCATCAGCAGTGTTCCGCCGTTTTCAACAAATGCTTTTAAAATGTCTTCGACCTTTTTTACCGACTTTTTATCCAGTCCGTTCATCGGCTCGTCTAAAATCAACACCTGTGGCTTTTCCATCACTGCCTGCGCAAGTCTTAACTTCTGCTTCATTCCGACAGAATATTTTCCAACCTTTTTATTTCTGTCTTCATATAAATCAAATTGTTTTAAAACCTCTATAATTTCCGCTTCTGAAATTTTCTTTTGAATTTCTGCAAGAATTTTTAAATTTTCAAGACCGGACAGGCTGTTTATAAACTCCGGTTCTTCGATGACAATTCCTGCATCATCAATAAAATCCTGCTCTTTTCCGATAATTTTTCCCCGGTAAATGACCTGTCCTTCTGTCAAAAGGGAGTATCCGCATAAAGTCTTAAAAAAGACACTTTTTCCACAGCCGTTTGGTCCTACAAATCCATAACTATTGCCCTTTTCAAACTCCATGCTTACATTTTGAAATATCAGCTCATTTTTAAATTTCTTTGTTCCATTTTCTATCTTTAAAATCACTTCGCCCATATATACCCTCATTTCTGTCTTAGCACAAATCCATTGTTTTTATCTTTTTTCTCACAACAAGTTCTGTTACCGTATTCAACACAATTAATATTAAAATACCGCACAGGCTTTCCACCGCACCTGTATACGTTAAGAAATGTATTTTTTGTGTATACACCTCTGCCGCCAGATGTACAAATAAAACCACAAGCATAAAAAATGCCGCAAAATCGCTGTTTTTCCTTAATATTTGATATACCGTAATTTTTCCGTATAAAACCATGCACAAAAATATCTTTACAAGCAGCAGCACTGCTGCTGCCATGTCTGCATTGCCTGTCCGAATAACCGCGCCTGTAATGCGTCCGAACAAAGCAATCCCTGCCAGCCCTGTGGCAACAAGCAGTACCGCATACAGACTGCCATGCAGGACTTTGCTTTCGCAGTGGTTCAGATACCCCTTTTTCCCATACCGATGCAGTTTCATTGAACGGTATTTTCCGGATTCATGCTGTAGAAATAAAAATATGACCAAATAAACTGCCATATAAAATACAAACACACTGATGAACCAGAACTGCCGCGTAAAAAAGTCGTGTGCGTAATTTTCACTGCCCAAAATACATTGTAATAATGTACTGTCTGCTGCCGGACCGGAGTTTTCCAGTGACACTCCAAGCAGAAATACATTCCAAAGCGCCGCCCACACCGCACACAGGCTTCCTATGTATTTAATATATTTTTTTGATAAATATTTTTTCATTACCGGATCTTCCTATCCTGTCTATACGGCAGATATGCCAGTCCTATGACAATAAGAACGCACAATCCATAATTTATCACGGTTCTTGGCGCTGCAATCCATTTCCACCTATAGTATGCCGTATCCAGTATAAATGGCTGGATAAACGGTCTGCCTGCCATAAATTTTAATACACAGATAAACAAATACAGCACTAATGCCCCTGCTGCGCCTTTTTTCCCCAGCAAAATTCTTAAAACCAGCTGCAAAAATCCGATGATAAGCAGATTCACATAACTGGTAATCAGAAATTTTATCATTGCACCGCATGATACAAAAAATCCACGGTCAAATACCGCTGAGGCAACACCTGTAATCATCCCCGCCGCAAAAAATACTGCCAGATAGACACATGCTGCCATCATCTGATTTTTCATATATTGAATATATAAATTCTTAACAGAATGATACCTGTAAATCGACATTGCCGTTAATTCATTCATTTTATCTGCCATTAAAAATATATAGCACCCATACAGAACCAGCGGAGAATACAGTCCATCTGTAAATGCCATTCCGCCAAAGTCATAAACGGCATATGCTATAAAAATAAACAGTACAATGAAATATTTTTTGTTACGCATTTATTTTTTCCTCTTTCCTAAAGAAAATAATCAGCAGAACGCAGGATAACAAAACCGGTAAAATAAGTGAATCCATTGTCTGTAATGCTGTTCTTATCGTTGGATTATGATATACATAGCCGTAAAATCCGTACAGAAATGTCGGTTCAAATTTTCCGATAAACCATGCAAGTCCTGCCTGCTGTTTTAAAAATGTGCACCGGAAAAATTCCAATAGAATCTGCGTACCCCAAAAATATCCCAGCATCCAAAGCAGTGCCTGATAGCTTTTCTTACAATACAGTGCGATCACACAGCCAAACAATGTATAAACAAAAGTTCCTATTAATATAGAAGGAATCCCCTGAACCATATAATACAAATACGGACTTGCCGCACTAAAACCCTCACCAAAAATGCCGTCAAATGTATTTCTCGGTATATATTCCATGCGGTTTCCCATAATGCAGTACCCGATACTCAGATAGATGATATAAATAATGTAATACCACAACGCATTTATCCACGAATACTGAAAAATCGTTGAAAGAATTACCTTCTTTTGGCTTTCTCCCCGGACATAACGAAACGTAAATAATCCGTTCTTTTCCTGATAAAACAAAATCAGCACAGCAAGCATCAGAATGAACATAATCGTTGTTGTATATCCCTGTATATTCATATATTCGCTCAGATACATACTGCTCTCCAACATATCGTGACGTACCTGTTCTGCCTTTTGGGCATTATAATCAATGGAACTTTCATTATAATTAAACAAAATTTCAAATATTCCTGATGAAAATCCCCAATATATGAGCATACTCAATAACGAAACCGCCATTTGTATGAACCGAGATTTTCCAAATGCCCTGTATTTTGTCAGCTGCACCGCTTTCCCCTCCTCTTATGTATTTCCTGATTTTCACCTTAATTTAAATACATCAATTTACAATAACATAGCCTGCAATAACAATTACCTGATTATTTTTGATGATATATGCTATATTTCTATTACAAATCAACAAGTCTTGAACTGCACCTTTTTTATATTCATCTAATATTGAATCATTAGGTATTCCTATATATACTACAATATCAGTATCCGGAACTTTGTACATATCTTGCTTTTGGTCTAATGCCTGTAGCAATATTTTTTCTATGTATTCAAGATTCATTTGTTTGCTTGATATATAACCAAAAATATCAGTTATCTTATTCATTTATATACCACCTTTGTGTGTTTTTTTTATTCTAGTTCTTTCCACTCCTGCGCTGTCAGAATGTCAGCTTTGGAAATATAAAACACCTTGTCGCCGCTTTCTGCAAAAAGATAATCCGCATCACCGTAGTACAGCTTCATATTGCTCTGCATATTGATTTTGTTGCATACATTTCCGTCGGTATCCAATACATAAACCACTCTGTCTATTGCACTTTTGGCATCTGTGGCACTGCCGATGCCGCCATTTCCCATATACAGATACCTGCCGTCAAATGACAATGAAGCAACGGCAATCGTGGCATCTGCCTTATATATCAGTTTCTGTTCTGATGAATCCAGCCTGCACTGATACAGCCCCTCTCCGATAACATAGTAATATAAAATGTTATTCTGCAAATCTACATAGTAATCCGATATGTTTTTGCCCTCTGCTACTGTCTGTACCGTTCCTGTGTCATAATCATACGCATACAGTTGATACTGAAACGACTGCTTCAACGTATCTTTGTTAATTTCATATGTTCTGACTTTAAAAAATAATTTATTGCCAAAGCTTCTTGCCCCGGAAATTGCACTTCCCGTACCGCGGTAAGTGTATATATCTTCACTTTTCTTTGTGTCCAGTTCAACTTTTTTAATCGTTTCATCCTGTTCCTGCTCACTGCCTGCATGTCCCGTATGGTCATACACATATGCCGCATTATCATGAAAAACCATACTGACAGATGTCACATTTGCATTTGGAAACAGTTCACAGATTTCCTCTCTTTCATTGCCGTCCGGCTGGATTTTTGTCAGCACACCCATTCCGTTTTTTACTTTTATCATATAAATGTTTCCTTGATAATAATGAACCGGCGATGACAGATATTATGATGTCAGAAAAAAGGCATTACACTGCACATCGCCATGATTACATTCTGCCTTACTGCACACCGCAATAGACCTTTGCACGCTCTCATCATAAAAATATAGGCACATTCCCTTTGATTTCATCTGCAAATAATAATATCCGCCCTCCGCTTTGGCAATACCGTGTACATCTGTATTCCAACTGCTCTCCTCATTTTCACCGGCTGACACCGTATCTGTCCGGATATCCACCGTTACCGCATCATCTTTGACTTTGTTGCGGTTCAGAAACCATATTCCTGCCATCGCAACGCAGACTGCTATGCAAATACCTCCGATGATATAGCTTATTTTTCTTTTTGACATAAAATCAGCCCCTTTACATTTAACAGTAAAATTTTTGCACCTAACCACTATATGTATACTTGTCTTCTGCCGGGATTCAATCCGGTTATACCGGCTGTATTTCATAAAAGATAAGATACCCCACACTGTATGCACTTGACGACTTTATCTTTGCATACTTTGTAACCGTTGTACCGTCTTCATATGTAATATCCGCACGTAAAATCACCTTTTCCAAGTCTTCTATCAACGACTGCTGTTCTTCCGATGCACTCTGATTTTTTGCTTCTGAGTATAAACGTAAATATAAAGTTTCCGTACTTTCCGGCAGAAGCTTTACCGCAGTATTTTCATCATAAATAATTTCACGATATGACGTCGGCAGTTTTTCGTCCTCACCTTTTGCATACAAAGCCCCCGGTATATTTTCAACCGTATATGAAATCTCTTTTACATTTTCGTCTTCCATAAAAAGCTTCTGAATATCCAGATATGTCACCTGATATTTCTTCTCACCAAATGAATTTGCAATGGAATACACAGTTGTCTGCATACTTTTTCCGTCATAAAGCGCCTTTTCGTCTTGAAACTGTCTGTCATTACAGATTTCTTTCACCTCATATCCTTCGGTTTTAATATAATGATACTGATTTCCGTTTTCATCATATAAATATTCCTGTGACTGTTCTGTACTATTTTCTGCCGCCGTTTCAGTTATATTTACATAGGACTGTTCTTTTGTTTTCTGCGTACAGCCTCCTGCCAGCCCCGCTGTTACCCCTAAAATCAGCATTAATTCAACAATTTTTTTATTTTTCATACACCTCTCCGTTTCGCAGGCATTTTTACTCTAGTACCTGCCACTGTCCCTGCGCAAATTCTGTTTTCTTCATATATGTCAGCTTCATTGCCTGCTGTTGTTCATCTGCTACAATCTGTTCGGCAAAAATATAATCCCCATTTCCAAACAGCATATATCCCGCTTTGTTAATCGGAAGTTCATATAATACATTTCCGTCTGTTGCAAGAACAATACATTTACGCGTAATTTCTGTTTTTTCATTCGATTTTGCATAGGATACCCATTCGCCATTATACAGATACAAATATTTTCCGTCATAAGACATTTCTGCAATACCCATTTCTTTTCCTGCATCATAGAGTTTCCGGGTCTGCTCTGTTTTTATATCATACACATACAAGCCGTCTGCATATGCGAAATAATAAATTTGCTCCTGTTCTTCATCGACCGCATATGACGTAATCTCTGCATCTATTATTTTTCCGGATTGTCCGGTCTGATGATTGTACGCATACAGTCCCTGATAGGTATAGGTCCATTCCTGCCCCGACTCATTTTTATTAATTGTCAGACCAGATAATAAAAAGAATATTGTATTTCCGTAATTTTTCACACTGTGAATCGCCCCGCTTACGGCATTCCACTCTACAACACGCTCCTGTGATTTACCGTCTAATGTGTATCTTGTAATTGTTTCGGTATGTTCTTCACTGCTTCCCTGATTTCCCGCACTGTTATACACATAAACGGCATTTTCATAAAATACCAGCTTTGTATTGGACGTTCCGTCATAGTCATAGACTTTGGTAATTCTTTTTCGTTCACTTCCGTCCGGGCTGACCTGAATCAGATTTCCTTCTGTGCCCAGCAGATAAAGGAAGCCATTATAATAATAAATCTGAAATCCTGAAGCGTATTCTGCCGCCTGCGCCGTCCTGTCATAATAACGCACATCTCCGAAATACGCATTACACGCCGCATTATCATGATTGCAGTCTGCTTTTGCACACAGTTTTATGCTCTCCTGCGTGTCATCGTCCCAATACATCAAATACAACGGTTCTTCCGGTGTCAGATAATAATATCCGTGTTCTCCTCTTGTAATACACTGTATCTTTGTTCCCCAATATGCCTGATAATCCGTTCCGTCATCTTTTAATGTCTCCAGCCGCATCGGCTGTTCTAATGCCGTATTCCCCGCCGTAGTAATATTGGCTGTTGCGTTTTTTTGGTTCTTTGTTCCACAGCCTGCTAATACCATACTGCATACAAGAATTGCCGTCCCTGCTTTTAATATTGTCTGAAAATGCTGTTTTTTCATTTAAACACCCTCTCTAAATTGTGCTTTTTCCCTCTAATAAAAGGCTGTGTAACAATATTATATATCATTATTACACAACCTTTTAGTGAATTTACAAAAAATTATCTCCAACAAGAAAAGTCTTCTGAATTACTATCATCATCCGACCATACCTGAACAGTTGCTGTTACCCCGTCAAAATCAATCGGACAATGTGAACCTGCTAACAATCCATATGTTTGGTCTGCATAATCAGAAAAACTATGACTTCCATGTACACAATATCCTCTTCCATTTATTTTAATGTCCACCACATTAGAAGAATCTACTGCCGTAAAACAGTATTCTGGATTTCCATCATACTCTGTACCACACCTAACCTTAATTTTACACCCACCTGCATACATGTATGATGTTGATTCTGCCGCATAAGCAAAAACACTTCCTGCAACCACCATGACTGTTGACAGACCTATCACTACTGCTTTTTTTACTGTTCTTTTCATACTATACCTCCTAATTCTTCTGTTTATTAATTCTACCTACTCTTTTCAGTTTCTTTGTTTCTTACAACTATCCTTTGTACCCCTCCTTTCTGCCCCCTATCCGTATGATGCCTTTTCTCCCCTGCTTCTTCTAACGTCAAAATGGCTTTTTGTTTTTATATAAAGACCATTTTATGGTCTATTATATCCATATCCTATAATTTACATACAGTTCCTTTATCTCATGGTTTATATATTTTTACCCTTAATAAATTATAATACTAGTCATTACACAATATATTTCGAGCTGCCTGTATTAACTGAAGTATTGCTGTCGTTACTACCCCAAAACCTATGCAATAAAAATATCTAATTTCCTTAGTAGCTAATAGTGTACTTTCTACAACGATGCAGATAAAAATTAATATCACTACAACCCTATGAAAATCTTGCTTTTCTATTTCATTCAAACGGTAATTTTCGGAATCTACAGGACTAAATACAAATATGCTGATTAATGATAACGTTATACCTACTACCATTATTGATAAATCTATCATCATACATATCATATAAACTGATATTGCTATCATTATTACCGACAACATTAAACAACTCTGTATATGTTTAGCATGATATCCGCCACAAAATTTTCTAAATATCATAAACGTAATAATAAATACAATACTTTCCACAACATGTCCCATTATTCCGCCTATAATTATCGAAACTCCTAATGTAAAAATCAGAATATATACCGTAAACACCGCATACTCATATAATTCCGCATCTTCTTTCTGAATCACTCCATATTCAACCAGCCATTGAATTATTTTTTTACTTATATTCTTCACTCACTATTGTCTTTCTCTTATACTCACAAACATTATTAAATGTAATTAACTACTACCAGAAATTTATTTTTGCCTTTTAATTGCAAACTTCTTAATTTTAACCGGTACAATCGGTTGATATAATATGTAACTTGAAGTTGTATTAGCCTCTACTTTAAGAGCCGTTTCCAGTACACGCTTTGTAAAATTTGCAAGATTCATTTTTGTCATTTATTTTTCCTCCATTTATATTAATTTATTATCATTTTATCTTTTATTTTTTCTATATTCCATATTTTTTCCTGAAATGTTATTTTTTTGTAATGAAATGTAGTAATTTTCTTGAAATTCACTTCTTTGCCTTTTATAATAACAGTATTATTATGAACTGAGGGGATTTTCTTATGAATATATTTTTATGTGATGATGATTGTTTAGTCACTAAACAATTATCCGAATACCTAAATGAATATTTTTCCGATAGAAAAATGGATACTATTAAAATTTTTACCTTTAATACTGCATTTTCCTTGCTTTCATCGTCTGTTATTCCTGATATTGTATTTTTAGATATTGAAATGCCTGAAATAAACGGAATTGAAATAGCAAAAAAATTATGCTCTCTATATCCTGACTGCATAATCATGATAGTTACTTCGTATTCCGAATATCTTGATGCCGCTATGGATATTCATGTATTTCGCTATTTAGATAAGCCAATTAACAAAAAAAGACTATATTCCGGTCTTGATTATGCAATTAAACGCCTTACTGATATCTCCGGAAAAATTACATTTGAAATTCATTCAAAATTTATAACATTATCCAAAAAAGATATTATTTGTGCAGAAGCACAGCTACGCAATGTTAATATTTACACCCCTACGGAAATGTATACTTCCAAAAAAAATATGATTTTCTGGAAAGAACAGCTTAAAAACCCTTGCTTTTTCCAACCACATCGCAGTTATATTGTTAATATGAATCATATTATTTCTTTTGACAAAACGACGCTTTACACCGATAATACAGCTTTGGCTATACCTATTTCACGCAATACATATCAAAGTTTTAAGACAACTTATCTGCTATTTATGGAAAATACACGATAACTTATCATAGAAGTGAGGTTACATATGAAATTATACCACATAATAATACTTTCTCTTATTACATACTTATGTGAAGGCTACATTTTATGGCGATACTGTTCTCTTTTATTTGTACGTAAATATTCCGTTAAAAAATGCTGTGTTATTTACTTTGTGTTATATTCCATTTCTGTTATTTTCTCTGTATTAAGCATTCCTGCTATAAACAGTATTTTATTCTTTTTAAATACTATGCTTATTATAAAATTAACATACAAAGTCACATGGGGAAAAAGTCTTTTTCATGCTATAATTGCCACATTTATGATGATTATAACCGAAATGCTTATATTGTTGCTTGTGCCAAATTACAGTCATATGGTTTATAATTTTATTTACAATTTTCAACTTCAGATTTTAATTTATTTTATTAGTAAGATTTTCTATTTTATTGCCATGACCGCTATCGCATATTTACTTTCACGCAGCAGTAAAAAATACAACCAAATTCGTAATACTAAAATTATTATTCCTTTTTTTATTTCTTTAATTACAGCGTTCACTTTGATAACAATTCTTGAAATATGCCTTTCTATCTCTTTGCCTTTTTATATAAACGTAATGATTATTATAAGTTCCGTTGCATTACTGCTGATTAATGTACTTATTATCGTGTTATATAATTTTATAGAAAAGCAAAACGAACAGACAACCTCGCTTCAACTTCAATTACAAAGTGAATCTCTTACTATTGAGCACTATAAGACAATCATCGAACATGAGGAAGATAAAAATATTCTTCTTCATGATATACGAAAACATCTGCAATCTATTCAGGTTTTGAATACCGAAAATAATAACGAGCAAATTGAAGCTTATATTTCAAATTTAATCAATTCATCTAAGCTTTCTACTCCAAAAAAAGTATGCGATAATCCATTGTTAAACGCTATTATTGGACGGTATATACATTTGTGTAATGATTATAAAATTGATTTTAAATCGGATATCCGTCATCATTCCACTGATTTTTTATCAAATGATGATTGCACTTCATTATTCTGCAATCTATTGGATAATGCATTTGAAGCCACTAAAAATACACCCGATTCATTTATCGAATTAAATATCGGTTATAATACAACTCACTCCATAATTGTTATAACACTCATTAATTCCTGTTTAAATAATCCTTTTGACAATAACGGGCAACTAAAACGTACTACAAAAACCGATTCCCGTCATCATGGTTATGGAATTAAAAGCATACAGAATACTATTGATAAATATAACGGTGACTATAATATTTATTATAACCATTCTACTTCCACATTTCACACTGTTATTATTTTTCAAAAAAATACACACAATTTATCAAATCAATAAAAACACTATCAACCAGTCGACAGCCTTATTACAAAAGCTGAAAAGAACGAAAAAGAACCGGTTATCCCATTATTTTTTCAATATGAAACGCAAAAGGGGGCGGTACTGCCCCTTTTATATCTCATTCAACAAAATAAAAACTTTTTTCCCACCTAATTATTTATTTGTACAAATTCAACACCCTCGATAAAGCTACCACCGTCGGAATCATCATTGTTATAAAATCTTTCATCCCACTGCACATGATTAATACAAAAATGCTGTATACTACAATCATACCTCCCATAAATTTTGCTGAATTTTTATCCTTATCAGGAATTCTTGCCTTTTCTTTCCTTATTTTTATAATCTGTACAGTGATTAAAATACACGATATACCCCAAAAAATCAGCAGTACAAGTTCCCGAACTGACATTATTCATTTTCCTCTGTTTCATCTTCTACAACTTTTCCGTCTTTAATTCTTAATATTCTTGCCGTCTGCGGCAAAATGCCGTAATCGTGCGTTGCACAGACAATGGTTGTATTTTCCTGTAATTCCGAAAAAATCTTCATAATTTCCTGCGCCGTATGGTGATCCAGTGATGCTGTCGGTTCATCTGCAAATAATATCCGAGGCTTTTTTACAACTGCCCTTGCGATTGCAACTCGCTGACGCTCCCCGCCGGATAATTTATATGGCTTTTGATTTATCAAATCTTTTAATCCCAGCCGCTCCAATAAATCTTTTGCCTGCTTTTCAACATTTTTCTCATAGCTTGCCGTACAGACATTTTCAAGCACCGTAAGATGCGGAATCAGAAAATGATGCTGAAAAACAAATCCAAAATTTTCATACCGGATTTCATTTTTATTTTTTGCCCCGGAAATCAACACATCATCTAAATATATTTCTCCCGCTGTCGGTGTTTTTAATAAGGAAACGATATATAATAAAGAACTTTTTCCCGACCCGGAAGGTCCCAGTAAAGATACGAACTCCCCACTCTGTATATCAAATGACACATCTGAAAAAATGGTTCTTTTGGTTCTCCCGTCAATATATTCTAAATCAATATTCTTTACACCCAGCATTTCCCTACCTCATTTCTATAATGGCTATCAAATCTTTTTTTGCAAATTTCAATATTGTTACAAGAATGGTTACAACCACAAAAACTGCCATTACAATGATTGTATAAAGCAGTGATTGAATTGAAACAATCGACAACATCTGTCCCATTGGTTCAAAAACAGATTTTGCAACCAGCGACAAAACTCCATAAGAAAGTATCAGCCCCAATATCCATGAAATAAATACCAAAACCACAATCTCTGCAATAATATTTCTAAACAGCCAGCTCTTTTTATAGCCAATGGCATATAAAATTCCAAATTCCTCCATTCTGTCATTATAGATGGTTTCAAGAACAATGCAGACCGCGGCAGAAATGCTCACAGCGATTACAATGACAATAACAAACATTAAAAATTTGATACTGCTTATATTCTCTTGAAGCGTTTCTTTTGCATACGACAATGTCATCGCCGCTGTTTCATCGTGTCCCATTGTATCCAGCATGTTATTCATTGTATCTAAATCTGTTTTCGGTGTAACAAGCAGTCCGAAAGTGGTATTTTGAAAATCCAGTCCCAGTTCTTCCAATTCTTTCTGCCTGTAGCTTTTTGTCCCAAAAGCCATATAGCTGTCCCCTGAAAATGCCCCTGTAATCATATATTTTCCGTCAATCTGTTCTCCTTCATCGACTGCACTGCCAAATGTATCCCCTACGGATAACCCTTTATTTTTCAGCATATCCTCGTGCATAATCAGTTCGTAACTGTTTTCCTCCGGCAGTCTGCCCTCTGTTACCGTCAGCGAAAAATCATCAAATATTTCCCCTATATCTGCTTCGTCCATAAATGCGACATAACCGCTCGTGGTTCCGAAAATATTGTTAATGACCGTATACTCCAGCAGTATAGGGTACGCATTTCCCACGCTGTCATCATTTTTAATTTTTTCTACCGTTTCATTCTGCAAAAATGAAGACCCACCTACCGGATATACAAATGAAAAGTCATTCAGACATGCAATATTGGAATATTCGACTGTTGAAAAAATAGACTGCACCAGCGATGTCACAAAATAGATTGAAAACACCGTAAGTGCCATAACAAAGATTAAAGAAATCCCCCGCCGTTTATTTGATAAGTAGTATTTAAACATATTTTTCATTTGCATTTTCCCCCTCATAACTTTTTTACTATTTTCGTCTTCTCATCAATTTTAGCCCTCAAACAGATAAAATCCTGTGCCACCATACGGTCATAGCCAATAACTTTTTCGTCTTTCATCAATTTACATACGACAACAAGTGCTTTTGAAGTATATACTTCATCTTCAACTTCAATATGATTTATTTCAGAATAACAAATCTTAAATCCACCGGAATAGTAATAATCTTCATCAAACATAAATAGCATTATAAAATATGACATATGACCAACAGTTAATGTGCCCCATATGAGCAATGCAACATTATAGTCAAGCTCATAAAACAAACTGAATATGATAAAAAATGCGGAAACCAGAAGGGCAGCTAAAGACAGATATCTATGATAAAAAATACATTTTTGACCATATTCATTTACTATTGCGTTGTCTTGAAGCCGAATAATATCAATAACCTCAAAAATATAATACCACGAACCTATGAATTCCATGAGTGATGCATAAAACCCCCTATTCTCATGTATCGCAATAATAAAATGCATCTTATATACAATAACAAGTGTCAGCAAAGCCAATATTCCACATATAAGCAGATCCCGTTTATTTTTCTTATAATATCCATAATACTTTTTATAATGATTCTTTTTCATGATTTATACCCATTTATCCGCTCCTGCAACATTACCTTAAATAACACTCCATATATCAAAAATTTTCAAATCAGCAATTATCCGCTTTCAAAATACCGCTGTACCCAAATATTAAAGCAATTATCATAATAACCAAATTGATAATCAATGCACCATTTTGAACGTCCTCTTTCAATACAAATTTTAAAATAATCAGCACAATATTGGCAGCCACGCTTAAATTTCCCCTGCTTCTTTCATTTTATTTCATCAACTATCCACATAAGCTTTATTTTTTATTCATCCCACCTACAATCCCCTTCAAATTATTTCTAATACAACAATATGTATCACAAAAACAGCCTGTTTTTCAAGACACATGACGTACTTTGTCGATATTCCGACGTACTTTGCATATTTTCACATATTTTACGACTTGTAGCTTTTCAATTTTATATATGAAGATATACCTATCAATATAAAGGTCAGTAATATAATTGCTATTTTAATTCTGATAAAAACTGTATTATAACTTTTTATCTCAATTAAGATTGATGAAATAATTATCATTAACGTAGTCCCTGCATATATCCTTTTATTCATCTTATTCACACTTTCTATCTTCTCTCATGCCTAACAATAAAAATCCTACTGCCGTATCTACATATAAATCTTTTAAATCATGACAGAATAATTGATAGAAATTCAAATAATCTACCGTAAATCCCCACAAAGCAGAATCTATCACTGATGCTGTCATTGCTGTTAAAAACATTATATACGCATAGGCATAGTATTGATTTTTTTGTTTCCATTTTATATAAACAACGGTGACAGCACCGAATATCAATATTTTCTGTACAATTATCACAGCCGTCTGCATATGGATATTAAAAAAACTATATAACGCCGACTGCTCCCGATTTAATACCATTTGTATACGCAGTGCTTTTCCGATAAGATTTATGTCCGGCTGATACTGATATATTATTGCCTTTATAAGCTGGTCTGCCAATACCGCAAACACTACATATGCAATTAATTTTTTCTTCTTTTTCAGCAGATTCTGCTTCATCACCGTTTTAAATATCCCAATACTAATGCCTCCGCTGACCGCAATATATGCCAGACTGCTGATAATCTGCCACACCCCGCCAAACCGGTATGCCCGCCATAGTACAAATATCACGGGAAATATTAAAAAGTACCACATTACTATCTTCCTCATATTATTTTTACGGGTTCAGATACTTATTCAAAGAAAAGATTTATCCCAAGTCCCACTCCAATTAGAAATCCTAAACCCAAAAGAACAAGGCAGATAATACTAATTACTACATCTTTCTTTTCCATAGATACATTCATCCTTTTTTAATAAAACATGAAAACAGTATGTGATATAACACACCAAATCCTATTGCACCATAAGCAACCCATAACAATCCCGATAAATTCCATAAGCCATTATTATATACTTCATTTCCAAATACAATCATTCCAAAAAGAACACTTCCAACAATAAGTCTTTTATAATATTTTGTTCCCCGCATTTTATAACCCTTTCTACTTATAAAATTTTATTCATTATTATAATGCGATTTCCCCGATAATTAACTTATTCAAATAAATTTCATCATCATAATAGTTGTTTATATTTGATAATAAAGAATCCAAAGAGGATATCTTAATATTTTCTTTTTCCTTTAATTCTTCAATATTTTTCCCATAAAGGAATAACTCAACTTGTTTACTGTTATATTTTCCAACATTTGTACTTGGCATTTTATCTTTATACTTCTCCCATAACTCAAGTGCTTCTTCTGATTTTCCGTTGTAATGCATACAAATGACAGCATGGGAGAACGTTTGAAAATATGCTTCAAATTGTAGTCTGTTTAAAATATTATGTATATTCCTTTTCCATAAGTCTGTGTCGAAATTTATTATTTCTGTATTATCTCTATTTCTTCGCATAAGACTTTCATACAATACTGCATTTATTAGCAAAACATTGATTGAATTATCCTCTTTATCCAAAGATAAATTATTTCCTGTTTCATATAGCTTTTCTATGAAATATCTCTGGTTCTCTCTCATTTCAAATTTCTTTTCATTTTCCTGAAGAAGAAAATAGTTATAAATCTGTAATAATGCGTAGCCGTTATTGTCTTTTATTTTTTTAACGGCGGAATAATCCCCTACGATACTGCCTAAATCAAGCATAGAGGTCAAATTAATATATACAGACCATAAAAATACCGCTGAGAAAAACAAAAAATAATACGAGCAAAAATCGTTGCCTATATACTTTGTCGTACACAACACTAATATCAATGAAATCAATCCAATAAATGCCGAACATAGCGGTGCAGACACTAAAGACACCCTCATTTTACCCTGAAATGATTCATATTCTGTTTGGTTGCTAATTGTTGGTATCTCCGGTATGACAATTCCTCCAAATCCAATCTCCATACTTACAGCTATATGAAACTTTAAACCTTCTTTTTCTCTTATTAAACATATTGGAAATATAGCAATCATACGAATATCTATTCTCTGTAATTTAAAAGCAATCGCATGCGCCAGCTCATGGACGCATACTGTAACCAGCAATGCCATGAAAAATATAATTATTCCTTTAAATATTCCTGCCGAAAGATACTCCGGATGCTTCTGTTCAATAGTAACTAGAACCATACCCAGTAAGATTCCTATCACTGAAAGAAAAACTACTATCAAACTGAATACAAAATAAAATTTAACCTTCTTCATACCAAACCCTTTTGCCTCTTAACATGCCTTATTTCCTAATCAATCAAATCAATCTTATCCAGCACATATCTTAATACACTCTGCTCATCTGTAATAATTTTGGCCTGATTAGAACCAAAAAAACTTAAAATTCTCTTTTCTTTACGCTGCAAATCAATGATATAATCTGTATCAGAATTCCAAATGCTATTATTATACGAAATGCTGTTACAGATAACACTTCAAATGAATTACCTACTAAAGCGATACACAATATTAATGTGCCTATTATACTAATCGTCCGTGCTAAACTAATTTTATTTTCCATAACAATCCTTTCTAAACAATCCATCACAAACGGCAACGAGAAAACTGCATATACAGCTTCCCCCTCTACCTATCTTATGTCTATACTATACCCATTTCCTCTTTCTGTTTCCATTTGTTTTCGTTGGTGATTTTTCGTTGGTTTTTGTTGCTTTTCGTTGGTTTATATACTATAATTATATTAAATATTGAGTTATAAACGAGGGGGACAATTACAGATGACAGAGCATACACTTCGTGTTCTTTTAGTGGAAGATGATGCCACTTCATGCATGGAAATAAACGATTATATCAGCCGGTTAGACGATGTTACACTGGTTGCATCTACTAATAATGCTTCAACTGCTATTGAGTATATGAAGGAATTTCTTCCCGATGCCGTTATATTAGACCTTGAACTGCATCAAGGCGGCGGTGACGGACTTTTTTTCTTAGCACAGCTTCAGCAGCTTGAACTTTCTAAACACCCATATATCCTTGTAACCACCAATAATTCAAGCAATATTACCTATGAATCTGCAAGACAGTTAGGTGCTGATTTTATTCTTGCAAAGTATCAGGAAAATTATTCTGCACAGTATGTTGTGGAATTTCTGCGCATTATGAAAAAAGTGATTTTTTCTGAGAAAGGCAAAACAGCTTCTAAAATAACAGCCACTGAACCGTCTGAATCAAAAGACAAAAGGCTGATTCAAAAAATCCAGCATGAGTTGAATTTAATTGGTATCAGCCCGAAAGTTGTTGGTTACCGCTATCTTACCGATGCAATCCTTGCCACCATTAACGAACCGAAAACCCGCATTTTTAGAGTGCTGGGTGAAAAATATAAAAAAACAGATTCCAGTATCGAACGTGCCATGCAGAATGCTATCAACCGTGCATGGCGGACTTCCGATATTGATGATTTGCTGACTTACTACACCGCGAGAATTCATTCACAAAAAGGTGTTCCGACTATTATGGAATTCATATTTTATTATGCGAATAAGATACAGAGCCAATTATAAATTTAAGTATCAACTTATTAATAATTTTTAAAAATAAGTTCCCATATTTTCCAATAAAGACTGCTCATTTTTACCTCCTGGTTTTAATGTTCAAGCTAAGCTTATAGCATCTGCCGGAAATAAAAAATTAGTTTTTATTGTTGTTTTTTCGTTGCTTTTTGTTGTTTTATGGAACTATAGGTGATTTTATGTACGCTGCTATTATTATTTCACACTTTTTTATATTAATTTGCTGCTTTTACTGTTATTGTAAAATTTTAAATCTGAATGATTTATTTTTGCGCTCCCGGATTTTATTTACTCTTTCCGCACTAATTATCGCTTGCGGTCTGTGTTTTATACATTCAATGATATATCCTGTTGCTATGTTTTTAGTATTATTCGTTTTTTATATTTTTATTACACTATTTACAAAAACCGACTGGTCCACATCTTTGAATGCCACAATCATTTCTATTGCAATGAGCCTGGTTTCTTTTACAATTTCCAGTTTTGTTTTCTCTACGCTTGTTTTTTTCATGTATTCATATATTAATATCAATAACCTTGTAGTGATTAAATTATTGAACGGATTTTTACAGTATTTTATAATACATATTCCATTTCAATTTAAACGTCTGAAAAAGGGCATGCCATTTTTATATGAACTTCAATTAAACAATATCGGTACTTGCATCAGCCTGCTCATATTAATATGTTATATTACTGCAAGCATTTCTAATACAACTGAAAATAATTACCTGCCGTTTATCATTCCTCTTTTCCTCATCTTCCCCTGCGCCCTCCTCCTGATTTCATGGTGGCGCGCTATTATAACGAAGAATTACCGCAGAAAGCTCCAGCAATTTGAAATGCAGAAACTAAAAAATGAACTTGTCCAAAAAGAGCAGGAAATTTCCCGACTTTTAGAAAATAATAAAGCGCTGGCACAGATCATCCACCGGGATAACAAACTCATTCCTGCCATGGAACTTGCCGTAAATACATTTCTGCAAAACCAGAATACATTATCCCCTCAGCAGCTTAAAGAACAGGGACTTGCCCTTGCCGCTCATTTACAGACAATGTCACAGGAACGTAAATTCAACTTGACCGAATACCAGACAAACGGACAGCCGCTTGCCTCTACCGGTATCTGTGCTGTTGATGCCGTTCTTCAATTAATGTATCAGCGCGCCTTACAGGAACAGATTGATTATAACCTCCGCATTACCGAAAACATCAAAACGACTGCCCTGCAGTCCCTTTCGGAAGAAGATTTTTCCCATTTGCTGGCAGATTTGATTGAAAATGCATTTATTGCAATGTCCGATGTAGCGGATAAAAAAATTCTTATCAACCTTGGGCGAATGGGAAATCACCTGTCTGTTGAAATTTCCGACAACGGACAGCCGTTTTCACCTGAAATTTTTCAGGACTTCGGATTGAAAGCCCACACAACACACGCCGGAAACGGTGGAAGCGGCATCGGGCTTATGGATATCTGGAAACTCAAGAAAAAATACCGCGCCTCACTGGTTATTACGGAATATGCGCCCGGTACGTATTCCTATACAAAGCAGATTTCACTGATATTTGACGCCAAAAAGCATTATATTATCCAGACTTACCGCAGGCGGGAGCTTGGACAAATCCGCTTCCGTGACGACTTATACATATTTCCGTGCTAATCATCATTTCTGATGTTGCGTTTTCACACTAACACCTTTTATCCGGGCAGTTTTCTTACTCTAAAACGTTCTGCCCGGATTTATGCCCTGTCCTTTATTTTGCTTATTACCCTGCTTATTATCTCACTTATGACCTTGCTTTATTCCCCTGCTGTTACCTTGCCGCCTTTACTAACAGCAGCTTATCCCCGCGTTTGACACGCTCGCTGGCACGGTCTGCAAGAACGTGGTTGCCGTTTTTAATCGAATCAACCGTAGTGTGATATTTCTTTGCAATATCCCAGAGCGTTTCCTCACCAGTTGCGATATACCCGATGATACTTGGGAATTTTAAGAACTCATTTTCCTCATACTCCTCTACTTCACACTCCATGACCGACTCGGTTTCACACGGCGCAAAACAGATTGCATCAAGTCCCACGCTTCCCTTAATCTCCATTTCATTACTGCCCGTCATGGCAGCGCTTAACTGCTCTACTCCTGCATTTACGACATACTCCATATTAGTAATCTCCTCGTCAGACTTTACCTGTATTTTATTGGAAAACGGAACGGCGGCACGGATACTGCCCATTGGTGCCGCATCATTGGCAGTTACATAAAACACATTTGCAATAATCGCACCGTCAACCAGCAGACCGTCTTCTTCAACGGTAATGTCGTCAATCTGCGCCACCCCGGTACAGTTGCAAATCTGCAAAATGTTCGTGTACTCCCCGGTATTCATGCGGTCCGAAGCACGGCAGCGCGAATTGTTACGCACCAACAGCTTATGAAAGACTGATGTCTGCGTGGTGTTGATGACATTTTTAACCGGCGAATAGACATCTGTAAGAATGGTCTTTTCCTTTTCTTCATATACCTTGACGTCCAGCGCCAGCACAAGTTCTACCTGCACCTCTTTATTTTCGCCGTCATAATCCGGCTTTACTTCAACATTGGAATTGACCGGATAGTATTTGACGTAGCTGATCATATCCGGCGTACAGCCTGCGACATCTAATTTCCCGCTGAAATTCTGTGTCGTTTCATACCACTGTGCCATGCTATTTTCTTCTGTGGACGAATACATTACAAATACATTCATTTCCCCCGCAATTTCCATGCCGTCATCGGTCAGCCTTGTCGTGAAGCTGCGTACATCGACATCTTCCCACAGCAGTTCCGCTACCTCCGGCTTTCCCGCAGGAATCAGAAAGCTTTCACGGATACGCAGGTTATCCCGCATTGTCACGGCAAGCTGCGAATACTCCACATCGGTCGTTTTAAGCTGTAATTTGTCCTCGTCCTGCATTTCCAAAAGTCCGCAGCCAATCGGCGTATCGTGAATTTCTTCACATACAACGGTCAGTGAAATGATTGCCTTTACGCTTAATTTTCTGGAGTGAATCATTTTCACCGTAATATCTTCTAATTTTGCCTGACAGGAAACATATGTATTCTCGCAGTCCCCTGATAAGTTCACAACTTCCCCGATATTCATTGTCCCCGTCATTTTAACCGGAAGCACGGATTTTTCACCGCTTTCACTGCCCGCATACAGCACCGCAAAATCCATTCCGCCTGTGACTTCTGCCCGGTCGCCCACCGCTTTGACCGTATCAATATGGACACTGCCACGTTCTTTTACAATGGTTTCAATGTCTGCCTTGCTGTCCGGGACGTTAAAATCATCATCCAGTGTAATCTGCATGGTGTTACTGCATACAATTTTATTTTCATGAATTTCTTCTCTGTCGATTCTCAAATCAAATCTCCCTTCCCAACTATTTTCTATATTTTTATTTTATGTATGCCCGTTCCCTTTTATGCACTTTTTAATTACCGTTAAACAGCTTTTATACAATCCTGCTGCCGCATCAGGCTGATGGCTGTTTTTTCATTACATACAAAACACCACCGACTCCTCCCGCTTTTCAATTTTTAACACAATATACGGCGTGGTTGGCAGTTCCGTTATATCCTCTCCTGCCTCCGGCCCTAATAAATCGACATCTGCATAAACCGCATTTGTTCCCAGATACAGATCATTGACACGGATACTGTAGCCGCTGGTCGGCTGTGTGCCGTAGCCTGCCACGATATACGTTGCATCCTTTGTGGCATAGGTCATGCGCAATGTGTTCGCTTTTTTGGCTTCTATCAGTTTTTTTAATTCCACAGGGATTTCCTCCTCTTTCACTACGGTATATTCCAGCCCCATGACCTTACTGCTGTCCTTTTTTATCATACTGCACCCGCTAAGTGACACCGCCCCAAACACGCCTGTCACAATCAGCACCGATACAAGCAGACACAACCCGCAAGCATAAAACGCATGCCATCTTGCCGGAACATTCCCGGATATTTTACTTTTCTGCTTCATACAATTCCCCATTTCTGAGCGACTTTGTCGCGAAGCAGCGATGAGAAATTCGCGCAGGCGATTTCTCATCTGCTATCAAGGTTGTTTGTTTCCGCTCAGAAACAAACAACCGTATGAAAAATCAGCACATCAGTGTGATTTTTCATACAAAAACTCCGCAATAAGACTTGTTACATCTTATTGCGGAGTTTCCTGCTTTATTCTTTTTATCTGTTAATGTCTATTCAATCACATACCCTTTGCTGCGGATAACGTCAATTACTGCATCAACGTATTTTTCACAGGTTTCGACATTACCTGCTTCTACCATGACACGCACCAGCGGCTCTGTTCCGCTTTCACGGACTAAGATTCTGCCGTCTGTGCCCAGTTCCTTGGCTGCGCGCTCTACCATTGCGCGTACATCGGCATCATTTTGTGCCTGTGTCTTATCGGTTACACGCACATTTTTTAATACCTGCGGATAAATTGCAAGCGGCTCGGCAAGCTGGCTTAACGGCTTTTTCTTTGCCAGCATGACTTCCATCATCTTCAATGCCGTGATAATACCGTCACCGGTTGTCGCATATTTGCTGAAAATGATATGACCGGACTGCTCACCACCCAGACGATAGCCGTTCTTTGACATACATTCATATACATACTTATCACCGACCTTGGTCTTTTCATAGTCGATGCCGACTGCATCAAAAGCCTTGTACAGCCCGAAATTGGACATGACCGTTGTAACGACTTTATTATCGACAAGCTTTCCTCTTTCTTTCATATAACAGCCATAGATATATAAAATATGGTCGCCTGTAATCACATTTCCCTTTTCATCCACACACAGACAACGGTCTGCATCTCCATCAAATGCAAATCCGGCATCTAAGTGTTCCCTAAGTACCAGCTCCTGCAGGCTTTCAATATGCGTAGAACCGCAGTTGTTATTGATATTGGTTCCGTCCGGTTCTGCATGAATCACGTATGTCTTTGCGCCCAGCGCATCAAAAATGCCCTTGGCAAGTGTCCATGCACTTCCGTTTGCGGCATCCAGACCGATACGCGTTCCCTTAAAGGAGTAAATTGCAAGGCTCATCAGATACCCCATGTAGCGGTTTCTGCCTGCCGTATAATCCACGGTACAGCCGATTTTTTCCTTTGTCGCAAAAGGAAGCTCCGCCATATCGCCATCTAAATACTTTTCAATCTCATCAATGACATCTTCGCGCATTTTTTCGCCCTTGTCATTAATCAGCTTAATGCCGTTGTCGTAAAATGGGTTGTGGCTTGCGGAAATCATAATACCGCAGTCAAAATCTTCTGTCCGCACCACATATGATACGCTCGGTGTCGTTGTTACATGTAAAAGATAAGCATCTGCACCGGATGCCGTAAGTCCCGCAACCAGTGAATATTCAAACATATAGCTGCTTCTTCTGGTATCTTTTCCGATAACAACCTTTGCTTTTCCATCCTCGTGGTTCTTTCCATAATACCAGCCTAAAAATCTGCCGACTTTATAGGCATGTTCTACTGTAAGATTGACATTGGCTTCCCCGCGGAAACCGTCTGTGCCAAAATATTTACCCATTTTAACTGCACTCCATTCTTTATTTTTAAGGATTTTTTAACTATGCCTGGTATCCGTTTGGATTGTTTTTCTGCCAGTTCCATGAATCGGCACACATCTTCTTTAAATCACGCTCTGCCTTCCAGCCCATTTCCTTATATGCCTTGCTTGCATCGCAGTAGCAGGTTGCAATATCACCTGCACGGCGCGGCTTGATTTCGTAAGGAATATGCACGCCGGAAGCGGCTTCAAAGTTCTTGACAATATCCAGTACGGAATAACCGTGTCCCGTACCGAGGTTGTAAATCTTTAAGCCCGGATTTTCCTGTAATTTTTCAATTGCTTTAACATGTCCGAGGGCAAGGTCTACAACGTGGATATAATCTCTTACGCCTGTTCCGTCCGGTGTATCGTAATCGTTGCCAAAAACACCGAGGCACTTTAACTTGCCGACAGCAACCTGTGTAATATACGGCATCAGATTGTTTGGAATACCGTTCGGATTTTCACCGATTGTTCCGCTCTCATGCGCACCAATCGGGTTGAAATAACGCAGTAAAATGACATTCCATTCCGGGTCTGCCTTCTGGATATCCGTTAAAATCTGCTCTAACATGCCCTTTGTCTGACCGTATGGATTGGTAATCTGTCCCTTCGGGCATTCTTCTGTAATCGGTACAAATGCCGGATCGCCGTATACAGTTGCTGAAGATGAGAAAATGATATTTTTTACGCCGTGATTTCTCATGACATCAAACAACACCAGTGAACCTGAAATGTTATTCATATAATATTCAAGAGGCTTGGCTACTGACTCACCAACTGCCTTTAAACCGGCAAAATGAATGCAGGATTCAATTTTTTCCTGTGCAAAAATCTTTTCCAGTGCTTCTTTATCATTAATGTCTGCTTCGTAAAATGTTACCGGCTTTCCCGTAATCTTTTCTACTCTCTTTAACGCTTCCCTGCTGGAATTGACAAGGTTATCCACAACAACAACCTCATATCCTGCGTTCTGTAATTCTACAACTGTATGGCTTCCGATGTAACCTGCTCCACCTGTTACTAAAATTGACATAAATCCTCCATTCTGCCCATTTCGGCATTCTGATGTAAATTTTTCACCTTCCGGTTTTATTCATAAGGCACTACGTCCTTGTAAATCTCTTTTAAGTCTTCTCCAAAGTAATCTGACTTTTTAAGACTGCCGGCCAAAGCTTTTTTAAGAACTTCGGCGTAAACTTTCGTAAAACGTTTCGCCGTATCTCCGTACATATGTCCCTCTCTGTCCCAGAAATCTCCTTCTTCCCTGTCAAAAGCCTCAAAAGTAAGGTAATTAAAATTATAATACTCCACATTTAATTTCTGTGCAAGGTTTCTGATATAAGAATCCGCCTGTGCAAATTTTTCTGCATACTGCGCAACGGTTCTGGGGTCCTGCGTGACCGTCGTAAAAACAATCTGAATATCATTTTTTCTGCACAGCTCTACCATTTTTTCAATATACTGACATTCGCTCTGTGCAACAAGGCTTTCGTCCCAGCCAAGTACCGTTGTCTTTGCTTTAGACGCATTTTTTGACTTATTAATAAAGCCCTTTCCTTCATAGACATCATTTTTATCCATGCTGACAACATCGGGCGAATATTCCTTATAGTCATCAGACAGCTTCTTTGCCACCGTCTTATCAATCATGTAATAACACTGCCAGTAATTCGTCCATTTTAAAAATGCCCCGCGGTATTCCTCTTTTGCGATTCTGCTAAAGAAATAGGAAACCTTTAACAGACTGTCGGGATAGCCGTTATACACCTGATGAAACAAAATACTCTCATCGTGGCGGTTAATCAGATACTGGTAATCAATATCCAGCACGACGACCTTAGGACTGCTTATTTTTATGGCATACTGTAACGTGTAATAGGCATCAATCATATACTCACCGCCGATGCACATATTCATGGCACCGGCATCAAGCCCGCTCTCCAGTTCATCGGTTGCAATCCCATAACTGCCGTGCGATGTTCCTAACACCAGACAGTCCGGATTCGTTGTTTCAAGTTCATGAAACATAACCCGTGTCAGTCCCGGCTGTACGAGCATAAAATTCAGCAGATTATTTAAAACCACTACCAAAGCCACAAAGACTGCCGTCAACGTAAAACTTTTCTTTTTTTTCATGATTTTTCCGTTCCTTTTAAATCATTTCTAAAACTGTGCATACATAAATTCCGTTGAACTGCTTACATAGCCAAACGGTGCTGTTGCAAATATCAGTATCAGATAAACTGCCCAGCGCACAACAAGCGGACGTTCCGCCACGAAATCGCGCAGCGACATCCCTTTTTCCTTCATCACACTGCTTATAAACAAAATGATTGTCGCCACAATCAGAATCGTCCAGTCTCTTTTTACCAGTCCCAGCTTATAAAGACTTCCGTCTGTTAAAATGCTGATTTTAAAATTGATAAATACGGCGCGCATTGCATAAAAGGCAGTTGTCGCCGTTGCACACGCATCAAAGAGCCAGCCGATATTGACTAAAATAAACGTTCTGAATATCTGAAATGTCTTCCAGCCCCGGCTTTCCGTATTCACATGACAGACTGCTGCCCATTTTGCGTAATATGGCTTTAACAGGTTACTTGCCGCAATAATCAGTCCGTTGTACAATCCGTAAATAATATACTTCCATGCCGCACCGTGCCATACGCCGACTACAAAGAAAATCAGCAGATTGGCGGCACAAATCGGCAGAATCTTACCGGTCTTTTTACCAAAAATTTTCTTAGCTTTCTTACCGAATGCCAGCATTTTTTTAGAAATGGAAAATGGATAAAAAATGTAATCCTTCATCCACGTTCCCAGTGTAATATGCCATCTGCGCCAGAATTCCCCGATTGATTTTGAAAAATACGGCTGGCGGAAGTTCTCGTCCAGACGGATTCCAAACAGTTCGGAAACACCAATAACCACATCAATACCTCCGGAAAAATCGCAGTATTCATAAATGGAGAATGTGAGCAGTGCCACAATCACATACATGCCCGAATATGTATTCAAGTCGGCAAATACGGCTTTTGAAAAGACGTATGCGCGGTCTGCTAAAATCAGCTTTTTTGCCAGTCCCCATGCAATCCGCTGTGCGCCGTACTCAATATTTTTCAGATTAAAATCGTGCGGCTCAAACAGCTGCGGTGCAAGGCGGTCATAACGTCCAATCGGTCCCTGTAAAAGCTGCGGCAGATATGCCGTAAACAGCGCCAGCCGGAAAATATTGGTTTCCGGTTCATATTTTTTCTGATAAACATCTATCACGTAACTCATTGTCTGGAATGTATAAAAAGAAATTCCAAGCGGCATCACAATTGAAAGCTTTCCAAGCGGAAATGCCTGATGAAATACCGAAAACAATGAAGTCAGATTCAGTATTGTAAAATTGACATACTTTAAAAAGACAAGAATTCCGAAATTGGAAACCAGCCCGAATATCAGCCATCTGCGCCGCATAAGCTTTTCTTTCTGTGCAGCCATCAGCCTTGTAATACAGTAGCTTGTAATAATCGTAAACAAAATATAGCCCATATAACGGATTCCGTAAGTGGCATAAAAGCCGAAGCTGACAAAAAGCAGCAGCTCCCACTGGTATTTTTTCGGAATCAGATAATACAGGCACGCCGTCAGCGCCATCGCCATAAAAAATCCTGCTGAAATAAACGACATTTTTTCTTCTCCGTTTTTATTAAATTCCTTTTGCTAAAAAACATTCCCCGCTTTGCTGATTTTAGCACATTTACAGACATTGTACAACGGATTAATGGGAAAAAGCCGCTTGACTATTTAAATTTTCACGTTTAATATGGTAGAGTATCACATACAGCAAAAATGCGGCATAAAATGCCTGCGGAATGGAGATTACATGAAAAAATTATTCGAGCAGATTGTAAAGTTCGGAATTGTCGGTGCAATCGCTTTTGTCATTGACTATGCCGTGCTTTTTGTGCTGGTTCAGTTCTTACATATGGATTCAATCATTGCGGCAACGATTTCCTTTACGGTATCCGTTATTTTTAACTATCTTGCCAGCATGAAATATGTATTTGTAGGCAGAGCCGACCAGTCCAAACAGACCCAGTTTATTATTTTTATCGTATTAAGCGTTATCGGTCTTGGTATCAACGATGGTATCATGTGGATTTTAAACGGTATCTTATCTCCGTTTATCCCGACCTACTATTACCTGGTTTCAAAAATCGTGGCAACGGCGATTGTTATGGTATGGAACTTTGTTTCAAGAAAGATTTTCCTTGAAGAAAAGAATCAGGGAAATGAAAATGCGGCATAAAGGCACAAAAGCAAATCCGGGACGGGATAAAATTCTCTGTCTTTGTATTGCCGCCCGCATGGATATTAACGAAATCCGCCGCGCATTGGAAATTTCCAATTGTGCAATCCTTTACGCCAGAAACACGCCCCAATATCCGCTCACCCACACTCTCACAGCCATGAACATGACACCACCGAAGTTAAGTAACACGTTGAGGTGGGGTCATGTTCATGGCTACTGTCAAGTAACACGTTGAAGTAGGGGCATGTTCATGGCTGCCGTTAAGTAACACGGTAAAATGGTGTTATGTCCAAGGAAGCTTTTATTCTGCCATCATCTTCTCTGTAGACCATATCTCTACTTCATAATGATTTGCCTTATTGTAACGCTTCCTTAAATTCTTTAACTGCTTTAAGTATTCCATCGTTACTTTACCTGATAACTTGGATTCACCTTCGGTTCTCTGCTGGAACTTGTACGGAATCTCTACAACCTTCTTGTATGTACCCATTGCAAGAACTTCCACCATAATCTTCCATCCAATCGGCTGTAAGTCGGCATTTTCAATAACCTCGCGGCGGAACATGAACAGACCGCTTGTCGGGTCTGAAATCTTTCGCAGGCACGGTAACATAAACTGACCGATTTTACGGGCTGTACCAGATACAAACTTTCTGTACCAGTTGAGTCCGCCGTCATCGCCGCCCGGAATCAGACGGCTCGGAATACAGAAGTCTGCACCGCTTTCCATTGCCTTATACATATATTTTAAAACGATTGGCGGATGCTGTAAATCCGCATCCATGCATGCCATATATTCGCCCTTTGCAAGGGAAAATCCTTTTAATACGGCAGTTGCCAGTCCTGTTTCACCGGTTCTGTGTTCCATGCGTACAGCCGGAAAATCCTTTGCAACTTCCATAATAACCTGTGGTGTATCATCTTTACTGTCGTCTACAAAAACGATTTCATAAGGAATTCCTTTTAATGCATCATCAATCTGTGTTACAAGATTTCTGATATTCTTTCCTTCATTAAATGTTGGTACCACTACTGATAACATAATTTTCTCCTTCAAATCTATCCTGATGTGTTTTTATTTTTCGATGTTTCGACTTGTGTATTATAATACCTTTATTACAATCTGACAAGTTTTTCACATAAATTTCTTATTTTATTGTCCGCCCCAGTATCCGAGTTCGACACCTTTTTCATAAATTCCCTTTGCCTTGGCATAGTAGCCATACGCATTAAAATGTGTCCAGTCTGCCCTGAGCTGTTGTGAAATCTCACCTCTTGTAAAGCCGTCAAGATCTTCATCGGTTGCTTCCAGTCCGCAGTCACTTAATCCATTCTGAATCATATAGAGCCGCATGTTGATAAAATGATCCCCGTATGCTTTGGATAATGCCTGCTCCCACGGTGTTTCGCCCATGCCGATATAAATTTTATTCATATCCACGGACAGTTCCGGGTCATCGGTATCACCGACAATAATATAATATTTACAGCCTGTACCTTCCAAAATGGAATCATACTGCGCAATTAATTCATCATAGTCATTATACCAGCCTGCGTTACTGCCGATTTCCAGCACAAGAATGTCATCTTTACGCTCCACCGCCGCCAGTGTATAAACCGGTGTGCCTTCTTTAATATTCACATCTGTGCCGTATAAAATCTGGCTTTCACCGTCATAAGAATTGGTTACATAATATTTTTCGCCGTTAATCACACAGATATTGGTCTGGTCTGACTGAAAATTATAACCGCTGTAATCTTCCATATAAACATTATCCCCGTCATATAAAGACTGCAGCTTAAATTCAGCAATGCCTGTCCCGTCAATGACAATATCACGGTCAACCACCATGGTAAGACCGCCTGCACGGGTCGCAATTTCTTTTGACGTTTCTCCGTTGACACCAAGGTTGTATGTTTTCAGCCCCGTAAACTGCGAAAGCATATCCGGTGCCGTGGCATAGCTGATATTTGTTGTAATGCCGTCCAGCGTAATAAACCCCGGTGTAGTCGCGCAGCCGTACATCATACTGTCACCCCAGCAGGAAATACTTCTCTTTACACCATCATACGGTACAGTTTCCGCTGTGATGGTTCTTTTTCTGGTTTCATGTGGTTTCTGATTTTCCGTCTGCATTGACGAACCGCCTGCAATTTCATTATCATTTTCCACAATGTCCCATATATTTTTGGATATCTTTTGTAATCGTGCCGGTGTTGTCTGTACTGTACCGCCATGTACCAGAACCTCTGAAGCAATCAGCAGTACCACAAAAACCGTTACGGAAAAACAGACAACAATTTTCTTTCTTACTTTCACAAATATCCCTCTTTTCTATTTACATTAACCAACAGTCTGAATTATACCACATAAACAGCAGCCATATCTGTGCAAATGCAAAAAATATCAGAATTGCCGTGCGTATTTTCGGACGTACGCTCTTTAAAATCTCATAAACGCCCATATATACGACAAAGCTGCCCACTGTAAAGCGGCAGGTGCTCATGACATGGGAGGTCAGCGGCACAAGCAGGGAAATGATTCCGAACACCGCCATGGAATAATATTTCCGGTAGAGCATATATCCATACACTGCAAAAATACCGATACAAAACCATCCCATATAGGTATATCGCGGTTCAATCTGTCCGGTACACGCTTTCCATAAAACGCCCACAACCGGAAAATACGTATCTTCCCGCCATGCAATCTGCACGTTTTTATAAGCCCACACATCACCACAGAAAAAGCGCAGGAAGGTCATATAGCAGAATGCACCGAACGGACACAGCATAACCGCAAAAATGTGTTCCGGCAGTTTCAACATCTGCACGATGAAGCTTTTGATTTTTGCCCATGTGATAAGTTTTCCACCGTCCGCCGTCAAATCCAGATACATTTCCACAATCAGCGCAAATACAAGCAGGCAGCCTACAATTCTTGTCGCACTGGCAAATGCAGCGGCAAACCCTGCCCACAAGTACTTTTTTTTAGCTGCCGCATAGAAAAACAGCGCAATAAACAGCACAAACATCGCTTCTGTATACACAGAACCAAAGTAAAAAGAATAGGGACCTGCAAACATCAGAAGCGGAATCAAAAGATAGTCTTCACTCCTGCCACCACGCACCAGACTCATATATTTAACTGCTGTAAATGCAGCGATAAAAATACATACCGTTGATACCGTCATACCGACCCAGTACGTGTCCATTACACCGAAGGTCAGCATTTTCACAAACCGGCAGACCATCACATACATCGGGAAAAATGCCCAGTTTGCCTGTGGGTCCGTATCCAGCGGAAATGTATATCCGTTATCAATCATAAACTGGTACCGCTTGGCATCCCACTGGTTCATTAAAAATGCAATGGAACGGTCCGTTCCCATATACACGTTATAAATCACCATCAGCACCAGCATAAACAGGCGGGACATCAGCAGTATAAAAAACAGTTTTAAAATCAGCCGGAAATTTTCGTTTTCTCTATATATTTTAGCCAGTCTTTCCATATTTACCTCATTTCTAAGCGGTTTTGCCGCAAAGCTGTGATAAGAATTTCGCGCAGGCGGTTTCCCATCTGCCATCAGGGATATTTGTTCTTGCCCAAAATCAAAAATGGGACGCCTATCACGATTGGATGCCGCCCCATTTTATTATAAAATCTGCATAATTTTTAATATAATCTGGTACAGAAACGCCGGAACTGCAGCAATCACCGGTATTAAAAACATTGCAACGACTACTGCATTGAGCAGCTGAAGCCATACAAATACCGCACAATACTGAATCCATGCCGGAACATTGATTTTCTTAAAGTGGTCAATGACAAGGCATACAACCAGTATTAAAAGTGTAGCAAGCGTAATCAGCAGTCCTTCTTTTCTGCCCTGTGGTTCAAATTCCATGGTAATTGTATTTTCACCGGAGTGAATCTTTACCCCTGTAAAAAGTCCTGCGATTTCTTTTGCCTGCACCTGCTGCCCGTTGACGCTGACTTTCCAGTTTTTGCTGTAAACCACCGGTATCAACGCATAATTTTTCGTTGCCGAACCGTCAAGCTTAACAGTCAGTGAATCATTGGTATAAGATACATCGCATTTTGTATTTTCATACGCTCTGCACAACTTCTCCATCTTATCCATATCCAGCTGTGCAAAGCTGACTTCGCTGACTTTTAAATACCAAGGGTCATCGTATTCAATACGGATATCGATACTCTCATTGTCAAAACAGCCCAGATACAGCAGATTGTTGTTATAATCCGTAAAGTACGCTGTATTTTCCACATCACCCAGTGTCGGCACCGGCACTTCTTTGTCATTGACATAGACATGCATGGAGCTGATCAGCCATGATGCATTGGCATCACTGTTGCGGTTATTGATATCCACAATCTTTAAATACACTGCCGCATTGCCGCTTATCTGTGTATTATATTCCAGTACTGTATCACTCTTTTTTACAGAATACGACATACCCTTTACCAGCGGTTCCTTATCTCCCGAAAGTGCCGTATAGAACTTATTATGTAAGTCAACCCAGTCCACGCCCAAGTCTTCTGATGCAAAAGATGACGCTACGGTCATTGCAAACGGAAGCCGGTAATTGGCAGAATATAATTTATATCCTTCCTGCGGTGCTTCTTTACTGTCTATGTCGTAATCTGCATAACTTTTTTCCAGTGTATACAGCGCCGGGTCCAAGTCATTCTGATTGACGGCCTCCGTTACATGAAACAGTGCATTCGTAAAGACGGTTCCGCCGGAATCTAACAGCCACAGAAAATATTTTGAATATCCCCAGTTTTTTGCAAAAGTCTGTGTGTCACTCTCTAATGCCGCCGTAAAGCTTGACAGTGCGCCACGGCGCAGTATCAGCGGATAATTGGCATTCAGGCTGATGTCCGGATTGACAATACGGTCTGTTGCCGATTCTTCAATATCAAGTGCTTCATAGGCTTCATTGGCATACTGCACATAATCACCGACCTGGTACGCTTCATAGGTATAAAACTTCGGCGGACCAATCAGTGCAAATGCCCCTAAGAAAACTTCCACCGCAATCACGGCAAGCACGGATTTGACGTTAAATTCGTCCTTTTCTTCTTTGAGCTTTCTTAAATAAACGATAAACATCGTGATAAAGACTGCCACAAAAAAGATTGTCGCAAGAATCTCGTTATTCTGCGGAATCAGCAGATAACCGGCTGCATATACCAGGCACATTACCGCCGCAATCACAATCTGACGTTTGATATACTTCTTTTCAAGCGGCATATCCGCAAACATTTTCTGTGCATAATACGCGCCCATGCAAAGCAGTGTAAATGCAATCAGGAAACCGTTTCTTAATGTATAGCCGTTGTAAGAGCCGAAGTGCCACATTAAATTGATGCCTTCCACAAACATCGGAAGCAGGGCAATTCCAAGCAGGCACGCCATGACACGGCACATTTTTTTATCTTCTTTATATTTCTTTAACCCGATAAGAATCACGGCAAGCACAAAGCTTAATCCGTACAGCATCATATAACGCTGGAATGCCGCCATAGAGCCGTCTGTGACAATCGCACCCTTAATCCAGCCAAGGTACTGCGATACAATACTGCCGCCCGCATTTCCTCTCTGTGAGCCGGATAACTGCATAAATACCGGAATTAATACAAAGCAGGACAGTCCCATGCCTGCCGCCGTACCAATGCCTAAATTCCATGCGTGCTTTTTCCATGCTTTGCGCTCACACAGCAGTAAAATATAGACACCGCTGACTAAAAATACGTAAATGAGCGCCATTGCGCTTAAATAGTAATTAATGATAAAGCTTAATGCCACCATAAAGATGTAAAACAGCTTCTTTCCCGTTGTCAGCAGTCTGTCCAGCGCCAGCATCAGCAGCGGGAACAGTGCAACAATGTCCATCCACGGTGTAAAGCAGGAGCCGTATAAAATGACGTATCCACACAGCGAATACATCACGGCAAACGCTGTCTTTACCGGATAGAGCAGCTTCGGGAATTTGTGATTGAGCAATGCATACATTGCAACGGACATAAATACCATTTTTACTGCCGTCAGTATGGAAATGCTCTCTAAAATGAGATTTCTCGGGACTAAATATAACAGCAGATTAAAAGGACTTAACATTGAAAAGGCTGAAATACTCATGGATACATTCGTTCCGAGTCCCGTATACCAGTCAAACCACAGCGATGCCTTTCCGTGCATGAAATCCCACAGATGTGCATACAGCGGCGCGACCTGCTGCATATTGTCAAAATAATCAATCCGGTTTCCGCCAAACGGCCAGATTCCTTTTAAAATCAGCGTAATTAATACAACTGCCAGGGTAATCGCCCCCGGGATACTGTATGGCTTTAATTTCTTTGCCAAAACGTTCACTTTCTCTTTCATATAACTCCTTTATTTTAAAGAATGGCACTGCTCCACAGACAGAATGTCACATTATCTGCCACAAAATGAATCGTGTCACATTCCTTTTCCTCAAGTTTTCCGATTTCAAATGTAAATGTTCCTGTACCCTGTATTTCTCCAATTTTTCTGTCGTTGCAGTAAACTTCGACCCTGCCGTTTCCCGCAAACTCCGTGACTTCACACTGATAGGAGGCATTCTCTGCCGTGCGGTTTAACACGTAGTAAAGATATGCATCCTTTCCGCTATTTGTACTGCCCTCGTACTGGTCTTCCTTCCAGCCTTTTCCCTTGCGGCGGCATACATTGATACTGCGCTCATTTCCGTCTTTATCTTTGAGTGTCGTACAATATTCTGTCGTTCCCGGTTCATAGGACAGTTTTCCGTAGCCCGGCCAGTCAGAAAGCTCATGGGTCAGATAATACATTCTGTATTCCAGTCCTACGTCCGGATTTTTACCCCACCACAATACCAGCAGGTAAAAACAGGCAAGTATTACCGCCCCAGCATAAAATGCTGCTTTTACGCTCTTTTTTTTCATCATTTTTAACACCTGTGTGCTTTTGCTTTTATAGTTTTCATTTTAAACATGCGTAACGATACAGGTTCCTGTTCCCTTTATTACAACCGAACGCTTGCCAGCGCTGATAAAGAAGCTTTCGCCTGCCTTGTACGGCATCGTCTTATTACCGTCATCCGTTTCAATGGTTCCCTCACCGGAAATAAATAAAACAGACAGGAAAGATGTTTCATCCATGCCGATTTTGACTTCTGAATAAATGTCATATTTCAGGCATTCAAAATACTTGCACTGTACCAGACGTTCCAGTGTATAGGCATCGTTTTTCTCCAGAATCACTTCGCAGTTTTCATCCTTGACATATGCCTTGGTATCGACAACGTCCAGTGCCTTTGCAACGTGCAGTTCACGCGGATTGCCGAACTTATCCCTTCTGTCGTAATCGTACATGCGGTATGTACTGTTGGAATTCTGCTGGATTTCACAGATTAAAATGCCCGCACCAATCGCATGGATTGTTCCTGCTTTTACCATAACGACATCGCCCGGCTTTACATCTATGCGGTTTAACACCTCTGTAATCGTATTGTTCGCAATACGTTCTTCAATCTCCTCTTTGGATACGTCCTTTGAAAGTCCGCAGTAAAGATATGCACCCGGCTCACAGTCAATGACATACCACATCTCATTCTTTCCGTATTCGCCTTCATTTTCCAGTGCATATTCATCATCAGGATGAATCTGGATTGATAATGCCTGCTTTGCATCAATAAATTTAATCAGTACCGGAAAACGATCCTGTGCCTGACACTTCCAGCCAAGCGCCTCTTTTCCGATAATGGACAGATAGTCATTAAAGAGCATGCCCTTATATCTGCCGTCTGCAATTCTGCTCTGTCCGTCCGGGTGTGCGGAAAGCTCCCAGCTTTCGCCGATAACGTCATAATCACACTTTTTACCGAATACCGTGCGAAGCTTTGTGCCGCCCCACAGATTATCCTTAAACGCCGGATCTAACTTGACAACCGGCTCGTTAGCAGCTTTGACATAATTGTCCTCTGCCGTTCCGTCACTTTCCTGACTGTATATCTTTACCATATCGCTTTCGGATAAGATTTCACCGATACCGACTTCGATAATGACTACATTTTTATCGGTTTTATTGGCAACCTTATGCTTCATGCCAATCGGGACAAAAACGCTTTCATACTTATGGTAATCTTTTGTTTCCGTTCCTAATGTAATCGTTGCCGTTCCTTCTACAACAGACCAATGCTCACTGCGCATTTCATGCTGATGCAGATTCATGCTCATGCCCGGAAATACCGTTACCTTTTTGACCTTGTAACCGTCTGAGGCATTAAGCAGTTCATGGATTCCCCATTCTCTGTAAGAAATCCGGTTATAATCAAAGTAATTTTCATACTTTTCTTTATTCTCGGAAATGATATTTTTAATGTCATCAACGCGTTCCTTGGAAGATACGTAAACGGCATCTTCGGTATTTACAACAACAACATCCTGAATATCATTTGTCACCACAAGCTGTCTGTCTGCACTGTTAATAACCATTACATCTTCACAGTGGTTTTTTAAGACATTTTCGCTGTGGGATACACTTGAATTTTCATCTAAGTCGCAGACATTCCCGACATCTTTCCAGCGGAATGCCGTTTCCACGACCTTCATATCCTTTAACTTTTCAAAAATCAGGCGCTCAATACTGCCTTGTGGAATGTCTTTCATGACCTTCTGCGAAAAACGCACGGTACGGCGGATTGCTGCAACCTTCCGCTTTGCCATCCGGCAGGTATCATAGAGTTCCGGACAGATTGCCCTCGCCGCATTGATTAAATCCCCTGCACGGTATAAAAACATACCGCTGTTCCATAAAAATCCATCGTCATAGCCAAAGCTCTCATCATCGTCCAGACGGATTTTTTCAATAAATTTAAGGACATTTTCCTCATCTCTTAACAGATATCCGAAATTGGAATTTTTCTTTGCCGGCTTTACACCAAGTGCAACAATACTGCCCTGTTTTGCAAGCTCCTTTGCCCGAATAATTGCATCCTTATATTCCTGCCCCTCAATCAGGTTGTCAGCCGTCACAACAAACACCAGTTCGGACTGGTTGCAGAACTGGCTGCCAAGCATAATTGCCGCAGCGGTTCCCTTTGGACTGCCTTCAAGTACAACACGATACTTGAGGCTCTGGAATGCTTTCATCTGACCGTTTACAATATTGCGGTAGCTTTCCTTTGTCACAATAATAAATTCATCGCAAAACGGCATATTTCTGACAACCGTTTCCTGCAATAAAGATCGTCCCTCTTTAATATTCATAAACTGCTTCGGATAATTTTTTCTTGAGAGCGGCCAAAGGCTGTCACCACTGCCTCCGGCAAGTATTACACACTTCATACAATCTCCAATCTGCTCAAAGCGTTATTCCTGTTCCGGCTTCTCCGGTTTGAAATTGAGTCGTTCTTCTTCCACTACCAGCGGTCTGTTCATCAGACGCTTGTTCATGCTTAAAATATATTCCCCAAGCAGTCCGATAAAGAACAGCTGGAGTGAACTGGTCAGGCTGACTAAAATAATCAGTGGAACCATACCTGCCTGGAATCTGTTCCAGTATATTAATTTCAGAATAAAATAAATAATTGCCACAATGACACTGAGTCCTGCGCAGGCAGCGCCTAAAAAGGTTGCAATACGCAGCCCGATTTTCGTATAAGACGTAAAGCTTAGCATTGCCGCATCATACAACGTATAAAAATTGTTATGGGTCTTGCCGGCACGTCTTTGTGCCTGTGTATATTCAATCTCCGTGCGCTTAAAGCCCAGCTCGCCGACAATGCCACGGATAAACGGAATCGGGTCCTTTAAATCGCGCAGAACCTGTACAAAGCTTTTATCATACAGTCCAAAGCCCGTAAAATGCTCAATCTGGTCTACGGAAGACATTTTCTTAATCATCTTGTAGTAGCAGGAACGCAGGAAATACATCACCGGATTTTCCTTACTGCTGGTCTTTACCGCACAGACAATTTTATATCCTTTTTCCCACTCTGCAACAAGCCGCGGAATAACATCAATCGGGTCCTGGAAATCCGCACAAACTGGAATCGTACAGTCACCCTCGGTCTGTAAAATGCCGTAATACGGTGAATTAAACTGACCGAAATTCTTTGCATTAAAAATCGCTTTGATTTTTTTGTTATTCTCACAGAGTGCTCTTAACTTCACCCTTGTTGTATCTCTTGAATCGTTATCAATAAACAAAATTTCATAATCATACTGCGGGAGGTCTTTTTCAAACATCGCAATCAATGCCTCGCTTAACGGAACCACATTTTCTTCCTCGTTATAGCATGGCACCATAATACTAATCTTTTTCATCGCTTCTATTCCTTTATACGTAATTCTTCCTGCACCAGTCTACGGTTTTTTCAATTCCCTCCGCAAACGTTACACGCGGCGCAAAGCCTGTGTCTTTTTCCAGATCGGAAATATCTGCGCACAGATACATCACCTGCTTTTCCTGATAAGGAATTTCTCCAAATCCAATCTCTGCCCCCGGTGCTGCCGCATCACGGATTGCTTCGATGTATTCCCGAAGCGGTCTTGCCGTTCCACCGCCGATACAGTAAGTCTTACCGGACACGCCTTTTTCTCCGAGAAGATACATGGCATATCCTGCATCCGCGCTGTAAAGGTAATCCCACATCTGTTCTCCTGCGGTACACTGCGGCCGCCCGCCTTTCAGGAGACTGACAATCGTACTCATAACCATTGTCTTTGCTCCATCAAACGGTCCGTAAATGCTGAGGATCCTTGTCCAGATATGGCGGATACCCTTCTGTTCACAAAGGATTTTTGTCATCTGACCTGTACAGAGCTTTGCAATCCCGTAGCCGTTTTCGGGAAATGCCGGTGTAGACGCATTTAAGCTGCCTTCCACCCGTCCGTATTCTGCCTGTGAGCCGGCGCCGACAAATGTCGTACAGCCCAGTGCAGCGGCAGCTTCTACGGCATCTAACGCATAACGGACATTTTCAAGCTGTCCGTAAGCGTTGTTACGGCTGTTGCCAAACGTCCCGTCCCAGCCAAAGTGGTAAAATACGTCTGCGTGTTCTATCTTTTCATGCAATGTTTTTAACTCTTTTAAATCACACGGCACAATGTGTACCAGCGGTGACTTTGGAATATTGTCTGTTCTTCTGGAATCCGGTCTTACAACTGCTTCCACTTCAATTCCGTGGCTTATCAGTTCTGCAATCAGTGCTGTTCCGATTGCACCGGTCGGTCCCGTAATAACTGCTCGTTTCAATTTCTTCTCCCTTATGAAATCGGCTTTATAATCATATTACTGTAAAATTCATCCCTGTCAAGGAACGGTGCTAAGTCTTCCAGCGGCGGCGATACGAGTGTACCGTCTTCTAACCGCTTTGTCGCTGACTTCGGTTCAAATTTCTGTTCGGTAGACACCATAATCTCACAGATTGCCGGTCCTTTAACTGCCAGCACCTTTGAAATGGTTTCATCAAGCTGTGCATTGGTTTCACATCTAAAGAACGGATAACCGTAAGCCGGCGCTAATTTGCCCATATCCGGGAAGCTTAAATCGCCGCTTTCCGGTCCGATACCGACAAAATGCTTCTCAAACAGATTCGTCTGTGTCTGACGTATTGAATGATACCCCTGATTATTGATTACAAATATCTTTATCGGCATCTGATGATGGATAATCGTCTGTAATTCCTGAATATTCATCTGGATGCTGCCGTCCCCTGTGACTAAAATCACATCTTTAATGTCGTCATGCTTTAACGCTTCTCTGTTTAATGCAAGATTGCCGTGTTCTGCGACTACCGCACCGATTGCTGCCGGAAGGTCATATCCCATGGAAGCAATCGCAGAGTTGATAATAAAGCGCTGTCCTTTTTTAATGACATAAGCGTGGCTTCCGACTACACATGCTGAGCCGTTGCCGACAACCGTCACCTGTCCTTCTGACAGACGGCTGCTTAATTCTTTAATAAACGCATACACATTGGTATGCTTCGTGTCTTCATAATGTTTTTTCTGTACAACCGGATACTTTGCCTTCCATTCCTGACATCTTTCTACCCAGCTGCTCTCTTTAAATAACGGTGTATTTCCGGCTGCCTGTTCTGCCTCAAGGCGTGAAACCATTTTTGCAAGCAGTTCCTTTGCATCGCCCCATACCGGTAAATCCACATGCAGGGTCGGCTTCTTTAACTCAGCTTCATCCACATCATTGACAATGACATAGGCTTCTCTTGCCCATGTCTTCCAGTTATAGCCCACCTGACGGATACTTAAACGGTTGCCGCACGCAAAGACTAAGTCCGCGTTCTGTACGGCAAAGTTACCGGCGCGGTCGCCCATAATGCCGCCGCGTCCCACATACAGCGGGTGTTCGTCTTCAATGGCATCAATGCTGTCCCAGCCCGTCGCTACCGGAATGCCAAGCAGTTCCACAACTTTGCGGAAATCTTCATATCCACCGGAAATGCGGATACCGTTTCCCGCATAAAATACCGGACGCTTTGCACTGCGGATTTTATCGAGAATAAGGTCAACCGTTTCATCGGGAATTGCCGGTGCCTGCTCCGCTTCATATTCTGCCGGGTCAAACCCTTCCAGTTCTTCCGTTTCGATATAGCTTCCCTGAAAATTCACCGGAATATCAATCCAGCACGGACCCGGTCTGCCAGTCGTTGCAATATAATATGCCTTTTCAAGACAGTAACGGATACGCTTCGGATCTGTCACCATTTCGGCATATTTTGTCATCGCTGCCGCTGACTTTGTAATATCAAATTCCTGGTCGCCCATGGCGCGGAGCGCAAGTCCCGTACTTCTGGCTGTCGTATCAAAACGCACCTGACCGGAAATAACAAGCATCGGAATCGAATCCAGAAAGCCTCCGACAACACCGGTCATTGCATTTGTACCGCCCGGTCCCGTTGTAACACAAAGTGCTGCAATCTTATTATGAATTCTTGCATAGCTTTCTGCCGCAATTGCACATGCCTGTTCATGATGATTGTATACACAGGTCAGTCCTTCCTGATGTCCCAGACTGTCATTTAAGTGCATTGCACCACCGCCTGTAACGGTAAAGGCATGGGTAATGCCGTGATCTACAAGAAACTGTGAAACATATGACGATAATTTTACTTTCATACTTACTCCTTTTGGCGGTATGCCCAGAATTTATTCATTACAAAATTCACCGGTATCGTGACAAACATATTCAGCACCGGTCCCAGATATCCTGAAAGCTCCCTGTCCGTCAGCACAATGCCGATTCCCGTAAGCCCATTGGCAATTCCTGTACAGAATCTTGAAATGTCAATGACGTCCACCCACAGCCACAGCAAAAGGTTGTTGAGCAGCAGCCCGGTAAATGCGTATGCTGCATACGTCTTTAAAAGAACCTTCCACCAGACTCTCTTTTGTGCATTTTTATCTTCTTTAAATACAAATACATTCTGCCAGATGTAAGCGTGCAGAACGCTTAACAGCCAGCTTAACACATTTGCAAGAAAATAATTATCTGTCAGTGCAAACGCTACGGCGTAAATAACATAGGATACAATCGTATTGGATATGCCGACCAGCCCAAAACGGATGATCTGGTTTATCAGTGCCTTGTTTTTTTCACTCATTGTTTACTGGTTTACAGCCTCCGTAATGGTCTTTGCCATATAGTCAATCATTTCGTCTGTCATGCCCGGATATACACCTACCCAGAACGTATCGTTCATAATACGGTCTGTGTTGTCTAATCCGCCGACTACACGGAAACCTTCTCCTGTTGCACGCATTTCGTCAAAGCATGGGTGCTTGATTAAGTTGCCCGCAAACAGATTTCTTGTCTGTACACCGTGGTTTTCAATGTATTCAACAACTTTCTTTCTGTCAATGCCTTCTTTTACCGTAATTAAGAAACCAAACCAGCTTGGACGTGAACCTTCACACGGTACCGGTAAAATTACCTTATCCTGAATACCTTCGAGTGCCGCTCTTAAACGGTCAAAGTTATGTCTTCTTCTTTCTACGAAAGAAGGGAATTTTTCAAGCTGTGCACAGCCGACTGCTGCCTGCATATCGGTTGCCTTTAAGTTATATCCGAAATGAGAATATACATACTTGTGGTCATATCCTAACGGAAGTTCACCGTACTGCTTGTCAAAACGGTGTCCGCACAGGTTGTCCCTGCCGGACGGGCAGACACAGTCACGTCCCCAGTCACGGAAAGAACGGATACACTTATTTAACAGTGGGTTGTTTGTATAAACAGCACCGCCTTCGCCCATTGTCATGTGGTGTGGCGGATAAAAGCTGGATGTTCCGATGTCACCGACTGTACCTGTGAACTTTTCTTCACCCTTATAGTTATACTTAGAACCGAGTGCATCACAGTTATCTTCAACAAGCCATAAGTTGTGCTTATCGCAGAAATCCTTTACGGCAGTTAAATCAAACGGATTACCGAGTGTATGTGCAATCATGACAGCCTTTGTCTTTTCGCTGTATGCTTCTTCTAACTTTGTAACATCAATATTGTACTGAGGAATCGTTACATCCACAAATACCGGTACTGCACCGTACTGGATTGCCGGTGTTACGGTTGTCGGGAAACCTGCTGCAACCGTGATAACCTCGTCCCCTCTTTTAATTCTTCTGTCACCTAACAGCGGAGAAGTCAGTGCCATAAATGCGTTTAAGTTGGCAGATGAACCGGAGTTTACAACCGATACATACTTTACATTTAAGTATTCACCGAATTTCTTTTCAAATTCATCTGTGTAGTGACCTGCTGTCAGCCAGAATTCCAGTGCGGAATTCACAAGATTCTTCATTTCTGCACTGTCATAAACACGGCTTGCGTAGGAAATTCTGTCACCTTCGTGATATTCTTTTTTGGCATGATATTTTTTACAGTATTCATCTACAAAGGATAAAATCTCTTCTCTTGCTTCTAATTCATTCTTATTTTCAAACATTCTATAATTCCTTTCTGTTGTTCATCGGATTTGTCTTTATTTATCAAAAAATTCCGCAATCTGTGCGTCCATACATGCAGGAATATCTCCGCCTGCCGCATAGACCTTAGACCACGCCACGCTCTTTTCAATTGCTGTATCAAAATTCCATACCGGCTTCCAGCCAAAGGTTGTCTTTAACTTTGAGCAGTCCAGCTTTAAGAAGTTAGCCTCATGAGGACCGCCGTCATACTTGTTGACCCACTTTAAACCTTCGCCCCATTTTGCACAGAATGTATCCACAAGATTGCCTGTAGTAATGCAGTCACTCTCATCCGGTCCTACATTATAAAATCCCGCATAAGACTTGTCTTCGTACTGCTTCATCGCAATTAAAAGATATGCTGCCAGTGGTTCTAAGACATGCTGGTACGGTCTTGTGGAATGTGGATTTCTTACAATAATATCTTCTTTCTTTAATGCCGCACGGACACAATCCGGTACGATTCTGTCATTGGCAAAATCGCCGCCACCGATAACATTTCCGGCTCTTGCGGTCGATACGGCTACCGGCATATCATTAAAGAAGGAGTTGATATAGCTGTGTGTAACCAGCTCTGAGCAGGACTTACTGTTAGAATACGGGTCATATCCGTCCAGCGGTTCATTTTCACGATAACCCCATGCCCATTCCTTATTTTCGTAAACCTTGTCCGTTGTGACATTTAAAAAAGACTTTACACACGGATTGATACGTACACATTCACAGATATTGACCGTTCCCATAACATTGGTTTCATAGGTATATACCGGGTCTTTATAGGAATCGCGCACAATCGGCTGTGCCGCAAGGTGCAGTACGATTTCCGGCTGGGTCTTTTCAAAGACTTCTTTTAAATGTGCTAAATCACGGATATCTCCAATGACAGATTCCATTTTATCTTCGACATCTGCCATTGAAAAAAGATTCGGCTCGGTCGGCGGTGTCAGGGAATAGCCTGTCACCTGTGCGCCTGCGCCTACAAGGATTCTGCAAAGCCAGCTTCCTTTAAATCCTGTGTGTCCTGTAATCAGGACTTTTTTGCCTTTATAAAAACTCAAATCCATTGTCGTTCTCCTTATTCCCATGACTTCCAAGGTGCTTTGCCGGACTGCCAGAGTTCTTCTAATTTTTCCATTTCTCTCTTGGTATCCATGCACTGCCAGAAACCATTGTAGTTGTATGCCTTTAATTCTCCGAGTTCGGCACATTTTTCAAGCGGTGCCTTTTCAAATACTGTGGAATCGCCTTCAATAAAATCAAAAATCTTCGGTTCTAATACCATATATCCCGCATTAATACGGCTTCCGTCAGAATCCTGCTTTTCGCGGAATGCACGGATGGTATTGTTCTCATCAATATCAAGTACGCCGAAACGCTGTCCGACACTGACAGATGTCATCGTTGCAATCTTGCCGTGGGACTGATGGAACTTCACCAGTTCATTGATATTCACATCACAGACACCATCGCCATAAGTGAGCATAAAGGTTTCATCTCCGACATACGGCTGGATTCTCTTTACACGTCCGCCTGTCATGGTATTTAAACCGGTATCAACGAGTGTAACCTTCCATGGTTCTGAAAAGTTATTGTGAACTGTCATCTTACCGCCCTGTGTAAAGTCAAATGTCACATCCGAATTGTGAAGCGCATAATCTGCAAACCACTCCTTAATCACATACTGCTTATAACCACAGCAGATGATAAAGTCATTATACCCATAATGGGAATATTCTTTCATAATGTGCCATAAAATCGGCTTTCCTCCGATTTCAATCATCGGCTTTGGTTTCAGATGGCTCTCCTCACTAATTCTTGTTCCAAATCCACCTGCAAGTAATACTACTTTCATCACAACCTCCGTATATTTTAAAAAATTTAACTGATTTTACTGTATCGATGTCCACATATTTCCCCACGTTAAAATCATATATTGGTAAATATAGCACAGTTTTGCCATTTATGCAATAATGAACAAAAATGGGAAGCTCCTGACTGCGGCTTCCCATTTTTATATTCCATTTACTGGATTTTTTTAATTGTTGCTTTTGTATTATTCTGTGTTGTGCCCTCCGTTGCTTCCGGTGTTGTTTTTTCTTCTGCCGGACGCTGTGTTTCCGGTTCTTTTGTCTTTTCCTCTGTGGCTGGTTCTGTATCTTCCTGTGTATTGTTATCTCCGGAATCACCCGTTTTTTCCGGACTTTCAGTGCTGTCCTGTTTTTGTGTCCGCTGTGTTGTCGTGCTGCTCTTTGTTGATGACTGTGTCTTTTTTGTCGTCTGTTCTTCCGTTTGATGTGCTGTCGTCCGTTCCGTCTGTTCCTGTGTTTCTGACCGGACTGTCTGTGTCTGTGAAGACGACTGTGTCTGTGTGCTTACAGTTGTTGTTTCTGTCTGTTTTGCCGTGGTTGACATACTGTGATTCACCGATACCGGCTGTTTCTTTTTTCCGCCTGCTAACAGTACCACAACAACGATAACTGCTATTACACACGGAATGGCAGCAATGAGTATTTTTTTTACATTGCTGCGGTCGTTCCAGAAACTGCTGACATCTGACGGTTCTTCCTCAAATTCATCTCCGTCATCTTCGTCCCCGTCACTTTCCAGCGAAAATCCTTCAATGTCTTCCGTTTCATCATCTTCCATCGGAAGTTCTTCTGATTCCTGTGCTGTCTGTCCTGCCGGGTTTTCATCGGATTTCTGCGCTGCCGGTCCTGTCTGGCTGATATCTGCTGTTTCCTGCTGCCGGCCGGCCGGCTGTGTTATTTCTATCTGTAATTCCTGCGTGTCCTGCAAATCCTGTTCTTTAGGCTGTTCCGGTTCAAAAAAAGACTGCACTTCTTCCGGCAGTTCCACCTGTTCCTCCGGCTGGTCATCCTGCAATTTTGCAAAGGCCGCCATCGCCGCCGCAATCAGTTCATCCTGTTCCTGTTCTTCTGTCCGGGCGCTTTTTTGTAAACTTTCTTCATTCTTTACCGGTTCCTGCTCCTGCCGTGTTTCTCTTTTTTTTGCCGCTGCCGTTTCTCTTGGATAATTCTTTTCCAGAACATCCAGCGCAAACCGCTCCATCCATTCCCGGATCTGGTTCATATCCGCCATTTCAATCTTCTGATACATCCGCACCAGAATCTGCTTCACTGCCTTTTTATACAATGTTTCATTTTTCGGAAACACTTTTTTTACAACCGGCTGTACCACTTCAGATGCCAGTGTACAAAACTCCTCAAATCCTCCGCCTTTTCCCTCTATTTCATTATTTATCAGCTGAATCAGCTGTTCGTCCAGTTTCCCCATATCTAATCTCCATTTTTTCTATTTTATGATGCCGGGACATCCCCTGCTATGATACCTGCGGATTGTTACGTGCTGCGCACACACCCCTGATATCATATTAATTTTAAAAATTGTGCATAACGTGCCGCTATCTGCCTGTAATCATACTGCTGAGCCGACTTTTTTGCCTCTGTCTGCATTTTATTATAGATTTCCTCATCTTTCAAGAGCCTGTCTATCTGTTCTGCCATGCCACCGGCATCCTTTTCTTTAACAAGGAAGCCGTTGACACCGTCTTTTACAATATCCGTAATCCCCCCGGAGCGGCTTGCCACAATCGGAAGCCCAGAAGCAAATGCCTCCAGTATCACCAGCCCGAAGCCTTCTTTGTCTCCGTCTTTTGCCGTAATGCTGGGCATTACAAATAAATCTGCCGAAGCATAAATTTTTTTTAATTCCTCATGTGTTTTTGCCCCCAGAAAAACAATTTTTTTTCCGGTTTCCCGCATGACTTTGTCAGCCTGTCTTTGCAGTTCTTCCCTTAACGGTCCGTCACCGGCAATCACAAGCATTGCATCCTCTACATTTCTCAATGCTTCAATGGCATAGCACACTCCCTTTTTTTCTGCCAGTCGTCCGACAAATAAAAGTACCTTTTGATTTCCCTGTCCAAAATAATTTTCTTCACGATACTGCCGTCCGAAAAGTGAAGTATCGCACCCCATGGAAATTACCGCCTGATTTCCATTCTTATAAATGCCGTCCAATACGTCCATCAAAGGCCGGGATACCGCAGTGACACCCCATGCATTTTTTAAGCACCTTTTTTTTAATTTTTTTAACAATCCACGATTCAGTGAAGTCACATCTGCACCATGTCCAGTCACAATATACGGTTTTTTTAAGAACGACTGGACAATTCCCTGTGGAATCAGCCAGTTTGCCTGAACAATGTCATAGGACTTTCTCATTTTAAAAAGATGCACCCATAATGACACAAAAAGCCAGGGAACCAGAAGGCCCCTGACTTTCTTTTCTCTGATTCTGGGTACGATTGCTCCTGGATAACATAATGTTTCTAATGAATGAACCGGAAAATAGTGGTACCTTATCACGGACACACCCTCCAGCACCTCTGTATCTGCTGCTTTAGGCGCTGCCGGTACCAATACCGTCACCTCTGCGTATTCTTTCATATATTTTGCCAAATCCAGTATAAACCTCGGTTCGGTGTCATTTTCATAGCGTGGAAAGGTCGAACCTGTTATAAGCAGTCTTTTTTTCATTCTGATAACCCTGACTCATTTTTTACTAAATCGGAAGATTTTTCATCTTCACATTCCTGTCTGCTGTAATCCATTTTCCTTACATGATACTGTACATCCTGTAAAATCTTACGGTTTGCGGAAATCACATCGCCGAGCAGCCCGACCACAATTGTCTGAAAACCAACAATCAGAAGGGTACTGGCTAAAATCAGTGACTGCAGATGTCCACCGCCTTCACCGGAACAAAAAAATACAAAATACCGTACAAAAAAACCAACGCCTACCAGCGCAAGAATACTTCCCAGCATAAAAAAGAAGTATAGCGGGCGGTACATCAGATAGGTTCTCACAATTGTCAGCATGGATTTTTTAATATATCCCCACATGCTGTGAAACAGCCGGGATTCACGCAATTCGGGGTTGGTCCGGATTGGCACTGACATCACCGCCATTTTTTCACGGCCTGACTGTACAATTGTTTCCAGTGTATAGGTATAATCGTTAATTACATTAATTCTCATCGCAGCTTCTCTGGAATACGCACGGAATCCGCTTGGCGCATCCGGAATTGTCGTCTTACTTGCCTTGCGCACAACCCAGCTGCCAAAATGCTGAAGCTTTTTCTTTAACGGTGTAAAATGCTCCGTATCATCAATCGGACGCTCTCCGATTACAATATGCGCTTTTTTGTCAAGAATCGGTCTGACCAGTGTTTCAATATCCGCACCGCAGTACTGGTTGTCCGCATCGGTATTGACAATAATATCTGCCCCGTTCTTTAAGCAGGCATCCAGCCCCGCCATAAATCCTTTGGCAAGACCTTTGTTCCTGCGAAAGCGTACAATATAGTGCACCCCCCATTTCTTTGCAACTTCTGCTGTATTGTCATGGCTTCCGTCATCAATAATCAAATACTCTATTTCATCAATTCCATCGATGTGTTTCGGCAAATCATTTAATGTAACCTCTAAGGTTTCTGCCTCATTAAAACAAGGTATCTGTATAATCAGTTTCATAATCTATCCTCAATTCAATATATAGCACCCTGTAAGATGCAATCAATTAATGATACACTAATTTTCCTGTTGTTTCAATACATTTAATGAAAAATCAGAAAATAGACAGCTATAACAACAACCGAAGCTGCTATATCAATTGCTGTTCTTGCTCCTTTTCCCAGATTCGGCAGAAGGTAGTCGACCAGTCCTTTTTCATCGTGTTCATCACCCGGATGTGTTTTCCCATGCTTTTTACGCATCTGCACATTCCCCTCGGACTGTTTTTCTCTCACTGTCGTACTCTTTCCTATTTTAAGCATACATTCCCTTAACTGTGCAATTTCATTTTTTACAATGCTTTCATCAATTTTTAAGGTCCTGCTGATTTCATCGACAGTGCATTTTTCATACATATATAAAGCAGCCATTATCATCTTGTCTGCCTTTAAATTCTGAAATGCTTCCGGTTTGCCTTTATAGGCATGTACGCTCTCAAACGCATCTGCGTAAGTGTCTGCTGTTTTTTCAAATTCCGAATCATCTGCAATGACAGTGTATTCATATTCTTTCATATTTTCAGCTGTTGTATATAATGCCCCGTTCTTTTTACCCAGTGCCTGATAAATCCGCACAATTGCATAGACCTGAACATTTTTATGTACGTCCAGAATTTTTCTGTCCGAAAGATTTGCAACATACTTTTCCAAAATGGTCCGCACTACTTTCTGTGTCTTTTCTTTATCCTTGTAAATCGTATAAACTAACGTATAGACCTCATCAAAAAGCAGTTCCTCAATCTCTTTTTCTTCTCCCTGCATTCCCATCTGCGCCCGCTCAATCATATGCTGCAAATGCAGTTCCGTCTGTTCACTATGCATATTTCTTTACCTCTGTTTCTCTTTTAAAAATTTCTTTCCATCACGGATTCCCCGCTTATAGATGGATACTTCTTCTTTCCAGTCCTCATGATGCAGATGAACCAGTGCAAATATTCTGTTACGCATACCGCTTCCCGTCCATAAAATCAGCCGCAAAACCACATAGTCCCACAAATTTCCATGGGTACGCACCATGTGCATGCGGTTTCTGATTCCATAGTAATCTTTCCATGTATAATGCCTTGGCCAGTCCATCGGTTTAAACACCGTTTTGTGATTTAATACTGCTGCCGGAATTACCATAATCGGGGAGATTTCACGGATTCTTACACAGTATTCTGTATCATCATACCATATAAAATACTCTTTTTGCGGATATCCAATCCGCGCAATCACCTCATCGCGAATCATCAGACCGCAAAAGGAGGCCGTATCGCAGTAAAAAGACTCCTTTTGATATTCCTCCGGTGCGATTTTCTCCATTCTGAAGCCCGGTCTTTTCATCCGCTGACGGTGATCCCGGACAATACAGCCCTCTGTCTTTACAGCCCCTGCAAATGCAAGTATCTCTGGATTTTTCCGGGCTTTGTCCAACAGCTGTTCTGCAAAGTCTTTAGAAAGCATTGCATCATCATCTATTATAATATGCGCTTCATCTCCCAGTTCATGCGCTTTTTTGAGTCCTTCATAAAAGCCGCCGGCCCCTCCTGCATTATGATCCAGCCGGTAATGTACAAGCTGCGGTATTGAAAGGCTGTTTAAATACCTGTCGGTATCATCTGTGCATGCGTTGTCGATTACGACAATATGCGTTGCAGCAATTGTCTGCTGCAACGCACATGTAATACACTCTTTTAATAAATCGCAACGGTTATATGTAACGATTACAATTGAATACTTCATAGCATCTCCACGCCTGCTATGCAAGCTTTTTTCTTAATTTCTGAATCTGAAGTTCTTCCTCTTCTATCTTATTCTTTTCATACTGCGCACGTTCTTCGTTTCCGGCCTGTTGTGCCTCTTCGAGCTTACATCTGTGATGATACTGACGCATCAGTAAATCATCAATCTCATCCCCAATCTGCTCTCTTTTCTTCCGTGTCATAAAAAACGCCATGTTATTCCTCCTGAATATTTTCTATCTTTTCAACGTCCATGTAAATGTTGCGATATGCCCTGACCACTGAACTGAAAGACTCAGTTCACGATATGAAATCTCCAGTCTGCCTGAATCTGTAAATGTACCCAGCCATTCACTGTCAATTTCCTGATCCGTACTTTCTACCATTGCCGTAATTGTAACATTCCCTGATGTTTCTGATGCCTTTTCACTGATATAAGCATAATAATCATCTATCTCTGCATCTGTAAAATAATTTTCCTGCATTCCAAGATAATAATACTTTGTTCCATCTGCCGTAATATCACTTGTATAGGTATGATCCTGCTTCATTTTTTCATCTGTAATGTTAAAATACCCATACAGCACCTGTCCCGGCGTATCCGGTACCGGATCATCCCATGTTACATCTACCATATACCACTCATCATCAAGCATTACCGCATTCCATGCATGTCCGATACCACCTGCTGTTCCGGTAATCGTTTCACATGGAATTCCTAAAATATCCATGCACAGCTTAAACGCACCGGCATATCCGTCACATACCGCTGTCTTATAGACAAATATGCCTTCTGCCGTATGTGATACCTCCGGTACGGTTCCGTTCTGATAACTTTCATAATCATATGCTGAATTTAACACCATGTAATCGTGTACTGCTTTTTCCTGTTCAAACAGGGTATTATACTCAAATGCAGCATCCAGACAAGCGGACAAGCCTTCAAAAAACGCTTCCTGTTCATCTGTTTTAATAACGGATGTATCGCCTGTTCTGTACGCGTATTCATAATTGTAATACGGATCATTCGGATCAAGGTTACAACGTACCTTTGAAATCTCTGTAACATAGCCCTTCTGAATGATGTAAATCTGTGAACCGTCCGTGATGCTTCCCGTATAATTAAAATTAATCCGTCCGTCTTCATACAGCCATAAACCGTACTCATTTTCACCTAAACCGTAATACTCTAAATCCAGTAATCCATCTGTAAAATACCACCAGCCGTATTTATTGCATGCCATGCCTGTATACGTCAAATCAAGCATCCCATTGTCAAAATACCACCAGCCGTATTCATTGCGTGCCATTCCCGTATATGACAAATCAAGATGGCCCTTATTAAAATACCACCAGCCGTAATCGTTTAACGCCATTCCGGTATATGATAAATCCAGTACCCCATTGTTAAAGTACCACCAGCCATATTCGTTTAATGCCATTCCGGTGTAGTTAAAATCCACTGTACCATTAGATACATACCACCAGCCGTAGTCATTTAACGCCATCCCGGCATAATCCCAGTCAATTGTACCGTCCGATACGTACCACCAGCCATATTCGTTTAACGCAAGTCCCTGATACGCTGTATCGACTTCGTCATCCTGATAATAGTACCACTGGTTATCCTCTGCCAGACGCAGTGCATAATCATCTGCTGCCTGCACCGGCTGGGTCTGTCCGATAAAACATGCACCAATCAGAACTGCCGCACCGGCAATGATGCTTTTCAGCATTTTAGTCATAAAAAATATGCCCCCTTTTGTAATCTGTCCTCTGTTTCTCTTTTAACATAACACAGATATACAAATTGGTCAAAGTTTTTTTAACGCTTCTTCCAGCGTATGCCAGCCAAGAACGGCACATTTTACACGCGCAGGCATATGGGCAATATCTTTTAACGCCGAAGCTTCTTCAAGCTGTTCGATTTCTTCGTCATCTGCTTCGCCCTGAATCATGCGTAAAAACAGCTTTCCGAGGCGCAGTGCCTCTTCTTTAGACTTTCCGATAATCATGCCAAGCATAATGTCTGCTGATGCCTGTGAAATGGCACAACCGTCCCCGACAAATGCGCCGTCTTCAATGATACCGTTTTCTACTTTTAATTTCAGCCAGATATCATCGCCGCAGTTCGGATTGACCCCTTCCAGAACAATATTGGCATCCGGCAGGTCGTGTTTAAATTCCGGGCGCATATTATGTTCCGTCAGAATTTCATTATAAAAGCTTCTATTCTCCATATCCCATTCTCCTTCTGATTTGCGCCGTGCTTTCTACAAATGCATCCACTTCCTCCGGCGTATTATAAAACATAAAGCTTGCGCGCGTTGCGTTGTGTACACCCAGATACTCTAAAAGCGGCTGTGCGCAGTGATGACCCGCACGCACATCAATTCCGTCTGACGAAAGGATTTCGCTGACATCATGCGGGTGTACGCCTTCTATTGTAAATGCAACAATTCCCGTATGATTTTCAGGGGCTTCATCGCCTAAAATATGCAGATGCGGCACTTTCTTTAAGCCCTCCATGGCGCGCTTTGTAAGTGCTTCTTCCTTTGCCATAATCGTATCAAAACCGATTTTTTCAACATAGCGGATTGCCGCCGCAAGTCCGGCAGCCCCTGCCGCATTGACCGTACCCGCTTCAAATTTGTGCGGCAGTTTAGCATACGTTGCGCCCTCTCTTGTTACGGAAGAAATCATTTCTCCGCCCGTTAAAAACGGCGGCATTTTTTCTAACAGTTCTTCCTTTCCGTATAATACACCGATTCCCATAGGTCCCATAAGCTTATGACCCGAAAATGCGAGAAAATCGACATCGAGTGCCGTTACGTCCACCGGCATATGCGGTGCGCTCTGTGCGGCATCGACAACCACAACCGCGCCTTTTTCATGCGCCAGTTTTACGATTTTTTCAACCGGATTGACACAGCCTAAGACATTGGATACCTGTGCAACTGCCACAAGCTTTGTCTTTTCCGTAATCGCAGCTTCAAGCACCTCGTCAGGAAGTGCTCCCTCCCGTGTACATTCCAGAAATTTTAATACTGCGCCGGTCTGTCTTGCCACCATCTGCCACGGAAGCAGGTTGCTGTGGTGTTCCATAATACTAACCACAATTTCATCACCCTCACGCAGGTTTGAAAGGCCGTAGCTGTATGCCACCAGATTTAAGCTTTCTGTCGTATTTCTTGTAAAAATAATCTCTTTGGAAGATTTCGCATGAATAAATTTCTGCACGGTCTTTCTTGCTTCTTCGTACTGCTCGGTCGCCGCAAGGCTCAACGGATAGAATCCTCGCAGGGGATTGGCATTTGCCGTTTCATAAAAATGCTTTTCCGCTTCCAGTACGCAGTCCGGCCGCTGTGCCGTTGCCGCATTATCAATATAAACCGTTTTATTTTCCCGTAACAGGGGAAAATCCTGTCTGTAATCATAAGCTGTCATCTGTCAATACCTCACTTAACTGCTCTTCCGCAAATTCCTTTGTTTCTTCATCGTCAATCTTATGGGTTAAAAGTTCAAGCTTTGCCCGTGTCATAATATCTTCGGCATGTTTTTTATCAATGCCCCTTGCCGCAAAATATAACAGCGTTTCTTCATCAAGTTCGCCGATTGCCGCACCGTGATTGCCTTCTACATCTTCTTCCGCACAAAGAATCAGCGGAATGGTCTGATTGATGACATCATCGCCCAGAAGCAGTACCTGTTCGCTTTCCGTTCCCTTTGCACCCGAAGCGCCGCGTTTAAAATCAATCGAACCGCGGAATACTTTGTGTGCAGCATCTTTTAACGTGCCGTCTGCCGTCACATTGCTGGTTGTCTTCTTGCCGATGTGATTTACAATATAATTCATATCCAAAAGCTGGGTATTCTGCACAAGATAGCCTGTCTGCGCCTGAAAATCCGCACGCTCGCCCTTTAAATCTGTACGCACGCCGTTGTATACATGACCCTTGCCGATAAATAACTGCAACAGCTCGACCTGCGCATTTTCATCGCAGACACAGCCTGTATCGGATAAAAGGGTCTGCTCCTCGCCGAGGGCTATGACCTGTACCAGACGGATTTTACTGTTTTTTGCTGCAATCATGCGTGTACGGAATGCCAGATTCTTTTCTTCCGGACTCTTTTTTCTAAAACGCTCCACAACCGTAATCCGGCTGTTTTCCTCTGCATAAATGTCTAACATACCGGCAGATGCCGTATCTGTGCCGCTGATTTCATATACCACAGGATTTGTCCGTTCTCTGCCTGCTGCCGCCGTTATTCTTTCCGGCGCCACTGCCTTAAACACGCAGTCTGCCTGACGTCCCGCTCCGGTTTCCACAGCTTCGAAAGCTTTAATGTCCGCCAATGCTTCTGCTGTTTCTTTACCGCCCGATAATGCTTCGTTTTCTGTGCTTTCTTTTTTTACAATTGTACAGACCTGTGCTTCATCGGTCCATGCAAAATTCGTTTCATTTAATTTCAGCCAGTGCCATGTCTTAGACGGTAACTGATTTATTTTTATATTCACTGTTTCTTTCATATTAATCTCCATTCCGCATTTCTAGCCAATACTGCCTTTCATTTCCAACCGAATCAGATTGTTCATTTCAACCGCATATTCCAGTGGCAGCTCCTTTGATACATTGTCTGCAAATCCACTGACAATGCAGGCTCTCGCATCTTCCTCGCTCATGCCGCGGGACATCAGATAAAATACGGCTTCATCACTGATACTGCCAATCTGTGCTTCATGTCCGACATTGGCATCCTTTGTGCGGATATCCATCGCCGGAATCGTATCCGAGCGGGATATGGCATCTAACATCAGGGACTGGCAGGATACGGAAGACTTTGCGTTCTTCGCATTCTTTGCCACTACAACGGAAGATCGGAATGTCGAAATACCGCCGTCCTTTGAAATCGATTTGGTATTAATATAAGAGCTGGTATCCGGCGCACTGTGTACAACCTTGGCTCCGGTATCCAGATTTTGTCCTTTTCCTGCAAATGTAATGCCTGTAAATTCCATTTTTGCGCCCTTGCCCTTTAAAATGCTCATCGGATACAGGTAAGAAACGTGCGAACCAAATGAACCTGAAACCCATTCAATCGTGCCGCCTTCTTCAACGAGTGCGCGCTTTGTATTTAAGTTGTACATATTCTTTGACCAGTTTTCAATCGTAGAATACCGCAGTCTTGCATTTTTGCCGACAAACAGTTCCACACAGCCTGCATGTAGATTTGCCACGTTATATTTCGGTGCGGAACAGCCCTCGATAAAATGCAGGTCTGCGCCCTCATCCACAATAATCAGCGTATGCTCAAACTGTCCTGCTCCCGGCGCATTTAACCGGAAATACGACTGTAACGGAATTTCTACCGATACCCCCTTTGGCACATACACAAATGAACCGCCGGACCATACTGCACCGTGCAGTGCCGCAAATTTGTGGTCGTTCGGCTTTACCAGCTTCATAAAATGCTTCTGTACCATGTCGGCATATTCGCCTTTTAAGGCACTCTCCATATCCGTGTATACAACTCCCTGTGCCGCAACCTCCTCGCGCACATTGTGGTATACCAGTTCAGAGTCGTACTGCGCACCGACACCGGCAAGGGATTTCCGCTCTGCCTGTGGGATACCGAGCCGCTCAAATGTATTTTTAATGTCTTCCGGTACGTCTGACCATTTTGCCTTCATATTCGTATTTGGACGGACATAGGTCACGATATTTGCCATATCCAGTCCTTCAATCGACGGTCCCCAGTCCGGTACGGGCATTTCATTGTAAATCTGTAATGCCTGTAAACGGAAGTTCTGCATCCATACCGGATCATTTTTTTCTTTTGATAATTTTTCTACAATCTCCGGTGTCAGACCCGCCTGCAATTTATACGCATCTTTTTCATCATCTTTGAAATCATAAACGCTTCTGTCGATGTCTTCCACATAGCTTTTTTCTTTCATCGCCTGTTACTCCCTTTCCGCTGTTTGCTGTATGCTTGATTCTCTGCTCTCCTACCTGTGCTCCTCTGCCTCGTAGCCTGCAAAACCGCTTTCATTAATCTCATCAACAAGCCCTGCACCGCCTGTCTTAATGATTTTTCCTTCCACCATAACATGTGTATAATCTACCGGAAGGGATTCCAGAATTTTTGTGCTGTGTGTGATAACCAGCAGACTGCCTTCGCTGTTTTTCTGATATTCACGGATACCGGCTGATACAGTGCGCACGGCATCAACGTCCAGGCCGGAGTCGGTTTCATCAAGAATTGCCAGCTTTGGCTTTAACATTAAGAGCTGTAAAATCTCAGCTTTCTTTTTTTCACCGCCGGAAAATCCGACATTCAAATCACGCTCTGCATACGACTTATCCATATCAAGCAGTTCCATTGCCGCTTCCAACTGCTTTTTAAACTCCCACAGACGGATTCGTTTGCCGGTCTTTTGCTCTACCGCATTTCTGATAAAGGAGCTGAGTGTCACCCCCGGCACTTCCAGCGGATTCTGGAAGGATAAAAAAATGCCTGCCTTTGCACGCTCATTAACCGGTTCTGCGGTGATATTTTTTCCGTCAAACCAGATTTCCCCCTGCTTTACCGTGTAGCGTGGATTGCCAAGCAGTGTATAACCCAGTGTAGATTTACCGGTTCCGTTCGGTCCCATCAGTACGTGGGTTTCTCCCGGACGAATCGTAAGGTTGACCCCGTGTAAAATTTCCTTTTCCTCTACATCTACAACTAAATCTTTTACATTCAGTAATTCTTTTTCTGACATGATTGTTCCTCCTGATTTTTATATCACCCTAATTGCAAGCTGTTTTATGTGTATTTTTGTTGTGACACAAACCTGCCTGTTTGTATCCGGCAGGGTAATATTGTATCAACTTTTTTCATTTGATCTCTGATTTTGTATCATCTGCTGTCTGGCATTCTCTGCGACTTCTTTCAGTGTCATGCTGTCAAAATATTTATCCACAAGCTCCGCCAGCCCTTTCCAGATTGGCAGTGTACAGCAATCACCTGCCCTGTCGCAGGGCACTGCATCGTCCTTTAAGCAGGATACCGGTGCAAGTGTTCCTTCCGTCAATCTCAATATTTCACTAATCCGGTAGTCTTCCGGTTTTCTTGCCAGCCGGTAACCTCCGCCGTGTCCGCTGATGCCTTCTATTAAATGTTCTTTGGACAACATTCTTGCAATGCTCTCCAGATACTTCTGTGAAATCTGCTCTTTTTCCGATATTTCTTTTAGCGGTACATATTCATCTGAGTTATGCTCCGCAAGAAATACCATAACCCGCAGGGCATACCTGCCCTTTGAAGAAATCATCATACGCCTGTTCTCCAATCCTTTGTTTTATCAAGATGATATTCCTATTTACCTACTATGTCAATAGGTGAATGTATTAAAAAAATATAACGCAGGAAAAGAGGACACGTGCTATGGCTCTTTTGCTGCGTTATATGAATTATTCTAAACTAAACTTCACAAAAATCATTCAGCTTATTTATAAAATAATTAAAACTTGGTGATTTATTTTCATGAATATTTAAATACATTCCAATATTTCCGGCGCATTCACATTTAAACAACCCTATCTCATAATAAGACTCCGCTTTCTTTTTTAAGGCATTCACACCGCCGCTATAAACTACATCCGCCAAATACTCCCATGTTCCTACAATACTATCCTGAACGTATTTTCTTAACAACGGCATTTTGGCCTGTGGATATGCTTCTTCTATTGCTTTCTCATCCCCTAGAAGCCACGCTTCCATTTCTTCTATTGCAATACAAAAATACACATCAACGGTTACTCCTGATTTTACATACATCTCAACCAAATCTTTTTTTAATTCGGCACAATCCGTATCATCACTATCAAGAATAACAAAAATAGCTTTTTTACCCGGCATACTCTCCAGCGTGCGTCCAATTCCTTTTAAATACATCGGTAAATCATTTAATAATTTTTGTGTCTTAACCTGTGATAATTTATTCACTTTTTTCGGTATTTTACCAATTCCCTTAAAACTATGAATTTTGTACGTGATACCCGGAACTTCAGTTATATACTTATCCATTATATTTTTTACAAGAATTTCTCCCGACTGATCCTCTATCAAAATTTCAATGTATGCATATTCTTCCATATCCACCTCATATTATCCAAAATAATTGCTGTACCATAAATCTCCCAATTCAACCTCTGACTCACATAACTGTTTCACATACTCAAAATCAGAAGCCCGCGTAATTGTCGAGAAGCCGTCTTCCTGTTTCTGTAAAACCCATACTTCTTCCGGTGACAGTGCATTTACAAAAAATGGACTGTGTGTAGTAATAAATAACTGCTTGGAATATGTATTTTTAATACTATTCTTCATCTGAGCTGCCAAATCAGAAAGATACTTATGATACAATCCATTCTCCGGTTCTTCAATAAATACCAATGGTCTTGCATCTTTTTCATACAATAACAGGTAATATGCAAATAATTTCAACGTACCGTCTGACATCTTCTGCGAATAAAAAGGCCTGTTAAATCCTTTTTCTAAAAATTCCAGCACTAACTGGCCATTTTGTAATTTAACCGGTGTTATCTGCTGGATTCCCGGCAGCTTGGTCTGTATACTCTTTAATACCTTCATAAAATCTTTCGGGTCCTCTCTATACAGATATTGTGCAACATTATTTACATTATTTCCCAGACGGTTTAAATACTTTTGTGGTCCCGCATTTGGAATTTCCCTCGCTGCCGTCGGACTAAAATAACATAAATACCAATTTTTCAAAAAGTTTTTAAATCGTACAATTCTTGGATGTTCTCTTAACTCTCCTAATGTTACAATTCCCAGCTGCCTTGGATCTGCTAACTCAACATCCACTTTTTCCCCAATTTCCTTATTTTCTTCTTCTACAAATCCACTATTATCGCCTTTAAACGCATAACCTTTTCCATATTCCAGATACAAAAAAGACATTGGACGTCCATAACGTTCATTTGCACGTCTTTGACGAAGTCTTTCTTTTTCTACGATGGGTCTTTCATATTTATCCAGCCCAATGCACAGTTCATATGTAATAGGTGGTTCATTACTTGTTTCACGATAATAAATTTCAAATTCTATTGAGCCATTAACCCCCTGTGATATAATACTTTCATATCCGCCGCGATTATTCAAATCGCATGCAGTCTCAACACCTTTTTCCATACAGTCTGCTAAAAAGCCAAACGCATCGGCAAGCGTACTCTTACCCGTTCCGCTCTGCCCTATAATGGCATTCATGTTGGTTAATTCCCTGCCGCTATTATCGCCTAATAATTTCCCCAGTTTTATATTCTTTAACGAACCGTAATTCTTAATCTGTATTCCTGCTATTCGACCCATATACCAACCTCTCCGTTTGAAATTTTATGATAGTATACACAATACGCTTTTATGTATACTATCATAAAAAAATACATTGTGCAAGAAAAACTAATCTATAAATCTTCTAATCGTTATAATCGACATCATATGCATATTGGAAATTTTAACCACTTCGCCCTCCTGTGGTGAATGAATAACCTGTCCATTTCCTACATAAATTGCAACATGTCCACTATAGCACACCAGATCGCCCAGCATAATATCATCTTCATCTACAGCTTCTCCCTGTCTTCTCTGTGCTGATGATGTCCTGTCTAAATCTATTCCAAAATTACTGTATACGTACTGTGTAAATCCCGAACAGTCAAATCCGGTATCCGGTGATGTACCTCCCCACGTATAAGGTGTACCTAAAAATTTTTCTGCATATTTTACAATCTGCTCACCAAGTCCCAGCATTGCTCCGGTTTCATCATCATAATAGTAGTACCTTCCATCACGTTCAACTTCTCCGGTAACCATTGCTCCGGTTTCTGTATCAAAATAATATTCGTCCCCATCAATTGTCTGTTCTCCGTACTGCATAATTCCGGTTACTGTGTCGTAATAGTAATATGCACCGTCACGGTAATATTTTCCATGCGCCATCTTTCCGGTAGCTGTATCAAAATAATACCGGTTACCGTCAATATACTGCTCCCCATACTGCATTCTTCCGGTGGTAGAATCATAATATACCCATTTGCCGCCGGCATCATCATTATCCGGAATATTAGTAATTCCATGCGCCATCTTTCCGGTAGCTGTATCAAAATAATACCAGTATCCATCAATATACTGCTCTCCATACTGCATTCTTCCTGTGATCGGATCATAGTATACCCACTTGCCATTCGGATCATCTGACTGTGGAAGATTAACAAAACCCTTTGCCATAGCACCTGTCGTTAAATCAAAATAATACCATGCACCGTTTTTGTAGCTTTCTCCTTTTACCATTCTGCCGTCGCTGTCGTAACGTGTCCACTTTCCTGTTCCGTCTGCATTTAATACAATAAAGACATCCTTATCCCTTGCCATTGTTCCATCTGCTTCAAACCAATACCATGCATCTGTCTGTGGATCATAAACTTCTTTTGACCGTGCCAGTACACCGTTATCATACCAATATGCCTGTCCGTTTTCATAATACCAGCCATTATAATTATCCTTCTGAAGTTCGGCGGCATAGGTCTGCTGATTTGGCCACAGCAATATGCAGCCTGCCAGTGCAAGCATACAAGCTGCCAGTTTAAATACACTGAATTTTGTGTTTTTCATCTTTATTTCCTTCCTAATTGTGATTTTATTTATTGCATATGCGATAATTTATTGCAATCATAGGTCTGTTTTTCCTAAATTTCAAGACAACTTTCCCCAATGACAATTTTTTATACCTCAATGCCCTGTTTCTTTTTGACATCTTTATAATAAGACCTTAAAATACTTATATATTAAGTTATTCAGAAACGGGGATTCGTATGAATATATTACTTTTAGAAGACAATTGTACAGAATTACAAATTTTATATAATATTCTTAAAAAACACTGGCCGCAATTTCATTATACCTGTTGTCAAAATTATAATGATGCTCAAAAATCCATTTTATCAGTTCAGTATGATATTTTTATTCTTGACATACAGCTCTCATCCGCTTCCGATGCCTTTAACGGCATCACTTTTGCCCGGTATATCCGAAGTCTCCCTGCTTATCGGACAACCCCTGTGCTTTTTAGCACCGGCACCTCTGATACTATCCAAAAATGTGTTAATGAAGTCCACTGCTACCATTACCTTGAAAAGCCCTATAATGAAGCTGTACTGGTTCATGCCATGAAAGAGCTGCTCGCCACATTATCCAATACGACTGATAACAACTATCTGACCATTAAATTATTAAATGATGTTACGACTCACGTGTGTTTATCAAATATTTTACTCATAAAAGCAAACGGGCATTATCTGACTTTCACTTGTCCCAACGGCGGCTTTACAAGTAATACCTATTCTTTATCTTCCATTGCTAAAATACTTCCATCGTATTTCACCCGCTGCCACAGAAAATATATTATTAATACAAATTTTATTACATCCTATGACAAGACCAACCTTTATCTGCATATTCATAATCATATTATTCCTGTTGGGAGAACGTTTAAAAAGGAGTTAGAAAATCATCTGCTTTATTAGCAGGTGATTTCCCAACTCCTTTGATTTCCATTATTCTACACCGTCCGCTTCCCAAACATTAACAAATATTCCTGCGCCTTCTGCAATGAAATACTCAGCTTCTTCTGTAACCGCTCCAGTATATCCTGTTCTGACAGTCCGAATTCGTAACCTGTTTCAATGATTTCCTCGGCTCGTCCTTCATTTCGCCCTTCTGCGATTCCCGCTTCCTTTATTCCCTGACTCAGATTGCACATCACATCCACCTCCTGCTCTATAGACATATTACTTCACAGCATCAACCCTGTTTTTTACTTCCCACAATAGATTTTATATCTTCCAGCATCGGTTTAAAATTACTAAAATCTATGCTGTCATACTGCCGTTCAACATATTGTGAAAAAATTGCTTTACCATAATATTTTTCATTGTCTGTTTCTTTTCTTGAAAATATTTTTCCATCAATCGTATGCGAAAGCACCACATCATCAAATAAATCTTCAATTTCACATTCTTTTTTTCCGTTCACTAAAGGATTGGTTAAAATATAAAGATTATCCTGTATATGATTATAATTGCTACTTTCTAACAAACCTTTATTGTTTAAATGATTTAAAAACTTTTTCAGCGGACGGTCAGACACCTGTTCATTATCAAAAATAAAAATAACAGGATTTTGGGATTTCTTGCAACTATTCTGTGCAAACCATGAATACAGTTTGGGTGCATTATTTTTGCCTGAATAAAAATTATAAATATTCTTCATGGTATCCGCCCCATCTTTTTGAATTCCTAAAAAATATTTTAAGCGGGAACTTCTTCTCAGAAATGTCACTTGAAATTCAAAATTATCATCCTGTTTCTTTATAAGTTCAGGATACTCCTTATAATATTTTTTTAATGCCGCCCGCAAATATACGATGTCTGTTTTTCCCTCAGTGACAATAAGCGGCTTTGTATTTGCATAAAAATATTTAAAAAATAAAAATTTCTGATACTGGCGCTCTCTCGCATTTAACGTCCAAAATGTATGTTTTTGTTCCCGATCATTTTTGTTGTTGTAACAATCAATCTGATTGATAAAAGAAATTCTTCCCTCAAGCTGATTTACCGAACCTTCTTCACCACATATCTCAAATATTCCCCGTCTATAAAAAGCATCCGCCATTGCTCTTGTTCTTTTACAATACTCACGATTCACACTGATTTTTTTATTCACAACCAGACCTGTTACTTCCTGCCTTGAATCGCAAAATAACAATCTCGTTTTCTTATCATTTATTTCAAAGCCAAAACTTTCAATTTCTTTTTTTATACTTTTCATGAAATTCTCTTGATTTTCCAAAAATTTTTTGTCGTTTGTAGAAAAGGTCATATCATCTGCATACCGAGTATAAACTACCCGATACTTCTTTGCTATTTTTAGTAGACGCATATCTAAAATATTACAAACTAAATTCGTTATAATAGGGGATGTCGGCGCTCCTTGCGGCAATTTACCCTCATAACAGGTCAACTGTGCTATCATTGTCGCAATCTCAACAGGTAATTCAAAATTTTTATTTTTCATAAAAAAACCTCTTACACGCCCAAAATGAAAATGGTCAAAAAAATCTTTTAAATCTAAATTTAGTACATACCGTTTATTTCTATGAATGTTTGCATTGGTAATAATACTTTTTCCTTTTTGAAATGCATGTGATATGTTATCCTGAATTTCATTTTCTTCTATAAATTCTCTATAAACATCCCAAAGCCGTTGTGCCAATTTTCTCTGAAGTTGTTTTAAATCCCCCGAAGGTGCATGAATCTGCCTTGATTCACCATTTTTCTTTGGAATCTCAAATGTATCATAATAACTATCCGGTTTGCTTTTATACAATATATACGTTAATTTTTGCAATGGAATTGCCAAATATAACGCTAGATCTTCTCTCGTCTGTAGTTCTTTTAATTTTTTCATGCTCTGTATACCCAAAAAGCGTGTGGCTACTCATTATGCATTTTTCCCTTTATACACAGGACGGAAGGGCGTATATTTCTGCAAATCCTCCTACCATTTCCATCAAAGCTTGCGAAACACAAGCCAAAAATCTAGCCACACGCATATTCAATTATATATTATTTTAAAAATTACTGCAATTTGTTTTCTATCCATATAGGTGCAATGTACAAAATCTATATAACATTTACACCGTCCGCTTCCCAAACATTAACAGATACTCCTGTGCCTTCTGCAATGAAATACTCAGCTTCTTCTGTAACCGTTCCAGTATATCCTGCTCTGAAAGTCCGAATTCGTAACCTGTTTCAATGATTTCCTCGGCTCGTCCTTCACTTCGTCCTTCAACACGTCCTTCTTCACGTCCTTCAACACGCCCTTCTTCACGCCCTTCTGCGATTCCCGCTTCCTTTATTCCCTGACTCAGATTGCACATCACATCCACCTCCTGCTCTATTGTCTGTTCTATCGGTATATCATATTCTTCTTTTATGATATTCAGTCTTTCTCCGGCTGTCAACCCCTCGGCAAACAGTGCTCCCAGCAGGCGGTGCAGTTCATACTGTTCTCCCTGCCCCGGCAGTTCCTTTGCCAGTCCTATCATAACAATGTTAAATAAATCCAGCTTTCCACGCCAGTCATGGTATCCAACCAGATCATCTTTTATCAGATGAATGTGGCTTAAGCTGTTTTCTTCCATGTTCATACACACCCAGATAGAATACACTCTTTTGATATCATCATACTCCGTGTTTTCAAAATCCCGTTCCTTCTGTGACGAAATCAAGCGGCTTACGTAAAATACTGCCCTGTTTAATATTCCATATCTCTGCGGTTCATCTTTCTGTGCTTCCACATTAATAATAATCTGCGAAAGTCCGTCTTTCATCCGCACATAAAATACAATGTCAAACCGCACCAACCCCTCAGCATGTTCCTGATTCTCTGTATTTAATCCCGTGATTCGCTGACCGGATTTTGCCCTCATCGCTTCTGGATTCGTCAGCCCCGGCTCTAACGGTATCCTGCTGATATACGGTTCTCCTTCAATTAAGGTTTCCACATATCTTGGATTCATTCCCTTAAATTCATCTACCGTTCTCACCAGTATCTGTGCCAGTATGCTTTTCTGCCCGAGCAGTCTTTTAGCACTTTCATCATACTGCGTTCCCTGATCTGCCGCCGTTACGGCATTATGTACCTCCGTATGCATTGCCCCCCCCCCCTCCTTTGCAAATGTATTAAGTTTTATATGTCAGTATATATTCACCATATCATAGTTTATATATTTGTGCAATAATAATTCTATTGTTTTTATGATTTTTATCATAAAAAAATAACGCAGTAAATATCTTTTTGATATCTCCTGCGTTATCTAAATTTCACTTTATTTCTACTGACCTAAAAAGAATGCAAAATTTCCGGATGTTTCGTCATACGTTTTTACATAAAGTCTATATGCTGAAAAATCTGATGAATATTCATAACAAAGTGTATTGCCAGTTGCCACATTTGTAAATAAATAATTTTGTGTCGTACCGATTCTTGAAATATACCACTTATTATATTCATTTTCCGCATCATAATCCTGCATAACAACCGTTTCTTTATCTGATGCAACTGCAATACAGTATCCCTGATCTCCATATTCAATCATATATTGATCTTCTCCGGTATAATGAATCGCAAAAATCTGACTTGCTCCATCAACATCGCGAACAAGATTCACCCATGTTCCTACAATCCCGGAATTCCCATACACATCCATTCTGTAGGTCTTCATATCATTTGGACGAATCACATAACAGCCATCCCGTACAAGAATGCCATCTGTATGCAAATCCACCATGCCTAATATAACCAAAAAAATCACAACCGCCGTTGCCGCGCAGCCTGCAAGCTTTATCCAATACTTTTTCATCAGTTCCGCCCCCTTCCGGTTCTTCTTTCCGTCTTCATGCTGCTAAAAAGCATAAACCAAAGCGGACAAAATGCGATATCTATCAGATGATGCTCTGAAATACCAAACAACAGCATAATAAGCAATGCCACAATCATTACATCTTTCCTACAATCAACCGCTTTATTAAAGCACAGATAAAAAATATAAGTAATCACGGATAAAAATACCCATCCGTACTTAATCGCAATACGAATAAATGAATTATCCAAAAAGAAATTATACCCCAGCACTGCCTGGTTTTCCTCAACAACAGCGCCAAAAGCCGTAATACCATATTGAGCTAATCCCTGATAACTTAAAGATATCCGGTTAGAAAAAACCGCATCCAGCTTCTGATATACCGCATTAGCAGGATCATAAAATGTAACTGCCATCACACAGCCCACAACAGCTACCAGCATTAAAATACTGCCTGCCTTTAAAGCTTTGTACTTTGATAACTGAATATTACACAGCCCCAGTACTTTTACAACAAGTAACAGCAGACACATTACCATGGCACAGATAAAGTCATTCCGCGCCAGTGTCTTTCCATATACCCAGTAACTTACAACACCCATCATTGTAATCTCTACAAATGTCAGCTTCTTTTCCCGCAGAGCAGCATACACCAGCATGATAAAAAGGACATGCGCTGCCATATCTGTCGGATAGATAATCCCCAGTGAATGTCTGACTCCTCTGTCAGCCTGCATAGTAATATCTGCTATAATTCCTGTCGTTGATGCATAGTAGGCAACTCCCTGAATAACTACTGCTATGCACAGATAGACATAGGCTATTCTTTTCCACGGTACATTTTTAGCTCCGACTAAAAGCAGTGCAAAATCAAACACTGCATTATCTTTCACAACATACGTTACAACACCGGCGCTTACAAGTATCAGCACCATAAAAACAGGTTCTAATACGGTACTATACTGCTTCTGCCATACCACAAGCGCAATACTTACCAGTACATATGCCATCAATGCATATCTTAATCCTAAATACAACGCATAGGGATACTTATACTCCAATACCGTTGAATACAGATAATACCACATTGTTATTCCAGCAAATAAAATTAAGTAAATATAATTCATATATTTACGAATTTCATCAGCCACAGATTGATTACTTTTCATCTCATGTTCTCCAAGTTTCATTTTAAGTTTCCTATTCTACCGTTACACTTTTTGCCAGGTTTCGCGGTTTATCCACATCAAGCCCCTTTGCCACAGACACATAATATCCGAGCATCTGCAATGGGACAACTGCCAGACTTGCCATAAAATGTGCATCTGTCTTTGGCACATATACTGTAAACTCCGCCGTGTCTTCAACTGTATAATTGCCATATGTGGTAAGTCCCATAAGATATGCCCCACGGCTCTTACATTCAACCATATTACTGATAGTCTTTTCATACAATTCATCCTGCGTAAGTACACCAATCACTAATGTACCATCCTCAATCAGACTAATTGTACCATGCTTTAATTCCCCGGCGGCATATGCCTCTGAATGAATATAGCTGATTTCCTTTAATTTCAGACTTCCTTCAAGGCTTACAGCATAATCAATACCACGTCCGATAAAAAATACATCTTTTGCCGCGGCCTGTTTGGCTGCAAATTTCTGTATTTCCTCCTGGTTATCAATCACTTCCTGAATTTTATCCGGTAATGTATCCAACTCTTTTATTAATTTTTCATATTCCGGCATTTCAATTTCATTGCGTTCCTTTGCAAACTGCAATGCCAGCGTATATGCCGCAATCAACTGGGCACTGTATGCCTTTGTTGTTGCCACTGATATTTCCGGTCCTGCCAATGTATAAAATACATTGTCCGCTTCCCTTGCAATAGAAGAACCTACTACATTTACTATTGCAAGTGTCTTTACCTGTCTGTTTTTTGCCTCTCTTAAAGCTGCCAGCGTATCTGCGGTTTCTCCGGACTGACTGATTAAAATAACCAGTCCATTCTTGTCTAATAATGGTTTTCTGTAGCGGAATTCGGATGCCAGTTCTACTCTCACCGGAATCTTTGCCAAATCTTCAATGACATACTGCGCAACCATTCCAACATGCCATGCCGAACCACATGCTACAATATAAATCTGACTAATTGACTGAATATCCTCTTTTGTCAAACCAACTGCTGACAAATCAATACTGCCATCTTTAACAACTGAATGTAATGTATCCGCCACTGCCTTTGGCTGCTCATGGATTTCTTTCATCATAAAATGTTCAAATCCGCCTTTTTCTGCGGCTTTTGCATCCCATTTTATCTCCACCAGTTCCTTTTCAATTTCTTCACCGTCAAGATTATAAAATGTCACTTTACCCTTTTCAAGTTTGCCGATCTCCATATTACCAATATAATAAACATGACGTGTATATTTTAAAATTGCAGGCACATCGGATGCAAGATATGCTGCATGATCCTGCACCCCGATAATCATCGGACTGTCTTTTCTTGCCACATAAATTTCTTCCGGATAATCTTTAAACATTACTGCCAGTGCATATGATCCCCTGATACGCACCATTGCATGATTAATAGCATCTACCGGTGTTCCAAGATACTTTTTATAATAATAATCAATTAGTTTTACGGCTACTTCTGTATCTGTGGAAGAATAAAAGGTATATCCTTTTTTTAACAGTTTTTCTTTCAGTTCCTGATAATTCTCAATAATACCATTATGTACTGCCACCACATTCATATCGTCCGTACAATGCGGGTGAGCATTTGTTTCTGACGGTTCTCCATGTGTTGCCCAACGGGTATGTCCGATTCCACAGTCACCTTTTAAGGCATGTCCGTTATCCGTTTTTTCTTCCAGATTTTTCAATCTGCCTTTTGCTTTTACAATCTCGGTTATATTTTCACCATTACGAATTGCCAATCCTGCGGAATCGTATCCTCTGTATTCCAGTTTAGATAATCCATCCAACAAAATTGGAGCTGCCTGTTCATTACCTATGTATCCTACTATTCCACACATAACCACACCTCACAATTAATTTTACTGGGCAATAAATTCTTGATTCAAATACTGCGCCCGAATAATATTATGCTCTGTCGACCAGTCACATATCTTTAATGTACAATTATATTCTTCATCAATCTCAGCTCTTATGCCGTAAGATTTTGCTGTCATTGATTTTATTTTTCTTTCAGTTGCATCATTAATATTACTATACAATAGTGGTAAATACTTTTTCAAATATTCATATTGGCTTTCACTGCTACCTATATAAAAATTTTTAACTTTGGAATTTACCATAAAACCGTCCAATTCTTTTTTTACATCATCCTCTTGCAACGCATTGTTCACTGCTTTCTGCATATATTCCAATGTTTGCACATCTTGAATTTCATAATTTTTCTCTTTATTCCGTATTATATTATTAGAAATATAGCCGCATCCAAATACTACAATCATAAAAATAATACAGCTAATGTATATCATAGTATTGGATTTATCACTTATTTTTTTTTGCATTTTATCTACTCCTCTGACCATGTATTTTTTATTATATACCATCTATGCATAATTGCAAATTTTATTTTTTACTATTTAAGATAACACTTCTATATATTTTGTTTATTTCTTCCTTATTGACATAAATTGCACTACAAACCACAAATATAAATTCAACGATATGTATTATTAAGGAAGCTTTATAAAAAAGAATAAGCAATATTATAAATGTCACCAGAATTTTCCAATCCCGATTATCTTTCACGTCCAAATAATGTGACATTTTTCTTTTCCTATAATAATACAAATAAAATGCCGACACTACTGTCGAAATTGCCGCTGCATATATTCCAACAAATTTAATTAACACTATATCTATAAGTACATTAACTATAGCCGCAACAAACGAAGTTGTCCCCAATATAGTAGTTTTTTTATATGCTGTATAAATGCCACCATAAAAAGCTGATAAAGATAAATAATATACACTAATTGTCAAAATAGGAACATATGCTACACTTGATTGATAATTTTTATTTATAAAAAAAGGATAAACAAATTGTATCCCTGAAATTAACATTATTGTAACTAAAAACAACTCTTTCTTTATAAATCCATATATTTTTTTAAATTCCCCAACATCATTGCTCTTTAATATTCTTGCTGAAGACTCTCTCCATGCAATATTAAAGAAATTATAAAATGTATTAATTATATTCGGAAATTTATTCGCTACCGAATATAAACCATTTGCAGATGCACCCAACACAGAGACAATTACAAGACGATCCGACACATTAATAATAGACCAGCTTATAGTATTCGGCACTAATGGTAAAGAATACTTCAACATATATTTCATCATATTTAGATCAAAATATCTAACATTAATATAGCTCCACACTTTTAATATTGTAAATACTAATAATGACACTATAATATTTGATAATACATTTGCAATTATCATTCCCCAAAAACCCATATCCAATATAAGTATTAATATAATATTTAATGAAATTATACTTACGCTACATATAAAATTAGAAAAAGCATATAAAGAAATCCTACCTACCCCCCTTGATAATGCATTTGCCAACGCAATAAAAACACAAGAAATCGTATACAATAATATTGGATATCCTAATTCATATCCAGATTTTAAAAGTAATGGAATAGCAACAACCATCCCTACGAACAAATTTAAAAAACTAAATATAAATGCTTGACTAATAATCTTCTTTTTTTCTATTTCCGTCTCTGCATCAATTAAAAACCTAAACATTGATTCTTCCATTAACATTGTAATAACAGGAACAATAAATGATGCAAGTGTTGTTACAAAATCAACATTTCCATATTCACTCGTTGCCAATTTTGCAGTATACAATGGAAGCAAAAAAAAACTAACAAGTTGTGTTCCAACTCTTCCAATCGATATAATTGCAGTATTTTTTGCCAATTCCTTCGTTCTACTCATTCTACCTCTCCAGAATAATTTTTTTTATTTTATTTAAATAGCACCATATTTTATATGTACTTTTTATATAAAATTGTTTAATATTAATTTTACATTTGTTAATAATTGAATATGGTCCATTTGTTTCAGAAAGTTTCCTTGATAATGCATATTTTACTGTTTCATTAAACCAACCCGCTTCCGGTCTATCTCTTAACCCACAATATGTCCTACAATCCCCATTGTCTATAACACCTAAAGACATAAAATGACTAGAATTAAAACAAAATGAACTCCTGCAATATTTACCAATTGCTTCAAACTTAATTGGTTCTGTGGGGTTTTCAAAAATCATCTGTGGTTTAGTATCTCCATAACATTTACGCAATGCTCCTGTATCTAAATCTAATGTTCCTGACCGCTCTCCTGCATAACAAAATTCCTTACGTTTAACATTAAAATTTTGCATGGTATATTCAAATAATTCTGATTCAAATTCTCTGCCTTTTGAAACATACTCTTCCTCTGACATATCCGTATACAGCTGGACTTTTTTTAATCCATAACTCTCTTTTCTTGTTGCTGCAATCTGCGGGTATGCACCAATATTTTCTTTACATATTTTTTTTATTTCATCTAAGTATGGCAAATAATCATCACACAGATTTAATTGGACGAGCATTGATGATCCAATTTTTTTTATAAATTTTACATTTTCAAAAAATGTTTCTATCAAATTTAAACGTTTTAATTCCAAATAATGAAAAGAAAAACTAAAATGCAATCTTTCTAACTCTTCCGGCAAAAAATTTTCAAATTCTTTAAACCTATTTGTTAACGTACCATTTGTTGTTATATTAACAATATGACCATTTTTCAATAATTCATGAGCTATATCTACCACCTCTGGTTGTGCCAACGTTTCTCCTGCACCACAGATTGAAAAAAAACAAGGTCCTCCAAGTCTTTTCTGTGTTAAACATTTTCCAATATATTCCGGTGAATATTTTAGTTCACACAATTTCATATTTCTATAATCCCGTTGAATGACATAACAATAACTACACTTTAAATTGCAAACTGTTACTGGAATTAAGCACTCAAAAAATCTTTTGATACAAATTTTTTGCATTATTTTAGACTCTCCTTTAAACTACTAAATTGCTTAGTTAAATCTTGTTCTTGAACAGGTGTAATATTATCTAAACAATTTATAATACTTTTTAATTCTTCCATACCAGAATTAACATCATACATTTTAATATAATTTTGATGCAACATCCATGTTTCAAATGTCGATTTTATCTTATCATTATTATTATTAATCACGATACATGGCAATTTTAATAGATAACACAATATCATACCATGCAATCTATCTGTTACTGCTAATTTTGATGTTTTCAACTTATCTACATAATCAAAAATCAATCTATATATATCGTTTTCATATTTTATACTACATGTATCTAAAAATTGTTGTTTTTTTATTTTTTTGTTTATACAATCTATAACTTGTAATTGACCATTTAAATCCAAGGCTTTCTCTTTATCATCTCTTAATATATAGGTTACTTTATTCTCTTTATCGCTTTGACCAAATAACTCAAATTCAGTTTGTAAAGAAAAAACAATGTCTGGTACAAGCAAGCAATTATTTTGATAACAATTTTTTTTGTAAAAATTATATGAATTCATCTCTCTTGCTACTAATGCTAAATTCTCACACTTTTTACATAACTTTAAAAATGCTTTTTTATACGGTTTATATTTATATTCTTCTTCAAAAAAAACCGATTGTGGAAAAGACACTATTTTATATTTTCTTAAAAATTTCAGTATAAATCGTCTTGGTTCCTCTAAGAATTCATATAATGAACCATTATTTCCTCCTCCAATAAGCGTAATAATTACATCATCTACCTGTAATTTCCGAATAGCTTTTACCCACTGATATGTTTCGGATTCCACTATTTTTATAATTTTATACTCTTTACTTAAATTTTCTTTTATAAATTTTTCCTGCGCATATGTAATCGCAATATCTCCTAAATTATTATAATCCGCAGCAAAAAAAATAAAAACATATTTTTGTCCCTGCTTTAAATCTATATCAATACTTTTATCATACATTTTTATCACATCTATAAAATACTTTATTCTTATTTTTATCCACTGTTTTATATAATCTATCATGAGTTATTAATTTTCCCTTTATTAAATATTTTTAAAAACATTTTCTTACTAATTTGAAAAATTAGTATTTTTATCTTCCTTTTTTCATTAAAACTTGATCTGCAATATTTCCATATATAATCCATTTCCTCCGTAACTATTTTATCTAATTTTTCATCACCGTAAATATATTGATAACTTTCAAATATTGTATTCACTACATATTCTGTATTTTCTATAAAATCTCCATACTTTTTTCGTAAATACTTTGAGCGTTGTATTGTCAATAATGTTTTATCAATATAAAAACTTTTATTTAAATTATGTAAAATACTGTTCTCTCGCTGATAATAATAATACAATCTTTTTGAATTATATGATATATTCTTGCTCAAATCAAATAAACGATATGTCGTACCTAAATCCTCCATTTTTCGTCCCAATGGATACCTAATTGATTCAAACAATTCTTTCTTATACATTTTGTTCCATGCAAAGTTACATATTTTTTCATTAGAATATAAACATTTAATTGCAGACAATGTGTCTAAAACTATCGTTTTGCTTTCCTGATTCTGTATTACTTGATTTACATTACTATCATCAAATTCCATGTAATTAACACAAGCTACATCAACACCATAGTTTTGTATATCCCCTACCATCGTATCAATCATATCTTCTGCAATATAATCATCACTATCTACAAACGCCAAATATTTTCCCTTTGCAATTTCTATTCCAGCATTTCTAGCTGATGATAAACCGCCATTTGCTTTATGAATCACTATAATCCTACTATCTTTTTCTTTCCACTGTTCGCATAATTGTCCACTTAAATCTGTAGAGCCATCATCTACTAAAATAATCTCTAATTCTTTATACGTTTGTTTAATAATGCTTTGGATACATCTAGATAAATACAGTTCTACATTATATACTGGAACAATTACACTAATTAACAATGAATTTCACCTTTTTCCTTATTTTAAAGCCTTTCCTTTTATTTTCTTCATTTATATTTTGTAATGTTTTATTACATGCAAATATAACTGCAACTCCCATAATAAATAGTTTTGAAAGATTAATTTCTACTGCTGAACCTATAAGCATTGCATATATATACATATACATACCATACATTGAATGATTTTTATCGGCCTTTGCTAATGCAAAAACAATCCCCAAAAAATATATAACTGCGCCTATTATACCCGCTTGAGTAATTATGTGAAATAAACCATTTTGTGCATTGCCATATCCAAACATTATTCTATAAATATCTGTGTTATAGCCATACCCCCATAACGGTTTCTCTTGTACTAAATTCAAGGTAGCCCTATATAACCGCTCCCTTCCTGTCATATCCGGAGATTTATGGAATACATTTACAATAATATTTTGAACATATGGTTGTTTAAATAATTGTGTCGTTCCCCAAATTAATATGTTCTCACCACCTAATGCAAGAATAAATGTATATGGCTTTTCAAGTACTGCTTTCAGCCAATTAGGACTCCATAACATAATAACTAATACACTTAATATTACAATACCCGTTGTGCAATTAACAATCATTGAAATGATAATACTATACACTAGGAAAGCTAATGTTTCCACTTTGCTTATTATACTTTTACCTCTTACATATATTAAACATGCCAAAAGAGCATGACAAAATGCCACTTCAAATTTATTACCTATGATATAGGTTTCATCGGCATTTGCAAAATTATATGAAGCTATTAAAAAGAAAAAATCATTAATTATAATTAAACAGCCTAAAATCCTTATAAGTAGTATAATTAACTCATCATTTGTCCTATCCTTGCAAAACTTCGAAAATACCACAAATATAACGATATAATTTAACCCCAATGCTGCAGCAGATATTGTCCATGTTACACTAGATGTATTTATCCATGATGAATAACTTAAAATTATAGTATATGCGAAAAACAACCCTAATACTAATTTACTATCAAAAAAGTTTTTAAAATATCTAACAATAAAATATATAATTGTCAAATATCTAATAATCATAAAGATATCATTAGGTATAAATGATATCTTTATTACTGTTAAAACAAGTAAAATTATTTCTATTGTTGATAGTTTTATTTTATAACCCACTTATCTATACTCCATTTCATCTAAAACACTTTGTATAATATCAAATAACTACTCTTTAATTTCATTCTAACGCATCTTTCGTTTCACCTCAACAAAAATAGGATACAAATGAAAATATGTAAGTATAAACTTAATTTTCTGTTTCCAGTTCAAACTCTTTGCAAATAAACTACTCATAAACGTTTTATTATAATATTTTAACAACATTTGATAATCCTGTTTATACTTTTTAATTGCTGTTCTATCTTCGTACATATTTTGTAATAATGCCCCGCTTGTACAACATGTATATATTTTCCATTCTCTTATGAGATTCGGATATTTATCTTCTAAAAACGCCTTCATATTAATACAATTATATAAAGCATCTAATTTTCCATGATGATATTTTGCCTTACTGATGCTTTCTTGCCTATATATATAATGATAATAAGGTTTACCAACATGATATACGCCATTTGATGCATCAATAAGTTGTAAAACAATTGCTGCGTCCTCACTTATTTTTCCAACCGGGAAAAGTATTGTACCAAATAATTTTCTTCTAAAAATTTTATCACATGCTGACACATCCAATTCATCTTCTAATAACACTTGACGAATTGCCTCCATCTTTTTATATTCTTTTCTGTTTGTTATATGTATATTTTTGCTACTCTGATCAAACAATTCTATTGTTTGTCCACAGGCTATAATATCTTTTTGAGAATTTATTACTGCATCAACCATATCTTCATACATATCTGCATCTATATAATCATCACTATCTACAAATCCAACATATTCTCCTTTTGCCACTTCTATACCTGCATTTCTTGCTGATGATAGCCCACCATTAGTCTTATGTATAACCACAATCCTATCATCCTTTTCCCCCCATATATCACATATATTTCCACTATTATCTGTCGAGCCATCATCGACCAGTATAATTTCAATATCTTTATAACTTTGATTAATAATACTTTCTACACATTTATCTATAAATTTCTCCACATTATACACTGGAACAATTACACTTAATAGCATAAAATTTACTCCTTATCCATTTTACAATATCTTAAAAAATCTTCATAATTTTTAAATTTTTTTTGATTTTCACCAAATTGTCTACGTGATTTTTCAACACTTCCATCCACTAACTGCATTACATTTTTAAACTCTGGATTAAGCTCATCATAATTATCCTCAAATAGCCAAAAATATTCTCTCATAATTGTTTTATCTGGTACTTTATTGTATCTATCATAATACATTTTCACCATCTGTACCGCCTCTTCGATTTGAACATTTTTCCGTTTTTGATAATATTCATCTAATGTCCGTACAATTCTAGCTGGATTCCCTACAACTACTACATTATCAGGAATATCTTTCGTAACAACTGTATTGGCACCAATAACAACATTAGAGCCTATCGTTACCCCCGGTAATATTGTTGAATTCATTCCTATGTAGACATTATCTCCTATAACAACCTTTTGTGCACTTCCCAATACTTCACCATAAACTCTTTTTATCACTGCCCAACCATAATCATGTGTCAAAATGACTACACCTGGAGTGATCTGGCAATCTTCCCCTATAGTTACCAACCAGGGTCGAGTAACATCAACCAATGTCTCTTTCGGACCGATAAATACAGTACCCTTACCTATTCTAACTCCTTTGTTTTTTAGCCATTTAACATACGATTTCGATGATGCACGCTCTCTATATATGATTGCTTTTATAATCCTTTTTATCATACCTTCCCCCTTTAAATACAATAATATAAATATAACAGTGTAACAAAGCTATTCTTAACCAACCATAAAAAAAACCTTTGTTTTACCCCCAATCCTTTTACTGGATAATCACAAATAATTTCTTTTACCTCTTTATCTTTACATATATGCCTTATTTCATCTTTTATTTTCTTTTTAGTTTTTCCACTTGTTCGCCTATTTAACTGCGCAAAACACATTGTCAAATAAATCATAAATTGTCTTTTTAATCTATATCGACATATTTCATAAATCCCAATTTCATTTAATACTTTACATTCCTTATAATATATCTGCTTGCATTTGGTCAATCTGCCTGGCAGATACTTGGTCGTTAACGAACCTGGATTTATGCGATAATTATATCCTATATAATCTGATAATACTACAAAATTTGCCTTTGCATAATAATCAATATTAAATATTATGTCTTCCGATATCCATTCACGTTCTGAAACAAATCTAAGGTTATTGTTATTTATAATATCCATAGAATAAATCGTGCAGCATGATGACATTGGAATCGAATCTTTTTCTTTAATATCACTTCCTATAAACCTTGGCAATAACTTTGTTTTAATATCACTATTTTTATATATGTCATATGATACTGCCTGCTCAAATATAATATTCTCCTGTAAATCTACTCGTCTGAAACTCGTTTTACAAGTATCACACCCCGTTTCTTTTATCTGTGCCATTATACTCTCAACATAATCAATATCCCAATAATCATCTGAATCTACAAATGTAACAAAATCTCCAGTAACCTTTTCCAATCCTGTATTTCTAGCCATTCCAAGTCCGGCATTTTTCTTATGAATAACTTTAATATAATCATACTTTTCAGCATAACTATCACATATAGTTCCACTTGTATCCGTTGACCCATCATCTACTAAAATAACTTCATATACCTTTGTCGATTGATTAATAATGCTATCAATACAGATAGATAAATACTTTTCAACATTATATACTGGAACCACAACACTTAACTTCATTTTATTTTCCTTTACTTATAATTTAATGTAATATAGGTGCACCTTTAACATTATAGGCAATCTTATCATTTCTTTTTCTTATAAATTTAGCTGGCACCCCTCCCCACACTTCAAATGGTGGTACATCTTTTGTAACAACCGCGCCCGCTGCTACTACTGCTCCATCTCCAATCGTCACTCCCTGCAATACTGTAGCTCCCGTTCCTATCCAACAATGATGCCCTATTGTAATTGGTTTAAAAGAGGCCTCAAACTTTGGATTGTCAATATCATGACTTCCTGTAATAAAAGTTGTGTGACTGGATATATTCGTATCATGATCCACACTGATTCCACCTCGCGCGTCTAAATCGACAAACCAGCCAATGGCTATATTTTCTTTTAATTCTAAGCCTTTCGGAAACAAAATCTCTGTTCTTCTACATATCACTGTGTTTTTTCCTATCTTTGCTCCTAACAACTGATAAAACCACTTTCTAATATGTCTGCTTGGTATTTTATTAATAACTACATTACCAAACAAAACCACCGCATAATATATACATTTAACTGGCTTACTCATTTTTCTATTCTCAGATTTTTCCATTTTTACCTCTTTTATTAAACAATTTTCCCCATTATCTTTTGGGGTAAAATACTACATACTACCATCAATAAAATTCTATTATGCCTTAACAGAACAATAGGAATACTTTTAATCCCCTTTACTGGTTTAAACTTTAAAATAGAATTTTTTATATATTGATTATTATAAAATGCTTTTAACTCTTCATATTTTTCACCAATTTTATATTCTTGACTGTTTATAAGCATTAACATTATCTGTATCGTTGATAAAACATTATTGCCATCAAAAAATCCTGTGATATCAATTTGTTTATGTTCCTTAACTCTCTCTGCAAACTTGTTCTTTTCCTCAACCAATTTTAATTTATTATTAATCATCAACTCTACATTATGATTATTAACATTATTTGCGCTTCCCTCTCTAGCTACTAAATAATAGAGCGTATCTTTTAAAACTCCAATTGAATTACAGTTATATAAATACTCATTCATAAACATTGTATCTTCACCAACTGACAAGTTTTTATTAAATCTAATTGCATTCTTTTTTATACATTCAACATCACACATAATCCGCCACATTGCAGTATGTTCTTTTCCATACCGTAAACCATGCTGGTTTTTTATCCAGCCATTAATATCTTCATATGATATTCCCAGAAAATGCGGCATCAACTGCTGTATTATTGTATCATTCCCTATATATTTTTCTTTTTCTAATACAAATTCATGCACATTTACAACCGTACCGTTATACATATCTGCATATCCATACAAAACAGCTTCTACCTGATTTAATTCTATATATCGAACACACTTTTCAATTAGTGTTTTTTCAAATATATCATCCGAGTCTAAAAAAAGTACTTTCTTCCCTTTAATATTATCAATTCCTACATTTCGAGCTATTGAAACACCTTCGTTTACTTTATGAATAACTGAAATTCTATTATCTAAAGCTTCAAATTTATCCAACAATTCTCCACTTCCGTCTACCGAACCATCATCTATAAAAATTGCCTCCCAATTTTTATATGTTTGATTTAACAAACATTTCATTGTTCTTTCTAAATACTGTTCTGTATTATATACCGGTATAACTACACTAACTAAAACATCTTCTCTCATTCATTTACCCTATCACGCTTTTATAATATTGAATATATCTTTCCTTCATTGTATCTATTGTAAACCTCTTCTCATAGGTCTTAACTGCGTTCTCTTCTAATTTTTGTCTAATACTCTGCTCTTTGCATATGTATAATATCTTTTGGGCTATTTGAACTTCATCTGCACTATGAACCAATAATCCATTTTCCCCATCTTTTACAATTTCCGGTGTTCCATCAACATTAGTAGCTATTACTGTCTTTCCAACTGAAAATGCTTCTATTGGCGTCAACGGCAGACCTTCCCACAATGAACTCAACACGATAAAATCCATCTGACTCATAACATTCTGAATATCCGAACGATATCCCATAAATGTCAGTATCCCTTCAGGCAACAATGAATCTGTCAATTTCTTTAACTTTTCAGCATCTTCACCATCACCAACAATATAGAATCGAATATTCGGATTTTCTTTATATACCAATGCCGCAGCTTTTATAAAATATTCTATTCCCTTCTGTTCAGAAAGTCTTCCAATATTTCCGACTAATGTATATCCCTGCTGCCTTGCTTGCTCAAGTTCTGTATCCAAAACCACCGGACCTTCAAACGGTTTTATCGCATTATGAATCACTGCAACTTTATCAGCTGATATTCCAAAATATTCAACCATATTTTTCTTTACCTGCTCACCAACTGCAATAATGTTTGCTTTCTTATATGCTATTTTCGTAAGCGTTTTTTTATCATAAAATGTATTGTGTGCATTTACAATTTGAATAATATTAGAGTTTGCAACTACTCTAGCATAAAAAGCTGCCATTCGATGATGTGAATGAATAACTGTAATCTTTTCCTGCCGTATTATTCTTTTAAGTTCTGTAACAATTTTAATGACTGTGATTGGATTTTTTATTGTAATATCCGGTACGGTATAATGTTTTATTCCCATTGTATCTAACTTTTCTACATTTACCCCTCCACAAGAACATACTACTATATTGTGAACTTGTGGTTTTAAAATCTCACATAGCTGCAATACAACATTTTCTGTTCCACCAAGTCCCATTGTTCGTGTAAACAGTAATACATTTTGTCCTGATAAATTCATATCCTATCCCATCCATTTTCCACTACTTGTATTTAAAAATAAGTTTTAATATTTTCAAATCGTCAACAAAATATCTTTTAAACATTCTCTTAGGTTCCTGTAAAAAACGATAAAACCATTCTAAGCCATGTTCACTCATCCATTTAGGTGCTCTTTTAACATTTCCTGCCAAAAAATCCACAGTTGCCCCTGCACAGATTGATACCTTTGCATCATACTTTTCTATATTTTCATATATATATTTCTCCTGCTTCGGGCAGCCAAAACAAGCAATCAGTATATCTGGTTTTGCCTTTGTAATTATATCATTCGTTTTCTTTAATTCCCTTTGATTTTTTTCAAATCCAAATGGAGGTGCATATGTACCAACTACCCTTATGCCAGGATGTTTCCTCTCCAAATTTTTTTTTGCTTTTTCAGCAATTCCATCCTTACCACCCAAAATAAAGATTGTATAATTCTTTTTTGCTGCCACTTCACATAATTTCGGTACTAAATCAGATCCAGAAATTTTAGCCTTTACAGGTTGCTTATGCATTTTTGATATCCAAATTAGCGGTTTTCCATCAACTAACACCATATCAGCACTATCAACTATTTTTTTCAAATATGAATCATTTTCAATTTTCATCACAACATCAACATTTATTGCAACAATATATGACTTTTTATCATTTGCAATCATTTCTTCAATCTCTGAAATCGTCTGCTCCATACTTACATTGTTTACATATGTATTCAATAATTTTTGCTTTTTCATACTTATTCTCCGAAAAACCTTTCTTCCAGCATTAAGCACCAGCAATGATATATTGGCAAATGAAGTTCTTGTATCATATAAGTTTCTTTTTCAGGCACCTTAACTGCTACATCTGCTACTTTCGCCAACTCGCCACCTGTTTCTCCAGTAAGTCCAATGACCTTAATTCCCGATGCTCTTGCAACAACTGTTGCGTTCATTATGTTCTTACTATTTCCAGATGTGGATATTCCTAAAAACACATCACCTTTTCTTCCATAGCCAAAAAGCTGCTGTGCAAATACTCCATAACCATCAACATCGTTTATATATGCCGTTGTTAATGCTTCATGTGCCACTAATGGAATTGCCATAAGTGAACACTCTAAATTGTCCGCTAATTGTTTTCCTCTAACAGCATCTATCTCTGCTAGCTTTTCAGCAAATTCTTTTGAAACTGGTCTTTTTATTTTAAACCGCTTCATTAATTCACCTGCAATATGTTCAGCATCTGCTGCTGAACCACCGTTTCCAGCAATAAGTAGTTTACCACCATTGGCATAACATTCTTCCAACACTAAGTATGCCTGTTCAATTTGACTTTGTATGCTTTTCAATTGAGGATATCTTTTAACTAATAACTCTATATGTTTTTGCACTTTATTATCCAACACTTATCTCTTCTCTTTCTATTATAATATTTCTTCTACAAATTGCCACAATGACATTACCGTTAAATCTTGATTATACCTGTCATCTTCTTTTGTTATCAATGCTGTCCTGCAGCCTGCTTCTTTCCCTGCTTTAATATCATTTTCGCCATCACCAACCATCCATGAGTTTGCCAAATCTATATTAAAATCCCGAGCTGCTTTTAACAACATTCCCGGCTTAGGTTTTCTACAATCACACTGTATTTTATATTCAGGTCTTTCTCCCTCATATCCCCTATCCGGATGGTGCGGACAATAATAGACAGCATCTAAAAATGCCCCATCAAGTCCTAATAGTGTTTCCATTTTATTATGAATACTTTCTAGTTCTTTAACACTCACTTCCCCCCTTGCAATAACTGGCTGATTTGTAACAACAATTGCCAAATACCCGGATTCATTGATTTTTTTTATTGCAGCAGATACTTTATCTAACAATTCAAATTGATCAATATTTCTTAGAAACCCTACATATTTGTTGATTGTTCCATCCCTATCTAAAAAAATTGCTTTCTGCTTGTTACCCAAATTTTTTGCAGTAACTTTTCCTGTACGTACATCTTCACATACTGTATAATATCTATCTGGCGTACCCATATCTTTTACATATTCAGGACTATCATATATATACATTTTCCCAGTACCTGCTAAAGGTTTTAATAACTGTCTGTCTAAATCAACCTTTTCAGTTTCTGGTCGTATATCTAAAACAGATGGTGAAATAATATGTAACCCCGCATTTACTCTATTTTTATAGAATTGTGGTCTTATATCCTCTTTCGCAATCCACTTCTCAACTGTTCCACAGTTATCTGCGACAATCAATCCACTATCATACGGATGACTATTTGGATGGGTAAACAATGTTACCAGTCCACCCATTTTTTTATGATATGCAACAAATCGTTTAAAATTAATATCAAACATTGCATCTGCATTTAATAACAGAAAATCCTCATTTAATCTATCTTTAAGTTCAAACAATGCCCCTGCATTTCCTAACGGTTTGTTTTCATAATAATACTCTATATTTACACCAAAAGATTCTCCTGTTACCGGTGAAATTTTACTTCCATCACCAAAATAATCCATAATAATATTACCAAGATGACTGACAGTAATAATAATATCTGTAAATCCTTGTTTTTTCAGACATGCTATTTCTCTTTCTAAAACTGGCATCCCTTCTATCTTAATCATTGGTTTGGGAATATCGCTTGCAACTGAAGATATACGGGTTCCCCTTCCACCAGCCATTATAACAGTTTTCATTGATTAATCCTTTCTGCTTATTTTAAATCACATGGGAATATATGTTTCTGGTGTGTAATGTATCACTCTTGTTCCCCCATCCTCGAAATCGAACGGAACATGGAGCAAATCTTTCATTGCATTTTTTACACTTTCCTGTTTCTCCTCATTAACATAAAAAACCAAAAAACCGCCTCCGCCAGCGCCTAATAGCTTTCCTCCTACTGCACCAGCCTCTAATCCTTTTTTGTAGAGTTCATCAATATCGCTTGTTGAAACTTTAGCTCCTGTCTGTCTTTTTAATTTCCATGTATAATCCAATAATCGTCCAAATTCTTCTAAATTCGTATTTTTATTCACGAGAATTTTTTCAGCTTCATCTACTAGAGCATACATTTCCTTTAATTGTGATATTTTATCCTTCGCCGTAATATTATTCGTTGCCTGTATTTCAGCCGAAAACCTAGTAAAACCGGTAAAAAACATCATAAGATTATTGTCTAACTGTCTTTTTCGTTCCGTATCTATTATAATAGGTAATACTTCGTAACCATCTGCATTAAAATTTATACGATTCAATCCACCATACGCTGCTGCTATCTGATCTTGCCAACCGCCAGCTTCATTACATAAATTTCTTTCCAAATAAATCGCTTCATCTGCCAATTTCTTCTTATCCGCATATTTCCCCTTCAACGCATAAAAAGCATTTAGCATACCAACTGCAAATGAACTACTCGTTCCCAAACCTGAACGTGCTGGTAAATCCGCCTCATATGTAAGTCTTAATTCATGCATATCCAACATTTTCATGGCATTTCTAATTGCCGGATGTACTATTTGCTCTACTTCCTGTACTCTTTCAATTTTGGCATATGACAGTTCTGTTGTATAATCAAAAAAGCGCGGCAAATGTCTTACATTAACATAACAATATTTATCAAAAGTTGTTGATATTACCGCACCTCCATATTCATTAAAAAAATGCGGCATATCCGTTCCACCGCCAAAAAAAGACATTCTAAATGGTGTTTTTGTGATAATCATTTCTATAATCTCCTACACATCAAATATCCACATTTTCATCCCCCCTGAAACACTGCCACAACCGTTCTGCAAAGTATCTTCATATCCAGTCCGAGGCTCCAGTGGTCGATGTAATCCAAATCCATTTTTACAATTTCTTCAAAGTCTGTTACCGTACTTCTGCCATATGCCTGCCACATACCAGTAATGCCCGGTTTCATGGACAGTCTGCGCTTGTGGTGTCCCTGATACTGTCTGAATTCATTCACCGTTGGCGGACGTGTGCCCACAAGGCTCATATCGCCCTTTAATACATTAATAAACTGCGGCAGTTCATCAATACTGGTCTTTCTGATAAACTTTCCGACCTTTGTAATACGCGGGTCGTCCTTCATCTTGAACATCAGTCCCTGCATTTCATTCTGTGCCATCAGTTCTTTTTTACGTTCTTCTGCGTCCATATACATGGAGCGGAACTTGTATACATAAAAATACCGTCCGTTCTTTCCGACACGTTTCTGCTTAAAAAATACCGGTCCCTTGGATTCCAGCTTGATTGCCGGGACAACAAAAATCATGGCAACTGCCATAATGCAGAGTCCAACGAGCGAACCGACAATATCAATCGCCCGTTTAAATGCCAGTTCCTTATAATCATAGAAACGGTTGGCAAATGTCGCAACCGGAATATTGCCGAGCTTTCCAAGGCTCATATCAAAGTCCTTATAATTTTCAAGCGTATTCAGATGCAGATGAACAACCACACCCATTTCTTCCAGTTCCATCACAAGGGATGTGATTTTTTCCATCCGGGCAGTGTTCAGATCAATATACACCTCGTCTACTATCCCGCCTTTTATGTATTGAATCATGTCATGTACATCTGCTACAACCGGTATGCCGTTTATTTCCGTTCCACGCATATCCCGGTCAACAATAATAATGCCTGAAATCTGCTTTGTTGTATTCCATTTTTCAATTTCTTTTAATCCATCCACGCGGTCACCGGTGGTAATTGCTACCACACGATTCACGGACTTGCCAAGCTTTGCACGGCTTAAAACGGATTTTTTCACAATAATTCTTATAATATATGCCAATATAACATTAAACACAACCACCAGTACGTAGACCCCTCTCGGAAACTGCTGGTTTGTTCTTTTTAATAATTCATAAATGGCAATAATACATGCCATTATAACGTTCAGATGTACTACTGCTTTTAGTTCTTCAAATTTTCCCCTCTGTAAAAAATCATTATTCTTTGAATAGAATAAAAACGCAAGCATATAGGATACCACTACTGATACCAGACTGTCCCCCATCTGTGAAAAATAGACCTGTGCTGAAACATTTTTCCACAACACCAGCCAGAGATACCCGGCGATATAATAACTTGCAATTAATCCGATGAGATCTGTGATAAACAGAAGGGCGTTTTGAACTTTTTCTTCTCCCTGATTCATCTTTTATCCTCAACTAATTTTTCTAATCTGTAGGTATTTTTCCTATCTTTTCTATATTATCCCAACTCTTTATTCTTGTCAATTGTATAAACTGCCTTGTCTGCAACAATTTTGCGGCTGTTTTCATCTGATTTTCCCAAAATGCAAAGGGGTGGGCATACTTATACCCCCCCCCTGCATTTTTTTGATACAATTTATTTCAGATAGATGATGTACAATATCTTTTTCCCCTACCAAAACCCCTTCCGGCGGAATAGCCACAGCAGCAAAACCAGTACCAGCGCGCTGATTCCTGCTGCCATCGGATAACCGTACCGCCACGATAATTCCGGCATATAAGAAAAATTCATGCCGTACCAGCCGGCAATCAGTGACAGCGGCAGGCACACCGTTGTTACTGTCGTCAGTATTTTCATAATGTGATTCTGGCGGATTCCCAGTTCCGACTGATAAACCTCCTGTACCTGCACTGCATACTCCCTAAGCACCTGTGTTTCTGCGGCAAGCCGCTGTGCTTTTTCTTTGATTCTTGCAAAATAAGCCGTGTGTTGTGCATCCAGAACAGAATTTTCATTTTCTTCCAGCGCAGCTGCGATTTCAATGAACTGGCTGTAATAACGGTAAAACTGAAAAATTTTCTTTTTTACCTGTAACATACTGCTGTTAAAATCCATTCCGCCCGCACGAAACACTTCTTCTTCTAATACGGATAACGTCCTTTCCAGTTTTTCCATATACTGCAGATCATCTGCGGTCATTGCACCAAACAGCTCATACAAAAAACGTTCTTTGGTATAGGCTTCTTTATGAAGAAACGTATTTATAAGTTCCTGCACTTTTCCGGCTGAGCCTGTATATTGTATACAGACAATTTTTTCTGCTGTTATAAAAACTGCAAAATGCCACGACACATTCTTTTTTGTTTTTTCCGGCACATGCCATTCTATCAGCGTATGGCTTTTATCCTGTATCACCCTGCACCCGCGGATATATTCCCCTCCGCTGCATCCACAGCAAAACTGTCCAAATGACTGGCTGTTTTCCAGTTTATGCGCATCGATTACTGCAATTGTATCTTTTTGTTCCCAGAATTCATCTTCACAAACCGTTTTCAGACCGGACGATACAATCTGATAAAACACGCCATCCTGCATACTGGTCTCCATTCCCCTGAAACTCATACTCCCTAAGCTCCTGTATCATACAACAACAGTATTTCCCCTTTTCCGGCGGTTTAACCGCAAAAAGACGGCAAATACCGTGCATGGTACTGCCGCCTTTACAACTCTAATTCTGCGCTTTTTAAGCGATGACAAATCCGTTCTGTACGGTATATGTCTTTCCATTATCCGCTACGGTTCCCGAATAATCATAAGCAATGATTCCATTTCTGTAATACCAGCTGCCATACTCATTGGATGCGATTCCTATATAATTTAAGTCAAGCAGCCCATTGTTAAAGTACCACCAGCCGTATTCATTTAATGCCATTCCTGTATAACTTAAATCCAGTGCGCCGTTGGTCATGTACCACCAGCCGTATTCATTTAGTGCCATTCCTGTATAACTTAAATCCAAGGCGCCGTTGGTCATGTACCACCAGCCGTATTCATTGGACGCCATTCCCGTATAACTTAAATCCAGTGTGCCATTGGTCATGTACCACCAGCCGTATTCATTGGATGCCATTCCCGTATAACTTAAATCAAGTGTTCCATCGTTAAAATACCACCAGCCATATTCATTGGATGCCATTCCTGTGTAATCTGCCTGAATGACATCATCCTCTACAACTACCCAGCTGTCAGAAGTAACATCTCCGCCATTCGCAAACCAGTATCCCAGTTCTATGCCTTTTTCATATACGGCATAAGCCTGCGCACGGTATCCATATCCGTTCAGATGAGTGTTATCAATCCAGTAATTTCTTAACTGTAACGAAATCAGTCCCTTTTTGGCACGTTCCCTGTCCTCGTCTGTTTCATCCAGTCCGTTAATTGAAAGCCCGTTTTCAATCAGATACTTTCTTGCCGTAACCACGTGTTCCCCAAATGCATCTTTTAATGCTGCCTCATACCATGTATCCTGCATACCCGGTTCATAACCGCTCTTTCCCCATATCTGGTCGGTATCATTGGGATCATCTGTCGAACTGATGATAATATAATTAGAACAGTCTGCCTCATCAAGCATATTCTGATACTGCTTGATTAAATCATTCATATTCTTCCACTTTCCGTTATCCCCCATCTCGATAATCATGATGTCACCGGACTGATCTCCGTATTCTGCACTGCGGTCTACGATTTCATAAGTGTTTTCCCCGCTGACACCGAAATTATTGACCGGAAATCCCGTCAGTTCTTTTAAAACCCTCGGATAGGATACACCGCTTCCTCCCTGTCCTGCTGTCATCGAGTCACCCCAGCAGTTAATCAAAAAGCGGTGATAAAAGGTCATGCCGGAAAATCCCGCTGCCTGCGCTTTTTCTGTAAAACAGCCAAATGCTGCTATCATCCCTGCTACTGCGGCAATCCATACAACTGCTTTCTTTTTTCGAAATATTTTTTTCACTTGTATCTTTTCCTTTCTTCATTTAAATCCCTGCTTAGGCATTTGCAAAAATCTGCCCTCTTATTAATATACGAATTCCTTCCCCGTAAAGTTTTCGTATCCTGCAAATGATAACACAACATGGTTTACGGTTCAACATCCGCTGTAAATACCTGTTAATTTCCTTGAGAATTCCTTGCTTTTACGGTATACTGTACATAACAATATAAATATTATTTTAGTATATCTGCAAAGGAAAATTTACAATGGATAAGCTTGATTCAAAACCACTTTTTAACATTGTGTCTGGCATTACAATTTTATGTATTATCGTAGGCAGTCAATGGTATTTATGTCCTGATACTATAACCCGGATTATTTTCACTTTTCATATTCCGGTCTTGTTTATTATCAGTGGATATTTTTTAGAAATTAAAAGCACCCGGCAGACACTGCTTTATACTTTCCGCACTTTGATGATTCCGTATTTTATTACCTGTGCGGTCATTATTGCTATTATGGCAGTCCGTATTTTTTTTACAGAGTCCGGTTTTACAGAGTCTTTTCATGAGCTGCTGTTATGGGTATGGGCAGCCTTTTACGGCTCCGGTGTAGATTACTTTACACCTGCATATATCCGCATGATCGGCTCGCTGTGTTTTCTTCCGGCATTATTTTTTGCCGTTAATATTACACATTTGTGCCTGCGTACCCGGTATGCCGTCATCGGCATTGTGCTGACTGCACTTGCCGGTTTTGCTACCAGCTGGATTTTCTGGCTTCCTTATAGTATCCAGACTGCTATGACAGGAACCATTTTCGTATTCTGCGGCTTTATGCTCCGCGAAAAGAATATCCTTGCCAGATTAAAAGAAGCACCTTTTATTCCGGCTGTCTGTTTTGTTCTTTCTGCGGTATACATCGCCAAAGGCGGTGGCAGGTTATTCATGGTAAATAACAATTACGGCTATGGCATCTGGGACTGGCTGGCTGCTTTTTGTGCCTGCATTTTTCTTTTTTATGCAGCAATGCTTATTGAGCAGCACTGTCCACGGTTAACCGCCCTCGGAAACCGGATTGGTTCGCACTTTATGCTTATTTTTTGTCTGCATTTAACCGAACTGAACTGTTTTCCATGGAGTTCTTTACTGACCTGCTTCAATGAACACCAAATAACAAATACTTATGTACAGTCTGTACTGTTTTTTTTAATCCATATCCTGCTGATAACCGGCGGACTGCTGATATGCCTTTTACTCCGGCGGCTGCATCCTGCCGGACACGGGAAAAATACACTGGTCACAGAATCCGGTCCAGCCCCGGTAAGCAAACGCGTAGAATGGGTTGATATGGCAAAAGGCACCTGTATTCTGCTTATGCTTTATGCACATATGCCAATTGACAGCAATATCCGCCAGATTATATTTTCTTTCCATATGCCGGCTTTTATGCTGTTAAGCGGCTATTTTACCAAAAACTGTTCCTGGAAGCACTTTTTTAAAAGCACATGGAAAGGGCTTCTTCTGCCTTACTTTGGCATTGAAGTACTGGTTGCATTTGTCCGTGTATGGCGCCAATGGCTTTATGTCGGAATCAGCATGGATACAACCGTTTCACTGTTACGCATGCAGGCAAAGATTGCACTGTTTGGCATGAGTTACTCGTCTTCTGTTTTTACGGACATTGGCAGTGTATTTGTTATCTGGTTTGTAATCTGCCTTTTCTTTGCCCGGATGCTTTTTATTGCCATTTTAAAGCTTTCACGCGAAAAAGAAGCACTTACATGCATTCTGGTGGCTGCCGTCACCATCACCGGCTGGTATATCGGCACGCATGTTGCTTTTCTGCCGGAAAGTTTTGATGTTTCCATGACCGCAACTGCGTTCATTTATGCCGGATATCTTTTAAACAAATATTCTGTCTGGCAGTATTTAAAACGCTATCCTTTAAGCATTGTGCTGACCGGCTGTATCTGGCTTTTGCAGATACAAAAAGGCGGGATCGAATTATCCATACGTTCCTACCCGCTTTTTCCACTGAGTCTGGCAGGTGCTGTATGCGGAACGGTCATTTTATGCCTGTGCTGTCAGATGCTCAGCCGTTACACGATACCGACGGCGGTTTTGAAGTTTTTTGGCAGAAACAGCCTTGCTGTTTTAGGCATTCACTGTATTGAAGCACAATTTATCCACTGGGAAGGACTTCTTTTAAATGCAGACGTTTTTATGCAGTTTTTAATGCGTATGATCTGTATTTGTGCTACGCTGGTGTTGTGGATTGCCATAAAAACATTTTTTCAATCTGTTATTTTAAAAACTGCCAGGTGACGGTTTTTTAAAATATAAATTTATTTACTAAAGGAGGATTTCTATGAAGAAAGCAGTACAAAAAATGTGTGCAGCTTTTATTGCTGCATTTGTATTTGCGCTTTGCCTTTTTGCAAAACCAAATACTGCACAGGCTGCCGGCGGCGGCTGGCTGTACCTGAATCCTGGGGACAATACCTGGTACTACTATGTAGACGGTGTCGTTGATACGTCCTATACCGGTCTTGCCCAGAATGACTTTGGCTGGTGGTATGTATCCAACGGTACAATCGACTGGAATTATACCGGTATGGCTGCCAATGAATTCGGATGGTGGTATGTAAGCAATGGTACAATCGACTGGAGTTATACCGGCATGGCTGCCAACGATTTTGGATGGTGGTACATCACTAACGGTGTTTTAGACTGGAATTACACCGGTATGGCTGCCAATGATTTCGGATGGTGGTATATGACTAACGGTGCCTTAGACTGGAATTACACCGGTATGGCTGCCAACGACTTTGGATGGTGGTACATCACTAACGGTGCCCTAGACTGGAATTACACCGGTATGGCTGCCAACGATTTTGGATGGTGGTATATGACTAACGGTGCCTTAAACTGGAACTACACCGGTATGGCTGCCAATGATTTCGGATGGTGGTATATCACCAACGGTGCATTGGATTTAAGTTTCCACGGCATCGGCAGTAACGCATACGGTTACTGGTACTACAATAACGGCGTAATTGATTTTAATTTCAACGGAGAATTCACTTTTAACGGTATGACTTATGATGTTACCGGCGGTTTTGCCGTTCCGCGTGAAGACATTTTCCGTGTCGGCAATGCTGCTACAGGAGAACTCACCGGCGGCGTGTATATGATCCGCAGCAACAGCAATCCAAACTATGCCCTAACAGTAGAGGAATCCGCTACTGCAGAAGGCGGCTACAATCTGGTAATGTCTAAGATTACCGGCGCGAACAGCCAGAAATTCCTTGTTGTTAAAGATGAAGCCAGCTCAACCTACTGTTTCATGTCCCTTGCTTATATTGATGCCAACGGAGATGATGCATCACACAAGTGGCTGATTAATTCTTACAACCACGGCTGGGGAACCAATGCTTTTACAGACAATGTACAGGTTACTTCTGATTCCGTAAACGGAACAAAGAACTGGACGGTTACTGAAACTTCTGCAGGTGTATATACGATTGCTATTGCGCGTACGGATTATACATTCTACATGACCAGCGAGGATAATTCCAATGTAGGAACCGCTTTATGGTCTAATGCAGGAACACAGACCTTTAACTTTGTATCTCCGTATACACAGATTCTTGCTGATGGTGCTTATACCATCGCTGCTTCTGATAACACAGCTGCGATGCTTTCTGCAAAGGATGCTTCTGTAAAAGACGATACACCGATTACACTGGCTGACGCTTCTGAAGGTTCTGAACAGTTATTCTATATCAACTGTATTGATTCTTCAAAGGGACTTTATAAAATTAAAAATGCCAATTCACAGCGTTTTGTGTATACAAAGGGTTCTATTTCTATCGGCACTGCCGTAATGCAGGCGCAGGGTACTGATAATATTGACCAGACATGGTATATCCAGAAAAACACAAACGGCACTTACAGTTTTATTTCCGCAAACAGCTATCAGTACTTAACTTTAAGCGGTGCAGCTGCTTTTGGGACTTCACTGCAGCAGGCCATCGGACATGATACTTCTGCCCAGCGTTTTGTTCTGACACCAAAATCTTTTGGTCAGGAATCTTTAACAACCGGTATTTACTCTTTCGGTAATAACAATTACCGTATTTCTTCTTTAGGAAACGGCGTTTATACCGTATATTCATTAACACAGAACGGATTCTGTGCAGCAAACGGTAATGGTTCTATGTATTTTGCGGCATCTTCTGACGCTGCAGAAGCAAAATGGCTGGTAACAAAGACTTCTGACGGATATGTTTTCCAGTCTGCCGCACATCAGACTTATATGACATCTGATGCAGGCTTAAGCAGCAATGCAGAAAATATTTCAATTTCTGATCTGAATGCTTCTGTAACGGATTACAGCGTGAAATACGATTTATCTGCACTGAATGCGCTGGATTCCTTAAACGGCATCCAGGTTATTTCAAGATTACACACATTAGGACTTTCCCGTTCTGACCTTATGAACCCGGAAGCCAATATGACTTCATTGAATACAAATATTCAGAGTGCATTAAGCGGATTACCTACACAGACTGTACAGTATACCGGAACTGACGTAGACGATTTAAATCAGTTCTTACAAAACAACACCGGAAAGATTGTACAGCTTACACAGGACATTCAGGTGTATAAGAACACCAATGGTTCTTTTGGTATTATCATGGTTCCATCTGATACTATTTTAGATGGAAATGGCCACCGTCTTGTTATGAAAGCCGGTTATACCGAAGCTCCTGATGTCGGCGTTGTATTATATGTGTATAAAGATGGTGTAATTCCATCCACAAACTGCGGCGTAAAGAATTTATCTACCGATATTCCTTATGTAAACAGCATTAATGTATTCAGTGCTGACAATATTCTGATTGAAAACAATACATTAAATAATGCTACTAAGAGCGGTATCATGATTTCTGACGAATACGGTTCAACCGTAAACGGAATCATCCGCGGCAACACCATTAACAATGTCGGCGATGACGCTATTGCCGTTTATGGCAATCATTCAAACCTTTTGATTGACAGCAACCGTATTTCAGGCGCAAAAGGTTTTGCAGGTATTGCAATCAGCTGTCTGCAGAACGGTCAGCAGATCCGTGTTGACAATGAAACAACCGGTCCTCATGATATCATTGTAACCGGAAATGTTGTTTCAGGCTGCAGCGGTGAAGCTTTATACTGCATCGGTTCTTATAAGACATATATCACTTATAATACACTGCGTGACAGTATCCTTGAAGGCGTATGCCTTGACAGTGGCTGCATCGGCAACTACTTTGCCCACAATGAAGTTGTAAACAACGGTATTGCAGGCGGACTTCCAGGTGTATCTATTGATAATGGTATTTACAATATTGTTGACAGCAATAACGTCTATAACAACAGCTGCAGTGGTATTAAACTGGTTCGTACCGGTCTGGGTAATATTATCGTAAACAATATCTGTACGGATAATGCATACAACCAGATGGGTGCAAAGAGTTCCGGTATTGATATTGAACCGCTTGCTGTTGAAACCGAAAACCTTGGTTATATTGATGGTTTAGGAAGCAACTGGAATGTTGTTTTAAATAATACTGTAACAGGTTCACACGATTTCGGTGTATTTATCGCCGATGATGATACTGCAAATAACGGTGGTTCTTCTTGTGAAAATGTCATTATGTACAATAAGTTCTCATCAGCCTATACATTTGGCGCTGCAGATTTCTCATCTATGAGCAGTACTGTTAAAAACAATATTACTTTAAACTAGCTCCCATTAAAACGCAGCGCTTATTATCGGGCGCACCTAAAAAAGGCAGCGGCTTTACAATAATTGTAAAGCCGCTGCCTTTTTTTACTTCTGTTTCTTTTGTTTCTTATATATGCCCTGCATTCCGTTGATACATAAAACAACAACCACAATAAATATTGTCCTTAAAATAATGGTTGTCAGTCTTGTAACCGGCACATGGCATTTCACTTCTATAAAATCCCACGAAAGAATCAATATTTCAAATAAATGCACACATAAGATTTTCATGCTGTTCTTTCCAAACCAGGAAAGGCATCTGCTGATTCCCGGGATTTTATCCAGTTGTATGGCAAGCTTCATCGTCATGACACTTCCTGCAACTGCACCGAATAAAACGACGAAGTTTGGCACGACACGGATTACCATATTAATCCCGCCCGTATGGGAAGCATAGACCCATACGATTACACAAAGAATCCAGCAAATCCACGGAAGCTTTCCCTTCTCCCATATCCGGATTTTTTGGAGCAGATAGCCGATATAAACAAATAAAATTGCAAATCCGCCCACATCTAAATTCGTTGGAATCCAGATATACTGTCCTACAATATAAGAAACTGCCGAGATTCCGATGATTAAAAACGCTCTCTGCCATTCCTGCCAGCTCTTTGTATAATGAAATACTACATGTATAATAATGTCACTCCAGAAAAATGCCCATAAAAACCAGATTGCACCGATCATCCAGACTGTAAAGAACCATTTACTTCCATCTACACCATATCCGAAAACTGCACCAATCATCGTATTTAAGCACAAATTCTGGATATTCTGAACCGTCCAGCCCTGTAAGTACGCACTGACTGCCCTTCCAAGAATTACACATACACTCGTAATGTAATATGGGACAAGCAGTTTTTTAATATTGCCTGCAATGGTTTTTTTGATACTCTTTTCGCGGAATAACAGTCCTGAAGCAATGAAAAATAATGGCATATGAAACGCAAAAATATAATCATTTACCTTCAGGCCAATCAGCGAATGTCCGAGAATCACCAGATATATGGCAATTCCTTTTGTAACATCAATCCAGCTTATTCTTTGTTTTGTTTTTTCCATCTTTAAAATCCATACCAGAAGTTCATATCAACATTACCTTCTATACCGTTTACATGTCCGGTGCTTGTATACTGCCACATAATCCAGTCACCTTCCGGAACCTCAGATGTATCTTCTTTATACCATGCGAGCCACTTATAAGCCTGAATCTCACTCTGGATTAATACATTCTGGAAATAATTCCAGTTAGCATACACACCGGCAGTATAACCTGCGCGGCTGACTCTGTCCATTACAGTGACTGCTATACGGGTAATCAGTTCCCTGCCCTCTGAGCTGTACGGATCAATATTATATTCGTTATAATATTCCGTATCTTCGATATCAATATACACACCCAATACCGGATTAAATCCCTGTAACATTCTTAAAATATGATTTGCTTCGCTGTTTGCCTCATCTTCATTGACTGCATACGAATACAGATATACACCATACGGAATACCTACGCGTTCGCATTCCTGCATATTGCGCACTGCCCATACATCATCCTGATCTGTATCATCATTACCGTAACCGACACGGATAATGGCAAATTTAATCCCGTCTGCTTTTACGGCATCCCAGTCAATTTCTCCATTGTGCTTTGATACATCAATTCCGACGGATGACTTCTGAAGCGACGTTGCCAGACCATTTTTAACAATATATGTAATTCCTACATAGGTATATTCACCGTCATAATTATAATTAATTGTACCGTTTTCAAAATACCATGAACCATAGCTGTTTGAAGCAACACCCGTAAAAGCTCCATCGACTCCGCCGCTGCTTACATACCACCAGCCATACTCATTTGCTGCCATTCCATTATATGTAAAGTCAATTGTTCCGTTCGAAATATACCACCAGCCATACTCGTTATCTGCAAGGCCTTCATAGCATCTGTCAAGGAAACCGTTTATCAGATAGTACCAGTTTCCATCATAAACAGTCATTCCGGTATAATCTCTGTCTAAGACACCATTTGTCACATACCACCAGTCATATCCTAACTGTGCCATGCCTGTATACGATAAATCTACAGTACCGTTATCAACATACCACCAGCCATACTCATTATATCCAAGTCCGGTATATGAAAAATCAATTTCACCGGCATTCATATACCACCAGCCGTATTCATTTAATGCAAGGCCGGTAAAATCTGTATCTACTTTATTCTGATTCAGATACCACCAGCTGCCGCTTGCATTTACCATACCGTTGTAACTGAAATCAATTGTGCCATTGACTACATACCACGGCTCACCGTTTACATCAGCAATACCCGTATAAGATAAATCCAATGCACCATTGTTCATATACCACCAGCCGTATTCATTACATGCCATTCCGGTATAATCCCAGTCAATTTCACCATCTGTCAGATACCACCAGCCATATTCATTAACAGCCATCCCGGTATAAGAATTATCACGCTGTCCACCGGTATAACATACCCATTCATCATTTTCCATCTGGAGCATATGTTCTGCCGCCTGCGCGCTTACCGGATGCAAACTAAAGCAAAACATAAACAACAGTGCAGCCACTGCGCCTACGAATGTCTTTTTCATCTTACCTCTTTTCCGCATGAAATATCGCAATTTCCATGCCCGTCAAACACTATCTACATTTTCCCTTTATGTAATCAGCGTGCATACAAATTGAGGATCTCCTGGTCCATAATATTGTTTAGCATACTGTTAAACATATTACTGTGGCACTCAATTGCATACCACTCACTGCCAAGAATCGTATTGTCAAATACGTCATTACAATAAGATTCCACTGCTAAAAATACACCGGCATAATTGCTTCCCGTCACTATATTTCTACATACAATATTTTCATAGGAAGCTGTAAAATCCAGCCCTTTAACCGGTTCATCCGGCGTACTTTCATGTCCGATTTCAATTCCAAAGAAATGGAAATCATCACTTTTTCCTTTATTATTATCTGATACAGAATTTTCCATAATAATATTGCGGTATGCGGAACGCACCATCTTCACACCGCTTCCGTAATTCTGCGTAACATTATTATTGACAATCGTATTATATGCCGAATTATCAATCGAAATGCCCGGAAGCTTTGCCGGTGACGAACCATCTGACAGACGTCCAAACGCCGTTACAAAGTCCGCTTCTAAATCTTCATCGGACTGTCTTAGACGTCCGCCGTTTTCTTTGACAATATTGTTGCTGACATACGCACCGAATGTACCGTAATCCAGACACATACCCTCTTTATCATTCTGATAAATAATATTTTCAACAATATAAATCTGATATGCCCCATCGGAATAAATACCTGATGAATTATTATGTTTTACATTATTCTGATATAACACAATATCATGCGGCGTATCTAACAGATTGTATAAATGCTCATCTTTAAATTCATTGTATGCCGTGTAGTAATCGTCAATTTCCATCGAAGTCATGACAATTCCGGCTGTGAGGTTTCTTGTGCCGTAATTATCAACGACATCATTTCCTGCAATAATACCATTACTGATATTTCCATTCAGAAAAACTGCGCCGTTACCATTATACGAAACCGTATTGTTTCTGATTGTGAAATTCTTGTTTTCACCCATCATAACCAGTCCCTTATAAAGAGCATTGGAAATGGTACAGTTTTCGATTGTAAATGTATTGCTTCTGATAATATAAATACCGTACTCATAACAGCCCGCTGTCAGATTCAGGTTATACAGTGCAAAATTCGTACAGTCTTCTGCAATTACTGCCTGTGCCACGCGGTCATCCGTGCTTCCTGTAAATGTAACTCCTGCTGCATCCAGCGCAATACCGGATTTCATGCTGATTGGTTCATCCATCCGTACCGTACTGCTCTCAATTGTAATATATGCATCCGTACTCTGTGCAATCAGGGTATTTAACTGGGAAGCTGTGCTTCCTGTAAAGGAAATTTTATCTGAAAATGTATTTTCTTTCTGCATTGTGTCTGAAACCCGGTTGTATACATTTTTCCAGTTGAGTTCCGGTGTCTCAAAGGACGCCGTATCAATACCGAGCTTTTCAATCTTTTGTAACACCTGAAGATTCCCCATATATTTTTTTGAATCTTCTGCTGCCATTCTCGATAATGCCGGAAGCTTGTTGGCTGTCATAATGCTGTAACAATCTGCCGGTGATATTTTCATTGCTGCACTGTCCACGTCATAATCCAGCAACTGTACCGCTTTATCATAAGCCTGCTGCTCTGCTTTCTCCTGTGCATCAATCACTGCTTTCTTACGGTTATAAGCTTCCTCCTGTGCCGCCGCAGTATCGGGATTTGCCGGCTTTTGCCTGCCGGATTCCCAGACTGCTACAATGCCGATAACCGCAAGGTATACAATCACCGCCGCAATGATTATCCTCTTTTTATTCCTTCGCTTTTTCAATGTTGCTCCTCCATACCACAGACATTTTACTGCTTATCCAGTCCGAGGTATTTACTCCAGAACTGAATGTTTTTAATTTCATTTCCACGCTTTAAGAAATCTTTTTTCGCTTTATTGTATTTAAAGTCAATCTGAATGGTAAGTCCCAGTACCTGGAAAAACTTTGCAACAGCCTGACCCCAGCTTCTTTCACATTCAAATGCTTTATTGGCTGTTACATCGTAAAATACAATCTTTTTTGCTCTCCATACTGCCGGGAATGTTACCTGTGCCATGGATACAATACGGATATGCTTCGCCGGAAGCAGATAACCGTTTAAGGTCAGCTTACGCACGATATTGTGCAGTATGCTTAACTTTGTCGTTCTGGATGCCTCGTATGTCTTATAGTGGAACGGCACACTAATCTGGTCCATCGGCACTGCCTTATAGCCTGCTGCCATAATTTCCTTGTGCAGTTTTTCACCGTCTGTACTTAAGAAGAAATCCACACCCTTTAAGAAATCCCTGACACCTCTGGTATGTAAATCCACATTCTTATAGCGGTAGAACTTACACTCTCTGCGCCACTGTCCCCAGACTGCCTTCTTTAACTGTGCCTTGCCCCAGTCTGGGAAGTGGAATGTATTGTCCACCAGTCTGTTACGGATAATGTAGTATTCCAAAAATGAAGAATATTTATTTTCAAAAGGTTCATGCCATACGCAGATACCGTTCATCAAAATCAGATGCTTCATGTTGCGCAGGCCGTATTCAAGGTCATCGCCACGGATAAAAATTGGCAGCGGCAGATTTTCCTCTGATACAACGTCCATTGGGAAACAGCAGTACCACCATGCATTAAATTCCGTATATTCTTCAATTTCATTAAAGAGGCAGTCCCATGTCACATTCATGTTTAAGTTGGACTTATTGGAAATCAAATTCCCGGCATTCCATGATGCACCGGATTCCACCTGTATATTCGGCTTATCAATACGAAGCATTGCACCGCCGATAAACGCATCGGCATATTCATCCTTTAACAGCGAAAGAATCGTATAGGTCTTTTCAATGGATTCTGTATCGATTGTAATATCATCATCCATTAACAGCGCATGGGTAATGCCATGCGGATTGCCGTTCTTTAAGATTTCCATAAGACCTCTTGTAAATCCGCCTGCACCGCCGGTATTTTTGTTGCGTACGATATGAATTTTGTCACTGCCAAGCTTGTCAATATCCAATGTCTGTCCGTTATCGGATATGAAGACCTCGAGATGCTCCTGTAACGGGCTGTCCGGATTGTTAAATACATGCGCATTTAACAGTCCGATATTCTTTTCAATATAACGTTCACGCTTAAAGGTACAGATATCAATCCCGATTTTAGGCTGTCTTACCGGCTTTTCAATCGCTGTATCCTCATAATAGCCGCCGTAAAGCACAGCGCCGTCTGACAGTGCGGTTACTTCAAAGTACAGCATGCCTTTTTCTTCATTGCCGAATGGGAATGAATAGGAGCTTCTTTCTGTCGTATGCACTTCCTGTCTTACAAGCTCTTTCTTTAAAACTTCTCCGTGAAGAAACAGCTTGCTTGAAAGTGTCACCAGTACATCACCCTGTAATTCCAGATTGACGGATACTTCTTTAACCTGTGTGTACTTTCTCCACTTTTCAATGGAAAATCCGTTAAAATAAGTATCAAATTCCACTTTACCGCCTTTATCCAGCGAAAAGCCTCCGCCCGGCATCATATAGACTTTGCTGCGGTTGATAAAGTTTAAATCGCTTTTTAAATGATTCTCATCTCTGTTGATGTTAAAATCATCATCAATCACATTGGTGTGCAGATATAATTTTTCCTCGGTGCATAATCCCTCTGTCGGCCAAAGTATTTTCTGAAGCTTCATCTTAATTCATTTCTCCCATTCTATCTAATCCACTCCGCTTTTGGAGTATTTATCTTTATCTTTCCCTGTTTTACAGTTCTTTTTCGCACATTTCAAGTGCTGCGGCAATCACCTTATCCATATCGTAATACTTGTATCCGCCAAGACGTCCGCCGAAGATGACCTTGTGTTCCTTGTCGGCAAGCTCCTTGTACTGCTGATACAGGGCGTTGTTCTTGTCATTATTGACCGGATAGTACGGCTCGTCGCCCTTCTTCCATTCGCTTGAGTACTCTCTTGAAATAATGGTTGTCGGCTGCTTGCCGAATTCAAAGTGCTTATGCTCAATAATTCTTGTATACGGCACTTCTCTTTCTGTGTAGTTGACAACGGCATTTCCCTGATAGTTTTCCATCGGCAGTTCTTCTGTTTCAAAACGTACGGAACGGTATTCAAGTACACCCAGCTTATAATCATAGAACTGGTCAATCATACCGGTGTATACAATCTTATCTGCCATTGCATCAAATTCTTCTCTGTTGTCAAGGTAATTCGTATTTAAACGGACTTCAATGCCGTCTAACATCTTTTCTACAATCTTTGTGTAACCGCCAATCGGGATACCCTGATATCTATCGTTGAAGTAGTTGTTATCATAGATAAAACGAAGCGGAAGACGCTTGATGATAAAGGACGGTAAATCCTTGCAGTCACGTCCCCACTGCTTTTCGGTGTAACCCTTAATCAGCTTTTCGTAAACGTCTTTTCCGACTAAGGAAAGTGCCTGTTCTTCAAGGTTCTTTGGCTCTGTAATATTTAAGTCTGCAATCTGTGATGCAATAATGTCCTTTGCTTCCTGTGGTGTTGCAATATTCCACATTTTGCTGAAGGTATTCATGTTAAACGGCAGATTGTAGAGTTCATTCTTATATCTTGCTACCGGTGAGTTGATATAGTTGTTAAATTCCGCAAACTGATTGACATATTCCCAGATTTTCTTATCAGATGTATGGAAAATATGCGCACCGTATTTATGCACATTAATGCCGGATACATTCTCACAGTAAATGTTACCTGCAATATGGTCTCTCTTATCAATCACCAGACAGGTCTTTCCCTTCTTTTTGGCTTCATATGCAAAAACTGCACCGTAAAGACCTGCACCTACTACTAAATAATCATACTTCATTTTTTAATCCTCCTTGTTTTGCGAAGCAAAATGCGACTGCCCCCAAGCAGGAGCAGAGGATTTTACCTCCTTGTTTTGCGAAGCAAAATGCCATGTGAGTTTACTCACATTCTGCCCCAGGCAGGAGCAGGGGATTTTACCTCCTATTTCTCATATGCCATCATAGCACTTTGTTTTTTTTACACTATTTCCCAATCGTGTTCAAATGTACACGGTCCAAATTCATTGTGGACATAATCGCGTACCGTAATCTGCATAATGTTGCGGACATTGTCGTAGAGTTCTCCGTGTTCACCGTTGATACCGATATCCAGATAATACTTGCCCGGAAGCAGCATCAGCTTTTCAATCGTAAATGTAACGGTTCCCTCTTTCTTTAATACCGGAAGATTATCTCCCGGCTTTGCAAAGCAGCTGCCGTAGCAGTACTGCCAGTTATCGCGGACAAAATCCATATTGAAATTGACGGCAATGCCTTTTAAGGCTGTCGCATATGAAAACTTTAAAACAACCTTATCGCCTGTACTAAAGGTCTGGCATGGATTTCCGTCTTTGTCGTATAAATCCACTTTGGTAAACCGCACCTCATGGCTTCCGTCCCGGCGCGCTTCCGGGTGGACATTCTGTGTCAGTTCAAGAATCGAGCGTCCTCTTTCATCGGAAAGCTTTTCTTTGCTCTCCTCTGCCAGCCTTGCAATACGCTCATCTTCCATCGAATCCAGATAATGCATGCCAATCAGCTTCGGACTGCCGTCCTCTTTGATTTTGCCTTCCTCCAGCCAGATTAAACGGTCACAGATGCTGTATAACTGCTCCATGGAATGTGATACAATAACAATGGTCGTTCCCTGCTCTTTAATCTCTTTTAAGCGTTCAAAACACTTCTTCTGAAAGCTGACATCACCAACGGCAAGGATTTCATCAATCAGCAGTACATCGGCATTAACGTTAATCGCAACAGCAAATGCAAGACGCATATACATACCGGACGAATAGGTACGCACCGGATTGTCAATATATTCTTCAAGCTCCGAAAAGCGGATAATTTCTTCAAGCCGCTCGTCAATTTCTTCTTTTTTTAAACCGAAAATAGTCGCGTTGATATAAATGTTTTCCCTGCCTGACATATCCGGGTGAAATCCCGCACCCAGTTCAATCAGGCTCGATACCCTGCCTTCGACCTTTACCGTGCCGGAATTCGGCTTTAAAATCTTTGTGAGCAGCTTTAATGTTGTACTTTTGCCGCAGCCGTTACGCCCAATCAGTCCCACTGCCTGTCCCTTTGGAATCTCAAAGGAAATGCCGTCTAGAATCTGTCTGTTTTCGTGGCGGTTTCTGTTGTGGAATATTGCACGTTCCTTGAGCGTGCTTCCCTTGTCCATATAAACCTTAAAATGCTTTTCAACATCTTTTACTTCTACGGAATACTGTATTTCACTCATTATAATTCCTCCGCAAAATTATCATCCAGCTTGGCAAATACGAGTTCTCCGATAATCACCATGACAATCGCAAATACGGCTGAATATAATATATCTTTTCCTAATGGAAGCTCTTTCCAGTATAAAATTCTGTGATAAGACTCAATAACCGCAGTCATCGGATTCACCTTAAACAGCCACTTGATATTCGCCGGAATCATCTCCAGGGAATACATAATCGGTGTTCCGTAAATCCATGCCATTAAAACAACGGTTGTAATGTGTTCCAAATCCTTAAAAAATACGGTTCCTGCCGATACAATCAGGGCAAAGCCCAGTGACAGCAGATATTCGATTGCCATAATAAGCGGCAGGTAAAGCAGTGCCTCTATACGCACACCGATTCCTGAAATAAATAATACGGCAAATACAATAACAAAACAAAACAGCATATTGATAAAATTAGAGGTCACACAGGAAACCGGAAGGACTTCCCTCGGAAAATAGATTTTTTTAATCATATCCCCCTGATACCGTACACAGCCGGACCCCTGCCGGAGTGACATATCAAAAAACAGCCACGGAATCATGCCCACAATCATGTAAACATAAAACTTGTCCAGGTTGCTTCGGACAATCACTGAAAACACAATTGTATATACTATAATCTGACAAAGCGGATTGATAAACGTCCATAAAAATCCTAATACGGAACCCTTATATTTCCCTCTTAAATCCTTTTTCACAAGACTTCCTATCATATCGCTGTAGGAAATAATGTCTTTGATTCGTTCTTTCATGAAGATTCTATCCTTTCATATTGCAAGAATTTTAATTCTTTGTAATAAACCATTCCTAATCGTAACACATTTGTAATATCTACACAATACAAATCTTTGATAACCCTTTGCATTTTATAGGATATCTCTTTATTTTTAATAGTATCCCTTTATTTTGTATTTTAAAGTATAATAAAGAATGTCCAGATTCATCAGTACTACACTTATTTTTTTCCGTTTACTTCCATTTTGTTTTAGCTTTGATTTTAACGCATAGCGGCGGCGCAGAATCTGTATTTTCTTTTTATCATATCCGTCTGTCTGTTCCAGAAATTCGCAGACGGCATAAAAAGAACGCTCCATTGCCTCATACGATGATGAATAACTGTTTACGGTATCATTGTGGATATAGATTTTATCCTCTATGGCACAGAAGCTTCTTTTTTCGTGAAACATCAGCAGCCACAACAGAAAATCGTCACAGCCGTTTACGGTAAGACGGCGTTTGCACCAGTCCCTGGGTATCACAGCTTTACGGATCAGGCACTGTCCCGGTGAAAATATCATATCTGTGCCATACAGATACATTTTTTCATGCCCCACTTCTTTTAGTACCGCCTTTTTGGCATAAATCGGAATCTGTTTTTCTAAAATATGCTCCGGCGTAAAAAATAAGCGGCAGCCATTGCCCGCCACAACATCTGCGTGGGTCTGCTCTGCCGCTGTAAGTAATGTCCGTACCGCACTGTCTGAAATGGCATCGTCCTGGTCTAAAAATAAGATGTACTCTCCCTGTGCTTTTGAAAGCCCTGTCAGTCTTGCCGCATGAATTCCTTGATTTTCCGTGTGGTTGACGGCAGTCAGTTCAAAAGCCTGGTCAGGTACATAATTTCGTATCAGTTCTTCTTCCTTCAAAAGGCCGTCTGCCGGACTGTCATTGACCAGAATAAATTCCAGTTTTGCCTTCGGCACATTTTTACCTTTTTGCGCAGCCGGAAGCAGCTCTGCATTTTTTCGTATCATCGCCATCAGACCCGGAATATAGTCTGTTCCTTTATATAACGGAGTAATAATGCTTACTTTGATTTCATTCATATTTACAGACACTCCCTGAATAATTCCATATACTGCGCCGCGATTTTCTGGTAATCATACATTTTCAGCATTTCCTTGCTTTTATCTTCAAGCGCCTCACCGTTTTCCGGTTCTTTAAAAAAAGCCAGAATCGCTGCGGCAAGTGCTTCCACATCATCCGCCGGTTCATAATAATGGCACAGTCCCTTTGTCACCTCATAATTTGCGGATACTCTGGACAGCAATGTCGGCACCTTTAAAATCATCGCTTCCACCGCCGTCATGCCAAAGCCCTCAAACAGGGATGGATTAATATACAGGCAGCTATTTACCAGAAGCTCTCTTTTTTTCTTTCCGTCCACAAAACCCGTAAAAATGACACGCCCGGACAGGTTATGCTGCTCTACATACTCCTTTAAATACGCTACGCGCTTTGGCACATTGCCCACCAGCACCAGATTCCTGTCAATGCAGTCTGCAATCATTTCAAATGCTTTAATCAGTGTAATAATATTTTTATGGTGAAACTGCAGATTAATTGCAACAATATCACCTTTTTTGGGTGTCGGCGGAACCACGTCATTGACATGTACCTTAATCGGATTATAAATCTGCACAATCTTATCTTTATACCGCGCATAATAATTCTGGATTTCCGAGCGGTCTGCTTTACTGATAGCAATAATTTTATCTGCGTGCTTAAAATCCACTGCATACATGACTTTGTATAACAGATATTTATACCATGCCACCTTCACACTGCCCATCACCCGGTGCGATACCGCTTTAATATCATGTGGAATCATGACGGTCGGTACCTTCAGTTTTCTCAGTCCGTTGGTACAGCTGGCATGAAAAACAACCCCGATATTGTATTTACGGATGACCTTCGGCACAATCCATGTATTTACCCGCTCAATATCCAGCAGACGTACAAGCTCCGACTCTTTTTTCGGCGGTTTTACCGTGATCACCGTCACTCCGGGTGCAATCTGCTCCAGATAAGCCTTTGCATAGTCATAGCACAGCACAACGCACGCACCCATGTCTTTATTTTTACAAATGCCTTCCAGCAGATTTATCGCAACCTGGTCTTTTCCCCCGGCATGCTGACGGCTCAAATATATATAATTAAGCAGTATTTTTTTCTGTTCATCCTCTTTCATCATTCTCACCACATTCATATTTTTAATGCCATTTATTCGGACGGCTCATCGTAATAATGTTTAAAATATACTCTATAGAAAATCGCCCACGTATCCCGGAATGCCTTTACAATATCGGACATCCCGATTCTTCGGGTATTCTTATCCCGCACATAGACAACCTTCACCGGCATCTGCTCGATTTTAAACCCTCTGCGGTGAACCGCTACTAAAAGTTCAATATCGTATGCAAACCCGGACGTCCGCACCAGATGTGCCACCGGCTTTACAGCCTCTGCCTTAAAAACCTTTAATCCGGTCTGTGTATCACGCACATTCAGATGAAACAGCACAAGAAGCATCATATAGTAGCCAAGGCTTATCACCTTGCGTACAAACGGATAGTGAAGTTCAGAATCCTTGTGGAACTTACATCCAATCACAACATCGCTTCCGCTTTCCTGCATTTTCTTTAAATAGCCCTCAAGCTGTGCGGGATTTAACTCTAAATCCGCATCCACAAACGCAATATAATCGCCCTCTGCCTGACTGATTCCTGAAATAATGGCATTGCCCTTGCCACGGTTTTTATTGGATGTCACCAGCTTTATGCGTGTGCCGGACACCCGCATGCCCGGCACAACCGGGTGCGGCTGTTTCGCATCATCGCGTATGGCACGCTCAATTTCCTGCTTTGTCTTATCCTTACTGCCGTCATTGACGGCAATAATCTCCATATCCGGTGCAAACTGCTCCACGATGGATAGTGTCTGCATAATACTGTTATAAATCAGTGCCTCCTCATTATAGGCCGGCATGACAATTGATAATTTTCCCCTTAACTGATACATACTTCTCCAATACCCTGTTATTCAGATATATATTCATATACCGCCACCGGCTGTATGCTGCTTACAAATTCCTGTGCATACGGAATCCACGCTGCAATACCGTCCAGTTCTTCCGGCATCTTTACATCCATCTGTATTTTATTATCTTTATGATAAACGGTGTCCATCCCGCTATCCGCTACCGCTCCGGATTCAGGTTCTCCGCTGATTACATAGACATGGCTGTAACGGTCTTTTAACCCTGCACACTGCACTGCTGCCGCTTCTTTATCTTCCTTTAACGGATATACCGGACAGTCTGTCATATATTTTAACGAAACCATCAGCTGTGGAACGACTTCTTCCCCAAGTACCACCACACTGTCTTTTTCATCTACGGTTTCTGCAAGCTCTGTAAGAATTTTCCACTGCAGCTGGGTCTGATCCTGACCGTTCACTACAATCCCCGCATACGGAATCAGAACTGCTGCCACCGCAAGCGCCGCCGCTGCACAGAGCATACCGTATCCGTCCCTTAAAATCCGGATATGAGCCATACTTTCCGCCGTCCGTGACAATATATACGCCCCCAGTACAACGATTACTGCTATATATGGCACAATATATCTTCCATAGTAATAATAATGTAGTATTTCTTTCTTAAATACGGCTGAATAAATGATAACACAATAATAAAACATTGCCGTCAAAAGTACAATAGAATCCTTCTTTTTAAACCATGACGGACGTAAAAAGGCCGCGATAAAAATCACCGGCATGAGTATTATACCACTGCTTAACAGATACGCATAGCTTGTCATATAGGCTGACGGATACGCACTTTTTTTCATTACCAGCAGGCATGCTGCGAGTCCTGCCGCTGCAAATACCCATACAAAAATCCGCCAGCAGGTATTCTTGAACCGATTCTGCTCTTTCCGCATAGATTGTGCATTTACGGATACCGCTTTTGTGTTTTTCTTTACCGGAAGAAGTCCAAGCACCAGCGAAAACACGATTCCTGCCACGGACACCGCCGTTACAAAGGCTTTGAGGTTTGACGGGCCTACCGGTCCGATATATAAACGGTCATAGTTGCCATACACATACGTAAGCGAACTTGCACACATCATGAAAAAACCTGCAAGATATCCGGCAAGCATGACAACTGCCCCGGCAATATAGCTTTTCCTGCCTGTTTTAAAATATAATCCGTATGCCATCAGCACAAATAACGGCATAAATACATAAATTGTAATATGTAAAAATGCAAATACAACGACCGGTATGCAAAAGAGCCATCGGTATTCTTCATGCTTTTTGTCTGTTAAAAGATAAAGCATTGCTAAAATGACAAATGCCAGCGTTGTTTCCACAAGAGAGGTTTTTGCCTGCCACAAAACCTGTGGTGACAACACATATAAAAAGAGTGCAATCGCTTTATACAGTGTCTTTATTTCCAGATTTTCAAGCACAAGCCATAAAAGAAATACAGATAATGCCAGAATCCATGTTCCCAGCTGCATCATATGCTCCACGCCGCAAACTCTTGCATATACGGCAAGCAGCGCACTGAATGTATGTACCCCATGCAGACTGCCGGTTGTATCATTTTGTGCCACGCCCTGCACCTGTTCTTCATCCAGCGTAAAATTATATCCCTCCAGATGATTTCCGATTGCCGCCATGTAATCACTTTTATCCGATGCTGATACACAATCCCCGTACTCGTCAAATGTCATGAAATTATTATTATAACCATAGACATATCCGATTGCCTTTGCCTGATAAACGCCTTCGTCCTGTCCCATGCCAAACATTCCGAATGTCGTCCCCACAAGCGGTATCACCGCCAGCAAAAAGCCAATCCCTATAAGATTTTTCTTCCACTGGAATGTGCAGGACGGCTTTGTCTTTTTATATGCATAAGCCGCTCCCGCCGCTGCCACTGTAAATCCCAGTGTCAACGCTGCCGCTCTTTCCAGTGAAAAAATATTCAATCCGATTAAAATGCCCGCTGAAAGCAGATATGCAAGCACTGTTTCCGATACACCAAGCAGGACAAGTTCTGCAAAATCTCTCTGCTGATAAAGCATCGAAAGTCCCACGCCTGCTGCCCCGGCTGCCACAAGCAGCAACACCGCCGTCAAAATGCCTGCTATTCCGCTGTGCACGCCTGCCTCAATAACGATGCCTGCTGCCGTTATAACCATTCCTGCCACGAAAAGTTCCGGCAAAATCTTCTGTGCCGTTTTTTCTGCTTTTATATACCCCATGCAGTGTATCAGGATATCCGCCACACACACAAGCACAAGCACAATGCCGGATACCAGCCACAGATACTGTGTAAACCCTTTGCCTGCATTAATCATGACGTCATCTTCCGGTTGGAAATGCATTGTAACCACATACACCAGACCTGCCAGACATAATAAAATGAGTGTACGCAAAAAGGGTCTGACGATACTTTCCGTTTGCTTTAAACAGACATTTGGTTTTCCTCCCGCAATCCGGCAGATTACCGCCGCCACAACAGACAATAGCCATAAAACCGCCAGTGTCTTATTGAGCGAAAATCCGCCGAAAAGGGCAAGAATTCCTCCTGACATGCCAAAGCCTGCAAGCAGCACTGCAAAAGAAACGGTGACTGCATCCATCAGCTCCATCCTTTTTCCGATACATACAATTCCATACGTAAGCACTGTTATTATCATCAGTACCACTGCTGTACTATTCACGTCAAACCCTCCAATATTCTCTTAAATTTATCTTAATTTATAGAAAACCAGTCTTTCATCATTACTTACAACCGGTGTCACACCGGTATATTCCTGCACACTCTTTTCCAGCGCCGTCCACTCCGGTTCTTCATAGGCATCGCGGTTAATATACAGACCGTCAAAACCCTTTGATAAAATTTCCTGAATCATCTTATCAACCGGCAGGCAAGCCGTTTGTTCATACCAGATATCCGTGTCACTTCCGTCTGTTGTACCAAAACTCCATTTTAACTTATCAGAATGAAGATATCCGATATAATGTGATAAATGTCCCATATCATTCTGAATATCCCCTTCCGGATACTCTGCATACGGAAGCTGGAATATACTGTCATCTTCATCCATGACTGCATCCACCCGTGCAAAGAAATCCGCATCACTTATCCATTCTTCTTTATTACTTTCAAAATTAAAAGATACGGACGGATTCTGCTCCCAGATGGCAAACAGCATCACAAGGGCAACTCCGCCCATGTATACACATTTCCATACGGTTTTCGCAATCTTTCCTTCCCACTCATTTAAAAGCAGGCAGACCGCGGTTATGGCAAAAAATCCGATAAATACGGAGATTCTGTTATATCCTCTGATAATTTCAATGCCCGTCATAAATATGATAGAACCGAAACCACCCATTGTTGCCAGCAGAATCCCGCAGATATTGAGGTCTGCAAGTACTGTCAGGCGCTTTGTAAGCGTGCTTTCGTTCTTTCTTCTTGTAAAAAGCCATACCAGCAGGAATAAAAATCCGACCGCACCGACAATGCCGATGTATGCCGTCCAGTTTTCATTGACACACGGTACATATTCATTATACGCATAAATCAGCTTTTCAAGCGGTCTGATACCGTGTCCGTTTACCGGAAGCAGCAGCTGGATAATCTTTAAACAGTACGTTTCAGAATCGGCAATACTGCGGATTCTGCCTTCCAGTCCTGTTCCACCATGTACAATCCTGTAAAAAATTTCCGGGATAATGGAAATCACAACGCATACAATCACACTGAGGATACTGATACAGCCGCGCTTCAAATAATTCCAGTCTTTCGTGCGGAGCAGTGCCGTAAGCATTGCCACCATTAAGAAAAAGCAGGCAAATATCTGCCAGTAACCAATGCCTTCGCTGGCAATTAAAAATGCCATGATAAAGCCCGCATAGTTTCGTTTATACTTAAAAAAGCCCTTGCCCGGCAGCATAAAGCGTTCATCTTCATACAGCCAGATACACATTAATACCGCAAGCGGAACAAAATAGTAGCAGGACAATACAATGTGCCCGATGCCGCGGATAAAGATAAACGGCAGGAAAGCATATACGAGCGCCCCGCCTGTTGACAGCCACTCTTTAATGCGGAGCTGTCTGAGAACAAAATATGCCACATAGGCAATCATATAAAATGCGGATAAATAGACAAGATTGACCGTTTTGGCAACCTGTCCTCCCGTAATCCATAAAAATAATTTCTCAAAAAATACATCTGCATTATGCAGACCTGCAATGACATCCGAGGTATTATAATAATACCCATCCAATGCTGTCAGTTTGTCCGTTCCGATATTCCATCCGGATTCCTGCACCAGCCTTACCGATACAAGCGCTGACATTTCATCACCACCCTTGTATTCAAGCGGATATGTTAAATCCTGTCCTCGAAGTCCCAGAAAATGCACTACCAAAACAGTAACTGCCAACGTAATAAATACGAGTGCAGCCGCATCTTTATACCATTTTTTCACAAATTCCCATACTTGTTCTTTTTTCATAAAATGATTCGTTCCTTTTCGTTTTATTAAAACAAAAAAGACTGCCGTATAAACGACAGTCTTTTTCCAAAATTTATATGCCGGCGACCGGGGTCGAACCGGTACGGGAGTATAAGTCCCGCAGGATTTTAAGTCCTGTGCGTCTGCCAATTCCGCCACGCCGGCCTGATTGTTACTCCGTTTCTTTTATATAGATGAAACAGAATGGACGGAGAAGGATTCGAACCTTCGAAGGCATCGCCAGCAGATTTACAGTCTGTCCCCTTTGGCCACTCGGGAATCCGTCCAAACGTGAGCATATCGCTCACATTTTGTTATTTTATCATATCTTTATGTCGTTGGCAATTGTTTTTTTATAAATTTAAAAACTTTTACTTCTGACATAAGTCCTGCACTCTCCAGTATTCCAGTGTTTCCCGTAAGGTCTGCTCCAACGGAATCTGTGGTTTCCAGCCGGTACAGTCATGTACCTTTGAAATATCCGGTTCAATAATCGGCACATCGACCGGACGCAGTCTTTGTGCATCTACCCGGACTTCAATTTTCTTATCCGAGAGTGAAATAATCCGGTCTAAAATTTCCTGAATTGCCAGTGCATGTCCTGTTCCGATATTATAGGTTTCACCGGCTTTTCCCTTCTGCACCAGTAGGGCGTATGCTCTTACAACATCACGCACATCGGTAAAATCACGCTTTGCCGAAAGATTTCCGACATACATCACCGGGTCTTTGATTCCTTTTTCAATCTCTGCCACCTGTTTACAGAAATCCGCAACTACAAAAAGCGGTGTCTGGTTCGGACCGATATGATTAAATGCACGGACCATCATGACATCCATATGGTATGCCGCCGCATAAATGCTGCCAAGCATATTCTGGCAGGACTTTGTTGCCGCGTAGATATTTCCCGGACGAAGCACCGTATCTTCAATAATCGGACATTCTTCCTGCCGGATATGTCCGTATTCTTCTCCTGAACCAATCAACAGTACACGCGGCTTATAATCCAGTTCGCGGACAGCATCCAGCATATTGACTGCACCCTTGATATTGACATCAATGGTCAGCGCCGGATTTTTCCACGATACCGATACCGAAGACTGTGCAGCCAGATGAAAAATATAATCCGGGCGCACTGTTTCCAACACATCGGTAATCTCACTTTTATTCAGAATATCACAATCATAGACGACTGCATTTGAAAGGGCAAGCTGTTCTTTTGCGGTCTTTGTTACGGCGACCTCATATCCTAAATCATCATGAAGATGATTTACCAGATACGGGCCTACGAATCCGCCGCCCCCGATAATCAATGCTTTCATAGTTTTCTCCCATTTGGCATGTATTTTAGTTGGCTGACTTGATTTCTTTTTCTACGATTGCAAGGTCATTCTTTACCATGCGTTCTACCAGTTCGTTAAAACTGATTTCTCTTTCCCAGCCAAGTTCTTTTTCTGCCTTTGCAGGATTACCAATTAAAAGTTCTACTTCTGCCGGTCTGAAGAAATCCGGATTTACCTTTAATACAACCTTTCCTGTTGCCTTATCCTTTGCGATTTCATTCACGCCTTCGCCTTCAAATTCCACCTCAATGCCGGCTGCCTTGAATGCAGCTTCTGCAAATTCACGGACCGTTCTTGTTTCATTGGTTGCAATTACGTAATCTTCTGCATGATCCTGCTGTAATAACAGCCACATTGCGCGCACGTAATCCTTTGAGTGACCCCAGTCACGTTTTGCATCCAGATTTCCCAGTTCTACGTGATCCTGTACGCCCAGCTTAATGCGTGCAACCGCATGTGTAATCTTTCTTGTTACGAATTCCAGACCACGTCTTTCACTTTCATGGTTGAAAAGAATACCTGAGCAGGCATACATATCGTAGCTTTCTCTGTAATTCTTTGTAATCCAGTGTCCGTAAAGCTTTGCAACGCCGTATGGGCTTCTCGGATAAAACGGTGTTGTTTCGTCCTGTGGAATTGCCTGTACCTTACCGAACATTTCTGATGTTGAAGCCTGATAAAATCTTGCTTCCGGTTTTACAATGCGGATTGCTTCAAGCATATTGGTAACACCGATGGCATCAATGTCTGCTGTCGTACATGGTGTATCCCATGAAGTTGCAACGAAAGACTGTGCAGCCAGATTGTAGACTTCATCTGCCTGCGAAATCTTCATGGCTGTGATTAAAGATACAATATCCTGCATATCTGCATAGATAAAGTGAATCTTATCCTTGATATGGTCTACATTACCATAGTCTACTACGCTCTTTCTTCTCATCAGACCATATACTTTATAACCTTTTTCCAGTAAAAGTTCTGCAAGGTAAGACCCGTCCTGTCCTGTGATTCCTGTAATTAATGCGCTTTTCATCATTCTTCTCCTATACAATTATTATTATTGGATAATTATTTATTTTTATAAATATTCATTTCTGCCGGACTCTCTTAATTTTGCGAGTACCTGCTTGATTTCTCCGGCATTTTCCTTCGTTGTAATCAGCGTGGCATCCTTTGTATCCACCACCACAACATCCCGGAGTCCTACGGTTGCAATGAGCTTGTCAGCTCCTTCAATGACACAGTTTTTCGTATTGACTGTAACAACATTGCCATTGACGACATTGCCGTTCTCGTCATTCTGCTTGATTCTTCCGACTGCCAGCCATGAACCGACATCATCCCAGCCGAAGTTTCCTGCCAGTGTGTAAATGTTTTCTGCCTTTTCCATAATACCGTAATCGACGGACTGGGATTCCAGGTTCGGGAATTCCTTTTCCAGTACAGTATCTTCCTGCGGTGTTCCCACGGCTTCTTTAATCTTTAACAGACCGTCATGGGTGGATGGCATATACTTTTTGAAGCAGTCTAAAATCGTAGACACTCTCCAGACAAACATGCCTGAATTCCAAAGATAGCTGCCATCTGCCAGATAAGACTTAGCGGTTTCTAAATCCGGCTTCTCTACAAATCGCTGTACCGGATAGCTCTCCCCATTCTTTGCAGCGCTGTCATACTTGATATAACCGTAGCCTGTTTCCGGATAGTTCGGTGTGATACCAACGGTTACAAGATTTTCACCTTCCTCTGCAAGCGCACACGCATTTGTAAAAGTTTCCGCAAAAATATCATTGTGCTTAATCAGATGGTCGGACGGTAATACAATCATCACGGCATCGTCATATTTTTTTGCCACATGAACGGCACCCAGTCCGATACACGGTGCTGTATTTCTTCCAACCGGTTCACAGAGGATGTTTTCCTCCGGCAATCCTGGAAGCTGCTGCTTTACAAGCTCCTTATAATTCTTATTCGTTGCTATATAAACATCTTCAAGCTCTACGAGTGGGCGGATACGCTCAACTGTCAGCTGAATCATGGTCTTTCCGTCGTCTGTCAGGGATAAAAACTGCTTTGGAAGTGTTACACGGCTTCTCGGCCAGAAGCGTTCACCCTTGCCACCTGCCATAATGAGTGCTGTTTTCTTCATACTAATCTCCATTCCGCAGGCATTTTAATGCCGGAGGAATCGCGAGCCAAATCTTATTTGGCTCTGCGATAAAAAGCAGCTTTGTGGTGCCTGCAGCACAAAGTGCTGTGTGAAAAATAAGCGCATCAGCGTTATTTTTCACACGAATCTCCATTTCTGAGCAGCTTGTTGTAAAGAGGCGATGAGAAATTTGCGAAAGCGGTTTTTCATCTGCCATCATAGCTATTTGTTTTTGCTCATAAACAATATAGCCAACGTCAAGCTACGCTTGCCGTGTAAAAAATAAATAATCCGTTAAATACTACATTTTATGGGAAAAACGTTCTTTAAAGCTGCAATGCCGGCACAGTGGTTCAACGGCACGTTTGGCACGGAAGCCTTCTATAAAACGCACACTCCGTTCCCCGGCAAGAATGTCCTTTAGCGGTGTTGTAAAAATATTGCCGAGCGCCATGGCGGCATTGCCGTCTAAGCAGCACGGAACGACCGTTCCGTCACTTAAAACCGCCATATGCTGGCGCAGTCCCTGACAAAAGCCCCTGTCGTTGCAGTACGCATTATCAAGTGCAGGCCATTCAAAAGGTGACTGCACATTGACGTACAAATGTCGTTTAATCACGCAGTTTTTTTCTCCGAACAGTGTTGGAACACCGGTGGTATTCCACAGCCGCAGGGAAATCTCAGTATCCGTCTGTGCAAGCAGTGTTTCACAGGAGGCAAATAACTGCGCAATGTAAGTATCCATGTCAATGCAGTCATTGTCGTCTGCGCTGTGCAGGGAAACATTCATCTGATGGGGAGGCTGTGCAAGCAGTATGGGAAGTTTTTGCGCAAGCAGTGTCCCGTTTGTTGTAAGATTTACGGTTACACCTGCCCTGCGGCACAGCGCAAGAATTTCATCAAGCTGCGGATGCAGCAGCGGTTCGCCCTTTACATGCAGATAAATGTAGTTGGTGTACGGACGGATCTGCTGTAAGGTATGTGCAAATTCATCGACAGACATAAAATGCGGACTGCGCAGGGTTTCCTGACAAAAAGAACATTTTAAATTACAGGAACTGGTGATTTCTATATAAATGCGCTTAAAACGCGCCACATTTCCCATAATTAATTCTGAGCCTTATACTGCTTTAAAGCCGTTGCAAGCTGGTCCGGGCAGGAAGTAGACTTAAATCCGCAGCGGATACCTTCCATACGGCGGATGGCTTCATCAATATCCATGCCTTCTACTAAAGCAGCAACACCCTGTGTATTGCCGGAGCAGCCGCCCTCAAAAGCTACATTGGTTACTTTATTATCAACAACATCAAAATGAATGGCGCGTGAACAGACGCCCTGTGTTTTATAATTCATCATTTTCTCTCCTTTGTTTTTTGCATTGTCATGGTATCATAAAATGAAGCGGGATACAAGAAAATTTATCTAAACAAAGGATAATTGTGCCATGATGTCCGGTAAGGAATCAACAGGATAAAGTTGCAAATTACGAGTGGTATGGGTATAATTATTAATATGCGGTAAAAGCCGCACAATGAAGAAAAATTTGTATAAAATGCTATGAGTGTCAAATCTACATTTTCCGCTCATAGAAGGATTGAAAACGGAGTAGCAAATGGCACGGAAAAAGAAGAAAAAACGGCGCCTGAAAAAGGGGGCTGCACTCGTTTTAAAATGGTCCATTGCAATGATTATCATAGGAACAGCTGCATTTTTTCTGATGAATATGGTATATAACAGGGGCATTTATGTAAAGACACACCCGCTGGTACTCGATATGGAAGAAGATGTATCGGCAGAGGATTTTATTGAAACGTATGATGACACAGAGGTGCTGGTCACTTTTGTAGATATGCCGGTGCATCAGATTGGAAAGCAGACGGTTGAGTTTGTAGTGGAAAATAAAAAGGGAAGAAGTAAAAAATATACACAGACACTCGAATGGGTGCATAAAGATAAAACAGCGCCGCAGATTAACGGTGTACATAACATCACAGTGACCATCGGGGATACTGTTTCATATCTGGACGGGGTCAGTGCCGTGGATGATGTGGACGGACCGGTGAATGTAACGGTTGAAAAGGTGTCTGTCAATACAAGACAGACGGGAACGTACCCTATCGCTTATCTGGCAACAGACAGTGCGGGCAACCTGGCAAAGGTCAATGCAAGCGTAACCGTGGTGGAACGTGCACAGGACTGGCAGGAGGCATATGCGCTGGTTGACAGTGTACTGGCAAAGATTACAACACCGCAGATGTCACTCGGACAAAAGGCAAAAGCCATTTTTGATTATGCACATAACAATATTACGTATGCGGGCGTGCGCCTTGCAGATGACTGGGATGCGGAATGGTATGCAGGACTTCAGAATATTGAGCAGAACGGCACGACAGGCGGCGACTGCTATACGTATTATGCTGTTGCAAATGTGCTGTTACAGCGTGCCGGAGCGGAAACCATGCGTGTGGAGCGGCAGAACGCAGGGGACGGCAGCCACCACTACTGGATTTTGTGTAATGTTGGGACAGGCTGGTATCATTTTGATGCCACACAGATTTCCAACGGATTTACGTGTTTTATGCTGACGGATAAGCAGGTGCGCGACTTTACACAGATAAAGCCGAATTTCTATGATTTTGCCGCAGACCGGTATCCTGCAACACCGCAGACGGAATTTGTCCTGCAATAAGCAATCCGTTTATTATGGAAGGAAAAGAAAATGAAGACACTGGGAATTTTAGGCGGAATGGGACCGATGGCGACTGCCTGTTTTATGGAACGGATAACCGCAATGACAGCGGCAGATACCGACCAGGAGCAGATACCGGTGATTGTATACAGCAATACACAGATTCCTGACAGAAGTGCGTATCTTTTAGGCAGACCGCAGGCGGAAAATCCTGTGACGGCATTACGGCAGACGGCGCATTTTTTAGACGGTGCATGTGATTATATTGCAATGCCGTGTGTGACAGCACATGCGTTTTATACGCAGATACAACAGGAACTTTCCCATGCCGTGCTTTTTAATATGGTTGAACTGACGGTGCAGTCATTAAAGGCACAGAACATAAAAAAAGCGGGACTGCTGGCAACGAACGGCACGATTGCAGGCGGTGTATTTAAAGAAAGTTTAAAAAATGCAGGAATCGAGAGTGTTTTGCCGGGTGTGCTGTCACAAAAAAGCCTTATGGCGCTGATTTACCGGATAAAAGCGGGAAAAGAGCCGGATATGGCGGCGTTTAACCGCATTTTACAGGAACTCGTATCCGGCGGCGCAGAAAGAATCGTACTTGGCTGTACGGAAATTTCCATTTTAAATTTAAAAGAAAAATGTCCGTGTGCCGTACCGTATACAGACTGTATGGAACTGCTGGCGGAGGCGGCGGTGGCAGCGTGCGGTGGACAAGTCGCTCAGAAATGAGGAAAATGCGAAAAATATGCTTGAGAGCATATTTTTCACACGGAGATTTGTTTCTGAGCGAAAACAAATCTCTCTGATTGCAGATGAGAAATCGCCTGCGCGGATTTCTCATCGCAGCTTCGCGACAAAGTCGCTTAGGAATGAGGTAGTATGAGAAATGTATTAGAATATCTGGAAGCAGCATATCTGAAAGCACCGGAAAAGACGGCATATGCCAGTGAAACGGACAGCCTTACGTTCCGGCAGGTTTATATGCAGGCGCGGTCTGTCGGAACAGTGCTTTTAAAAGATGGATTGTATAAAAAGCCGGTGGTGGTTTTTATGGAAAAAAGCCCGCAGACGATTACTGCATTTTTAGGTGTGGTTTATGCGGGGTGCTATTATGTGCCGGTTGATGAGGAAATGCCGTCTTACAGAATGGAACTGATTTTTAAGACACTTTCGCCGCAGGCGGTAATCTGCGATAAAGCAACAACAGATAGGCTTTACAAAATGGGCTATCAGGGACAAGTATATTTATATGAGCAGATATCAGCTACACCGCAGGATACGAAAGCACTGTCGGCAGTCCGCGAAAAAAGCATTGATACCGATGCACTGTATATTGTATTCACATCGGGTTCAACAGGCATCCCAAAAGGTGTTGTAGCCTGCCACCGTTCAGTCATTGATTATATTGAAAATCTTTCAGCAGTGTTGCAGGTATCGGAGGATACCGTGTTTGGCAATCAGGCGCCGCTGTATGTCGATGCCTGTTTAAAGGAAATATATCCGACCTTAAAATTTGCGGCAACGGCATACCTGATACCAAAGCAGTTATTTATGTTTCCGGTGAAGCTTGTTGAATTTATCAATGCTCATCAGATTAATACCATCTGCTGGGTTGTTCCGGCACTGACGATGATATCGGGACTGGGCGCATTTGAAAAAGCAGTGCCGTCATCTTTAAAGACGATTGCATTCGGCAGTGAAGTGTTTCCGGCAAGACAGCTTGCACTCTGGAGAAAATATGTCCCCAATGCACGGTACATCAATCTGTACGGACCGACGGAAGCAACCGGAATGTCCTGCTACTATGTTGTGGACAGGGAATTTAAGGAAGACGAAGTGATTCCGATTGGCAGACCGTTTCCCAATACCGGCATTCTGCTTTTAAATGAAGACGGAAAAGAAGTAACGCAGGGAGAAAAGGGCGAAATCTGTATCCGTGGAACGGCGGTGACCATGGGATATTACCGCCAGCCGGAAAAGACTGCCGGGAATTTTGTGCAGAATCCGCTCAATAAGGACTATCCGGAGATTATTTATAAGACCGGAGATTTGGGTTATTATAATGACCGCGGAGAATTAATGTTTGCTTCCCGTAAGGATTATCAGATTAAACATATGGGACATCGTATTGAACTTGGTGAAATTGAAGGCAGTGTAAACTGCATGGAAAAAATCGCAGGCGGCTGTTGTATTTATGATGAGGAAAAGAAAAAAATTGTATTATTTTATGCGGGAGAAGTACAGCCGGCAGAGGTGCTTGCCTTTTTAAAGGAGCGCCTTCCACGCTACATGGTGCCGGGCGTTTTACGACAGGTGGATAGATTGCCGCTGACCTTAAACGGCAAAGTCGACCGCATGAAATTAAAAGAGATGTATGCTGGAGAATAGAAGAAATATGGAACAATTAATTGAAATTTTAAAAGAACTGCACCCGGATGTGGATTATGAAAACTGTACCACATTGATTACGGATAAGATTTTGGATTCGTTTGACATGATTACGATTATCGCCGAGGTGCATAACCGGTTTGATGTTGTCATTCCGGCAGATGAATTAGGACCGGAAAACTTTAATTCGGCACGGGCGCTGTATGCGCTGATTACACGTTTAGAGGATGAATAACCATGCTTTTTACATCATTTGAATTTGTGGCATTTCTAGCGTGTGTGCTGGTGCTGTATTATCTGATTCCGGTGCGGTTTCAGTGGATTTTACTGCTTGTTGCAAATGTATTTTTTTACGCATGTTCCGGGCTTTATGGGCTGCTGTTTATGGGAGTTACGATTGTGACCTCATATGCCGCCGCCCGTATCATGTCTGCGGTGCAGTACCACATGGATGACACGGTAAAGGCACACAAAGAAGTCTGGTCAAAGCAGGAGCGCAAAGCGTACAAACAGCAGATAAAGCGTAAAAAGCGCATGATTTTTATAGGTTGTCTTCTTGTGAATCTTGGAATTCTTGCGGTTTTAAAATATACGAATTTTGCGATTGCCAATGTAAACGGCATTGCGGCGCTGTTTACCGGTAGACACTCCATTGCCCGTGTGAATCTGGTACTGCCGCTTGGCATTTCCTTTTATACGTTTCAGACAATGGGATATGTGATTGACGTTTACCGCGGTAAGGCCGAAGCAGAAAAAAATATTTTTAAAATGGCGCTGTTTACGTCCTTTTTTCCGCAGCTGATACAGGGACCTATCAGTCGTTTCGGCGAACTGTCACAGACATTGTATGCGCCGCACCGGTTTGATTTCAGGACGGTGTGGTTCGGGCTGGAGCGTGTGCTGTGGGGCTATTTTAAAAAGCTGGTCATCGCAGACCGTATCGTGGTGGCGGTCAATGCCATTGTGGGACAGCCGGATATTTACAGCGGATTCTACGTATTTTGCGGCATGCTTTTTTATGCGGCAGAATTATATGCCGACTTTACCGGTGGCATTGATATTACAATCGGTATTGCGCAGATGTTTGGCATACAGCTTGCCGAAAACTTTGAACGACCGTATTTTTCAAAAAATATTGCGGAATACTGGCGCAGATGGCACATTACCATGGGAACGTGGTTTAAGGATTATCTGTTTTATCCGCTGTCTGCGTCCATGCCGGTGCTGTCAATGTCTACATTCTGCCGGAAACATTTCGGCGTGGCGGCAGGCAGGCGGATTCCGGTGTATTTTGTAACACTGGTGGTATGGTTTGCCACGGGAATCTGGCACGGCGCAAGCTGGAATTTCATTGTGTGGGGGCTGTTAAATGCCGTAGTCATTCTGCTTTCACAGGAATGTCGTCCGCTTTATGAAAAATTTCACGAACGTTTTCCGGGCATACAAAAAAAATATGCCTACCGTATTTTTCAGGTGGTGCGCACGGTGCTTTTGATGTCCTCACTGCGTATGCTGGACTGTTACCGGAATGTCGGGCTGACTTTTAAAATGTTTGGGACGATGTTTACGGACTGGAATATGACAGCGGCGATGAAGGGACTGTTACAGCTCGGTCTGACAGCGGCGGATTATGCGGTTGTGGCAGTGGCAGTTGTTCTGGTGCTGTGTGTCAGCTTAAAACAGCGGAGAGGCAGTATCCGGGAGCGGTTTTATGAAAGAACAGCGGCAGTGCAGTATCTTGTCGTTTTTGCGCTTTTATTTGCCATTTTAATTTTCGGCGCGTACGGAATCGGGTACGATGCGAATCAGTTTATATATAACCAGTTTTAAAAAATGTTTGTACATAAAGAGGTTTGGGAAGACACGGCGGTTTCATGCTTTAAACCGTGTATTATAATGAAGAAAGGACAGAAATGGTACGCAGTAAAATAAAAACTTTAGGCATTGTGGCAGTTCTTATGGTGCTTTCTGTCCTTGCCCTGTACTTTGCCCAGGCATTGCTCATGCCAAAGTATATGTCAAATGTAAAGGAAGGCGCACTCATTGCCGAGTATTATAAAGCACCGAAAAACAATGATGTCATATTTATCGGGGACTGTGAGGTTTATGAAAATATTTCTCCGGTTACACTCTGGCAGGAATACGGCATTACAAGCTATATCCGCGGCAGCGCGCAGCAGCTGATCTGGCAGTCGTATTATTTATTGGAAGAAACCCTGCGGTATGAAACACCAAAGGTGGTCGTGTTTAACGTGCTGTCCATGAAGTACAATGAACCGCAGAATGAAGCGTATAACCGCATGACCTTAGACGGCATGAAGTGGTCGGACAGCAAGGCGGCATCCATACGGGCTTCCATGACAGAAAAAGAAAGTTTTATAAGCTATGTATTTCCACTGCTTCGGTTTCATTCGCGGTGGAGTGCATTGACAAAAGAAGATTTCCGGTATATGTTTTCAAAAGATATGGTTTCGTATAACGGATATTTATTGCAGACGAAGAGAAAGGGTGTGACGACACAGCCGAGAAAGACGCCGCTTGCCGATTATTCGTTTGGTGAAAATGCGTGGGACTATCTGGATAAAATCACGCAGCTTTGCAAGGAAAAAAATATCCGTCTAGTGCTGATGAAAGCACCGACAATTTATCCGGTGTGGTATGATGAATGGGAAGAACAGATCAAAGATTATGCCGCGCAGAAGGATTTGCCGTATTACAATTTTCTGGAGTCCATTCAGGAATCCGGGATTGATTTGACAACCGATACTTATGATGCGGGACTGCACTTAAATGTGTGGGGAGCGGAAAAGCTTTCCCGCTATTTCGGACAGATTCTGCGGACAGAATGTGATCTGCCTGATCACAGGCAGGACAGTGCGGTTTTATCCTACTGGCAGGAAATGGAAGAACGATATGAAGCAGAGAAAGGAACAGCAGATTGATGAAAAAATTTTGGATAACGGTGCTGTGTATTGCAGTGACCGTAATTTCACTTGCAGGCTGCGGCACAGCATCCGGCAGCAGTGCAAAAAATCAGCAGAGCGGTTACATTTTTACCACAGGTGACCAGCAGATTTATATTAATGAAGATGCCCAGACGGTAACAGATGCACTTGGAACACCGCCTAGCGGCACATATGAGGCATTAAGCTGTGCATTCGAAGGAAAAGATACATTTTACTATTATGACGGCTTTACCTTACAGACGTATGAAAAAGACGGCAAAAAGTATATCTATACAATTACGCTCGAAGATGATACAGTAAATACGGCAGAAGGTATTAAAATCGGTGACAGCTTTGCGGCAGTGACAAAGGCATACGGCACGGATTACGTTGCAGCAGGCAACACCTATGCGTATTCTAAGGATAAAATGACCCTGACATTTGTCATGAATAACGATAAAGTCAGCACGATTTCATATTCACTGCTGACAAGTAAATAAAAAGGAGAATATTATGATAGGAATTATCGGAGCAATGGATGAAGAAGTGGAACAGATTGTAGCAGTCATGGACATTGAACGCGAGGAAACAAAGGCGCAGATGACATTTAAAGCCGGAAAGCTTGCCGGAAAAGATGTTGTCATTGTAAGAAGTGGTATCGGTAAGGTCAATGCGGCGGTCTGCACACAGATTTTAGTGGACGATTTCGGCGTGGATTATGTGATTAATACAGGCATTGCCGGTTCTTTAAAAAATGAAATTAACATTGCAGACATTGTTATTTCGGATGATGTACTGCATCACGATATGGATGCAACAGGCTTTGGCTATGCACCCGGTCAGATTCCGAGAATGGATACGCTCTCATTTAAGGCCGATGCAAAACTGATTGAGCTGGCAAAGGAAAGCTGTGCAAAGGTTGTGCCGCAGATTGGCGTGCATGTGGGCAGAGTTGTCAGCGGCGATCAGTTTATTTCAGACAAGGCGGTAAAGGAAAGAATTAGTGCCAATTTTGACGGTTACTGCACGGAAATGGAGGGCGCAGCGATTGCACAGGCTGCATATTTAAACGGTGTGCCGTTTGTCATCTTACGTGCAATTTCCGATAAGGCAGATGACAGCGCGACCATGGATTATCCGACATTTGAAAAACAGGCAATCCACAACTCTGTTCTTTTATTAAAGGAACTTGTTTCCCGCATTGCCTAGTCGCAAAAGCTTAAAATAGGACGAATATCCCCGATATTTGACGAACGATTTATCGCAGAAATGCTTTTCAATTTAGCATTTCTGCGATATTATTATGTTACGTAATTGAAAGGCAGTATGGCTTAAGGGAAAGGAGTGTAAACAAGCTTTAAATGAAAGCTTGTTTGCAACAAGTTGTTCAGAAATGGGGGAAGTATGAAAACAATAGTAGTGTTGATGGCAGTGGTGTTTATGGCGGGGATGGCTATCTGGCTGTTTTTATTTAAGAATTGCTATGAGATGATACAGGATATCCGCAGCGGAACAAGAAAAGTGCCGGTGATCCGCAAGGCAGTCGACAAGTATGATGACTGCTGTAAGCTGGAGATTGCGGTGAATAACACCGAAGTTTTTGTGGAAAAGATTATCGAAAATGAGAAAATTTGTGGACTGCGCATGAAAGCATGGCAGCGGATTGCGGGAATGGTCAAATATGGGATTGCTTTACTGGGAATATTTTCGGCGGTTCTTTTTAAGGGAAATACAGATGAAGTCTATATCTGTGCGGCGGTCGCGGCGATGTGCTGTGTGTCCCTGCATTTTATGGACTGTATGGCAGATGTGGACGGCTATTTAAAGGATACGGTCGTGGAACTGGTGGATTATCTGGAAAACAGCGGTGCCGTGCGCAGTGAAGCGGGAAAAGTGATGGCTGCAAAATTAAAAGGGAAAGCCGCCAGTGAGTTTATGAAAATGAACAGAAGATATGATAAAATCTGTGCGGCAAAAGGACATTTTTCTTGAAAAAACAACGTCAAATGTTATAATTTGATTAATAAAAGAACTGTACAAACAGACGAAAGGAGTTTTGACAATGAAGATACTGATACTGGATTCAATTACTTTGGGAGATGACATTTCACTGGATAAGTTAAAGGAACTCGGCGAAGTGATTACATATCCGCAAAGCAGCAGGGAAGAAGCAAAACAGCGGATTACAGAACACAATCCGGAAGTCATTATTACCAATAAAGTTGTGATTGACGAAGCGGTATTATCCGGTGCACCGGCGGTAAAAATGATTGCAGAAACCGCCACAGGCTATAACAACATTGACCTTGCCTATGCAAAGGCACATGGCATAACAGTTGCCAATGTTGCGGGATATTCCACACAGTCTGTCATTCAGCATACCTTTGCGCTGTGTTTCTATCTGCTTGAAAAGTTGAGCTATTATGATAACTATGTAAAATCCGGTGCATATATTAACAGTCCGTGTTTTACGCATTTTGATGCAAGATTCCATGAACTTGCAGGCAAGACATGGGGCATTATCGGACTCGGTGCTATCGGCAGGGGTGTGGCAAAAATTGCAGAAAGCTTTGGCTGCAAGGTGATTTATTATTCAGCAAGCGGACATACTTATGATGTACCGTATGAGCGTGTTGAATTTGATGAAATTTTAGCGCAGTCAGACATTTTATCCATTCATGCACCGCTGAATCAGAATACGGAAAATCTGATGAATAAGGCGGCATTTGAGAAGATGAAAAACAGCGCCATTTTAATTAATGTCGGACGTGGTCCGATTGTAAATGATGAGGATCTGGTAGCCGCTTTGAATGAAAATCAGATTGCGGCAGCAGGACTGGATGTGCTGACAAAAGAACCGGTTGAAGCAGACAATCCGCTCAATTCCGTAAAAGACAGTACAAAACTCATTGTAACGCCGCACATTGCCTGGGCAACCGTAGAAGCCCGTACAAGACTGATGGATGAGGTCTATGAAAATATTAAGGCATTTACGGAAGGCAAGGCACGCAATGTTGTCGGATAAATTTTAATTGTTGAATGGAAAACGGCTGTTCACCCGGATTGCAGGAGTGGACAGCCGTATATATAAAAATGAATACGGATTGACTTCCTCATCGCAGTCCGTTCTTTTTTATATTGCAAATAAAATAAAAGTATGTTATCTTATTAATAGAATATATTCTAAAACTAAGTTTTAAAGCATGATTTTTATAAATCAGTATGTCTTTAAAATCTAAAATTTTCAGTTGAATGTGTATTTAGTATTCAGACTGAAATTTCTATTGGCATTTTCTGAGGATTTTTATACGAAAAAATCCGGGCTGAATCCAATAAAATATTCAAAAAATCAGCAAAAAATCTTGCCGGCAGTTCCACAAGTCCAGTATAATAAAAGAAAGGAAGAATGCATGGATAATACACCATATGATGACGTATTCCGTACACTTTTAACCGACTGTACGGAGTTAATGATTCCGGTTGTCAATGAAATATTTCATACAAAATATACCGGAAAAGAAACTGTCTGCCTGCTGCAAAACGAGCATTTTATTAAAATGCCGGACGGCAGTGAGCAGGAACGGATTACAGATTCCAGCTTTGAAATCATCAGTGAAGAAACAGCACCGACAGCACAGCCACTGAAAAATCAGGTTTACGGCGGTTCTGCCAGCTGTAACACATCACAGCGCAAACGGTATCACATTGAATGTCAGAGTACGGAGGACGGCACCATGATTGTGCGAATGTTTGAGTACGATACACAGCTTGCATTAGAAAACAGGGAGTTTACATCAAATATTTTGACAGTACAATTCCCAGATTCAGCGATTGTATCCCTCCGGCATACCCAAAACACCCCGGAACACATGACGGTTAAAGTCTTAACTCCGGGCGGAAAGGTATCCTATATCGTGCCGGTATTAAAAGTAAAACGCTATACGATTCATGAACTGTTTGAGAAAAAACTGTTCTTTCTGATACCGTTTCATATCTTTGTGTATGAAAAGGATTTTAAAGAACTCGAAGAAAATAAGAAAAAGTTAAAACAGCTGGAGGAAGAATATGCCGCAATCCGTGAACGGCTTGAAATTGCCTGCCAGAAGAAACAGTTGAGAAGCTGGCACGGTCGATGAATCAGACAAAACGCTGATGCACAGATATTTTTGTTACAGTCTAAAAAGTTCCAATACACATTTACAAAAATAAATGTGTATTGGAACTGTATTTATTAAAAAAATTATTGCAAGAATAGTCTTTTGTATTAGTCTTCTTCAATCACCTGAATTTCCATATAAGAAAAGTCAATGCTGTCAATAAAATTATCCTGATAGAAACGGACTTTGGAATGACGTTTAAACTCCGCAACATTGGAATCCAGCCAGATAGGCTCGCTTAAATCAAAGGCATAGCAGGCACTGTGGATACCGTCAAAAATTTTTCGGGTACGGTTTGTGGCCGCATCATCATTTTCCACCACCATATCCTTGAGCAGATGATTGCTGTCATCAAATAATTTACACCATAATCGGAACATCTTAATTTTCCCGCCTTTCATTTGAGGATTCTTTGAAAAAATCACGGCTGTCTAAGACAACGGTAAACGGACCGTCATTTTCAAGGTCAACACGCATATGTGCACCGAAGCTTCCGGTTTCTACTTTGGTGACTTTTTCGCGGCACAATGCAACAAATTTCTCGTATAAAGCATCGGCACGGTCCGGTTCAAGGGCATCAAAAAAGCTTGGACGGTTTCCCTTGCGGCAGTCTGCGTAAAGTGTAAACTGGCTTACGACAAGCAGTTCGCCACCTACGTCCAAAAGGGAAAGATTGATTTTGTCATTTTCATCAGAGAAAATCCGCAGCTTTGTGATTTTATCCACAAACTTTGGCAGCATTTCTTCAGTATCTCCTTTTCCGGCGCCGAATAAAATCAGCAGTCCTTTACCGATAGAACCGACCGTTTGACCGTCAACGGTGACACTTGCGTGATTGACACGCTGTATTACAAATTTCATTTTTAAATCTCCATTCTTCAAAAAACAGCCGGCAGTCCGTTAAAAGAAGCGGCTGTCCGTGTATGTTCATATTTTTAGGATACAGTGATTGTAATGGATAATCGGGAGAATGACAAGGGGAAGAACAAAAAATTATTATATTGGAAAAATTTAAAAATAAAAATCCCCGGTCAGCCGCGACACGGGTTTCCGGGGATTTCACCTAAAATGTTATTCAGTTTTAGAAATTGACATTTAAATGTCTTGGAAGACCGTCAACCATAATTGGTGAAAGTTCAGCCTGAATGAGTGGTCTGATATAGTGAATCAGATCATCTGTAACATAGTCGTCATCTGTAATCCATTCTAACGGAATCTTCTTTTCCACATTGGCAATATCATGAACATCATGTGTTTCTGTAATGCACATATATGGGTCATCAGAAATTCTCTTTAAGACAACAACCTGTCCTGTAGCACCCTCAAAAGCTGCCTTTACAGCTGCACCACCTACGTTGAAGGCCTCTGTGATATCCGTACGGGAAGTCATGTGTGCGGCACAACGCTGCATGGTAGAAAGTTCAATTGCTCTTGTCTTGATGCCGAGTTCAGAACCAATCTTGTTTGCAAGGAACTTTGCAGAACCTGCTAACTGCTTGTGTCCGAATGCATCGACAAATTCTACGTGGTCAGAAAGTTCAAATACGTATCTGCCGTCAGCAACCTTAATACCTTCTGAAATCGCAATAACCATAGAACGACCCTGTTCGCTTAAAGATTTTACTCTTGCCATGAACTTGTCAATATCAAATACCTTTTCAGGAAGGTAAATCATATCTACGCCTTCACAGTCTTCACCCTTTGCAAGAGCAGCAGCAGCAGTCAGCCATCCGGCATTACGTCCCATGATTTCAACAATTGTGATTGTCGGATAATCATAAACAAGACCGTCACGGATAATTTCTTTCATCGTTGCCGCAATATACTTGGCAGCACTACCGTAACCCGGTGTGTGGTCAGTAACAGCGAGGTCATTATCGATAGTTTTTGGAACACCCATAAATTTAATGTCACTGTTTACAAGATTTGCATAATCGGAAAGCTTCTTAATGGTATCCATGGAATCGTTACCACCGATGTAGAAGAAGTATTTTACTTCCAAATCTTCAAGTGTCTTAAAGATTTTTTCATATACAGCTTTATCTTCATTTACCTCCGGCAGTTTGTAACGACAGGAACCCAGATAAGAAGATGGGGTTCTCTTTAACAAATCGATGTCAATATCAGTCTTAATCTTTTCAGAAAGGTCAACATACTGTCCGTCCAGCAGCCCCTTGATGCCGTGAAGCATACCGTATACTTTTTTTGCCCCTCTGTCACGTGCAGTTTTGTATACACCTACCAGACTTGAGTTAATTACTGATGTTGGACCACCAGACTGACCAACGATTACATTTCCAATCATAAAATCCTCCATTCCTCCGCATTTGCGGTAATATCATCGTGGGACGACACAACTTTAAAAGGCATAAAACCCCCTTGGAAAGGCGGAAAATATGTAATCTTTTCTATGATGTTCCACGAATTCTTATAATTGCATTGTAGCATAAATAAATAAGATGTACAAGTAGCATAAAATAGAACTAAAAAAAATAAAAATTTAATAAAAACTCAAAAAAGACAGAAAATAAAAACAATTGTAACCACAGGGATTTAATACAACCCCCATTTGTGGTAAAATGTGCGTAAGCAATGAGCCGTGCCGGTTAAAAGCGGAAAGAAGTGCCGTGCTTGCACAAGGCGGCAGAAATGGAGAGAAATATGTATTTAGATAAAGAAAAAGCTGTAAAAGCATTTATGGGAACGGGAGAAAAAAACGCAGCCGGAGAAGATTTGGTCACATTTTTGGAAAAATATGACCCGCATAAATACCAGAATCCGTGCAATACCGTAGATATGGCGGTATTTGCCTACAATGAATCCGAAAAGAAAGTGACCAAAGTACTGCTGATTCAGCGGGGAAACCACCCAAGCATCGGATGGTGGGCGCTGCCGGGCGGATTTGTGGAGTACAGGGAAAATCTCGAAACGGCGGCAGCAAGAGAATTACAGGAAGAAACAGGAATTGAGCATTTAAACTTTGAACAGTTAAAAACATATGGTGCATATGACAGGGACCCGCGTACGCGGATTATTACAACTGCCTATATTGCGCTGGTGCCGGAGGGACTTCTGCATGAAAAAGCTGGCGATGATGCTAAAAATGCAGGCTGGTTTACAATAAAAGATACCGAAATTTCAAGAAAAAACAACGCAGACGGTACAGTCTGCGCGACGCATCGGTTATGCCTTGAAAATAAGGAACTGGCAGTCCGCACGGAATCCCAGGTCCGTGTAGAGTGGAGTCCGGGTGCGGTACTTGAAAATAAAACCTATACGATGGAACACACGACCCTGCTGGCTTCTGACCACAGTGCCGTTATTCTGGAAGGATATGAGTATCTGGTAAAAAGACTGGCGGACAGACCGTAGCTGCCATTTTGCGGGTCGGAAAAAAGACCGATGTGCGGTGGATAAAAGGTAAAAAGCATGAATAAAAATGTCACAAATACCAGTACAAAAACAGGCAGAATCAGCGGAACCGGACGATGCGGTTTGTGGTAGGAAAATGTATTATAATATGGAAGACACGCATACCGGTAAAAGGTATAGTGGGCGTATAAAACAGCAATAAAATAAATAGCGATGTTTACCCAGTCCAGATTAAAGCCTAAAATGCCGTTGATGCCGTAAAATAAGACGACAACGGCCGCCATGCCGCAGAGTTCGCCAAATGCCGCGCCGTCCCAGTAGCAGGATAAAAACATTTTTTTCAGACTGCGGTTGGAAATAGGTGCATTGCCGCCTGCAATACCGGCAAAACAGCCGATTACAAGCAGTAAAAGAAACGGAAAAAACAATAGCTTTAAATGTTCCCATGTAGACTCATTGACAGGAACAAAAGGGGCAATCAGACGGCTCTGACCGAAAAAATCAAAGGCAAAGTGACAGGCAGTGCCAAGCGCCGCAGTAAGGATAAAAGAAACTGCGGTAAATATTTTTAAGCGCGTAAGTTTCTGGGTGACAGTATTCATAAAACTCCAATCCGCCGGAATACGGCATATACAAAGGTTTGATGATGACATCATAAGATAGTGTATCCATAAAAGAATAGAAATATAACACAGAAACCGAATACAAAAATCAGAAAGGACATTTAAAAATGGCAAAACAGACGTGGAAACCGGGAAATATGTTATATCCCGTACCGGCAGTGATGGTGAGCTGCCAGCGCGAGGGCGGAAAACCGAATATTATTACCGTGGCATGGGCAGGAACAATCTGTTCAGATCCGGCAATGCTTTCAATTTCCGTAAGGAAAAACCGATATTCCTATGACATTATAAAGGAAACAAAAGAATTTGTTGTAAATCTGACGACAAAGCAGTTATGCCGTGCAACCGATTACTGTGGTGTGCGTTCCGGCAGGGATGTTGATAAGTTTCAGGAAATGCACCTGACACCGCAGCCGTCAGAAAAGGTAAAAGCACCGGGCATTGCGGAAAGTCCGGTCAATATAGAGTGCCGTGTGACACAGGTGCTTGAACTGGGCACACACGATATGTTTCTGGCAGAAGTCGTGGCGGTGCGGGTTGATGATGATTACATGGATGAAAAAGGCAGATTTGACTTAAATGCGGCAGATTTAGTGACATATTCCCACGGTGAATATTTTACACTGGGTAAAAAGCTTGGCACTTTCGGATATTCCGTAGCAAAAAACAAACCCCAAAGCATTGCCGGAAACAACCCGAAACACAAGTCTAAAAGCAGCACAAAAAAAGGTGTAAAAGCGAAAGGCAGAAGCGGTAAACATACCCGAAAAGAAAAAGGAAAAAAGTAAGACAAAAAGGGGGCATTTTCGTTGAAAATCACACAGTTGTCCATTAAAAATTTTAAATCCGTAGAGGAACTGGTAATTCGCGATATTGAAGACGTACTTATTTTAGTCGGAAGAAACAATGCCGGAAAATCTGTCATGCTTGATGCAATCCGCGCGGTATCCGGCGATTATGCCATATCCGAAGCGGATTTTCACCACCGGGACGGCAATATTACCATCGGCATACAGCTTCTGCTTACAGATGAAGATTTAGAGTATCTGCATCAGAACGGCATTGTCGGTAATTTCAAGCAGTTCTCACTGTGGAAAGAAAATTTTTGTAAAAAGCTGCCGTCCTATCAGGAAACGGAGGATGGCGGCACGCTTGAATTTGAATACATTTATGGCAGAAACGGCATCGTACGCTATAAAGACGGTTATTTTAAAAACAACCGTTATATCAAAAGTATTTTTCCGAAAATCTATTTCGTGGACCAGTACCGTGACAAAGAAGATATCAGTCAGGATTTGATTTTATTACAGCAGGATACCGGACTGCAGGCACTGCGGGACGACCGGTGCATTTTTGATGAAAAACGCAAATGCCACCAGTGCTTTGAATGTATCGGCGTAATCCAGAAAAAAACGCCGGAACAGCTGACACTGATGGAAACGAGCCGCCTGTTGCAGTACAAATTATTTACGTGTAATTTAAACCGGTTGTCAGAGCGTTTAAACTACTATTTCAGCCGCAACGGCGGGCAGTCCCATGAAATTCATTATGAGATTAAATTTGATGCGGACGAACTGTTTAAAATCGATACCGTTGTGCGTATGCGCGGCAGCAAAAAAGAGGGCGGACTGGATGCGCTCGGTGAAGGCTTAAAAAGCATTTACATTTTATCCCTGCTTCAGACCTATGTGGATACAAAAAACACAGCACCGTATATTATTATGGTAGATACACCGGAAATTTATCTGCACCCGCAGTTAAAAAAGGTTGCGAGTGAAATCCTTTACCGGCTGTCCAAAAAGAATCAGGTTATATTTTCCACGCACGAGCCGGAAATGCTGTTTAACTTTACATCGGGACAGATCCGTCAGGTGTATTCCGACAGCAGGTACAATACGTGTGTACGTGAAGACACCGACTTGGATGCCATTTTAAATGATCTGGGTTACACGGCAAATGACTTGATGAATGTGAGCTTTGTCTTTATTGTTGAGGGTAAGCAGGATAAGAGCCGCCTGCCGCTGCTGCTTAAAAAATATTATTCCGAGGTCTATGATGAGTCCGGACAGCTCAAGCGCATTGCGATTATTTCCACCAACAGCTGCACGAATATCAAGACGTATGCCAATTTAAAATACATTAATTCCGTTTATTTAAAGGACAGTTTTATGATGATCCGGGACAGCGACGGCAAAAACAGGATGCAGTTAGGACAGCAGCTTTGCAAATATTACGGCGACCGGTCACATGAAGATAAAGGCAATCTTCCACGGGTTACGGAGAAAAATGTGCTGATTTTAAAATATTATTCGTTTGAGAATTATTTTCTGTTTCCGGAAGTCATGGCGCAGATTGGTGTTGTAAAAAGTGTCGATGCGTTTTACGACATTTTGTGGAGTAAATATCAGGAATATCTCTATAAATTAACAAGTGTGAAAGCTATGTTAAAAAAAACGGGGATAAAGATACAGTCCCGTCAGGACATTGTGGATAACATTGAAAATATCCGGATTTACGTGCGCGGTCACAACCTGTACGACATTTTCTACGGTCGTTATAAAAAGCAGGAAAATGAAATCCTGACGAAATACATTGAAGCTGCGCCGCGGGAAATTTTCGCGGATATTCTTGAAAAAATAGATGCGTTTGTCTACTTTGATTCGCGTAAAAAAGAAGAATAACACTACAGGCTTAAAGGGGCGGACATCAAAGATGCCCGCTCTTTACAAATTGCTCCGGATATGGTAACATGACAAATATTACAAAAGTGTTACAAAACAGTAAACTACACAGTTTATGGATTATGTTATAGATTATGATAGAAATGCCGTCACACGGCAGAAATGGAGAGAGTCATGTCACATTTTACCAAATATGGGAAAAGAATGAGACTGATGCTGCTGACAGCAATGTTTGTTGCCAGTATGGTATGCTTATTTGCAATACCGTTTGTAGAAAAGAATCTTTTAAATAATCAGGTAGCGTATTACCGTATAGAAGTAAACGGAACAGAAGTCGGGGCTGCCAATTCCCGCGCAGATGCGGCAAAAGCGCTTGCAGATGCAAGAGGACGGCTTTCCGGCATTTATCCTGATGTTGTATATATGGAGCCGGAGTATACGGTAATTAAAGAGAGCCATCTTACGGCGGAACGCATGAGTGAGGAAGAACTCTCAGACAGTATCTATAGTGCATTATTTTCCAGTATAACAGATGTGAATTCACAGATTGCCTATATGGTCAGAATGGACGATGCAACGGTTACACTTGCAAGTCTGGATGATGTGTATACGCTGCTTTCCCGTGTGGAACAGCAGTATGACACCCAAAAAGAGTATACGGTGCAGTTAAATGCCACAGGCAGCAGCGGAGATTATACCGTCAGCTTTGAAAAGACCCAGACGGATGCCAGCAAAGACATCGTATCTGCGGTACTAAGCGGACAGGCATCCACGACACAGGAAGACGGAACGGTCGTGCATGACGGGATTACATCCATTGATTTTGCGCAGAATGTAACTGTCAGCGAAGTGCTTCTTGCAAAGACCGGGATTGTCAATGTGGACACGGCTTACGAAGCAGTGACAAAATCATCAGAAAACCGTGTGTTATATGAAGTAAAGGCGGGAGAAACCGTTGAATCCGTCGCTTCCGATTACAGAATTGATAAAGAACAGATTTACGAATGGAATACGCAGCTGGATACGGATTCGGTGCTTGCAGAGGGTGAGATGATAACACTTTCTGTACCGGAAACCCTGCTGTCTGTTGTGATGACAAAGCGTGAAACATATGATGAGGCGTATCGTGCAACACCGCAGTATATACAGGATGAGGAAGCACAGAAGGGTAAGAATACGATAGAGGAAGAAGGAAGCACAGGAACCAGAAAGGTTACGGCAGAGGTTTCCTATATTAATGGAAGACGGACAGATACGAAGATTATAGATGAAAAAGTCCAGACAGAATCGCAGCCACAGGTGATTTCAGTGGGTACGCAGTCAGACAGTGCGTATGGGTTACCGGTTTCCGGACAGTTTGGCGGAAATGTAAATAACGGTGTCATCTGGCTTGCAAAAGAGCGGACATCTGTTTATGCGGCGGCAGAGGGTACGGTGACACGTACCGGATGGTATGCAGATTACGGATATTGTATTGACATTACACATAAAGACGGCTCCGTAACAAGATATGGACACCTTGATGCAATTGGTGTGGTAAAAGGGCAGAATGTGACAGCAGGACAGCTGATTGCCAACAGCGGCAGTACCGGAAACTGCGATGAACCGTGTCTGTATTTTGAGCTGTGGATAAACGGCAGCACCGTAAATCCACTGCGCTTTATTCAGTAAAAGATAGTTCTTATGTATCAGATAAAGCATATACTGTAAATGCGCCTTTGCAAAACAAAGCTATTTTCGCAAGGTTTTTTTGGCTGTACTCTTTACAAATGTGATGTTTATGTTATAATTTAACAGAATATGTTGAAAATAATAATGAAGTTGATATAGATAAGATAGAGGTGCATAACAATGGAACAGTATGTGATTAAGGGTGGAGTACGCCTTCAAGGAGAAGTTTCCATAGGTGGAGCAAAGAATGCAGCACTCGGCATTCTCGCTGCTGCGATTATGACAGATGAAACGGTAACGATAGAAAACGTGCCGAATGTACGGGATATTCGTGTACTTTTACAGGCAATTGAGGGGATTGGTGCAAAGGTTACTTATGTATACAATAATTCCGTTCAGATTAACGGTGGTTCTATCAGTGATATTAATGTAGATTACGAATATATTAAGAAAATCAGGGCGTCATATTATTTACTGGGCGCACTGCTTGGAAAGTACAAGGAATCCCAGGTGGCTCTTCCGGGCGGATGTAATATCGGAAGCCGTCCGATTGACCAGCACATCAAGGGCTTTAAGGCTTTGGGTGCGGAAGTGGATATTTCCTACGGAAAGATTCATACAAAGGCAGAAAAGCTTGTGGGCAGCCACATTTATTTTGATGTCGTGACAGTCGGCGCAACAATTAACCTGATGTTAGCTTCCTGCATGGCAGAAGGCGATACGATTCTTGAAAATGCAGCAAAAGAGCCGCATATCGTAGATGTAGCGAACTTCTTAAATGCAATGGGCGCGAATATCAAAGGGGCCGGAACAGACGTTATCCGTATTAAAGGCGTTTCCCGTCTGCACGGTACGACGTATTCGATTATTCCGGATCAGATTGAAGCGGGAACATTTATGTTTGCGGCAGCAGCAACCAAAGGTGATATTACGGTAAGAGATGTCATTCCAAAACATCTGGAATCTTTATCTGCAAAGCTGCTTGAAATCGGATGTCAGGTCATTGAAGGTGATGACAGCGTACGTGTTATTGGCAGTGAAGAATTAAAATCTACCAATGTAAAGACACTCCCGTATCCGGGATTTCCAACGGATATGCAGCCACAGATGGCAGTTGTTCTTGCACTTGCCAACGGTTCAAGCATGGTAACGGAAAGCATTTTTGAAAACCGTTTTAAATATGTAGACGAATTAAACCGCATGGGCAGCAAGATTAAGGTAGAGGGTAACACCGCTTATATCGAAGGTGTATCCGGATTTACAGGCGCACAGCTTGCAGCACCGGATTTACGTGCGGGTGCGGCACTTGTACTTGCAGCACTTGCAGCGGAAGGCATTTCCGAAATTGAGGACATTGAATATATTCAGAGAGGGTACGAAGATTTTGAAGGAAAGTTAAGAAGTCTTGGTGCTTTAATTGAACGTGTCGATTCAGAAAGAGATGTACAGAAATTTAAATTAAAAATCGGCTGATGAAAACTGGTATACACTGATGCGGAAACGTGGGTGTGTACCAGCCTTTTTACTTTTATTACTAATATTTAATAAAATTTATTGTTTGTTTTGATAAAAATAAGACAATTTGTGATATGATAAATTTGGTATTTATCTATTTCACACACGCATTTTGTGTCCGTGCGCACAGAACACAAATTCATTATGCGGACCGGAATCATATAGGCTGCAGAATATAGCTAAAATAGACGTAGGGCGTGCGCAGAAATGAAGATGACAATGAAACTGAAAAATAAATTAATATTAACTTTTTGCATTATGAGTATTCTTCCGATGGTTCTGTGCGGACTGGTTATCTGCGGCATGTATAAAATCCATGCACAGAATATGTACCAGACCTATGAGATAGACAGTCAGACATTTCTGATTGATTTTTACTCGCCGATGGAGCTGATGGGAAAGATTACGGAAAATATTTATGACGATATCCGTGAAATTGCAGAGGAAAATCCGGAAAAGTTTAACGATGAAAGCTATCTGGAGCATATTGATTACAGACTGTCAGAGAAGCTCTCAGAGCTGGTTGTCCGTAAAAACGGGGTCTATACATATCAGTCAGAGGTGCTTAAAGAAAAAAATATTGATGAGCTGCTTCCGGCATATGATGAAGATGAGAACATTTGTGATGTGGCACTTTATAAGGGCGGCGACTACCAGACACTGGTAAAGCAGATTAATTTTTCCGACAGTCAGGGCAATGAATACAGTGTATCCATTCTGACATCATTAAATCAGATTGTACCGCAGCTGAAAATGTTTGCAATCGAACTGTTTGCGGCAGTTTTTCTGATACTGGTGATTACAAGCCTGATACTGAATCTGTGGATATACCGTTCCGTTGTGACACCGCTTAATAAGCTGAAGCTGGCGACACATAATATACAGGCGGGTAATTTTGATTTTGAAATGCCGAATGTCCCGAAAAATGAAATCGGTGATGTGTGCCGTGATTTTGAGGAAATGCGTGTCATTTTAAAGCAGTCGTCCGAAGACAAGATTCGTTCCGATATGGAAGAAAAAGAGCTGATCCGCAATATTTCACATGATTTAAAGACACCGCTGACGGCGATTAAAGGTTATGTGGAAGGGATTCAGGACGGTATTGCGGATACACCGCAGAAGCAGGAAAAGTATCTGCGTACAATTGCCAATAAGGTCAATGATATGGACAAGCTGATTGATGAGCTGACGATTTATTCCAAGTTAGATACCAATCGTGTGCCGTATTCCTTTGCAAAGATTCCGATTAAGGGATATTTTGATGACTGCTGTGAGGAGATTAAGATTGACTTAGAAGCGCAGGGCATTGATCTGGATTACCGTTGTTATGCGGGGGATGATGTGTTTATCGTTGCAGATGCGGAACAGTTAAAGCGTGTCATCAACAATATTGTCAGCAACTCCGTAAAATACCGCGACGAAAGCCGGAAAGAAAAAATTACAATTGCCGTTTATGACGAGGGTGATTATGTACACATTCTGCTGGCAGACAACGGAAAAGGCATTGGGGCAAGAGAACTGCCGCGTATTTTTGAACGTTTTTACAGAACGGATTCATCAAGAAACAGCAGGCAGGGCGGAAGTGGTATCGGACTTGCCATTGTTAAAAAAATTATTGAAGACCACAAGGGAAAAATCTGGGCAGAAAGTGTGGAGGGCGAAGGAACAGCCATGCATATCAATCTGTTAAAATATAAAGATAATTCCCATTATTGTATAGAAGATAAAAGTGGAAAAAAGAGTGCAAAGGGACTCAGATAAAATGTAACACAGAAATGTAAAACAGAAAGGAAATTGGGGTATGAGCAGAGTATTAATAGTAGAAGATGAAGAAGCCATTGCAGAAATTGAAAAAGATTATCTGGAATTAAGTGATTTTGAAGTTGTCATTAAGTCAGACGGTACACAGGGACTGGCAACCGCTTTAAATGAAGATTTTGATATTATGATTTTAGATGTCATGCTGCCGGGAACGGACGGTTATGAAATCTGCCGTCAGGTCCGTGAAGTCAAAAACACACCGATTATCATGGTATCGGCAAAGAAAGAAGACATTGATAAAATCCGCGGACTGGGTGTCGGCGCAGATGATTATATGACAAAGCCGTTCAGTCCGAGCGAACTGGTGGCAAGAGTAAAAGCACATCTGGCAAGATATGAGCGCTTGGTCAGCAGTGCAAAGCAGGAAAATGATGTGATTGAAATCCGCGGCATTAAGATTGACAAGACGGCAAGACGTGTTTTTGTCAACGGCGAGGAAAAAGTTTTTACGACGAAGGAATTTGATCTGCTGACATTCCTTGCAGAGCACCCAAACCACGTATTTACAAAGGACGAACTGTTTAAAGAAATCTGGGATATGGATTCTATCGGTGATATTGCAACCGTTACCGTGCATATCAAAAAGATTCGTGAAAAGATTGAGTATGATACGTCAAAGCCGCAGTATATTGAAACCATCTGGGGTGTCGGATATAGATTTAAAATGTAATATAGGGTATGATAACAGCCTGTGGTGTTTTGCATCATAGGCTTTTACTATGAAAATGAAGAAAAGGGTATGGATAAAATGGCTAGGAAAACAAAATACGAAATACGAACGTTAAAAACGGAAACGGATGATGTCAACCAGTATAATGCGCTGCTCCGGTACGCTTTTCAGGTGACAGAACAGGAACTGGCAGAAACCGGCTGGCGGGACGATGAGATTAAACAGTCCAAGTTCCCGGTCTTAGACCGTGCGGACGTGCTGGGCTGTTTTGACGGAAAGACACTCATTTCGCAGTTTGCGGTTTATCCGCTCAAAATGAATATTTACGACACGGTTTTTCAGATCGGATTTGTAACAAGTGTCTGCACCTATCCGGAGTATTCGGGACACGGCATTATGAAAAAACTCATGGTAAAGAGCCTGACCAATATGCGGCATAAGGGCCAGTCGTTTGCACTGTTGTATCCGTATTCCATTCCGCTGTATCACAAGCTTGGCTGGGAAATCGTATCCAATAAAATCTCCTATACGGTCAAAGACCGCCAGATACCGGCGAAAGCGACTGCGCCGGGGTATGTGCGCCGCGTGGACTGGGAAAATGCCGATTTTATGAATCTTCATTCGACTTTTGCATCCGTGACACACGGCTGTCTGTTCCGCAATGCGCTGGCATGGGAAGAATACTGGCGCTGGGACGAGGACGACACCAATGTGGCAGTCTATTACAATGAAGCGGATAAGCCGTGCGGTTACATGGTTTATCTGATCAAGTCCGACATTATGCACATAAAAGAAATGATTTATTTAAACCGTGAGGCACAGCAAGGCTTGTGGGAGTATATCCGTGCGCATGAATCCATGATTGATGAAGTGCGCGGAAACACCTATTTTAGCGAGCCGATAGCCTTTGAAATGGATGACGGCGATATCCGCGAAATGATTCGTCCGTACTGCATGGGCAGAATCGTCGATGTGGAGCAGTTCTTTGAAAATTATCCGTGCGACCCGGACGAAAAACCGGTGCGGATTGCGTTTGAACTGCATGATGAACTGCTTTCATGGAATAATAAGACGGTGACGGTGCTGTTTGAGGACGGACACTGTAAAATTACAAAAGAACCCGCAGATTATACCTTAAAAATGAGCATTGCGACACTCACAACCCTGCTTTTAGGATACAAGACCGCAGAACGTCTGTATGAAATGGAGCGGATAGAAGGCACGGAGGAAGCTGCAGAACATTTAGATGATGTATTGTTTCACAAGATTCCGTATATTTCGGATTATATTTAATGAGAATTTTATATTTAACCAGTTCTGTCGGCAGCCTGAAAGATGCACTGCGTTTTTCCTTTGAAAACCGCACATAAAGAGGTGCCGGATTTAGACAGAGCCTAGGGAATATAAGAACAGGGGGAGTTGACAGCATTGGTATAATAAAAGATAAGGAAAAGATTAGAACTTGCCGTAAAGGCAGAAAGGAAGATAATCATGACAAAGGTAGATATTATTTCAGGATTTTTAGGTGCAGGAAAAACCACTTTAATCAGTAAATTATTAAAAGAAGCATTAAAGGACGAGCAGGTCGTTCTGATAGAAAACGAATTTGGCGAAATCGGTATTGACGGTGGATTTTTAAAGGATTCCGGCGTGGAAATCAGGGAAATGAATTCCGGCTGTATCTGCTGTTCACTGGTAGGCGACTTCGGTACATCTTTAAAGGAAGTTGTTGACAAGTACCATCCGGACAGAATCATCATCGAGCCGTCAGGTGTCGGCAAGCTCTCCGATGTCATTAAGGCAGTAAAGGACCTTCATATCGAAAATGAAATCCGCTTAAACAGTGCATCAACTGTAGCAGATGCTTCTAAAGTAAAAGTATACATGAAGAACTTCGGTGAATTCTTCAACAACCAGATTGAACATGCAGGCACAATCATTTTAAGCCGTACACAGAATGTCAGCGAAGACAAGTTAAAGAAGGCTATTGAACTGATTCGTACAGTCAATGCCAATGCACATATTATTACGACACCTTGGGATGACTTAGAGGGTACACAGATTTTAGGTGCCATGGAAAACGTAACGAACCTCGAACTGGAAATGCTTGCAGAAGCAGCTGAAAAAGCGCATGAAGAACATGAACACGAGCATCATCACCATCATGACGGCGAGGAGTGCTGCTGTGGTCATCATCACGATGAGGACGAACACGACCACCATCATGACCACGATGAGGACGAACACGAACATCACCATCACGGACATGACGAGGAATGTGGCTGCGGACATGACCATGACCACGAGGAACATGAACATCATCATCACGACCATGATGGCGAATGTGGCTGCGGACATGACCATCACCATGAAGGACATCATCATGCAGATGACGTATTCTCAAGCTGGGGTACAGAAACACCGAATAAATACGACAAAGAAACACTTGAAGACATCTTAAAGAAGCTTGCCAATACAGAAGAATACGGTAAGATTCTGCGTTCAAAAGGTATGCTTCCTTGCACGGACGGCACATGGATGTATTTTGATTTAGTACCGGGAGAATACGAAATCCGTGACGGCAAGGCAGATTTTACAGGAAGAATCTGTGTCATCGGTGCCGAATTAAAAGAAGATGCGTTAAAAACATTATTTGAAATCGCCTAAGCTCTGCGGCAATTCACAGGGATAGGAGTTGAAAGGAAGGACATATGGCAGAAGAAGAATACCAGATTCCGATATTTTTTATTAACGGACAGTTAGACAGCGGAAAGACCCGTTTTATAACAGAAACAATTGAGATGGGACAGTTTGCGGAAGCAAAAAATAAGCTGCTTATTGTATGCGAAGAAGGCGAGGAGGAGTACGATGAAAAAATGCTCAAAGATAACGGTGTGAGCATGGTTGTACTTGAAAAAGAAGATTTAACCGAAGAAAAGTTAAAAGAACTGGATAAGCAGTATGACCCATGGATTGTTATTGTCGAGTACAACGGCATGTGGGACCCGGCACTTTTAATGGGAACTGCAAAGCCGTTTGGCTGGCAGATTTACCAGTCCATTACACTGGTGAATGCAGAAACCTTCGGTGTACAGTGGGCAAATATGAAATCCATCATGGCTGAAATGGTTAAAAATGTAGATATGGTTATTTTTAACCGCTGCAGCAGCGGCATGGATCTTGGCAGCTACAGAAGAAGCATGAAAGCGTTAAATTCATACGTACAGATAGTCTTTGAAGACAAAAACGGCGATATGATGTCCATTGCAGAGCAGCTTCCGTATGATGTCAATGCAAATGTGATTGAGGTCGATGACTGCGATTACGGTATCTGGTACATGGACGTTTCCGAGCGCCCTGAAGTGTATAAGGGTAAAACCGTACGCTTTAAGGGGCAGGTTTTAAAAAATAAATATTTTAAAGACAAAAATTTTGTACCGGGCAGAAAGGTCATGACCTGTTGTGCAGAGGATACTTCCTTTATCGGTTATATCAGTTTTTACGATAAAATATCTTCTCTTGAAAATAGACAGTGGATTACGGTAACGGCACAGATTGCATATGAGTTCCAGATGGCATATAAGAAAAAAGGTCCGGTTCTTTATGTGCAGAAGGTAGAGCCGGCAGAAGCACCGGCAGACGAACTGGTTTACTTCTAAATAAAGAGAGGACAATACCGATGATTCAGGATATTTTACCACGCCATCTGGACAATCAGTTCAGGTGGCTGACACCGCAGAAAAGCGATATTATTCTTTTATTTGAGGGTTCCAGTGTGCTTGCAAAATGGCAGGATGAAAAAATTTATTATCCCGATTACGAAGAATTCTGCACACAGACAGATGCGGCAAAATACACGTTTATTTATGTATTGTCTGTCGATGAAATCCAGTATTTTCTGGCAATGCGCAAAGGAGAAGTGCTGGAGGGCAGCTTTCAGGGAGAGCTTTCCGATGCGAAAGTGCATGAGGAATATCAAAGCGAATTAGACGGCTATGATTTTTTAGGTGTCAATATCTTCCGCAGTGCCGTACCGAAATACAGGGCATTTGCAGCGATTACGGCATATCATTTATATGGCTGGTACCGTGACAACCGTTTCTGCGGCAGATGCGGAAAACCGATGGTACACGATAAAAAGGAACGCATGGTGCGATGCATGTGCTGCAACAATATGGTGTTCCCGAAAATTTGTCCGGCGGTGATTATCGGCGTGACAGACGGGGACAGAATATTGCTCACCAAATATGCGGGAAGAACATATAAAAATTATGCGCTGGTTGCCGGATTTACGGAAATCGGAGAAACGCTGGAACAGACCGTAGAGCGGGAAGTCATGGAAGAAGTAGGGCTTCACGTAAAAAATATCCGGTATTACAAGAGCCAGCCGTGGGCGTTAAGCGGTTCGCTGCTTGCGGGATTTTTTTGCGAACTGGACGGTGACGATACAATCAGCTTGCAGGAAGATGAGCTGTCTGTCGGGAAATGGGCCCATGCAGATGACCTTGAACTCGAAGATGACGGCATCAGCCTGACAAGAGAAATGATTTTAAAATTTAAAGAAGAACACGCCAAAAGATAAACGGATAACAGACATGCGGCAGAAAATTTACGCATATATTGAAGATGAATTTAGTATATTTCATGATTTCATGTGGAAATGGAGCAGCATGTTAAATTATTTGTGGGCGGCAATGATTGTAATCGGAATTGTATACGGCGCTTTTACCGGCAATATGACAGCTGTATCGGACGGAGCGCTCGATTCGGCAAAAGAAGCGGTTACGTTGTGCATTACCATGCTTGGTGTGATGTCTCTTTGGACGGGGCTTATGGAAATTGCCAATCGCTCAGGACTGATTGATAAATGTACCAAAGCGATTCTGCCATTGATGCAGTGGCTGTTTCCGGGTGTACCAAAAGACCACGATGCGATGCAGCATATTACCACCAACGTCATCGCCAATTTTTTAGGGCTTGGCTGGGCGGCGACACCGGCGGGACTGCGTGCAATGAAAGCGCTTTCAGAGTTAAACGTGGAAAACAGCCGCGCCAGCACAGATATGTGTACCTTTCTTGTAATTAATATTTCTTCGATTCAGCTGATTCCGGTCAATATTATTGCATACCGCAGCCAGTACGGCAGTGTGAATCCGACGGCAATTGTAGCACCGGCAATTCTTGCGACCACAGTCAGTACACTGGTTGCGATTGTATTTTGTAAGATAATGGCAGGAAAATCGGCATAACATTTGTACTGACGTCATATATTTATAATAATGTACAAAATGACGGTGGTTTCATGGGATTTATCGTTGCAGTATCCGCATTTATTATTCCACTCATTATTTTTTATGTGGTTGTGGACGGAATCATACATCAGACGGATGTCTATGATGTATTTGTTGAAGGTGCAAAAGACGGCATGAAAACGGTGGTGTCCATTCTTCCGACACTGATTGGACTGATGATGGCAGTTGGAATTTTGCGGGCATCCGGTTTCCTTGCGTGGATTTCCGCAAAGATCGGAATACTGACAGACCCGTTTGGGATTCCCTCACAGATGATTCCTCTGATTATCGTCAGAATGTTCAGTTCTTCGGCGGCAACGGGGTTATCACTGGATTTGTTCCGGGAATATGGAACGGATTCTTACATAGGACTGATTACATCCATTATGATGAGCTGTACAGAAACGATATTTTATACAATGTCGGTCTATTTTCTGGCGGCAAAGGTGCGAAAGACGCGGTGGACGCTTGCGGGAGCACTTGTATCGACAGCAGCGGGAATTGCAGCAAGTGTTTTTCTGGCACGCCTGATGAGTTAAAAATAAAAAATGGAGGATTACAGGAAAATGAAAAAATATCTGGCAGAATTTCTCGGCACATTTATCCTGACATTTATGGTATGCGGGGCAGTCTCATTCACGGGTGGATATGCGGGGTATCTCGGTGTTGTCGGCATTGCGCTGACAGCCGGTTTTACGGTGGCGGTGCTGTTATACGTTTTTGGCACGGTATCGGGAGCACATTGTAATCCGGCAGTGTCGGCGGGCATGCTGATTGCCGGAAGGCTCAGTGTCGTGGATTTTATGGGTTATGTGGTATCACAGGTGTTTGGCGCACTTGCAGCGGCATTTGCCCTGTATGGATTGTCAAAGTCATTTGACGCACAGGTAATATCCCAGTATCAGTCCTATGGATATGATTTGGTCGGACTTGGCACAAATGGTTATGCAGATACATCAGCTTTCTTAAAAATTAATGTCTGGGGTGCATTTGTTACGGAGCTGCTCTTGACATTTGTCTTTGTGCTGGCATTTCTTAGTGTGACGGCGAAAACAGCGTACAAAAATGTGGCAGGGCTGGTAGCCGGTATGGCATTTTGCATGGCAGAACTGTTTGGACTGGTACTTACAGGCGCAGGAATCAATCCGGCAAAAAGCTTTGGTACAGCCTTTGTAAAGGCAGTTTTTGGTGATGTAAAGGCTCTTTCACAGGTCTGGGTATTTCTTGTGGCACCGCTTGCGGGTGGCCTGCTTGCGGGACTTTGCAGCCTTTATTTTTACGGAAAGCCAAGAAAAAAGATTTCCCGGAAGGAAACCGATGAAAAAGAAGCGCTGGAGCTTTTGGAAAAAGAAGAAACGACAGAATAACACAGACGGATAAAATGCAGTGTTTTTTGTGAGCGTATCACGAAAACCATTCATTTTATCCGTTTTTTTGCTTTTATTATAATATACTCTGAAAATATAAGAATAAGTATTGACAAATAGATTCAAAAGGTGTATTATACGTATACAATACATCATACATCTGCGATATGAACAGTCTTTGCAGATGATTTTTCATATTCTTTTGCTTTTTGCAGAAGATATTTATAACGCTTCTGTTCGGAGTTGACCTGATAGATATAGCAGTCAATCAGATCCGGGTCGGTAGCGTTGTCAAAGTTTGAATAAGCGGCGCTTAAAGCTCTCTTTGTCAGGGCGATTTCCTGCAAGAGGTACTGGTTTTCCTGCGTGACAGGCTTATTATTCTTTTTTAATAATTTCACTAAGAATCCCTCACTTTATAGTTCGTTAATAGAATGATTTGCAAATATAATCGACGACTATATTATATTTTCAGTATAGACAGACAGCCGTCTGAATATACAAAAAAAGGAAAAATTTTTAAGGAGGAACTGGATGGTTTCGTATTTACCGGAAATCCGTGCAGGTATGGCATTGTTACTGGCATTTTGCGCCATGGTTCAGGATCTGCGGAATTTTAAAATCGGCAACCGGCAGATTTTAGTGGGGTTACTCGGGGCAGCAGGATGTATGGCGTATGAGTGGATGATGGGAGGTGTGTGTGCAGAACAACTGACAGCGGGATTTAGTGTATTGGGTGTATTGTATATGGTTTATCTGATTGGAGGTATCGGAGCAGGGGATGTAAAACTCCTTGCCGTGACAGGATTTATATGGGGCAGACCGGTCTGGAAGATTACGGTGCTTGCATTTTTAATCGCATCCGGCATGGGGCTTGCAGGGATTTTAAGTGGAAAGCTTAAAAAACGTGAAATGAATGTGATGAATTGTACATCAGTCCGTCTGCATGTTATGCATTTTGGAGCAGCAGTTTTTGCGGCGGAGCTGGTAACGGGGTGGCTTATGTTTTAATAACACAGTCACAAAAAGTAAGAGGGGCACAAGACAGCAGGGAAAAACAGAGGAGTGAAAGGCGGGGTGAGAAAAGACCCCGGAGTAAAAAGACAAGGAAGCAGAGAAATAGCGGAAAGGAGAAGGTAGGTGTGCAGGAAAATTGTATTATTTTTGATACGGATGAGCAGTATGGAAAGCGGTTGATGTGTGCCATCAGCAGACACAAAAATCTGCCGTTTGGCGTTCAGTTATTTACCCGTGCAGATGAAATGGAGATTTATCTGGAGCATCATACGGCAGATATGATGGTTGTCAGTGAAACGTGCTGTGAATACGGCGCAGAAAAGCCGTGTGAAAAACAAGCAAAAAAAATGCTGGTGCTGACAGAAGAACAAAAGACAGCAGGGGAAAATAAATCCGGAAATACCACAGAAGTGCGGGAAATATACAAATACCAGCCAGCAGATTCAATTTTAAGGGAAATTATCCAGTTTTTGGGCGGAAAAGAACAAAAGCAGGAAGATGTTGAACTGATAGGCGTATATTCTCCGGTCTATGAACCTTTGCGGAGTGCATTTGCACTGAGTCTGACACAGGTAATGGCAGAAAGCGGCAGAACACTGTATTGTAATCTGGAAGCATTTTCAGGGCTTGAAGAAGTGCTTGCCGCACAGGACAGGGAAAACTTATCAGATATGATATATTACTACAGAAACGCGGGTGCAAAAGTGACAGAACAGATGAAACAGATGATTGTGAGTCTGCCGGGGTTTGATTATATTGCGCCGGTGGAATTTGCGCAGGATATCAGCAGTATGCAGACACAGGAACTGACGGAATTTTTCTTGAAAATTGCAAAGGAGTGCGGCTATCAGAAAGTTGTTCTGGAAATTTCGTCTGCGGTCGCATCACAGTGGAAAATGATTTTTGCGTGCAGCAGGGTCTATATGCCGGTCCGGCAGGATTATATTTCGGTCAGAAAGGTGCAGGCATTTGAAAAGTATCTGCTGATGGCAGGAATGGAGCATTTGTGGAACCGGATTGAAAAAGTGGAACTGCCGCAGAATAATCTGCAATTTAATGCGGCGTACATTGGAAGCAGGGAGGGAGAAGAAATGAATGGATTTGTTAGGACATTATTTACAGGACAGGCAGCAAAAAATCCGTAAAACAACAGATGGAATCAGAAGTGAAATTTATGAACAGTTAGACTGCGGAGAAGAAATTTCCGATGAACGGCTCGAACAGATAATTGATGAGAAGATCAGGCAGAAACAGGATATACAGCTTGCGCTTGAGGAGCGGGAAAGTATCCACCGAGAAATATTTGCCGCAATCCGTGGACTGGATGTATTACAGGAACTTTTGGAAGACGATTCCATTACAGAGATTATGGTCAACGGAACGCAGGATATTTTTCTGGAAAGGTGCGGCAGACTGGAACGGTGCAGTAAGCATTTTGAAAATAAGGCGCGGTTAAGTGATGTGGCACAGCGGATTGCGGCAGTGTCAAACAGACTGGTAAACGAATCTGTTCCGATACTGGACACCCATCTGGAGGACGGTTCAAGAGTGAGTATTGTACTGCCACCGGTTGCGCTAAACGGGCCGGTCATTACAATTCGTAAATTTTACGACACACCGCTGACCATAGAACGCCTGACCGGTATGGGAGCAATAACCAAAGAGGCGGCACAGTTTTTGGAAAAAGCGGTGCGTGCAGGTTACAATATCTTTATCAGCGGAGGTACAGGGTGTGGAAAAACAACCTTTTTAAACGCACTGTCTAATTTTATTCCCAAAGATGAACGCATTATTACCATAGAAGATTCAGCAGAATTACAGATTAAAAATGCAGCAAATCTTGTGCGGCTGGAAGCAAGAAATGCCAATGTAGAGGGGAAAAACGAAGTGACTATCCGGGATTTGTTAAAGGCAAGCCTGCGTATGCGTCCGGACAGGATTATTGTTGGTGAAATCCGCGGGGCAGAGGCAATTGATATGCTTCAGGCAATGAATACGGGTCATGACGGAAGTCTTTCCACGGGACACAGCAACAGTGCAAAAGATATGATTTCCAGACTGGAAACAATGGTGCTTATGGGAATGGATATGCCGTCGGCAGCCGTTAAACAGCAGATTGCATCAGCAATTGATTTGATTGTACATCTGGGAAGAATGCGCGATAAATCAAGAAAAGTATTGCAGATTGCAGAAGTTTTAAATTTACAGAATGGAGAGATTCCGCTCCGGACAATTTATGAATTTGAGGAGCAGGGGAAAGGAGAAGATGGAAAAGTGGAAGGAAAATTGGTACGAAGGGCGGAAACGCTGGAAAACAATGCCAAAATGGCTGCGGCAGGAATTACCGGATATTAAGAAAAGTACCACAGCCGCATGGATTTACAGACGTTATGACATTTCTTTAAGGGATTTTTTAAAGATTACCCTGTCTGGCATTGGTTTGTTATTGATAACAGCCGATATCTTTTATCACAATTTACTGGCAGCAGCAGTGCTGTGTCCGTATTTGCATTTCCGTTTAAAAATCAAATCGGAAGAACTGCATAAACAGCGCAGGGAGCGGCTGAAAATGCAGTTTAAGGACGGAATGCAGTCAGTGGCTTTTTCTTTAAATTCAGGGTACTCCATAGAAAATGCGTGGAAAGAAGCAATTGTGGAAATGCGTCTTTTATATGGGGAAAACAGTGAAATCGTTACGGAATTCCAAAGAATTATCAATCGTCTGGAGAGAAATGAAAATATCGAAGATGTTTTAGAGGAATTCGCTAAAAAAAGCGGAGTCGCAGACATTGAGTATTTTGCGGCAGTATTCCGGTATGCCAAACGGTATGGCGGTGATTTAATTGCAATTATCCGTCATACGGCAGAAACCATTCGTGAAAAAAATGAAACCTATAATGAAATACAGACCATCATCAGCGGAAAGAAGATGGAACAGAAGGTCATGAGTGCCGTTCCGTTTTTTCTGCTGGGGTATATGAAACTGACAGCGTGGGATTTTATCTGCCCACTATACGGAAATCCGGCAGGTGTGCTGATGATGAGTATTTCTCTTATGGTATATATAGGAGCGGATTATATTGCAGGAAAAATTGTCGAAATTGAAGTATAAGTTTAAGACAGAAGTAAAATCCGGAAAGTCAGGTTATATGCTGTATGCGGCAGTGCTGGCGGGGATACTCTGTATTGCGGTTTTAAAGACAGGCGGAAAAGAGCAGCCGCAGACACAGACAATTGTACGGCCGGATTATACAGACAGTGCAGACAATATCGAACTGGAGGTGCTTGCAGAAGGAGAGGAAAAGCCTTTTTTGGTGGAACTGGAGGTATCACCCAGACAGTATGATGCACAGCAGATAGAAGGTATTTTTGATACTGTGTATGAACAGATTTTACAGGAAATGGTTTCCGGCAATGAAAGTCTTTCCTGTGTGCGGCAGAATTTAAAACTTGTGACAGAATCACAGGACTATCCGGTAACGGCAGAGTGGTATTCAGAGGATACTGCGGTTATTGATACAGATGGAACCGTGTACAATACAGAATTTGAGCCGGGACAAAAAGAAACAGTCCGGTTAGTTCTGATATTAAAATACGGAGAGTACCGGTGTGAATATCCGATAGAGGCAGTTGTATGGGAAGCACAGTATGATACGGCAGAACAAAAGCAGACAGGAATTGTAAATGTACTGACACAGCTTGAAAAGAACTCACAAGAGGAGGTGCTTACACTGCCGGATACCATACATGGCATGAAGGTAACTTATCAGAGCAGTCCGGTACAGAAATCCGGCATTTTAGGATTATGCGGACTGCTGCTTGTACCGCTGTTATTAAGCTTTCGTAAAAAAGAACAGAAGATGCAGGCTGAAAAGAGAAGAAAGGAGCAGCTTACGTATGACTATGCCGAAGTGATTTCAAAGCTGGTACTGCTTGCAGGAGCGGGAATGACGATTCGCAGGGCATGGGAAAAAATTGCCGGTGATTATCAGAAAAAACCATGCGGCGGAAAAAGGTATGTTTATGAAGAAATGGTAAGAACCTGTGCAGAGATGAATACGGGAGTCCCGGAACAAAGCGCATATGAGCGGTTTGCAAGGAGGTGTGATACAAAAGAATACTTAAAACTGGCATCGCTTTTGTCCCAGAATGTAAAAAAAGGAACGACAGATATTTTAAAGCTTTTAGAGCAGGAGTCGCAGTCGGCATTTGAGCAGCACAAAAATCTGGCAAAGAAAAAAGGTGAAGAAGCAGGGACAAAACTCCTGTTTCCAATGATTCTTATGCTGATGACAGTAATGGCGATGCTGATGTTTCCGGCAATAGTGTCTTTTCAGACATTTTAAAATAAACATAGGCCAAACGGCGGAAAGGAGCAGTTATGAAACGGGGATTTAAAACATTTTTAAAAGAGGAAGATGGTATGGGAGTAGTAGAAATCATACTTATTATCGTAGTACTGGTGAGCCTTGTGGCGATTTTTAAGAAAGAGATTACAAGCGTTGTAAACACAATCTTAAAAAAGATATCATCGCAGGCAAAGGTAATTTAAATAGGAGTGCAGACCGGATGAACAAAAAAGTAAAAGCACAGATTACAGTATATGCGGCACTTTCAGTTTTTCTTGTCATAACACTTATTTGCACCTGTATCCGGTCGGCGGCAGTGTCTGCCGGCCGGGTAAGAGTGGAAATGGCATCAGTGCTTTCCATGGAAGCTGTATTTGCAGGGTATTCAAGTGAATTACTGGAAGAATTTGACATCTTTGCTCTGCAGGAAAGTGAACAGTTACAAAGTGTATTTTTACAGTATTTAAAGAAAAATACACAGACCGCAGAGGGACAAAAAAATGTACAGCCGGGCAGCCGGACGCGTGTGACTGCGGGCAGTCTGGATTCATTTACTTATATGACAGATGACGCCGGGGAATGTATCAATCAGGAAATTCTGTCTTACATGAAGTATGGTGTTTACAATATACCGCAGGAAAAGATTTTACAGCAGCAGGAGCTGGAAAAGCAGAAGAAGCAGTCGGAAGCCCTTAATGAAATAACACAGGAAATCGGAAAATGTGAGGAAGTATTTTGTGAACAAGAGGAAGCGGTGCTGGGGATAATAGAACGGACCGGACAAATTTCTGTGGATAACGCACTGCAGTATGTGTCGGATGTAAAAGAGGATATCGATCTATATGAGGAAGTATCAGACGAGGAAGAACCACAGGATGTACAGGATTTTTATAAAAGAAACCGGACCGCATTAAATAACGAACTGGAAGAAATACAGGAAAAAATACAGGCGGCACTGGAACAGACAGAAGTGTATGAAAACCAGCGGGAAAAGGTACAAAAGCAGGCAGAATTTTGTAAAAGTAAGGCAGAGCAAAAAAAAGAACAGTTCAGTGATGATTTATATAATGGGCTGATGCAGGACATAGATTCTTTTATCAGGAATGATGACAGGAACGGGCAGTGTGATATAGAAGCAGTTAAAAATGCACTCTATGCAGACAAAGAGGGGATAGAGACAGTCAGAGAGCAGATGCATGGTCTGCCAAAAGAACTTACACAGGAAAACAGTATGCAGGCAGAGGAGGTGCTTTACAATCTGGAAGAATGTCTGCCGGATTTGAATGGAGAAGAACTGGTTTCACAGTATTCAGCAATCAATGTGCCGCAGAATGCAGAAGGATTAAAAAGTGTGCGGAATGTATTCAAGCAGTTAAAGAGCACAATGGTGGAACGGATAACGGGTCAGCAGGTTTCGGATAAAGAAATCACTTATGAAAATCTTGCAGATACATTATATCAGCGCGGGGCGCAGAAAAAATCAGAAAGTATCTCCAATAAGGTTTTATACAACGAATATCTGTTTATGGAATTTGCATCGTATACAGACTATCTCAAAGAAGATAAAACACTTGAAACACAAACGCAGAAGCAGCTTGATTATATGCTTGAGTATATTTTATACGGAAAAACCTCTGATAAGGAAAACTTACAGCAGGGAATGACAGAACTGTCCCTGATGCGTGAAGGCGTGAATATGGCATATCTGCTTACCGATTCAGAAAAAAAGGCAGAAGCTTATGCAGTTGCTACGTCGCTGGTCGGATTTACAGGAAATATGGCGGCAGTAAAAGCGGCGCAGTATGTCATTTTAGGTGTATGGGCATATGGGGAGAGTATTGTGGAATTAAAACAGCTGTACCGGGGCGGCAACATTGAACCGGTGAAGACAAGACAAAACTGGAAGCTGTCCTTACAGGAACTGCTGTCTGTGGATTTGAACCAGGAATACAGTGATGAGAAAGGGTTGTCATATGAAGAATATTTAAAAATGCTGTTTTTACTGCAAAATGAACAAAAAAAATATTACCGGACAATGTCAGCCATGGAAATCAGAATGATAGAACTGGGAAATACGGACTTTCGCCTGAAAAACTATATTTACGGTGCACAAAGCAGGGCGGCTTTTAAAATCGGAACAATACCGCACAGCTATGAAAAAACGTGCAGTTATCATTACGGTTAAAATATGGGAATTTAAAATCCGGATAAAACACACAGGCAGGAGGTGGTAGACATGCCCTTTTATTACCGTACATCAATTTAAGAAAAATAAAAAAGAAAAGGATAAACGGATAGTCCTGACTGTATTTGCGCCAAAACGGAGTAAAAGGGTGTTTTTACCGGCTTCTGCAACAGTGGAAGCGTCACTTGTTATTCCACTCTATATCTATGCGGTGCTGGCAGTTGCTTATGTTATTCAGATTATAGGAATTAAAAGCACAATGTATAAGGCAATGTATAACAGTACAAGACAGCTTGCAGCATATGCTTATGCAGTAGAAAGGACAGAGCGTTTTTCTGGTGCAGCAGCTAAAAAAGCAGTGACTTCGGCGCTTGCAAAGCAGTATTTATTAAGCAGTCTGCCCGGAGAGTATATAAGTCAGAACAGAATCAGCCGGGGACAGTCCGGCATATGGGTTTATGCAGGGTTCTCGGAAGAATTGAATAATGAAATCAGCATAAAAGTGTCATATCAGTTAAATAATCCGTTTGATGTGTTTGGCATTGGAACGGTAGACATTACCCAGCAGTGTTCAAGTGCAGCGTGGCTGGGGCAGACATCAGGAGAAGATTTTGCGGATACAGACAGCAGTAAAGAGCGGGTGTATATTACGGCGCAGGGAACCGTTTATCACAAGAGCCGTCAGTGTACATACCTGAATCCGTCCATACGGCAGATTACACAGGAACAGCTGGATACAGCGCGTAACAGTTCCGGGGCAAAGTATTATCTGTGTGAACGGTGTGGAAAAAGAAGCGGCAGCGGTATTTATATTACAGATTATGGAGAAAAGTACCATTATGATAAAAACTGCAGTGGCTTAAAAAGAAGCATTTTTTCCGTACCACTGTCAGAAGTGCAGGATAAAGGCGCCTGCTCAAAGTGTGCGGGATATAATTCCGGATAAAGGGAAAATCGGAAAGAAATACAGGATGAAGGAGGGAGAAGTGGTAAATGGCAGGTGTAATTATGGCAGTGCTCGGACTGCTGGCAGCAGAGGATTTAAAATATAAGGCAGTAACGGTGTGGAAGCTGGTGCTGTTTGGACTGGTGTGTACCATACAGGCAGTCCGGACCGGCATTTTAAGACAGTCGATAGAAGCAGATACATTTCTGGGTGTGTTGTTTGGTGTTATGGTACTGCTTATTTGTGTATGGACAAAACAGCTGGGAGCAGCGGACGGTATTATTATATTGTTTTTGGGGCTTGTGGGCGGAATTGTCCGTATACTGGGCATATTTCTTGCGGCTTTACTGCTGATGGGGCTTTGCGGGCTGATTCTGATGATGACTGGAAGAGTGGACAAAAAGACGTCAATGCCGGTCATTCCGTTTGTCTTTCTGGCAGTAGTCTGGAGGGGATTGTAATGCAAAGCAGCGTAGCGCTAAAGAAGCAGTTTAAAAGGCCGGGGGCAAGGGTGCGGGCATCTTTTACACTTGAAAATGTATTTTTAATTCCGCTATTTACAATGATAATTGTCTTTCTAATGGGAGCAGGGCTGTATCTGCATGACAATATAATCATAAAAAATGCACTCATTCAGGGAACGGTTATTTTAGAGAAAAATATTTTAAAAGAAGCAGGGGAAGAACAGACAGGAAAGCAGCAGCTTTGCGGACAGATGCAGTCCTATATTTTAGAAAAAGCAGTCATGCTTGAAAATGTCAATATATCCTTTCATGTAACGGGAGAAGAAATTGAGGCGGAGTGCAGTGCGCGGTTTCAGCTGACATTTGTGCCGGGACTGGGAAAAAATATTTGTAGAAAGGAAAAGCTGAAAAGAAGTTATCCACCGGATGATATCCGCAGACTGCGGGCAGTAAAAAAGATGCTGGGGGATTCATAGGCGGGGAAATGAATATGGATAAAATCGGATATGAATATGAAAATAATACAAGTTATCTTACAATACAGGCGATGGAAAATCAAAAAACGGGGTATCAGATTAAAATGCTGTTGAATAACGATATTCCGGGGCTGTTAGATATCAGTATGAGAAGTATGAATAACCAGACTTATTATTATTATGATGTCACGTTCAAAAAGCCGCTTTCAAAGCTATATGAGTTTGGAAAGATGACATGGGAAGATGTTGTGTGTATTTGTAAAAGTATTGATACGCTTACAAAAGCGGTGGATATGTATCTTTTGGATATCAGCTGTGTTTTGATTCTGCCGGAGTATATGTATCTGAATGTATCGGATAAAGAGATAAGGTATGTATACTGCCCGGATGCCAACAGGGAATTCCAGACGATGTTAAAAGGATTGTTTGAATTTATCCTGGAGCATTATCAGCATGGAACAGATTGTAAGAATCAGATGAGAGTTTATGAAATCTATCAGAAAATTATAGACGGTAATTATAAAATACACTGTCTGGAGCAGCTTACAAAAGAAAGCAGTCATTCACCGGAAAAAGAAAAGACAATTGAATTTCCGCATATACAGCAGGATGAACCGGTAGTAATTGAAGAGGTTGCACCGGAGCGTGTAGTGACAGAAGAAGAAAAGCAGCCGGTTCACAAGATATGGGGAATAGAAGTGGGTATAGGTATCTGTGCAGTACTGACGGTTTATGCGGCAGCAGTGCTGTTGTTTCCGGAAATGGCAGTTATTGATATGAGCGTATATTTTTGTGTCTTTTTAATTCTGGCAGGTTGTGCGGGAGGTGTTTTCCTGCAGAAAAAAAGAAAAAAATTAAAAGAAATGGGAGAACTTACGCAGCTTACACAGGAAAAGAAATATTCATTTGTTCCTGAGGAGGAAGAAGAGCCGAAAAATAATGAAAAAGGGCAGAAACCGTATGAACCTCCAAAAGAAGCAGCGGGAAGCAATACGATACTGCTTTCCGATTATCTGCAGAAAAAGAAAGATCTGAATCTTACACTGGTGCTTCAAAACGGACAGGAACTGGAAAGCTATTATGAAGAACGCCTTTTGCCGGATACATTTCCGTGTGCAATCGGAAATATGGCGGCATATTGCAGTATAGTGATTCACAGTGAATTAATCAGCAGGCTTCATGCGTGTATTTACAGAGAAGACGGTGCTTTCTATCTGGAAGATATGAACTCTACAAACGGCACATTTTTAAACGGCAGACGGCTTTTGCCAAAGGAACGGCAGCTTTTATCTGACGGAGATATGGTAGGTTTTGCAAACCTCCTGTACAAGGTTGAAAAAAGCTAGTATTTATGCTATATTCTCCATAGTTGTGCTGCATTTAAAAGCAGTAACTTGATGTTGGCTATATTGTTTTTGGGCGAAAGCAGATAGCCCTGATGGCAGATGAAAAACGGGCGGAGTTTTTTCATGGATGCATTGTGACAGGTTCGCTCAGGAATGGAGAATTTGATGAAAGTTAATATTTATTATGGCGGCAGGGGTATGGTAGATGACCCTACAATTTTTGTAATGGGTAAAATCCAGGAAGTATTAGAAGAACTCAATGTAAATGTTACAAGATACAATCTCTACGAGATGAAAAATACAATTACGACATTGTCACAGACAGTCACGGAAGCAGATGCAGTCGTACTGGCAACAACAGTTGAATGGCTTGGAATGGGCGGATATATGCAGAGTTTTCTGGATTCCTGCTGGCTGTATGGGGATAAGGACCAGATTGGAAAGGTCTACATGTTCCCGGTTGTTATGGCAAAGACATATGGCGAACGTGAGGTTTCGCTTGCTCTTGCAAATTCGTGGGAAATTATCGGCGGACGGGTAGCACCGGCGCTGAATGCCTATGTAGATGATACGACGGAATTTGAATTTAATTCAGATTATGTGGGGATTATCGAAAATTATGCGGAAACAATCTACAGAACAGTTTCACAGAAAAGAAAAGGACTGCCGACAAGCAGCCAGGCAATTAAAAATAATGTTATTAAAGATACGATTAATTTTACACCACAGGAAAGTGAACAGCTGTCAAAGTATGCATCAGATGATGAATTTGTACAGACACAGAAAAAAGATATTGAATCACTTGCAAGCATATACAAAGAACTGCTGACCGATGAGAAAAACGGCGGGGATCATTATTATATTGATTCTTTTATGCAGCATGTTAATCCGCAGTGCCGTGTTAACAGTTCGTATATGCTGACAATTACAGATAAGAACAAGAATATTCTGATTGATGCGGCAGGCGGACGGGTCAATGTATCATTTGGTGAAAATCCGGCAGCAGATGTAATCTGCAGAATGGATAAAGATACTTTTGATAAATTGATTGACGGAAGAAGTTCATTCCACAAAGCCTTTATGACAGGTGAGATGACAGCAAGAGGTAATTTAAAAACACTTCGTATGTTAGATGAATTATTTACTTTTACCGCCTAGACCCAAACTTGTGTTTAAATGGTATTACGCATATCATCCATTGCAAGAATCGGAAAAGTGATGCCGGCAGTTGTAAAGCCGTTCCGGCTGTAAAGTTCAAATCCTGCGTGATGTGTGTGGCAGACCTGGGCTACAATGGACAGACCAAGACCGGCGTGATTTTCTTTTGTGCTGAAAAATGGAGTGCTAAGCTGTGCGGTCAGCGGTGCATCAGCATCAATCAGCGGATTGGTCTGCATTTCACTTGGATTAATTTCAGAAAGACTGCCCTTTCCGGTGACAGATACTGTCACCGTATGACCACAGGCATTGACATGGGAATGAATCTGTATACTGCCGCAGGAATTGTCTGCTTCGGCGGCATTGGAAAGCAGTTCCAAAAATGCGGACAACAGTCGTTTGGAATCGGCACAGATAAAGATATTGCGTGTATCCGTATCAAACTGAAAGGCATTTGCGCGGTTTGGGAATTGTTCATCAAAGACATCAGGTAGTGAATAAAGAAATTCCGTAAGATTTAATTTTGCAGGAACATATTTAAAACTATAACGGTACAGACCGGTGCGTTCCATATAAGAAATGATGTGGTTTACGGCATCGCCCAGTTCTGCCCAGAACGGAAAGTCTTTGGTTTCCGGGTGCTTTTTGGAAATCAGCTGATAGGAACTCCTGATAAACGAGAGCTGGTTATTGATTTCGTGAGAAGCAAAGGAAAGTTCACTGTGGCACTGTTCTGAGAGATGATTGATAAAATCAAAGGTTTCAGGCTGTGTTTTTTCTAATGTGTCCATGTAAAAAGAATCTTCTTTGTTCATATTATTACTTTTCTCCTTGTTTTGCAGGTGCTTTTGGGAAATAATTTCAGGTTTATCGGTGTTTGGTATAAAAATACATTGCGATAAATACTGGTTTACGTTATCATAGTAAAGTATATACTTGTCGAAGAATCCTGTAAACAAAAGGATTTCGACAAAAAGTTACAAATTTTATGGAGGCAAGGACGATGAAAAAAGACGATTGCATATTTTGTAAGTTAAGCAATGGGGATATTCCAACCAATGCATTATATGAAGATGATGTAGTAAAAGTGATTTTTGATTTGAATCCAGCATCAAAAGGTCATGTACTGATTCTGCCGAAGAATCATTTTGATGACATTTACTCAATGGACGATGCAACAGCAGCACATGTATTTCAGGTAGCGGTAAAAGTCGCAAAGGCAATGAAAGAAACACTGGGCTGTGAAGGTTTAAATATTGTACAGAATAATGGTGAAATTGCAGGACAGACAGTATTTCATTTCCATATGCACATTATTCCAAGATACAAGGGCGATACCGTAAACATTGGCTGGACTCCGGGCAAAGCAGACGCTGATGAAATCAACGAATTAAAGGAAAAAATTGCAGCAGGTCTGTAAGGTCTTGCACAAAAAAGATTTTGATAGTAAAATAATAGATATGAAGTTGTCAACTGACAGGAAAGAGGTAGAGAATGATTGAATTAAGCAAAGGCGGCGCTTATCTTTTAAATGGTACAGAAATCATTGAAGATGGCAGCAATGCAGCAGCAGAACTCTCAGCAAAGCTGGGAAACGCAGCACCTTCTAAGGAAGAAGCAGCAAAGAATACAATTGCCTATGGTATTTTAAATGCACATAATACTTCCGGCAGCATGGACAAGTTAAAGATTAAGTTCGATAAAATGACATCCCATGATATTACATTTGTCGGTATTATACAGACAGCAAGAGCATCAGGATTGGAAAAGTTCCCGATTCCTTATGTTTTAACCAACTGTCATAACAGTCTTTGTGCCGTTGGTGGAACAATTAATGAAGATGACCATATGTTTGGTCTGACCTGTGCAAAGAAGTACGGCGGAATTTATGTACCACCTCATCAGGCAGTTATCCACCAGTTTGCAAGAGAAATGCTGGCAGAAGGCGGTAAGATGATTTTAGGCTCTGACAGTCATACCCGTTATGGTGCATTAGGTACTATGGCAATGGGTGAAGGCGGTCCGGAACTTGTTAAGCAGCTGCTGAATAAGACTTATGATATTAATATGCCGGGTGTTGTGGCAATCTACCTGACAGGAGAACCGGCAAAGGGTGTAGGACCTCAGGACGTTGCGCTTGCAATTATCGGTGCGGTATTCGGAAACGGCTATGTAAAGAATAAGGTTATGGAATTTGTAGGACCGGGTGTTTCTAATTTAAGCGCAGATTTCAGAATCGGTATTGATGTTATGACAACTGAAACAACATGTCTTTCTTCTATCTGGAGAACAGATGAAAAGATTCAGGAATTTTATGATATTCACGGAAGAAGCGAAAGCTATAAGGAACTCAATCCGGGCAGTGTTGCGTACTATGATGGTGTAGTAAAGGTTGATTTAAGCAAGATTAAGCCGATGATTGCAATGCCGTTCCATCCAAGCAATACATATACAATTGATGAGCTCAATGCAAATCTTGAAGATATCCTCCACGACTGTGAAAAGAAGGCTCTTGTCAGCTTAGACGGACAGGTAGACTTTAAGCTGACAGACAAGATTCATGATGGTAAGCTGTATGTGGATCAGGGTATTATCGCGGGCTGTGCAGGCGGTGGTTTTGAAAACATTTGTGCGGCAGCAGATATTTTAAGAGGACGTTCTATCGGTGCAGACGAATTTACATTAAGTGTATATCCGGCAAGTACACCGATTTATATGGAACTTGCACGGAACGGAAGACTTGCGGACTTAATGGCAACAGGTGCAATCGTAAAGACAGCATTCTGCGGACCGTGCTTCGGCGCAGGTGATACACCGGCAAATAACGCATTCTCAATCAGACACTCTACAAGAAACTTCCCGAACAGAGAAGGTTCTAAGCTGCAGAAGGGACAGATTGCTTCCGTTGCATTAATGGATGCACGTTCTATTGCGGCAACAGCAGCCAATAAGGGGTATCTTACAGCAGCAACGGATTGTGATGTGGAATTTACAGGTCCGACCTATCATTTTGATAAGACAATTTATGCAAACCGCGTATTTGACAGCAAGGGTGTTGCAGATCCGGATCAGGAAATCCAGTTTGGACCAAACATCAAAGACTGGCCGGAAATGGTTGCATTACCTGAAAATCTGATTATTAAAGTGGTTTCAGAAATTCACGATCCTGTTACAACAACAGATGAACTGATTCCTTCCGGAGAAACTTCTTCGTTCCGTTCTAACCCGTTAGGACTTGCGGAGTTTGCATTATCCAGAAAAGACCCAGCATATGTTGGCCGTGCAAAGGAAGTACAGAAGGCAGAAAAAGCAAGAGAAGCCGGACAGTGCATGGGCGAAGCTTTACCGGAGCTGCGTGATATTATGCACAAGATTAAAGAAACTTATGACGTATGTAAGGAAAATGTCGGTGTCGGAAGCACTATCTTTGCGGTAAAACCGGGCGACGGTTCAGCAAGAGAACAGGCAGCATCCTGTCAGAAGGTTCTCGGCGGATGGGCAAATATCGCAAATGAATACGCTACAAAGAGATACCGTTCAAATCTGATTAACTGGGGTATGCTTCCATTTATTATTGATGAAGGCGGTCTTCCGTTTACAAATGGAGATTATATCTTTATTCCTGAAATTGCAAAGGCAGTAAAGGAAAAGACTTCGGAAGTAAAGGCATATGTTGTAAATAAAGAAATGAAAGAATTTACACTGCGTCTTGGTGAACTTACAGATGATGAAAGACAGATTATTCTTGATGGATGTCTGATTAATTTCTATCGGAACCATCAGTAATAGACGTTTAATCCATAAAGTAACGTGTAAGAATGGAGAAAATGATGGCAGAGCAGAATATACTGGCTGGTGATGTAAATGTTCTTGACCAGATGATAAATGATTTAAATGTGCATAAAGAAACCATCGAGCGGCAGGGCAGACTGGCTGAAAGCATCGGGGATATTGCAAAGAACACAAAAGAAGCACAGCAGGCTGTACAGGATGAAATTGACAGCAGAGTCAAAGATAGTTCGGATGCAGTCTGCGCAGGCTTTGACAAGGCAATCGCAGGTGACAGGGAAAAGTTAAAGGAAGTCCAAAACAAGAGGGATAAAGCAAAGCTGGCAGGCGTAAAAGAACGCATTGCCGCGGAAACAGCACATATCCATAAGGAAAATGAAGCATTAAAAAATCAGGTAAAAGATGCATTTGCACAGGAAAACATACCGATGTTTTGTAACAGCCGCATTTATATTGCACTTTACAGAACAAAGCGCATGACAGATGTATTGATTTACCTGTTGTGTATCGCATTAGTATATGCGGCAGTTCCTTTTTTGTTAAGCGTAATACCACAGTTTCCGTTGTGGGGAATGATTTTGTACTATGTTGTAGTAATTTTAATCCAGTCCTTTACCAATAAGATGATTGTGGAAAAGACGCTTGTACGTCATGCGGAAACGATTGACATGGCAAAAAAACTCAAAGAACAGATACGCAGCAACCACAAAAAGATGAAGAAGATTGCAAAAAATATCAAAACGGACAGTAATGAAGAAATGTATGGACTTCATGAGTTCGATGACAAAATGAACGAAATCCGAGAAGATATGAAGCGTATTGAACAGGAAAAGGAAAAGGCGCTGGAAGATTTTGAAATGACGGTGAAGCCGGATATCATTGCAGAAATCGAAGGCAGGGAGAATGAGCGGATTAATGCAATGAAGGCAGAGCTGGATAAAAAATCAGCCGAGAACTTAAAGCTGGAAAATCTGATAAAGGAACAGCGCATCTATATTTCATCGAATTATGAAGCATATCTTGGGAAAGAATATGTGACAGTTGAAAAACTGACGGAATTAAAACAGGTTATGATATCTGGCGGTGCAGCAACGGTTGCGCAGGCACTTGCAGTGTATCGGGAGAAGCATTTGTAAGAAATGTCTGAACCAGCGCAGCAGTAATCGTATCTGCCAGTGTCATAATCATGGATAAACGGGTTGTCTGAAGCAGGACATGATCTGTAGCGCCGGAATTGTTTACAATGCCGGTAATATGGATATCTCCTACTTCGGGCAGCTTTTTTTTTACCCCAAGTCCCGGTTTTAAAGGACCTGTCCCGATGGTGATAAAACCGATGTGTTCTTTTTTGCCAAGAGATGCATCTAAGGCGATGATAAAAGGGCGCGAGTGTTGTCTACGGATTTTATCAATGGCGGCAGAAAGGTTAGCTGCATGAATCGGTGACTGCAGACAGCCGTAAACATGTACATTTTCAAACGTAAATTTAGACAACTTATAGCCGACAAGCGGACCTAAACTGTCACCGGTAGAACGGTCACTGCCAATGCACATTACAATGACAGGCTGACCGGGAAGTACATATTTTTTTAGCAGTATATTCAGGTGAAAACATATCGAATCAACAGCAGTTAAGCGGGAAGCGTCAAAGTAATGAATCATAAAAGTCGTCCTTTCACATAGAGAATATAACTTTAATGTATGTAATTTTTGAAAAATTTATGCGGCGAAAAAAAGAAAAACAAAAAAATTTTAGCGGGTGACAAAATGTGATAAGATTTTTGTTTTATCAGTGATAATATGCAGGATAGATACTGTATGGCAAAAGGAGGAGCCGCTATGATAGAAATAATTTGTAATGGAGATGATGAAGCAAAAGAGAAAAACGAAAAAAATGAAAAAAATACGGCAATCAGAAGACCAAAAAACATTAAGCAGATTGGAGATGTCAGTTCAGACCGCAAAATTTATATAGAAGATTATGCTTTTACATATATTCGTTCAATTGCTTATGGAACACCGCAGGAAGAACAATCGGGGGTACTCCTCGGAGAATGTCAGAAATCCGGTGAAGAAAAATGTCTGTTTATTAAAGGGGTTATTAAGGCAAGACATTCAGGGGAAGACGGCAGACAGGATATCTATTTTGATGAAAAAGTGTGGAATGGCATTTATGCAGATGTTGAGAAATATTTTCCGAATTTGCAGGTTGTGGGCTGGTTTGCTGCGCTTCCGGATGTTACAACAGAACGGATGCAGTATCTGCGCCGTGTACATCTGGATAATTTTGCGGGAAACATGAAAACGATGTACCTTATTAATAAGGCAGAAAAAGATGAGAATTTTTATTTGTTTGAAAACGGAGATTTGAAAAAACAAAAAGGCTATGTGTGCTTTTATGAGAGGAATTATGAAATGCAGGAGTATATGCTGCAAAAACGCGGTGTAAAATCTGTGGAGGCGCCGGAAAAAGATAAAGTGATGAAATCAATCCGTGCCATTATTAACGAAAAAGAAGAACAGAAGCTTCAAAAGAAAAATGCCGTTTTTATGTACGGTATCAGTTCATTTATGGTGGTCGTGGTACTGGTAATCGGTATTAACCTGATGAACAGCTATGAAAAAATGAAAAATCTGGATCAGTCATTAAGCAGTATTGCATTGCAGATGTCCAACATGAATGACAATGGCAGTGAGGGGGAGGATACAGCCGGAGGCGTTGTATCGGTAAATAAACTGGATGGAAATGTATATCCGACCCGGCAGGCAGAGTCTGCACAGACGGATGTGCAGCAGCCACCGGTACAGACAGAGGGAGTCATGCCGGATACCCAGACTTCCGGTCAGAGCAGTATAGCCGCAAATCCGGAAATTAATCATGCAGGCAGTGGACAGGTACAGAATGGACAGGCTGAGGAAACAGATACAGCACCGCAGGTACAGACAGAAGCAGCACAGGATGTACAGGCTGGCGCTGCGTATGAAACTTATACGGTTCAGAATGGGGATACGGTCATGGGCATCTGCAAAAAATATTATGGCAGCATTTCTAAATTCAGTGAGGTCATTGCGCTGAATCATTTAGAAGATGCGGATCAATTATATGTGGGACAAGAGATAAAACTTCCTTGAATATTTTGTCTGATACTGTATAATAAATATCAGTATAGGGTGCAATGCCTTTGATAGAAAGGAATAATCGGATGGCTGATATTATATCAGGAAAGTCCAGATTTAATGGACAAAAAAAACAGGCAGATTCTGGCAAGGTAATCCGGCTTAGAAGTCCGGAAGAAGAAAAAGATACATTGGATGAACAATATGTCAAGGAAAAAATAAAGCGGCACAGACGAAATGTACTGGTTGGCTGTCTGATTACGGCGGCAGCGGTTTTTATTCTTGTGCTTGCAGCATTGTTTTTGCTGGACGGACGTACATATTCACAGTACACCGTGCTTCATTCTGTCAACAGGGATGATACAGAATCTGCAAAATATGAAGCTTTTGCAGATGGTTATATCCGGTACAGTAATGATGGTGCGGCATATTATAATGCGAAAGGTATTGCGGAATGGAACCAGACATTTTCCATGCAGAATCCGCACATCAAAGTGTGTGGTGAATGGGCAGCCGTCGGAGATGTGAATGGAAGCACAATTTATATGTTTGGCGTGCAGGGGATGGTGGGTTCTGTAGATACATCGCTGTCAATTTCCCAGATAGAAGTTGCAAAGCAGGGAATTGTTGCGGCAGTATTAGAAGATACCACGGCAAATTATATCAATCTCTATAATACGGATGGCAGTAAGATTTACACTGTTAAGACCACGCTTGCAGGGGATGGATATCCGCTTGATATCAGTATTTCAGAAGATGCAACAAAACTGATTGCTTCATATCTGTATGTCAGCGGTGAAAGCATCAAGACCAATGTCGTTTTTTACAACTTTTCGGAAGTCGGACAAAATGAAACGGAGCGTGTAGTAGGTGGATTTAACCATTATGACAGTACAATTGTCGGTGATGTTGAATTTTTAAACAGTACGACAGCAGTTGCGGTTGGTGAAGATGTATTGAGCATTTATCATATTAAAGAGTATCCGTCGCTGACCAAAGAGATTCGGATTGACAGTGAAATCGAGCGGGTCTTTTTTGGAAACGGTTATATTGGGATTGTGTTAAAAAATTCTGATTCAGGGGATATTTATAAGCTGGTTGTTTATGATACATCCGCAAAAGAAGTTTGTGAAACAACATTTAATACACAATATGATACAATACAGTTTGACGGAAAAAGTGTATTGATGAGTAATGCATCTACTTTTTCGGTTATGAATCTGAAAGGGAAAATGCTGACTACCCAGAATTTTGATCTGCCGATTGAATCCGTGCTGCCGATGGGAACGCGTGGCAGATATATTATGGTGAATTCTAAATATATTCAGGATATCCGGTTACAGTAGAAGTCTGTTATAACTTATATGGCAAAAGTCTTACGGGAAATTCCGTACGAGGATTCTGACATAAAAATGTTGACAATCTATAAAAGACATTGTAAGATAACAGACGTTACAACAGAATAATTGGTTATATTGGAAACGACACATTCTCCTTAGAATGATAACGAACAACACAGAAATTCTGATGATGTACGTATTATTTTAAGGAGGATTTTTTTATGCCAAAAACAAAGTTTCAGGAAGTAGTATTTACTATATTAATGGTGTTTGTCATGGTATATGCCATGATCTGTTATAACATTGCATTAAATATAGGTGGAATGAGCAACGAGGTTTTTTTATCAGCTTTTCATGAACTGGTTATTATGGGACCGGCTGCATTTGTATTGGATTTCTTTATTGTAGGAAATCTTGCAAAAAAGAAAGCGTTCCAAATTGTGCGTGTAGGACAGGACAATCCTTTTCATCTGGTGCTGGCAATTTCTGTAGTATCTGTAATATGGATGTGTCCGCTGATGAGTCTGGTGGCAACACTGTTATTTAAAAATGCCGGTTCACAGATTATTGCCGTGTGGTTAGAAACGACGGTATTGAACTTCCCGATGGCATTCTGCTGGCAGCTGTTTTTTGCCGGACCATTTGTACGTTTCCTGTTTAGAAATATCTTCAGGGGAAAAAAAGTAGAAAATGAAAATGTATATGCAACGGATGCATAATAATATATAGAAGAAACACCAAGAATAAAATGATTTGGCAGACAACTACCAGGATGATTTCCGGTAGTTGTCTGTTTTTTTATGTAATAGGAAATTCCAATAGAATTCCCTATTACATAAAAGGCATTATGTGCCGGTGATGTACACACGCGCGAAGCTGTAGTTTGTCGCAAGTGGCCGCGTCTGGCGAGGGAATGCGCTTTACACATTCGTTTTAAAAAAGTAAAAATGCCGCAAACCCGCATAAACACTGGAATTCTTGATGGCAAGGCAAAAACTTTCAAAAAAATAACAAAAAACTTGAAAAATAATGTTGACAACCTGACCCAATGGTGATATTATAATCAAGTCGCCGCGAGCGAGGGCAACAAAAACGGCCCACAGCGGTAACGAAATAAAACAAATCAACAACGGCTTATAAGCCGGTATTGATAAACGAACATTGATAACTGAACAGTAAAACAACCCTGAAAATTCTTTGAAATTTTCAATTTACGAACTGACAGGAAGTAAGCAATTACGGAATGTCGTCCTTTAAAGCAGTAAGTTTTAACGGAAACTAAACTATTGAAGCTAGTTTGTTCAAAACTGGCGGACAAACACTTTTTATGAGAGTTTGATCCTGGCTCAGGATGAACGCTGGCGGCGTGCTTAACACATGCA